>Ga0193726_1000715_pt1 | contig 31640 bp, 28 predicted proteins | sample H2c1metaG_FD_144928 | JGI IMG/M metagenome (GOLD analysis project Ga0193726, IMG submission 144928) | Soil microbial communities from a riparian zone of the East river system, Colorado, United States - H2c1 | ecosystem: Environmental > Terrestrial > Soil > Riparian zone | place: USA: East River... | reverse complement strand
TCCAAAGCATTACTCACCCGTTCGCCGCTCGTCAGCATGTATTGCTACACCTGTTACCGCTCGACTTGCATGTGTTAGGCACGCCGCCAGCGTTCAATCTGAGCCAGGATCAAACTCTTCAGTTAATAACACTTTTTCACTGAAGCAATCTCGATCCCAAACTCTCACTATTCATCAATGCTTTTGGCACGAATGAACACTGGTCGTTTGGAACTCGAATCATCGAATTGCACCAAAGGCGCATCGACGCGAGTCCCTGCACAAGTTACCTATTCGAATTTTTAAAGAATTGCCCAAGGCGACAAAGGCCTGGACCGAACTTCCAAGTATAGCGCGTTTTTGGACCCCGTCAATCGCCGGAAAGTCTCGAAAAACGCGTTTTAGGTGGGAGGGCGCGCAGTATAGCCGTGCACAGGAGTCTGTCAACCGCTTGTCACATTTGATGCTGTCTCGCCATAAAACTAGCAGAATCCATTAGGAGAACCCTTAACTTGAGCGTGAGGGATTCAACGGAGAAAATCATGATTTCTGGCGCCCACATCGTCCTCTACACAAAAGACCCTGAAGCCGATCGCGCTTTTTTCCGGGATGTCCTCGGATTTGAATCAGTGGACGCAGGCCACGGTTGGCTGATTTTTGCCCTGCCGCCGGCAGAGGCGGCGTTCCATCCGGCTGCAGAAAATGGCAGCCACGAGCTGTTTTTCATGTGCGATGACCTGAAAGCGGAAACGGCGGCGCTCGCCAAAAAGAACCTCCTCTTCTCTGAAATTCAGGAGGCGCGCTGGGGTTCGATCGTAAAGATGCGGCTTCCCGGCGGCAGCGACATCGGCCTGTACCAACCGAAGCACCCGACGGCATTGGGCAAACGCTAGGGCGGCATCCAGTGCAAAATGCCGATTGATCGCGCGATGCTTGTGAGAGGGTTCTTGTCTGATGGGTCCATTTAAGTCCGATTTTCTGCGCTCCTTGAGCGAGCGCGGCTACATTCACCAGATCACCGATGCGGCAGCTCTTGACGCACGCGCCCATTCCGGCGTGATTTCGGCCTATATCGGCTTTGATGCCACCGCCGACAGCCTGCACATCGGCAATTTGGTGCAAATCATGCTGCTGCGCCGCCTGCAGCAGAGTGGCCACCGCCCGATTGTGCTGATGGGGGGCGGCACCACCAAGATCGGCGACCCCTCGGGGCGCGATGAAACCAGGCAGCTCCTGACCGAGCAGCAGATCAATGCCAACATCACGGGAATACGCGCCACCTTCGCGCGGTTTCTGGATTTCCATGCCGGGCCGACGGGCGCGATCATGGCCAATAACGACGACTGGCTGAGCGGGCTCAAGTACATCGACTTTCTTCGCGAGGTCGGCCGGCACTTCACCATCAATCGCATGCTGACCATGGACAGCGTAAAGCTGCGATTGGAACGCGAGCAGCCGCTCACGTTTCTCGAATTCAAGTACATCGATTTTCTTCGCGAGGTCGGCCGGCACTTCACCATCAATCGCATGCTGACCATGGACAGCGTAAAGCTGCGATTGGAACGCGAGCAGCCGCTCACGTTTCTCGAATTCAATTACATGATCATGCAGGGCTACGACTTCGTGGAATTGTTCAAGCGCCACGGCTGCACATTGCAGATGGGAGGCTCGGATCAGTGGGGCAACATCGTGCAGGGCGTGGAGCTGGGAAGGCGCATGAACGATGCGCAGCTGTTTGGGCTGACCTCACCGCTGATCACGACTTCTTCCGGCGCGAAGATGGGCAAGACCGCGAGCGGCGCCGTTTGGCTGAACCCCAATCGCCTGTCGCCGTACGACTACTGGCAGTTCTGGCGCAACACCGAGGACGCGGATGTCGGGCGGTTCCTGCGCATGTTCACCGACCTGCCGCTCGAGGAAATAGCCCGGCTCGAGCGGCTCAAAGATGCCGAGATCAATGTCGCGAAAGAGGTGCTTGCCACCGAAGCTACGCGCCTTTGTCATGGCGATGCACTAGGGCGCGAAGCGGCAGCGACGGCGGCACGGGCGTTTGCCGGCGACGCGGCTGAAGGATTGCCCACGTTCATTTTGAAGGGTGGCGAGCCTAAGCTGGTGATCGACGTGGCCGTCGCGTTGGGGATGGCAAGTTCCAAGAGCGATGCGCGCCGCCTGGTCGAACAGGGCGGCGTGCGACTCAACGATCAGCCGGTTCGAGCTGTCACCGCCACCATTACCGAAGCGGACCTCGACCAGAACGGCACTGCGCGGCTCGCCGTGGGTAAAAAGCGCCACGCGCTGATTCGGCGCGCTTGAAGCCCTAAGACGTTCCAGGGCGAATCTGTGACCGTCACAATTGACCCCATGGGAGGCGACGGATAGCCTAGGTCGCATTAAGGCTGGGAATTACTGGTGCCATTCAAAAAATTCGGACCGTGGAATAATCCTTCGCGAATCAAAGTATTGGCGACAAGCTTAGCGGTGTGCGGCGCACTTGCCGGCGCCGCGGTCTTAGGCTGGCGGGCCACCCGCCCCGCGGTGCTCGACAGCGCCACCCCGTCTGCGGCGAGTCCCGCCGCTGACACCACCACAGCCCCATCAACGGCAACCGCCGCATCGCCGGGCCCGATTGTCGTTCAAGCCAGTGTCGCCTCAATCATTGAAATCGTGGTCGGCAGGAACGACACGTTGGACGCCATCTTTCGGCGCATGTCGCTCAATAAATCCGACCTGGCGGCGATCCGCGCTTTGCCGGGCATCCGCCAAAGTTTGGACTTCTTGAGGCCGGGCGACGCCATCAAAGTCACGCACTCGGACGGAGACATCCAGGAGCTAACCCGCAAGGTCAGCGAGACGCAAACCCTGGACGTCGTGCGCCAGACGTCGGGGTTCGAAGCGAAGATGATCAACAACCCGGTTGAGACTCGCGTGCGCACCGCGGCCGCCACCATTGACTCCTCATTGTTTCAGGCCGCCGGCGCCGCCGAGATCTCGGATGCGATAGCGCTCAAGCTCGCCAACGTGTTCGCTTGGGACATCGACTTCGTGCTCGACATCCGCGAGGGCGATCGATTCACCGCCGTGTACGAGCAGATCTATCAAGACGGAAAATACGTTCGCGACGGCGAGGTATTGGCGGCCGAATTCGTCAATCACGGCAGGCTGTATCGCGCCGTCCGGTTCGTATCCGACAGCGGCAGCGTCGGTTATTACACGCCGACGGGCTTGGCCATGCGCAAGGCTTTCCTGCGCGCGCCGGTCGATTTCACGCGCGTGAGTTCGGCATTCAACCCGCACCGCCAGCATCCGATCTTGAATCTGATTCGCGGCCACATGGGCACCGACTATGCTGCGCCAACCGGCACGCCCGTACACGCCGCCGGCGATGGCCGCGTCAGTTTTGCAGGCCGGCGCGGTGGCTACGGCAATGCCGTCGTCCTCACGCATGGCAGCAATGTCTCCACGCTTTACGGCCACATGTCGCGCTTCGCGCGCAATGTTCGCGTCGGCACGCACGTACAGCAAGGCGATGTCATCGGTTATGTCGGCATGACCGGCCTCGCCACCGGTCCGCACCTTCACTATGAGTACCTCACCAACGGCGTGCACCGAAATCCGCAGACCGTGCAATTGCCCGGCGCGGAGCCGCTGCGTGCAGATGCCTTGCAAAGATTTCGCGATATGGCCGCGCCGCTCATAGCCGCACTGTCGCCGCCGCTGCCGGGTGCATTGGCGCCGGCCGCCACTGCGGGAGCTGCGGCCGGGACCGCCGCCGCGGGCGCCGCAAGCTTGAATGCGACTCCCACAGCCAATGGCACCGCTGAACCGCCCGCGAAAGCCGCTGTCAACTGAGCGGCGCTCATGGGGATTTTCCTTGGCTTGATTTCGGGAACCAGCGTGGACGCCATCGACGCGGCGCTGGTCGATTTCGATGTTGCACCGCTGCGGGTTATCGCCACCAGCGCCACGCCGTTCGCGCCCGCGCTCAAGCGGCGCCTGTCGGCGCTCATCGAGAACGCCGGTAGCGTTGCGCTGGACGAAATAGGTCAGATCGACGTGGAGCTGGGACACGCATTCGCCCAGGCCGCACTTGATCTGATGCGAAACGCAGGCATCGGCGCCGGCCGCGTGACCGCAATCGGCAGTCACGGACAGACCCTGCGCCATCGCCCGGATTTACCGGCACCGTTTACCTGGCAGATTGGCGATCCCAACACCCTGGCGGAAATGACCGGCGTTGCCGTGGTCGCCGATTTTCGAAGGCGCGACGTGGCGGCAGGCGGCCAAGGTGCGCCGCTACTGCCGGTATTCCACGATCACGTCTTCCGCAGCGACAGCGAAGACCGCGTCATCACCAATTTGGGCGGGATTGCGAACATTACGATTCTCAGCCGCGATAGCAGCGTCGCGGGTTTCGATACGGGACCTGCCAACCGCTTGCTCGATGCGTGGATTTTGTTGCATGAGGGCAAGGAGTTCGACGCGGGTGGCGCTTGGGCGGCAAGCGGCCAAGTCGACGACACTCTGCTTCGGGAGTTGCTCGACGAACCTTATTTTCAGTTGACGCCGCCCAAGAGCACGGGCCGGGAGCTGTTCAATCTGCCGTGGCTGCAAAGCAAGCTGGGTCTATTTTCACGTCAACCATGCGATGTACAGGCGACTTTGCAGCAGTTCACGGCCGTATCGCTCGCCGATGCGGTGCGTCAATACGCACCGGGCGCCGCGCTATACGTTTGCGGCGGCGGCGCGCACAATTTGACACTGCTCAATGCCATCGCGCTCTTGATTGCGCCCAACCGCGTCGCCAGCACTGAAGATCTGGGCCTGGACCCGGACTATGTCGAGGCGGTCGCCTTCGCCTGGTTTGCCAAGCGCACGCTCGAAGGACTGACCTCGAGTGCCGGCAGCGTCACCGGCGCCAAAGGCGCGCGCATACTGGGCGGAGTGTACCGCTACGCTTAGGGTCCTCGTTCCAATCGGCCCTAAGCTCTAAACATCACAGATCGACCACAGACTTATGAATGATATTGACCTGCAAGTACCGCAACTGTATTTCAATCGCGAACTGTCCTTTCTGGAGTTCAATCAGCGCGTCCTGGAACAAGCCAAGGACCCCGGCATTCCGCTGCTCGAACGGGTGCGGTTCTTATGCATCTCGTGCGCCATTCTCGATGAATTTTTCGAGATTCGCGTGGCCAGCCTCAAGGAGTTGCTGGAAGCCGGGGCAATTCAACCGGGTCCCGACGGATTGTCGGTGCCGGAACAACTGAAAGCGATCCGACTGAATGCCGTGCGCTTGGTCGACGAACAATACGAGGTGTTGAACGATGTACTGATGCCGGAGCTCGCGAAGAGCGGCGTGGTGTTCCTCGAACCGGAAACATGGAGCCCGGCGCAGGCAAAATGGATCGCGGACTACTTCACCCGCGAAGTGGAACCGGTCTTGAGCCCATTGGCATTGGATCCGGCGCGGCCATTTCCGAAAATCCTCAACAAGAGCCTGAACTTTGCGATCGTGGTCGAGGGCGAAGATGGCTTCGGCCGCAACAGCGGGCTCGCAGTGGTACAAGCGCCGCGATCGCTGCCGCGCCTGATCAAGTTGCCCGACGAATTGGGCAACCGCAATTTCGTATTCCTGGGTACGATCGTCGAGGCTTTCGTCTCAACGCTTTTTGCCGGCATGCAAATGCGCGGCTGCTACCAATTTCGCGTCACGCGCAACAGCGATCTTTTCGTGGAGCAGGAGGAAGTCGACGACTTGTTGCGTGCCGTCGAGGGCGAGTTGGCGTCTCGACGCTACGGCGACGCGGTGCGATTGGAAACCGCGCACGATTGCCCGGATGAAATTCTTGCCTATCTACTGGAGCAGTTCGCACTCACCACGGATGATCTGTACAAGGTCTCCGGCCCGGTCAACATGAACCGCCTGATGGCTCTTTATGACTTGGTGGATCGCTCGGAACTGAAATATGCGCCGTTTACGCCGAGCATTCCAGACCGATTGAAAGTCGGCGGCGACGTGTTCTCGACGTTGCGCGCCGGAGATGTGCTGTTGCATCACCCCTTTCAAGGTTTTGGGCCGGTCACCGAATTCGTCAAGCAAGCTGCAAGTGATCCGCAGGTGCTGGCCATCAAGCAAACCCTGTATCGCGTCGGCAGCGACTCGGCCATCGTGGCCGCGCTGGTCGAAGCCGCAGCCGCCGGAAAAGACGTGACGGTGATCATCGAGTTGCGCGCGCGCTTCGACGAAGAAGCGAATATCGAGCTTGCCACCAAGCTGCAGGAAGCCGGTGCGCACGTCATGTACGGCGTTTTCGGTTTCAAAACACACGCCAAGCTGGTGATGGTGGTGCGACGCGAGGAAAAAGGCCTCCGGCGCTACTGCCACTTGGGCACCGGCAACTATCACACCAAGACCGCGCGCCTCTACACTGATTACGGACTGCTGACCGCCGATGAGCCCATCGGCGAGGACATCCACGAAATATTCCTGCAGCTTACCGGGCTCACGCAGGTGCCGAAGTTGCGCAAGCTGTTGCATGCGCCCTTCAGCCTGCACCAGGCGCTGCTGGCGAAGATCGACCGCGAGGCCGGGCACGCGCGCGCGGGCAAGCCGGCCCGCATCATCGCCAAGCTCAACGCCCTTACGGAACCGACCATCATTCAGGCGCTGTACCGCGCTTCGCGCGCCGGGGTCGACATCGAATTGATCATCCGCGGTGTGTGCTGCTTGCGGCCGGGCGTTCGCGGCGTTTCCGAGCGCATCAAGGTGCGTTCCATCATCGGCCGCTTCCTCGAGCATTCGCGCGTCTATTATTTCGAGAACGCCGGGGTGCGGGAGATTTACTGCGGCAGCGCCGACTGGATGGATCGCAATCTATTTCGGCGCATCGAGATTGCATTTCCGATCGAGGGTGAGGAACTCAAGGAGCGCGTGGCTGACGATCTGCAGCTGTACTTGCAAGACGACATGCAGGCCTGGGTGCTCGACACGGACGGCCGCTATTCGCGCGCCGTCGGCGAGGGACAGGTGTCTGCGCAGATGCGTCTGATGAATCTATACGACGAGCGTGTGGCGCTCACCGAAGGCTAGGGGCTGACGATCGTCAGGCGAAAGCCCGCGTCTTTCAGGTATGCGCGCTCCTGCTCCAGATCCTCGAGGGTGAGCGGATGTTCCTTGATCCATCGCGGCGGCAATTCCACCGTGATGTTGCGGCCCTTGACGACCAAACGAACCGCCGGTAGTGGTTGCGGACTGCGTCCTCGATGCAGCAATACCGCCAGGCGCAGGAGCACGATCAGAAACTCCGCCAGGCGATCCCATGGCGGCAGCAAATCCTCGAGGGATTCGAAGGACAATTGACGTCGATGACCGCCCACCAACGCGGCAAGCAATAACTGTTCTTCGCGGGGAAATCCCGGCATATCGGCATGCTCGAGCAGGTACGCGCTGTGGCGTTGATACTTGGAGTGCGCGATATCCAGGCCGGTTTCGTGCAGCCGCGCGGCCCAGCGCAGCACTGACTCGGCCAAAGGATCCTCCAGCCCCCATTCGGATTCGACCTGTTCAAGCAAGCCGACCGCGGTGGCCTCGATGCGATCGGCCTGGCTCTCATCGATGTGATAGCGTTTTTCCATGGCGCGCACGCTGCGCACGCGCGCGTCCTCATCGGTGAAGCGGCCCATCAGGTCGTACAACAGCCCTTCGCGCATGGCCCCTTCGGCCACCCGAACCCGATCGATGCCGAAATTCTCGACCACTTCCAGCAGAATCGCCAGGCCGGCGGGAAACACCGGCGCGCGCTCGGCATCCACCTCGGGCAGATCCAATTCATCCACATGCCCGGCGGCAACCACGCGTTCCGCCAGAGCATTTAGATTCTCGAGCGTGATGTGCGGCGATTCGGGGTTGATGGCGCGCAAGGTATCGCCGATGACGCGTACCGTGCCGGAACTGCCGAAAGCGTTCAGCCAGCCCATCTTACGGTACGCTTCCTGTACGGGCTCGAGTTCCAGCCTGACCGCGGTGCGCGCACGCTCGAGGCGCTTGGCGGAGATTCTGCCGTCATCGAAATAGCTGGCGCTCAAGCCCACGCAACCCACCGACAGGCTCTCGAGCAGCAGCGGATTGAATCCCTCGCCGATGACCACCTCGGTGGATCCGCCCCCAATATCGATCACCAAGCGTTTGTCCGGACTCATGGGACTGGTGTGCGCGACTCCGGAGTAAATCAGGCGCGCCTCCTCCAGTCCGGAAATGATTTCGATGGGGTGGCCCAAGGCTGCGCGTGCACGTTCCAAGAACCATCGTTTGCGCTTGGCCCGCCGCAGGGCGTTCGTGCCGACGACACGCACGCTGTCGGCGCGCATGGCGCGCAGGCGCTGGCCGAATCTCTCGAGGCAGCGCAAGGCGCGTTCGGTTGCGGCATCGTCCAGCCGGCCGCTGTCGCCCAGGCCGGCGGCGAGGCGCACCATTTCGCGCAGCCGATCCAAAATAACGAGTTGGCCGTGCGAGTAACGCGCGACGACCATGTGAAAGCTGTTGGAGCCCAAATCGACGGCGGCGAGCACGTCGGGCACGACCACCCTACCGCCGCTCATTCGATCAACATTTTTTTAGGCCGAGAAAGAAGACCCGCAGCCGCAGGTGGTTTTCGCGTTGGGGTTGCGAATCACGAACTGCGCGCCCTGTAGATCCTCTTTGTAGTCGATTTCCGCGCCCATCAGATATTGCGCGCTCATCGGATCGACCAGCAATTGGACGCCGCGGTTCTCGACGCAAAAATCACCATCTTCGATTTTCTCGTCGAAAGTAAATCCATATTGAAAACCCGAACAGCCGCCGCCGGAGACGAAAACGCGCAATTTCAGGTTTGGGTTTGCCTCATCACGGATGAGCTCGCCCACCTTGCCTGCCGCGGCATCGGTGAAAACCAGCACATTGGGTGCGGGAGGGGGCATCTCGGCGATGCCGATCGATTCGGAAGTCGTGCTCATATGCTCATTCTACTCGGCGCACCGTGGCCAATCAAAGTTATGAACCGCCTTTGGGACTTGCGTTCGCCCCTCCGGCAGCCGAATCACCCGACCCGGGCCCCGCTTTCGGCCGATGAATCAATTTCCCATTGATTTGGGCGCCCACGGCAGTTTCAATGGTCGTGTAGTGAACGCTGCCGAGAACCCGCGCTTTTGGCCCGAGTTCAACGCGGTCGCTGGCCTCAATGTCGCCCTTCACGAGGCCGTTCAATGCGATATTGGTGACGATTACTGAGCCCTCGATGCAGCCCTGCTCGCTCACCGACAAGGTGGCGCCGCTGCCCAATTCGCTTCTGACGTTGCCGTTGATATGGCCGTCGAGGTGAAAGCCGCCGACGAATTCGACATCGCCGTTGATGCGGGTTTTCGCCCCGACCAGCGTGTCGATTTCCGCTTTTTTACTCGGTTTCGGTTTGAACATCTGCTTCACCTTTGCCGGGAATGTCGCCGTTGGCCTCGGTTTCCACCGACATTCCCTGTGCTTTCCACACGAAGGCCTGCCGGAAACTATGATTGGCGTCTCTGCCGCTATGAATCTCGACACCCACGCGCGTCGGCTCAAAACCCACCGGCAATTCTACGGGCTCGTTGTATTCCTGAAAGTACTTCAACGAGTATGCCAGGCTGACCCGGTGGCCAGGCGATACTTGCGCATAGGTCAAACTTAAGGGTTTGCCCTGAAGCAGCCCGTCGATGATGATGCCCGCATTGCCCACCACCTCTTTGTCCGGCTTCCCGGTCTGCATCAACACGAACTTAAGATGAAATAAACCCGGGGGTCCGTCCGGGATGATTTGCATCTGCTGCACTTTTACATGGATGAGCGATTCTGGTTGCACCAGGCCGCGATAAAAGGACAGATCCTGGTTGAGACGCGCTATCTGGCTCTGCATGTCGCCGAGACTTTGCGCGACCTGGGCGTAGCCCTCACGGTCGACGCGCCGCGCCGTTTCTGCGGCCTCGAGTTGACGGCGTTGATTTGCATTCTCGGCCTCGAGCGAGCGAATGCGGCGGCTGGCCGACAAGGCGCCGCGCACGGAATCGACCACCCGGAATCCCGCATCGTAGCGGCCCAGTTCGAACGCCGAATACAGGATGCCGGCGACCAGCAGCGCCGCCAGCGTCCACAGCACCGCGCGGCGCTTCGGCGCTTGCGCTCGCACGACCAACTTGCCGAACGAATCAGCCATTTCGCTGCTATGCCGCTCCTTTGAGGCCAGGACAAAAGTCATTATACGAAGCCGCGCCCCTTAAGACAGGGCTCACGTTATCATCCTTATCTCCAAGCTCAATGGAACGCCCATGCTCTGGCTGAAAGCATTGCACGTCATCGCGGTTGTGACCTGGTTCGCGGGCCTGTTTTATCTGCCGCGGCTCTATGTCTATCACGCGGACGCCAAGGATCTGATCAGCACGCAGCGCTTCGACATCATGGAGCGCCGCCTGTTCGCCATCATGAGCATCGGCGCCGCGGCCAGCATTCTCTTTGGACTGGCGATGCTGATCGAATCTCCGGCCTACCTTGCGATGACCTGGCTGAGGGTCAAGTTGCTGTTCGTGGCGTTGGTCATTGCCTATCACGCCTATTGCTACAAGCTGCTGCGCGATTTTGCCGCGCAACGCAACAAACGCAGCGCCAAGTGGCTGCGCGGCTTCAACGAGTTGCCGTCGCTGCTCTTGATCGCCATCGTGATACTCGCCGTGGTCAAGCCTGGCTAAGCGCTGTCCGCTTTCTTGTGGGAGGCCGTGATTTCCTGCCACCAATCGGGATGCGGCGGTAATCCATCCGGAAACATGTATTTTCCAAGACTCTCCAGCGCCCGCACATAGACCCGCCGCTTGAAGTACACGACCTCGCGCACCGGCGTCCAATAGTCGCTCCAGCGCCAGCGATCGAATTCCGGCTGGCTGGTGAGATCGAAGCGCAGTTTTGATTCCTCGCCCACGAGCTTCAGGAGAAACCAGCGCTGCTTCTGGCCGATACACCGGTCGCGCACGTATTGGCGCGGCAGGCGGTAGCGAAGCCAGCCCTCGGTTGACCCCAGCATCTCGACATCCTGGCGGTCCAATCCGATTTCCTCTTTGAGCTCGCGAAACAGCGCGTCCTCGACCGCCTCACCGCGGTTTACGCCGCCCTGCGGAAACTGCCAACCTCGCCCGCCGACCCGGCCACCCAAGAATACTTCGCCCGAGCCGCGCGTCAGAACGATGCCCACGTTGGCGCGGAATCCGTCCTTGTCGATGTAGTCGGTGGCTGGCTGAGTGGACATCGGCTCAATTGTTCCATATCGCCGAGGGCTTGGGACACCCGGGAATGCTCACACCCCTATAATTCGTTGACGAAGGCGAGCAAGCGCTTTTTTTGCTCCTCGTCCAAAGCTCCAAACTTGAGGATCAGATCCGCAAGTTGATCGTCCTCACAATAAAAATAGGCAGGAGGCGTCTTCACCACGGCGGCCAGGAGCTTGATGATCTGCAGATCCGGCTGGTGCTTGCCCGTAAAGTTTTGACTCAATCGAGCACTGAGACCAGTTTCAACGAGTCCAGCCATGCGGCCGAACTTGTCCAGGGATGATATCCCGGCGCGCTTTTGGGCTTGCTTCAAGCGCTTTCCAGTGATCTCACTCATCTCTGTCCCGGTTGTCTCCGGGCTAAGAGAGTCTTAGCTTTGTCGTTGACGCGATACTAAGACTTCCTTAGTATCGATTATGGGGGAATGCCCACGAATAAGAACTACTGGCACGTTGTTGCGTGAAATGCGCAAGCGACCCGGGGATTTATGTCACCAAAATAGGGACCAGGCTGCAGATGAGCGCAAGGACGAAGGATCCGGGCAGCGGACTTTTGGGGCAGCTTGCCGCCCTGCGTCGGCGCCTGATTCAACGCGGACGATCGCGTGGCCCGGACCTGGACGACTTGATTCAGGAAGGCTGCCTGCGACTCTGTGTGTATGAACGAGAGCAGCAAGCGCCGGTACGCGATCGGGTCGCATTTCTCGTGGATGTGGTGGAGAAGGTGAACATCGATCACCTGCGCCGCGCCACGCTTGCACGGCGGATATTCTCAGATCGGCCCATTGAGGATGTCGACTGCGTGGATACCGCTAGTCTGCCCGAGCAGGAGGCCGAGGCGCACGAACTGATCGAGCGCGTCGAGCGAAGCCTGGCCGCTGCCAATCCCCGCACACGCGAAGCTTTCTTGCTGCATCGCTTCGACGGAATGAGCTACGCGGAAATCGCTCAGCGGCTTAACATCTCCACCCGGGCAGTCACGAACCATATCGCGAAGGCCCTTATTCTCATCGACAATGAGTTGCTGCGCGAATGAGCCTGATCCGCCAGAACAATTCCGTAATGCCCGAAGAGACGCGCGTCGAAGCGGCCACCTGGATCTCACGGCTGCGCGACGAACAGCGTGGCCCCGAGGTTGAAGCAAAACTCCGGGAATGGCTTGGCGAGAGCGAGGAACATCAACGGGCGTTCGACCGCATGACGCAGGTGTGGCAGCAGGCGGGCAAAATTCGGCTGCGCGCACAAACAGAAATTACTTCCTCCCCAAGGAGACGCTCGCGATTCTCCCCTTGGGCGGCCGCGGCGGCCGCTGCAGTGGTGCTGATGGTCATCTCTTCGCTTTACTGGCGAGACAACGCCTTTACGACTGCTGTCGGGCAGCAACGGGTCCGCGTGTTGCGGGACGGTACGCGCGTACTATTGAACACGGACACGCGTATCGAAGTGAACTACGACAAACACGCACGTCGCGTGCGGCTGGTGCGCGGGGAAGCCCGGTTCGATGTCTCCAAGCGTCCCACCTGGCCCTTCCTCGTCAGCGTGGGTGACCGCGAAATCCGCGCGCTGGGCACCTCTTTTATAGTGCGCCACGACAATGACCAGGATCTCTCGGTCACCCTGGTCGAAGGACGTATCAGCGTCGCCCCGGGCGCCGCAACTAGCGAGAAGCCACCCGAAGCTCCCCAAGTCCTGATCCCGGGTCAACGCTTGGTCATTTCGCGACATCATGCGGCAGCCGTGGATCGGCCGGAATTGAGCCGGGTCACGGCATGGGAGCACGGGCGCGTGGAATTCGACGCGACCTCGCTCGAAGAAGCAACCACCGAAATGAACCGCTACACCGCAACCCGCGTGCTCGTTCCGGATACCGAGGTTGCTCAGCTGCGCATCGGCGGCGTATTTCGCGCCGGCGATACTGAGGAGTTCGTGAAGATTGTGTCTGCAGCTTTTGGGCTGCAGACTGAGCGAAACGGGGCCGACATCGTGCTGTCCAGATCCACCCTGCGGCCTCTCTCACCAAATTGACGGTTGGTCTATTGCTCGTCCAATGAACCGAGCAAACGTCTTTTTTGAGCCTTCCCTAGAGCCGAGAACTTGAGAATCAAACTCGCGAGTTCCTCATCCTCACAGTAAAAGTAAGGGGCAGGCACACGCATCACGGCGGCTAAACGCGTCAGTGTCTGAAGATCCGGCATATGCTTCCCGCGCTCGTACTGGTTGATTCGTGCGCTGGCGGAAAATTCGTCGATCCCAGCCTTGATGCCGAGCTGCTTCTGCGATAGCCCCGCGCGCAGCCGCGCCTCCTTTAGGTGCTTCGCAACAATTGAAAACCCAGCCATCTGCGCCCCATCTGCCGATGGGCTCAGAGGCTCTTAGCTTTGGCGTTGACGCGATACTCAGACTTCCTTAGTATCGGCCGCGTCGCCGACAACTGCCGGCGACAGGGACATCACTTCATCCACGGTTCCCTGACAGCGCTAAGGAACAGCCATGCTGATACTTACCAGAACGGTTGGTGAGGTGGTGATGATCGGCGACAACGTCACCGTCGCGATCATCGGCGTGAAGGGTGGTCAGATACGCATCGGCATCACCGCGCCGAAGGACGTCGCCGTTCATCGCAAAGAAATCTTTAAGCGAATTCGACGCGAGCAACCTCCGGTTCGTTCGACGTAACGCCTGCACGCGCGAGTTTGCAATGCGTTCGAATCACCGCGTCGAGCGCCGTCAGCGTTTTTCGGAGCGAACACGAAGCTTGCCAGCCAGGAAAAATAGTTCGTGTAGGTTCTGTTTACTTTTCCTGAATCGACCTCTGCCTTAGGAAGGCAAATAAATGAGCGCAGCACACTGCGCGAATTACGGGAGGTCTCGATGCGTAGAACCTTTGGTCGTGTACGGTATTCTTTGATGATATTTCTCGCAGCATCAGCGCTGTGGTGCCGTGAAGCCGACGCTCAGAGTCTTGTTCACTTCGACTTGCCTGCTCAATCCTTGGCACAGTCGCTGAAGGCGATTGGAACCGCGACGAATACAGACGTCGGATTCAGCGCGAATCAAGTCGCGGGACTTCTGGCTCCGCCGCTCAGGGCAAATCTCACCGTGGACGGTGCGCTGACGCGCGTGCTCGTTGGAACCGGATTGCGGCCGAGACACCTTGACGGCCATACGATCGTGATCGCCAGCACTGACTCGTCCACTAGCGAGTCAGCAGAAAAAAGGCTGTTGACCGCCAGTGCGGCCGGGCTCTCAGGGCACGATGTGGATTCCTCGCCAGTCATCAATGCACCTGAAAGTTATCCTCGTATCGCATCGGCGGCAGCGAATACATCCGTTCCCGACAATGGAACAGGCTCAGATAATAACACCGGCCGAAATGCCGCCACACAGCTGGAGGAGATAGTCGTCACGGGATCGCACATCAGAGGCATAGAGAAAAAAACGAGCCCCGTCATTGTGATTGATCAAACACAGATCGAACAGAGCGGCTACTCATCGACTCAAGACCTATTTTTCTCGCTTCCGCAAAACTATGCCGGCGGTAGTACAACGCAAGCGGGATTCATTGGTGCTGGGCAACTCAACGGCGACTTTTCTTCCTCAATCAACCTCCGCGGGCTCGGCGCCAGTTCCACTCTCGTACTTTTGAACGGTCATCGGATGGCTTCCACCTCTCAAGGAACGCAAGTGGACGTGTCGTCGATTCCGATTGCCGCAATCGAACGGGTGGAGATACTCACCGATGGCGCCTCCGCGATATACGGATCAGACGCCATCGGCGGAGTGGTAAACATTATTACCAAGAAGGACTACGACGGCGCAGAGACCTCAGCCCGGTTTGGCAGCGTAACCTCGGGTTCCCGTCAAGAAGAGACGATTGCGCAGGCTTTGGGCAAGAGCTGGTCATCCGGCAACGTGACGGGCACTTTCCAGTATCAAAATCACAGCCGGCTGGATTCCCGTGACCGCGATTTCACCACGGATGTTCCAAGCCCCACCGACCTGCTACCCGCTGAGCATTCTTATTCCGGCATGCTAACCGGCAGGCAAAGCCTGACAGATACAGTCGGGGTCTACGCGGACGTACTTCTGTCCAAGCGGGAATTCGACCAAAACCAGACATCCAACCTTGGCCCTGGAGTCGGGGACGCGTTCGGTAAGGACGTCGGGAATGCTAACAACCTAAACGTGACTGCCGGCGTCAAATACGATTTTCTGCCGATGTGGTCGTTGGAGGTCAATGGTCTCTATGCGCGAGAAAGGACGGAGGAATTCGAGCCATCAGACGGTCCGGGCATTCTCGCGGCGACCGGCCTGGCGGCGCTCGATATAGCCCAGGGATCAACACTTGATGAGAAATCCATAGACCTGCTATTGAACGGCAAAGTTGCGCGGACGAGCGCAGGAGATGTCGGTATTGCAGTCGGCGCATCGTATCGGGATGAAGATGGCGGCGTTCATTCATATCAGAATGGAACTTCGCTGGCGAACGGGGTCCTGGATCGAACTGTACGATCGTATTACGGCGAAATCTACGTGCCCATTGTCGGAGAGCAAAACACCAGACCGCTACTGCACGCATTGGCCATCTCAGCCGCAGTTCGAGGCGATCGTTACTCAGACTTTGGCTCCACGACCAATCCCCGCATCGGCTTGCTGTGGTCGCCCCTTTCGTCCGTGTCCATGAGGGCCTCGTATGGCACCTCGTTCAGAGCTCCGACGGAGTACGAGATTTCGCAGAACGCCGGACAAGAAATAGGAATATTTCCGCTTCAAAATCCAGTGGGTCCGGGTACCGTACCGGTAATTGAGTCGACGGGCATGTCGCCGCTAACTGCCGAGAAGGCGACCACCATCGATTTCGGCGTGGAGTATCGCCCCGCCAGTGTTGAAGGGCTGAAGCTTACACTCAACTACTACGACATTCGCTACAAGGATCGAATTGTTCAAGTCTTCCCACCTGCAAACGCGCTAACGGCTCCAAATGTATACGGTCAACTCATCACCAATATTCCGAGCGACGCAGCAGCTCAAGCGTACCTAGACAGAGCGATTGCATCCGGCGCGCTCTATTTCGGCAACCTTGCCGGGACGGTGGGCACAACTGGGGTGCGCTACGCCTTTGATATCGGATTGCATAACGCGTCAATAGTGAGACAGTCGGGACTCGATTTCATCGGCAATTTGATCAGCAAGTTTTCCGCCGGCAATCTAAGCAGCCAACTCAATGCGACTTTCATCGACAAAATCGACACTGCGTTCTCGCCCGGCGCCGGGTTCGCGAATCTAGTCGGCACCTACGGAAACCCACCCAAGTGGCGACTGCGAGCTCTAGAAGCGTGGGCGACCACGGGCTGGGAAGTCAATGCCGCCCTCTCTATCGTGGGCGGTTACCTCAATACCGCGGGATTGGGGAGCCCGCCCGTTTCTTCCTGGACGACCGTGGACCTTGGCGCGAGGGTCCACCTCGATCGCTATCTTTCAGGATCGGGATGGAAAGGCGTAACGCTGGGGCTAAGCGCACTGAACGTGTTAAACCGCGATCCACCGTTCATAAGCGCAACGTCCACCACTTCTGAACCCATTCATTTTGACCCTACGAACGCAAGCCCTCTCGGACGGTTTGTATCGATCGATTTTAGGAAGAGGTGGTAGCGTGCGATTCACAAAGCAATCGGGAGCCCAGCGCGTCGGTTGTTCGACGAGTCGCTGGCTCGCTCTAAATTTGTACGGTAAGTGTGTTCTCTCGAGTCTTACTGCATTGGTCGCACACGGCGGCCTTGTATCGACATCGCTGGCCGCTGAGGACCGCCCTTCATTTACCATTGCCGATGCAATCGAAACAGCGCGATTTCAGGAGGACCGCAAGGGACGATCAGTCTTCCCGTCACCGGATGGGTCAAGGTACGTCTCATTTGTCATCCGCGGCCATATCAAGAACGACGGGATCTGGCTGAATGTCTATTCCGGTGGTCTTACTACTCCGGATTCTGCCACTCCACACCTTGTGTCGAAACACTTTACCAGGGGCTTACCCGCGACGGGCCCTGTGGTCGATAGTACCGCCGGACCTTCCGCGCTGATCGCCCCAATGGGAAACATTCCGGTATGGGCGAGCAACGAAGAAGTAGCGTATTTATGGTCGGACGATCGCGGTCACAATCAAGTGTTCAGTTTGAATGTGGTCTCCGGTAAGTTGCAACAACTTACTCATGAGGATCTGGATATAGTCGCCTTTACCGTTCACCTGAACGGCTCGCTGGCCTACGACACCAAAGTACCCTACAGCGACAAATCCGAAGAAAATTTTCGCAACGGATTCTCAGTCAAGAGTCCTGACATCAACATGTTGCTGGCCGGCATCGTCGATGGCACCAGTCTCTATGATGTGGCAATGTGCCGTCGGGTTGTTGCAATCAAATCAAATGGGGAATACATCGCTAAGGCCGTGAAGAACTCTCAGATCAAGTGCGAATTTTCGGAGCTACTGCTGTCTCCCAAGCTCATATCGCCGGACGGACGTCGTCTCATCATCAACACTCACGTTAAAGACTTCCCCAAAGACTGGGACTCATACCGCGGTCATTTTGGCAGATTACTGGAGGATGTTAAGCAGAATCCAGCCAGTGACTTTGCGCAATTATTGAGTGAATTCGCGATTGTCGATATCGCGTCGGGGACACACCACGCATTGTGGCGCGCGCCGGCCGGTCTCAGTCCGTGGTCGTTTATTACCTGGTCTCCGGACTCGAAGCGCGTGCTGGTTGCGCCGACGCTGCTTCCGGTCGGGGAGACGGACTCCGCCGCACTTGAAGGCGAGGCGATGGCAATCGTAGATGCGCAGACCGGTCAATATCAACGCGTGTCTGTAGACCCAAAAATCACAGCGCGCATCGGAAGGATCGAATGGCCTGCGCAACAGCAGTTTGTTGTTGAGCTCAGGGACGGAACATCCATCAAATTCACCCAGGAGAAAGGCGGCCGCTGGAAACAAGGATCACCGAGCGACAGCGCGGACGAGGGGGATGCCTCGGAGGCGAAGTCTCAGAAAATCCGGGTCGGCATAAAACAAGGCCTTGACCAGCCGCCCCAACTGATCGCGACCGAGCTGCAAACCGGGCGAAGTCGCGTACTGCTCGACCCGAATCCGAAGCTCTTGGGCTTCGCGCTGGGCCATGTCGAGATGACTCATTGGACGGACTCCACCGGCCTTCCCTGGGAAGGGCGGCTTTACTATCCGGCGCACTATGTTCCTGGAACGCGCTATCCGCTGGTAATTCAAACCCATGGATATGCCGGAGAGAACGAGTTCTCCATCTACGGTATGGGCGGTCATCTGCGGGGCGGTGTACTCCTGGGCCCAGGTTGGTCCGTGTACCTCGCTCAGCCGCTCGCGAGCCGGGACATAGCCGTATTGCAGATTTCAGGCGCGGAAAAGCCGGCGGCACAAAACGAGACGGACATTTCGAGAGCCACGAGCAAGGCATGGGCGCTGGCTGACGCGGCAAAGCATCTCATCGATGTGGGTCTAGCCGATAAGGATAAGGTTGGAATAATGGGTCACAGCGCGACCGGTCGCGTCATCGAAGCTGCTCTCGCACTGACAGACTTTCCATACGCGGCGGCGATCGCCGCGGATAACTATGAGCTGAATTACACGCAAAGCATGTACTTGGGATGGATGGTCATTGACGGACAGCAACCGCCGTTTGGTAAGGGTCTGGAAACATGGCTCAACACCTCTCCTGCATTCAATGTTGAGCGAATTCAGACACCTCTACAATTGGAGGAGACTACCGGCGCGGCGGGAGCGACGTCGCTCGTGTATCCATGGGAGATGTTCAGCCGTCTCCGGTATCTTAGAAAGCCCGTTGAATATTACGTGCTACCCGACTTAGCTCACGGCTCCCACCTCGTTCAGAACCCACGACAATTGCTGGCGCTTCAGAATCGCGCGTTGGACTGGTGGCTCTTTTGGCTCAAATCCGAGGAAGATTCTGCCGCGGAAAAGTTGCCCCAATATCAGGATTGGCGGCAACTTAGAACCCTGCACATTGACGACTTGAACCACCCAAGACCGCCCCTACGCACATGGGAATCGACTGTCTCGGGATCGAGGTGAGGCAACAATCGCCGGCTTGTCTCATTCGCCTACGCGACGGCCCGATCAACGCTGCGCGCGGTGAAATGCCTCATCCAGAGTTCCAGATCCAGCAACGCAAAAAGCTCTCCGATGAAGTACGCGCCCTTTGAAAAACCGCCTCCAAGCAGGCCCTCGATCGTGGCGCAGTCGATGAGACGAGCTTGTGCGAGAGCTCCGCCAAGAACTATATCCCGGAAAAGCGCGCGATTTTTCGCAACGATGATCTCAAAATGGCCGGGCGCTCGATCTTTCCACTGACGGCGAAGTATGGGAATGGGCACGTCGCCGGTGAACGCCTTACGCGCAAGTCCCCTGTCGGCACCTTGATCGAAATGCACATGCAGCGGAATTTGTAGCGACAGCTCCGTTACTGGCTGAGCATACAACGGCGCTAGTTCGGCAGGAACGTCAGCACTTGATCTTTGCGTAGGATCATAGAACTCTGGCGTAAGCACTAAATCTCCCACGCGGCGAATGACATGCCATGGCACATCCGTATATTCACTGAACCATGGATGCGGAAAACACTTCGTTCGAAGACCGGTACCCTGTAGATGCGCGGCCGCCAGCGATTGCTTGTTGATCAATCTATCGCGGAAATCATCCATCGTAGATCCCTTGATCCGCCGAAACATGGCGTCCTTAAGAACGGTCCAGGCCAAGGTGTCTGTCCGCAACGCGACGGCAGATGAGATATCCAGCGCTTTGAACGAAAGTCCACGAAGTCTCAGAAAGTCGTCAACGACATGCCGCACGGCTTCGGCCCCGAACACAGAGTCGCCGCCGTGTCCAGAAAATATGGCGGAGTAAGGCCGTTGATTCGCAAGCCGCTTTTCGATTTCACCGCGAATCATGCTAACCAAAGCCCGTGTTGGCTCCACTGACGCTTGCATCGTTAGTGCAGAGATGAGTGATGTCTGAGACGGGTCAACCGGACATTCCGCAAGCTCGAATCCAGCGTGTTGGGCGGAAAGACGGGCCCAGCGGCGTTCATCGGATTTTCCGCCGGGAGAGAAAGAGGTGTACGCAATGACTCTTGCCTTGGATGCTGCGTCCTTGAGACATCCGGCAACAATGGAGGAATCGAGCCCACCTGAGAGACGCAATAGAATATCGGAGTGGCCTAAAGCCAATGTACGAGTAACAGAACGGAGGGTTGCCCTAAGAGCCTTCGCAGCGAACTCAACGTCATAAATTGCGCGCGAAGGCTCAGAAAAGCTGACTGGCCGCCAGTATAGCTGCCTCGAACTCGCCCGGATGTTGCCTTCATGAATCTCCATGCATTGCCCGCGATGAATTTGCGAAACTTCGTTCAAGGGATTGTGCGAGGCGTCGGCGCCGTTGCTTGCTATTCGAGCCTCGACATACGACCAGTTAACCGTGAACGGTGAAATTCCGAGATCGAGGCAATCTTGAAAACATGAGAATACGATCGATATGCCGCGCCACGAAGTGATGAAACATGGCAAGGAGCCCGTTGGATCCTTTAAGACCAGGACAGATCGCATCCGATCGTCCGCAAGGACTGCAACATAGTTGCCCCAATATCCTGAAATGAGCGAGCGACCTCGCGACTTTATGATGTCCTCTGTCTCCAACGCGCCAAATGTCGCGACACTCGAAGGTCCTTCATCAAGCAAGTTCGCGTGTCGGTGAAAAATCGATCCGAGAACAACGCCGCTATTTAGTTCCAAAGGGTGGTCGTCAAACGTGCCTTGACGGCCCGCCGTCAGGATCAGTAGCCCTGGACGACTTAATGCCACAATGTATTCATTAGATTGCCGGCGCAGCAGAAGCGACAACTGCGACGCTGCCACTTCGGGAGGAGATGCCATTCGATCCCAAACCAGCACGACATATCGATACATCGTCTCTCCCTATCTAGACCGAAAGAAGTGGGTCGTATGGACAGACTTTCGCAGGATTGGTATCGAACAGAAAGTTCTCGTGCTGAACCCAACTGTGAGCACTCCAAGGCTCCGTCCGAACTCCCAACACCCAAGATGGAAACTCGCCGTATATCGCCATGAAGTTGACGAGGGCGAGCGCGTGGATGATGCAATGGCCATTGGCGGAAAATAGGTAGGGCCTAAGCCGGCGAAATACAAACGTGAATTGGGCTGCACGATGAGCGTCGAAGCAGTATCCCTTTGCGATCGCGCGGGCCTTCCTTTTATGTACCACTCCGACGGTGAAACCGAGGGGAAGAAACCGCAGGGAGAAAGACGCGGAAAGAAGACTGAACAGAAAGGAAACAACGTGCCCAAGGCGGGCCGGTGTTTCGGCGACAATCTCATCGCCCACGGACGCCAGGTCGCCCTTGAGCGAAAACGTAGACCTACTAATGCCGTAGTCAGATGGAGGGCAAGATTGCAAAACGTTCGCGTCTAACAAAGACTGGACCAGGTTGTTCACTTTGGATCTGTCCACGCTAACAATAGGCGCATTCTGACCATTGATTCGTTGCGCCGGCCAATCGCGCACGACACCCGCGAGGGACGCGCCATCGGCCATGTCAAGTCCAAAATACTTATTTCGATGCAGATCCAGCATAACGACACCATGTCGCGTGGCACATGCAAATACGTGATTGGCCAAATGGTATGAAGCACAGAACTGCTCCGTCGTCGCCGAGGGCGACGCCACCATTTCCACCCCATTTCCCACGGTCTGCAGTCCTAGGCGATCCGGAACCGGAATTGAGTCCTCGAGTGCCATTTGTTAGCCTCATCGATTGTCTCTCATGCAACTGACTCGATGGAGGTGTACGGACTTTGCCGTACACCTCTGGTCCCAAGAATGGCGCGAGCTTACAAATCGAAACCGAAATCACCCATGGTGTTGTCGATGGTAGTCGGGTTCAGCGGATGCTTGGTCTCTTCGGTCACTTTTCCCAGTTCAATAATCATGGCGATCTCCTTTCATTCACTAAGTGTTAGTGATACCAGCCACCGAACCGGTGGTGCGATCGACGTGACTACGGTCCGAACAAAATGTCAATCTACAAGTTTCGTTACAAAATTGGACCGAAGCGCCAACAGAAGTAGTCAGAACGGCCATGAGTGAACGTGATACTCCAGCGCCACCGCTGGATCGACGGATAGACGAGGCGAATTGTCGCGACGATTCATGTGGTTGCGATGATGCGCGCGGCGACACATTGCATTGACGTGCCACGGATCGACGACCGACCTGTGGTGATGGGCGATGCGAACGTCGCGCCCGCCAGAATTTCCGCGACGATAAAATGAATTGGAAAACTGCTCTTGCCAGACACTTTGGAGCACACATAAGTGCCATCGCGCTTGAGTCAGTCTTCCAAAAAGCCTCCTGCCTGACACCGCCAACGTGTCATAACTGCGCGTTTCGTTGACTGTAGCGCGACGTGTTGGTACACAACTCACTGACGACCAAACGGACATTCAGTTTCACAAAGGAATCGCACTCTCACGGAAGGTGACGACCCTGCTCGGCTGCGGTTGGCAGGAGGAGCGGATTTCCTTTCGCTAGGAGTGCGATGGCTCAATCATGGAGGAGCCAGTTATGCCGCGCCTCGCACGACTGCCGCCTGTTAAGTATGGCTGGTACTACGTCTTTCTGCGCAGCGTAGCGAATAGGAAAATCGTTACCAGCCGCGCTGAGCTCGAAAGCGTCCTAAAGCTGCTACGGGTCACACTGCGTCAGAGAGAGGCAAGACTGCATGCGGGTTACATCGCCGAGCACGAAGTGCATCTGGCGCTGCAAGCTGGTGAGGGCCGCTTGAGTGACATCACCGGAAGCTTTCAACACGAATATGCGCGCATCTTCAATCGTACGCACCATGAGCACGGTTCGTTGTTTCGATTGCACCATCACGAGCTTCTGATCCAGCATCAGAAGTACTTGGTGCCGCTGGCGCACTACATCCACTGGATTCGCCGTCTCGAGGCACCTCATGACCACCAGGACGGCCTGTGGTGGAGCAGCGATTCGATTTATCGAGGAAGCAAGAAACAAGATTGGATAACGACAAACGTCGTCCTCCGCATGTTGACGCGCGGCGCATACAGCCGTGAGGTTCAGGAGGAGGCGTATCGAAAATTGTTCGACCGGCCGCCGCAACCAAGCGATTGCCGTCTTTTCAGACATGGCTCGGCAAGAGATCCTCGGATTTTAGGCGATGACAAGTTCATCGACGACAATTCGCGCAAGACCGGTCGACGCTCATTGGATCAAGCTGGCCGTGTGCGCGACTCTGAAGGAGACATTCCAGGCGTCGTGACGCAGGTGATCGAACAATTCAATGCGTTGTGTGAGCAGCGACTATTGCGTGTCCAATCAGCAGCCTGGAGACACATAGTTCAGTTCGAAAACCTGCGATCCAGATCTCGTAAGCGGCCGCTGCCGATGGTGCGAGCCCTGAGCGTGTCGTATCTCATCGAGCACACGATCGCGACCCCGACGCAAGCGGCGCGTTTCTTGGGTTGTGGCCCAAGATCCGTATCCGCGCAAAGGCGGCGATTTTATGCAACGCGTTTTCGCGAAATCTTTAGCGCCGGCACTGAAATATTGTTTTGTCCCCTGATTAAGCCGCGAGCCGGTGATCGATCACGCTGAACTCGCCCGGCTCAGGCGCGGACATTTCTGGACCAAGGAAAGCCACGCAAAACACTTCCTCGATCTTGTTTCGCAGCAGGCGCTCCCGCAGTACTCCCGGATCCAGACCGTCGATTGACCGCGCCACCAACTCGCGCGCCAGGTTCGCCACAGGGGGAAAGTACGGACCTTTCAAGGGATCGTCTAAATACTCCAACGCGACGGCCATACAGGCGAGCAGCGATTCCACTTTGCATAGGTTGTCGCGTTCGGCCTGGATTGCTTCTTGCAGTCGTTTGGGGACCGGCACACCGTACTCGTGCCGATTTTCCGCGCCGTCGGATGTGCTGAGGGGCCCCCTTCGAGGCCGCCGGGTCTTGGAAGAGCGCTGCCGCGTAACCATAGTGATACCTCGAATTGCCGTTGATTAGCGCTGCATTAAATCTAGCATACAGGTCGGTAGCTGTATATATATCCAGCGAGTCGGCTTAGGAATTTTGGAACCGCCTGTTGCGGTGCGGAAACAGCGAACACCGTGCTTGCGGGGGCAAACCGCGAGCTACCCTGCCCCCAGCTGTACCCGATTTCTGCCCAAAGCCTTCGCCCGGTACAGCGCCGCATCAGCATCCGCAATCAAGCGGTCTGCCAGCGCCTTGAGATCCGATTCGTCTCTCCCGGGCGAGACCGCTGCGACGCCCACGGACACGGTCAGGCTGCGCGAGATCTGCGAGTTGAGCGCAAACGGCATCGCCGCAATCACTTCTCGAATGCGTTCAGCCAGTCTCGCCGCCTCCGGAGCGTTGGCCTCGGGCAACAGAATGGCCAATTCATCGCCGCCGAAGCGCGCGGCCGTGTCCATGCTGCGAATCTGCGCCTCGATGCGGTGGGCAACCTCTTTGAGCGCGTTATCGCCGGCCAGATGCCCATATCCGTCGTTGATGCCCTTGAATCGATCGATGTCGATCATCAGGCACGCGATGCTGCCGCCGCGCCGCTGCGCACGGGCCAGCTCCTCCTTCAGGCGCTGTTGCAGGTAGCGTCGATTGTGCCAGCCGGTCAGAAAGTCAGTGATGCCGGCACGCAGCAGACGCGCACGATTGACGGCGTTCTCTATGCATACCGCGGCAACCGCCCCTAAGTGCGCGAGAAAATCCGTACCGTGATGCCGGGTAAAGCGCGACGCTTCGCGGCTGCCGAAGCACAAGGCGCCGGTGGCACGGTCCTTGCGCGGGAGCGGTACCAAGGCCGTGCTCTTGAGGTTCGGTATCCCCGGAAACAGCAGATGGTGATCCGCGCCCACGAAGGGCCCGAGCCAAGGTCTGTGCAGTACGGCGAGCTGCGGGGCCAGTCCAACCAGCGAGTCGACAAAAAATATCTGCTTGAATTCCTCCGGCCGATCGCCGCCGGCAACCAGCAAATGCCGGACCTCATGCTGGGGATCGAGCAGCACCACGCTGACCGCATCGAGCGAGTACGACTCGCGCAATCCGTCGACCATGGCATGCAACAGCTGCGACAGTGTGTCGGCGCGCAGCAGCGTCAATTCGCGCGCCTGTGTGCGCTTCATGATGGTTTCGTTGTTCGAGGCTTCAGCCGTCATTTCCACAAGACGCTTCTTGAGTTCTTCGTTCTCGCGGCCCACGTCATCCACCTGAGGCATTTCCATTTCCTTCAACCTGCGCGCGCAGCCGCACGCACGTCCAAGTAGGCTCTGCCTCGATTCATAATGGCCGTGAACTCCGTCGCATTCTTGGTCTTCACCGTCATTACCAGGCGTTCCACGGCTTTTTGCAGGGCCAACAGCGATTCACCGCCGTACTCATTGGAGCTCTGGATTTCGAAATACAGATCGGGACTCTCTGCCGCCACCCGGCTGGCCACCTCCAGCTGCGAATCGAAGGTCGTGCTCGAGAGCTTTGCCAACCGCGGCGCTGCTTCGCCGCTGTCGGCCAGCGCCGTGAAGAAGGCGATATTGAGTGCATGCGACAAACCCAGCACATAGGCGATCAGGCGGTCATGTTCGTCAAGATCCATGACGACCCGCTCGGCCATGGTGGGTGCGAACAATTCCTGTGCCTCGGCCAGAGCGTCGCTATTGCCCAAGTCGATGAAAATCACGTGCCGCCCCGACAATAGTTCGGTGTCCGGACCGAACATGGGATGCACCGAGGTCACGCGGCAACCGGCTTTGACCAAGGCATCCAGGCCCGCTCGCAGCGGTGTTTTGAGTGAACCCAAATCAAAAATCAGCCCCCGCGGCGCTCGGCGCGCCAAAACCTGAAGCAGATCGGCGGTGGCGGAAAGGGGTGTGGCGAGCACGATCAGATCGAAATCCAACGCATCCGTCTGCCAGTCCGCGACAGTGTCAAAGCCCGCCAGGCCACCCTTGGGATCGGCAATGGCGACGCGAAACCCTTGAGAGGCCAGGAATTCGGCAAACCATCCGCCCATTTTGCCGTGACCACCAATGACCAGGGCGCGCTTGCCGCTGCCGTGCGCTTGAGCGGCCACGCGCGCCTGCTCCTGGGTGGCCAACGAGGATTGGATGAGCTGCCGCAGCAGCGATTCGGCGAGATCGGGCGAAACACCCAGCCGTTCGGCGGTGGTGCGGCCCCGCAAGATCACTTCCCGCTCCCGGCCGAAGTCTCGGGTGGCGCGCCCGGTGGCCCGCTTGACGGCAGCCACCTGCTCGCTCAACGCCTGGCGGTGCGCGACCAATTCCAAAAGTTGCCCATCGAGCGCCGTCAGCGCCGTACGCAATTCATCCAGATTCATAATAAAGAACGCCCCATATTTCCATCGGCACCGCTACCATTCTCTAATGAGCAGCAGCAAAAAGACATTTTGGACCGAAACCCTGCCGGATCCCCTGCCGGCGAATCCGCTCGAAATCGCCGCGCAGTGGTTGACCCAGGCACAGCGCGATGCCGCGCAGCCCAACCCCAACTCCATGGTCCTGGCTACCGTCGATAACCGCGGCCGGCCTTCCGCACGCGTGGTGCTCTGCAAGGAAATTGCAGCGCAACAGGGCTACTTACTCTTCTACACCAACTATCAATCGCGCAAGGGCAACGAGCTACAAGGCAACCCTCGGGCCGCCATCGTATTCCACTGGGATCACCTACACCGCCAGGTGCGCGCCGAGGGACTGGTCGAGCCGCTATCGGATCCTGAAAATGACGCTTATTTCCGAACTCGCACCTGGCAAAAGCAGGTCGGGGCCTGGGCCAGCCAGCAGAGCCAGCCCGTGGAATCGCGCGCCGCACTCGCCGCGGCAGTGGCTCATGAAGCGCGGCGCTTCGGCATCCCTTATGACGGCCCCGGTTCGGCGGAACCCGACAACATCGCCGTGGACGTACCGCGGCCGCCCAATTGGGGTGGGTATCGCTTGTATGTCGACGCCGTCGAGCTGTGGGTCGAGGGTGAATATCGCATTCACGATCGCGCGCGCTGGACTCGATCGCTTGAGCCGCACAGCACCGCCGCCGGCACTTCCTGGTCTGCAACTCGATTGCAGCCCTAAAAGTCGAATGGAATATACTCACTCGCATGGCTGAACGCTCATTTGCTAAAGAAGTCCAGTCATTGCGCCTGGCCGAAGGCGCCGAGTTCGCAGGCGAAGGGATTTTGGCCGTCACCAAGGCGCTGCTGCAGTCAGGCGTTGGCTATGTCGGCGGCTATCAGGGCGCGCCAATCTCTCACTTGATGGATGTGCTGGCCGATGCCAGCGTCATTTTGAGCGAACTGGGCGTGCGGTTCGAATCTTCGGCGAGCGAGGCGACCGCGGCGGCGATGCTGGCCGCCTCGGTCAACTATCCGATTCGCGGCGCCGTCACGTGGAAATCCACCGTCGGCACCAATGTCGCGTCCGACGCATTATCCAACCTAGCCTCCGCCGGAGTGATCGGCGGCGCGCTCATCGTGCTGGGCGAGGACTACGGCGAAGGCGCCAGCATCATGCAAGAACGCACGCACGCGTTCGCCATGAAATCGCAAATGTGGCTGCTCGATCCGCGGCCGAACCTGCCCTCCATCGTGCAAGCTGTCGAGCAGGGCTTCGAGCTGTCGGAGGCGAGCAACTCGCCGGTCATGCTCATGTTGCGGATCCGGGCCTGTCACGTCGTGGGCCGGTTTCGGACCAAAGATAATCGCCGCCCGCCGTTTACGCTGCAACAAGCGATGGACAATCCCAGCCGGTCGTTCGACAAGATCATCCTGCCGCCATCGACGTACGCGCAGGAGCGCGCGAAAATCGAACAGCGCTGGCCGGCTGCGGTCAAATTCATTCGTGAACGCCAGCTGAATGAGTACTTCGGCGCGGAGAATGCCTGCGACGTCGGCATCGTGCTGCAAGGCGGCTTGTACAACACCGTGCTGCGCGCGCTCGAGCGCCTTGGGTTGGCCGACGTGTTCGGCGAATCCAAGATTCCGCTCTATGTTTTGAACGTCACCTATCCGCTGGTGCCGGAAGAATTCACGGCCTTTGCGGCGGGCAAGAAGGCCATTTTGATCATCGAAGAAGGCCAGCCCGAATTCATCGAACAGGCAGCGAGTCTGTTCTTTCGGCAGGCGGACGTGCAGACCCGCATCGTCGGCAAGGGGCCGCTGCCGATGGCGGGCGAATATACCGGCGCCGTCGTCATCGCCGGCATCCGAAAATTTCTGTCCGAGTTCGGCCGATTGCCCGTCGCGGACGTTCCGCTGCTGCCGGCAGCCCTGCTGGCGCGCAACGTGCCGATCCGCCCCTCGGGACTTTGCACGGGTTGCCCCGAGCGTCCGTTGTTCGCGTCCATGAAACTGCTTGCGCGCGAAATGGGGCCGATGCAGGTCAGTGCGGATATCGGCTGCCACTCATTTTCAACGTTGCCGCCGTTTGATCTCGGCGGCACCATCATGGGCTATGGCCTGGGTGCGGCGGGCGGCGCTTCGTTTAACGTGCCCAACCCGCGGCGCGCGCTATCGATGATGGGCGACGGCGGCTTCTGGCACAACGGCTTGACCAGTGGCATCGGCAACGCCGTGTTCAATCGCCATGACGGTGTGACCATTATTGTCGACAACGGCTACTCGGCCGCCACCGGCGGTCAATACATCCCTTCCTCCTCAGCAGAGATCAAGGGTCGCCGTGCGAGGAATCGCATCGAGACCGCCGTGCGCGGCGTCGGCGTCGAATGGGTGCGTACGATTCGCACCTACGACATGAAGCAGACGATGGGGGTTTTGCGCGAAGCGCTGCTCACGAAATTCACCGGACCCAAAATCGTCATTGCGGAAGGCGAATGCCAGCTGAATCGCCAGCGCCGCGTGGCGCCGGCGATCAAGAAAATGGTCAGCGACGGCAAACGCGTGGTGCGGGAGCGTTTCGGTATCGATGCCGACGTCTGTACCGGCGATCACTCCTGTATCCGCCTGTCCGGCTGTCCCTCACTCACCGTCAAGAGCAATCCGGACCCGCTGCGGCGCGATCCGGTCGCCTATGTCGACAATAGCTGCGTGGGCTGCGGTGTGTGCGGAGAGGTTGCACATGCCGCGGTTCTTTGCCCCTCCTTCTATCGCGCCGATGTCATTGTGAACCCAACCCTTTGGGACCGGCTCAAGGCGCGGCTGCGCTCGGCCGTCATCAAAACTCTCCAGGGACGAGGACGACCCTGGCCGGCTTGAGGCAATCGCGTCCCATCACGCTGACCATCGCGGCTTTGGGCGGGCAAGGCGGCGGCGTCGTGACCGACTGGCTCGTCATGACAGCCCGAAGCGCAGGCTACTTTGTTCAAGCAACCTCGGTTCCGGGCGTCGCGCAGCGCACCGGCGCAACCATCTATTACTTGGAGTTCTTCCGCCGCAGCGACGCACCGCAAGGACGCGAACCGGTCATGGCGCTGATGCCGAATCCAGGCGACGTGGACATCGTCGTCGCCTCCGAGTGGATGGAAGCCGGCAGAGCGATCAATCGCGGCTTGGTCACCAAGGAGCGCACCACCCTCATCGCCTCGACGCATCGCGATTACACGATCAGCGAAAAAATGGCGCTTGGCGAGGGCCGGGTCAGCTCCCGCGAATTGTTTGAAATTGCGTCGGCGACGGCGGCGAAGTTGATTGGTTTCGACATGCTCAAGGTGGCCGATGCGGCGGGCGGCAGAATCAGCGCCGTCATCCTGGGCAGCATCGCCGGCGCCGGTGCGCTGCCCTTCGGCATCGAGGAATACCATCGCGCGATCAAGGAATCCGGCGTCGGCGTCGAGGCGAGTCTTGCGGCGTTCGAAGCCGGCCGACAAGCCGTGATTGCCGCGCTGGCGAAGCCTTTGACGGCGGCAGCATGGCCCGGGAATCACGGCGCCATCGATGCCTCCGACTACACCCTCGATGCAGTTTCGGAGCCGCTGCGCGAACGGATCGTGGATCGATTTCCCGCCGTACTGCATGATTTACTCGGAATGGGTGCCGCGCGCCTATCCGACTATCAAAATGATGCCTATGCTGCATCTTTTTTGAATCGGCTCGGGCAAGTCTTTGCGTTCGATGCGGCGAGAGCTGCAGATCCCAAGCTGACTGCGGCGACCGCGCGCGCGCTGGCACTGTGGATGAGCTTCGAGGACGTGATGCGCGTGGCGCAGGTGAAAACACGACGTGGCCGTGCCGAACGCATTCGCCGTGAGGTGCGCGCCGACCCTGGGGATCTGGTCGAGGTGCGTGAGTTCGTCAAGCCGCGGGTCGAGGAGATTTGCGGCACGCTGCCGGCGGGCCTCGGCCGGCTGCTCCTGGCTTCGCCCCGCGCGCACCGAACCCTCGCGCGATTCACCGCCGGGCGCCGCATAGCAACCACCACCATCGGCGGTTTCCTGCTGCTTCGCAGCCTCGCGGTCCTGCGCCGGCTGCGCCGCACCACCCTGCGTTTTCAGATCGAGAATCAGCGCATCGAGGCATGGCTCAAGCAAATCGGCGAAATCGCGCCGAGAGACTATGATTTGGCCGTCGAACTTGCCGAATGCCAGACCCTGGTGAAGGGATACGGCGATACTCACGAGCGCGGTTGGGCCAGCTTCAGCCAAATTTCCGCGCTCGCGCCTCAACTGGTGGGCCCGCAAGCGGCGGCGCGCCTGCGTGCCCTGCGCGAAGCGGCGTTGGCGGACGACAGCGGTTCACAGCTGGCGAGCGCCATTGCCCAAATGCCGGTCGCGCCCGCGGCGCGTTAGGTACGGCAGCTACCGGCCCCAGAAGCGGTCCTTCAACTAAAAACTCTCCCAACAAAAAAGGGACGGACCAACCCATCGCTGACCGTACCCAAAACGCTACCAAACGACACAATTTGAGTCCCGATATGACGCCAACGGAATGCGATACAGTCTGAACCGAACTAGAAGGGGACTTTGGCGATCCCCTCCCGTCCGTTTCCATTCGCCACGGATCATCCGGGCGGCCTGCCGCCGGCAACGACGATGGGTTCGCCGAGCGCTCGCCGATATTCCTCCTCGCCGATCGCATCCACCGCCCGTAGCTTCGCCAGCAGCTCGTCGATGAGCGAACGCAGCCCAGGCCCCGGCGTGCCGTGCGCGAATGAACTCTGGTACTTGATCGGCCCGGGGATGATCGCGACCAGGAAGGCCATCTCTGCCGGCGTCAGCTCT
>Ga0193726_1000714_pt1 | contig 31673 bp, 25 predicted proteins | sample H2c1metaG_FD_144928 | JGI IMG/M metagenome (GOLD analysis project Ga0193726, IMG submission 144928) | Soil microbial communities from a riparian zone of the East river system, Colorado, United States - H2c1 | ecosystem: Environmental > Terrestrial > Soil > Riparian zone | place: USA: East River... | reverse complement strand
TTTGAACTCAAAACTCGAAACTCGAAACTCGAAACTCGAAACTCGAAACTCGAAACTCGAAACTCGAAACTCGAAACTCGAAACTCTGAACTCGTATCTCTGAACTAATACATAAACAGGAACGTCCCGATCTCTCGGGACGTTTTCTTATTCTCCCGCAAAAGCAGTCATCTCAGCGGGCTAAAACCAACTATTACAACATGAATTCATACCCCGGGACCGGGATAAATTGGGTACGTTATCTCACAAAGCAAAATTCATTTCAAAGTATGACAAGGTTTTTTTTTCAAATGCTGCATGGTTATTAAATGAAAAATAAAAAAGCGGCCGAAGCCGCTTTAAAAAATTATCAATTTTTCTTTTTCCCTATGATTTTTGTTTCCCCAGCCAAACTGGCTTACGCTGCATCCACCTGACGAGAAACATAATGCCTACTAAAATAAAAAAGAAAGGCCCGAGAAAACCAAGGATGGCAACGAATTTGGTTCCATAAAACTTATTCATGGGCCTTCTTAATCTTTCAGCTATAAGATACATGCTTGGCACCATGACAAGGGTCAGGAAGAATGCGAATATTAATCCAAAAATTATCGTCCATGACAGGGGTCCCCAAAACACTACGCTATCTCCGCCAAAGAAAATACCCGGCTGCAAATGTTGAAACAACCCAACAAAATCAATATTAAATCCTACAGCCAGTGGTAACAACCCAAGAATTGTGGCCATTGCCGTAAGCAAAACAGGTATGATACGGATCTTTCCCGCCTGAATCGCGGCTTCCCTGGTTTTAATACCCCGGCTCCGCAATTCGTCTGTAAATTCGATCAAAAGAATTCCATTCTTGATAACAATACCGGCAAGCCCAACAACTCCTACTCCTAACATAATGGTAGCCACAGTCATTCCCGTTATCGCATATCCCAGCAACACCCCGATTATTGAAAAGAAGATCTCGGTAAGTACGATAAAAGGCTTACTCATTGAATTGAATTGAATCACGAGGATCAGGAAGATCAATAAAAGGGCTATAATCATTGATTGGCCCAGGAAAGTAAGCGTTTCCTGCTGTTGCTCACTAACACCACTTTGTTTTACGGTAACATCAGAAGGGATATGGTATTTTGACTTAAATTCTGCGATCTTGCCTGCAAGATCTTCGTTGATTTTTGGCGTCTGCGCTTCATCCAAAACGTTTGATTGCAGCTGTATCGTTCGTTTCTCATTTTTTCTTCGGATCCCTCCTGATGTATTTGTATAATCAACCTTTGCAACAGCATTAATTGGGACCTGCTTGATCGTATTCGTAGCGAAATCACGGAAGGTGATCCTCATGTTCATCAGGCCAATGATGTTATTTCGTTCAGGTTGATTGTACCTGAGCTGTATCTTATATTCATCTTCGTTATCTTTCAGCTTGCTAACCTCTTTACCAAACACCGCAGTCCTGAGGTCCGATCCGATCTGTCCTGTACTCACCCCTTCTCTCAATGCCCTTTCCCGATCTACCGTTACAGAGATCTCAGGGTTGGTTACATCTACGTCCATATTCAAATGTTCGATGCCTTCTACTTTATTGGTATCAATATAATTTTTAAGGTCTGTAGCAACCTTGGCAATTTCCTCAAAATTATCTCCGATCACTTCTACATTCACCGGAGGATCTGTGGGAGGTCCATTGTCTTCCTGGTTCACCGTGACTTCAGCGCCCGGAATTCCTTTCACTGCTTCACGCACTGCACCGAGGTATGGCGCTGTACTTTTTCCATGACGCTCTTCATATTCTACAAAAGAAACCTGCACCCTTCCAAGATTAGGCTGCACACTCCGGTTATTGTCTTTTGGGTTGTTAGCGCTTACGGCAACATTTGCAATAATACTTTCAACAATAGAGCCTGGTGCTCCCGGCTGTTGGTCACCCAATACGCGGACGACCCGCTTTTCTAATTCGTGCGTTATAGAATCCGTGTATTTGATATCAGTTCCTACCGGCATTTTGAGGTACACATAAATAAAATGTGGATCCCCCGTTGGAAAAAATGTTGACCTTCCCTGGGTTCTCATAACAAACAATCCAAGGGCGATAGGAAATAATAAGAAGAGAAAAAATAATAACCAGGCTGGTCTTCTTTTCTGCAAGACCCATCTTAACAATTTTTCATAACGCCCCATGAGGCCAGGTAAAACCCTTTTTTGAAAAAAATGAATTATATTTTTGAATACATAAGCATTTAAAACACCCAATATTGGAAGTAGTAATAAAAAGTTCGCTAATCCGTGCCATCCTGCCGCGTGAAATAATAATCCAAAAAGAATAAATCCCCAGAACCACCATTGGCGGAATAGATGATGAGCTGGTTTTTCATGTTCTTTGCCTTCCGGCCTCATAAAACTTACTGCAAAAACCGGGTTGAAGATGAAGGCTACAATTAATGAAGCTGCCAGGGTGAGAATTAACATAACAGGAAGATAGATCATGAATTTTCCTATCAGGCCTTTCCAAAGTAATAGGGGGAAAAATGGAGCAAGCGTGGTAAGTGTCCCTGCCAGTACCGGGATAAATATTTCACCTGCTGCTTCTTTTGCTGAACGCCTGATCGGCACTTTCCCATTATTGTAAATACGATGGGTATTTTCTATGACCACGATCGCATCATCCACGATGATTCCCAAACCAAACAGCAAAGCAAAAAGAACAATAAAATTTAAGGTTATGGAATTACCCACGATGAAATCACCAATTGGTAAAAACATAAACGCTACAAACACACTCAGCGGCACACTCAATGCTACAAAGAAGGCGTTGGTAACTCCCATAAAAAACATCAACACCAGCAACACAAGAATAAACCCAATGACGATCGTATTTACGAGATCATTGAAAGAAGTTTTTGTTTGTTTACTCTGATCGCCGGTTATCACCACCTTCAGTTGATCGGGTGGAGGGATCTGGCCCTTCAGCTGCATATTCTTTATTACTCCTTTCACGCCGTCTGCAGCATCGATCAGGTTCTCCCCTGAGCGTTTTACAATATTTATCGTCACAACATTTTTTCCATCTAGCCTGGCATAACTTTCTTTTTCTTTTACCGTATCTACCAGTTCAGCTATATCACGCAAATAAATAGGGGCTCCATCCGGGTTCTTAATAACGATACTCGCCATATCCTGCGCTCCGGTAAATTGTCCTTTTACCCGGAGTGTTCTTTTCATGGTGCCTACCTGGACCTGTCCACCGCTTATATCATTATTCTCCCTACTGATAGCACTTTCAATATCGCTAAAGGAAAGTTTTGCTACCTGCATTTTATAAGGATCAACATTTACCTGTATTTCTCTTTCAGGGGCGCCTATAATATCAGCACGCGTTATTTGCTTCAGGTCTTCGATCTGGTCCTGCATATCATCTGCAAATTTTTTTAATTTGACAGGGTCATAATCGCCACTCAGGTTTACGTACATTATAGGCAATTCACTAAAAGCAAATTCTTCCACATCGGGTTGTTGTGTAAGGTCTGTTGGCAGATCGGTCTTTGCCTTATCCACCGCATCCTTTACTTTTTGTTTAGCGATCTCCGTTTTTATATCTGTTTCAAATTCTACAGTGATCAGGGAAAAATCCTGCTGCGAAATGGAGGTCACTTTATTCACCTTAGCACCTGAAATGCCTTTGATCTGTTTTTCGATCGGCCTTGTCACAAGATTTTCAATATCCTTTGGAGAGTTCCCTACGTATGTGGTGACCACAGAGATGGTGGGCACAACGATATCAGGGAATTGTTCCTTGGGAAGTGTATTGAATTTAGTAAGGCCATAAAAGGTAATAAGTATGGCTATGATATAGATGACCGTAGTATTATCAACTGCCCAACTTGTAGGTTTAAACTGTTTAAACTTTTTACTAACGCCTTCAATAACTCTATGCATAAAAAAAATTTAGTCAGGTCCTGATTATTAATTATTCGTGATTCCTGCTCACCTACTTTGTTTCAGTGGCCACTACCTGTCCCTCGTATAGATCCTGGTATCCTTCAGTGATCAGTTGATCTCCGCTGTTCAATCCTGATTTTATTTCAATCATATCACCATAAGATTCGCCCGGAACAACCGTCTTCTTTTTTGCTACCAGTTTATCAGCACTCTTTTCCATTACATAAACATATTTCCCTTTTTCGTCGGTCTGTATTGTATTTACAGGTACAACGATGGTATTTTTTGTAGAATAATCAAGGATCTTGATTGTAGCGACCTGGTTGGGTTTTAATCCTGTATTGCCTTTGATTTTTGCTTCTACTATAAAACTCCTGAAGTTAGGATCGATCGATTGACTTACCACCGACACTGTCGAATTGATTACTTTGTTATTCTGATCGGGAATCACAATTTGAACAGGTACTCCCTGGCGAACCCGACCTATATAATTTTCGGGGATGCTCGCGATGGCTTTCAGATCCTCTGTGTTCACAATCTTAATTCCCGATTTCGGATCGCCGGTAAAAGTTTCACCAGTATGGATGTTTACTTCATCAGCGATACCACCTACTTCTGCACGCACAAAACTCAATTCCCATTGTTGTTTAAGTGTGGAAATTTGTTTTTCAGCTTGTGTAACGTTATTTTTTGCCGTTACAAACTGCACTTCGGTACCAATTCCCTGGTCCCAAAGATTTTTCTGCCTGTCATAAATATTCTGTGCGTAAGAAAGTTGTGTTTCCAGCTGGCTAAGATTCTGAAGCATTACCGCATCTTCCAATTTTAATAGCAACTGTCCCTTCTTAACATTATCCCCTTTTTTTACATAAACTTCTTTGACCTGCCCTGGGCCACCACGGGGGGTTACATACGAAATATTTTGTGCATCAATCTTTCCCTGTAATTCAATGAAATGACTGAAATCATGCATACCCAGCGGGATGATGCTAACCAGTTTTGCCGTAGCTACAGCGGAAGGATTTGATTTAGAAAGTTCTTCTTCCAGCTTTGCAATTTCATCGCCGGTGCTTTTTTGCTGGGCCTTCAGTTTTTCAAGTTGGGCTTTCTTATCACCCACATCTCCCTTTTTTTCTTTGGCTCCGCTATTGCAGGAAGAAAGAAACAGTAAGAAAATGCCCGCAAAAAAGATCTTTAAAACATGTTTCATATCGTTGTTTTTATTGGTCATAGTTTAGTTGTGCTGGTTTATAATTTTCCGATTGCTGTTAAATAATCTACTCTTGAAATAATAGCATCATACAAAGCGCTTATATAATTTGTCTGGGCCGTTTTCAGATCCGTTTCAGCCGTACTGATCTCGATCTGCGATCCTGTTCCCGCCTCATATTTCTTTTTAGTCTGGTCATACACCGTCCCGGCGACTTCCATATTTTTCTTTTGGAAATCAAGTGTAGCGGTTGCTGAACGGAAGTTATTCTTTGCGGTTTCAATTTCGTTGTCAATATTAAGCTTCAGGTTTTCCCACTGGTTGATGTTTTTTTGCAATTCTAATCTTGCGCCCTCAATTTTTGCCTTCGTTGAAAAACCATGAAAGATGGGAATATTCAATTTCAGATTTATGGCCGAAACAGAATACCACGGATATGCAGCACCGCTTTTGAAAAAATCAAAATCATTCCGCTGCGCATTTTTGTCATAGTAACCGTTCAAACTTAAAGTCGGGAGCTTACTCAACTTGTATCGTTTGATATTAAATTCATTCAATCTTATTCCGAGTTCTGCATATTGATACTCTTTCCTGTCGGAGTATTGGAATCCGCTTCCATCCATCAAGCCTTCTTTCACTTTATCATAACTGATCTCCTCAGTAAGAACAAGGGAATCTTTTATCGGCATGCCCATTAATAATTTCAAACCCAGGTAACCATTTTCAATCTGGTTCAGGGCCTTCACTTTTTCGGTTTGAACATTGGCCAATTGTACGGATACTTTATCAACATCTACTTTTTCTGCAAACCCATTTTTATAGATCTCCTTCGTATCATGAAATAATTTCTCAAGCCTGGCGATGTTCGCGTCCAGGAGATCGATCTGGGTTTTACTTACAACAAGCTGGTAATAGATCTTATTAATATTTGTTTTGATCAATTCTTCCGTGACCTCCACTGATTTTTGCTGGAAATCGATGGATGTCTTCCGCGCCTGCAACCCAACAAAGACCTGGCCGTCGAATAAAAGCTGATCCAGCGACAGGCCACCTGTTGCATTATATTTTACACCAAACTTTAAGGGCACAAAGGTCCCGGGCTGACCAAAAAATTCTCCGGGGATCAGGCTTACGGGGATTTTTGAATTATAAGTAAACGTTCCGCTCCCATTGATCTGTGGCCAGGCTGCAGAAGTAATGTCTTTGTTACTCTGTTCCTGTATTTGCACATCAAGCAACGCGTTTTTTACCTGGACATTATTTTTTTCCGCAAAGGCTACAGCCTGCTGTAACGAAAACCTGTGAATAGCAGAATCCTGCGCATTAGCTGAAACGCAGGTTGCCATACCCAATGCCATCAACCATATTTTGAAATTATTTCTTAACGTCATTAGTCAGATTTTTTAATTGTTTGTATTTCTGAATCAACTTCTGGCCTTTTACCGTGGCAAGTCCATAAAGAAAATGTTCCAGTATTTCCTGCTGGATACTCACCAGGTGGGTCCGGTTGTTTGGAAATATCTCAGAATTAAAACCAAGCATCATGCTTTCTATACGAAATCTTGTAAGTATATCAACATTGATTTCCTCCCTGTACAATTCTTCTTTGATCCCCCTTTCCAGGTTTTGTTTTATCATCTGGTACATAAATACCTTCTTATGCTGTTGTAGCTTTTTATACACCGGCGGATGATATTTTTCAAGGTCAAATACAATCGAAGGGTTCATATTTGAAAACATATCCTGGATCATATCGAAAACCTGGAATATTTCATGCACCGCATTCTCGGCATTTTGCCTGTCCGCAAAACATTCGTTCCTGTTTTTTTCAAGCAAAGCGCTTAATACCACGTCCACCAATTCTTCTTTATCAGTATAATATTGATATAAGGTCTTTTTGCTCATTCCTAACTGGGCCGCAATATCATCCATCGAAACCGAGCGTACGCCGTACCGCATAAACAATTCATGGGCCTTTTCAAGTATTCTTTCTTTTGGCATAATTTCAAATCAGGGGCACAAAACTAAGGAAACTTTTTTCGTTACCGAAGTTTCCATCCATTTTTTTTGCCTTTTATACATATTTTTCAGGGGTTGTCCATTTTTATCAGACCCTTCTTTAACTTAATTTTGAAATATGAACCCAACACCGCCAAAAAAAGGTTTTCATCTTGAGAGATTCAGGTGGAAAAGCATTTTTAAATATTTTTTACAGGGCTTGCTGGTGATAGCGCCTTTGGCAGTAACCATTTACACTATTTACTGGGTCGTTTCCACGGTTGATAACTGGCTCCCTATTTTTCGCCAGCCAGTTAAGGATTTTCAAGGCCATGTCATTGGTTATGAGGTAAAAAACTACGGCCTTGGTTTTGTCATAGTCATTGCTTCTGTTATCATCATTGGTTATTTAAGCTCCTTCTTTATCCAGTCAAGAATATTCAGCCTTTTTGACAAATGGCTGGAAAAGACGCCCGGTGTAAAATATATCTATTCATCTGTGAGAGATTTCTTTGAGGCGTTTGCCGGTGAAAAAAAGAAGTTTGATAAACCTGTCATGGCGAATGTAGATGATACAGATGTATGGCGGGTTGGCTTCATTACTCAAAAGGATATGTCTCATTGGGGAATCCAGGACCATACTGCCGTTTATGTACCAATGGCTTACTCCATAGCGGGTAATGTATATATATTACCTGCGAACAGGATAAAACCTATAACAAGTATTACAAGTTCCGATGCAATGAAATTTGCCATCAGCGGAGGGGTTACTCATATGGATGAAGAACCGGTTTCAGGAAAAAAAGACCCATTGGCTTCTTCAATTGATATTGCTTGAAAAAAATGGTTCTCCTTCTATTCATCCTTTTCCCACAATTCAAATGTTTTAGCTGGGGTTTTTACGCGCATAAAAAAATAAATAACTATGCTGTATACCTTCTTCCCCCGCAGATGCTGGTGTTTTACAAACAAAATATAAATTTCATCACCTCCCATGCAGTTGACCCTGATATGAGAAGATATGCGGTACCGGGAGAAGGTCCAAAACACTATATTGATATTGATCACTACGGTAATTATCCATATGAAGAGTTGCCGAGAAAATGGAGTGAAGCTGTTACGAAATTTTCTGAAGATAGTTTACAGGTATATGGGATCGTGCCCTGGTGGGTACAGGTCATGCTAAGCAAACTGACATCTGCCTTTAAAGAAAAAGATCAAAATAAAATATTGAAATTATCGGCAGAGATCGGACACTATATCGCAGATGCACATGTTCCCCTTCATGCAAACAGCAATCACAACGGACAGTTTACAAATCAACAGGGTATCCATGGATTTTGGGAAAGCCGTATTCCAGAATTACTCGCTGATAAGGAATGGGATTTCTTTATTGGAAAAGCAGAATATATAAAGGATCCTGGAAATTTTATCTGGCAGCGGGTACTTGAAAGTGCAGCTGCAGCAGATACAGTACTCAGGTTTGAAAAAGAATTGACGGCACTTTTTCCGGCGGATCAAAAATTCGCATTTGAAAATCGCAATGGTGTAACGATCCGTCAATACTCTTCAGCATTTACAAGAGCATACAATACAAGACTGAAAGGAATGGTAGAAAGGAGAATGAGGCAGGCGATCTTCGCGGTTGCTTCTTTTTGGTATACTGCCTGGGTAAATGCCGGAGAACCTGATCTCACAAAACTTTCTAACAAGAAATTTTCTCCGGATGAACTTAAAGAATTTGAAAGCCTGAACAATTCGTGGAAGAAAAATATCATCAAAGGAAGGGAACATGAGTAAATGATAATTGGACAGTTGATGGATGATAGTTGGATAGTTAACAGATGATAGTTTTCTTTGGATTGAAAAAAGAACAGTTCAACGCGCCACTCCTTTATCTTCTTACTGCTTATCTTTGCAGCTTTATTAAATCAGATCATGATACAATCGGGACGGGCAGTGATCCATAATTTTAATGCGGGACCTTCAATTCTTCCGAAAGAAGTTTTTGACGAAGCAAGCCATGCTATCATAGACTTTAATAACTCGGGTTTGTCTATTCTTGAAATCGGGCATCGCACCCAATTGTTCCAGGAAGTGATGGATGAGGCAAGAAGTTTAGTAAGAGAGTTGATGAAATTAAGCAATGACCAGGAAGTATTGTTTTTACATGGTGGCGCAACGACCCAGTTTATGCAGGTACCCATGAACCTGCTCGAAGAAAACGAAATTGCCGCCTATACCGACACAGGTGTATGGGCATCAAAAGCGATTAAGGAAGCGAGACTTTTTGGGCATGTAGAAGTTGTATGCAGCGGAAAAGAATTTAATTACCGGGCATTGCCGAAAAATTTTACAGTAACCCCTACATCAAAATACCTGCACCTTACTACAAATAATACGATCTACGGGACGCAATGGCAGGACCTTTCCATTTTTTATAATACCGGGGTTCCCCTTGTTGCGGATATGAGCAGTGATGTTTTAAGCCGTGTTCTTGATTTTTCAAAATTTGATTTTATTTATGCTGGTGCACAAAAGAATTTAGGCGCTGCAGGCGTCAATCTTGTGGTGGTCAATAAAAATATCCTTGGAAAGGTGAGCCGGTCCATTCCTACAATCATGGATTACCGCAATCATATAGAAGCAGGGTCGCTCTTGAATACGCCTCCCGTATTTGCAGTGTACGTATGCATGCTAACCTTAAGATGGCTAAAAAAACAAGGCGGAGTCACGGCCCTTCAAAATATAAATGACGAAAAAGCAAATCTTTTTTATAAAACAATTGATAGCCTCCCGATTTTCAAAGGGCCCGTTGCCAAAGAAGACAGAAGTAAAATGAATGCTGTATTTATCATGGAGGATGCAGCCATAGAAAAAGAATTTTCAGAGTTGTGCAGGCATGAAGGAATGATTGGTGTGAAAGGTCATCGGCTCTCAGGAGGATTCAGGGTTTCAATGTACAATGCACTTCCCCTGGAAAGCGTCAAAGCATTAACGGACCTCATGAAAGAATTTGCCCATAAAAAAGGATAACCTTCAATTTTCAATTTCAACGAACATTTCTTAATGGCAATTATCAAACCTTTTAAAGCGTTACGTCCGCTGGCAACGCTGGCAAAGCAAATAGCAGCCAGGCCCTACGATGTTTTGAATAGTGAAGAAGCCAGGGTGGAAGCTAAGGACAACCCGTATTCATTTCTACATATCACAAAATCTGAGATCGACCTTTCTCCGGGGGTTGATATTCACGGCGCAATTGTATATGAAAAAGCAAAACAAAATCTTGAAAAGTTTATACGGGAAGGCATATTATTTCACGAAGAAAAACCCTGCTATTATTTATATCAATTGATCATGAATGGAAGAAGTCAAACGGGTTTGGTTTGTGTTTCCTCTATTGAAGATTACTTTAATGACGTAATAAAAAAACATGAGTTTACGAGACCGGAAAAAGAAAAGGACCGGATCGATCACATGATGGCTCTTCAGGCTCAAACCGGAAATGTTTTCCTTGCCTACCGGGATGTAGATCAAATAAATGAATTGGTAAATCAGTGGAAAAATCATCATCAACCTGTCTACGATTTTGCTGGTGACGATAAAGTTCAACATTCGATATGGATCATTAACGAGGAAGGATCCATCGCCTCCATTTCCAAATTATTCCGGGAAAAAGTCCCTTCTACCTATATCGCTGATGGCCATCACAGGGCAGCATCGGCGGCCAGGGTCAGTAACCTGATGATCGAAAATGAACCATCAAAATATTTTCTAACTACCATTTTTCCTGCAAGCGAACTTGCTATCCTTGATTACAATCGTTTGGTAAAGGACCTGAACGGCCTTACGCCGGAAGAATTTTTAAGAAAGCTGGAAACTGATTTTATAATTGAAACAACTGATCTACCTTTTTCTCCGGGTGAACTGCATCAATTTGGCATCTACCTCGATCACCAGTGGTACCGGCTGGAATCGAAAGAAGGGACGTTTTCAAATGACCCAATCGGGATTTTGGATGTCACCATTTTATCTGATAATATTCTCAATAAAATACTTGGCATTAAAGATCAGAGAACCGACACCCGGATCGATTTTGTAGGCGGGATCAGGGGACTACCGGAATTGGAAAAACGAGTTGACAGCGGTGAACTGAAGGTGGCATTCAGTCTCCATCCTGTGAGTATCCGGCAATTATTTGATATAGCAGACAGTGGAAATGTGATGCCACCCAAAAGCACATGGTTCGAACCAAAGCTCCGGGATGGCTTGCTGACACATACTTTTTCATAGGATTTTTGAAATTGTTAATATCAGGATGATCGTGATACCGAGCAATTGTTTGTCTTAATTTGCACACATGAAAAAATACCTCTCTTTCTTTTGCAGCATCTTTTTGTTAAGCATGTCTGTTATTGGCCAGCAGGATGATCCAAAGACGCTTCACGAAAATGCAAAGACTTTTATGAGACAGGGAGATTTTGACAATGCGATTATTGTTCTTAATCGTGCCGCGCAACTGGATAAAAATAATATGGATATTCTGAAGGACCTTACCATGTCCTACTATTATAAACGTGATTATGAAAAGGCATTGGAACAGGCGAAGATTTTACTGGCGCGCGAAGACGCTGACGCCATGTGCTACCAGGTGGGCGGAAATATATACAAGGCATTGGAAGAAGTAAAAGAATGTGAAAAGGTATATAAGACCGGTCTAAAAAAATTCCCGGTAAGCGGGCCGTTATACAGTGAGTATGGGGAATTACTCTGGGCCAAAAAAGATTTTTCTGCTGTTGATCTTTGGGAAAAAGGAATAAGAGTGGATCCTGCTTATTCGGGAAATTATTACAATGCAGCACTTTTTTATTTTTATACAAAGGATAAAGTATGGAGCCTTATATATGGAGAAATATTTGTGAACATGGAAAGCCTCAGCCAACGCGGAGCAGCCATGAAACAATTGCTACTCCAGGGTTACAAGGAAAAATTATTTTCAGACGCAAATATTGCAGCCGGCCAGGAAAAAAATAAGAATGAGTTCTCAAGAGCATTTTTTGATTGCATGAATAAACAATCATCATTGGCCAGCCGGGGTATCACTACGGAAACCCTTACCATGATCCGCACCCGGTTTATTTTAGAATGGTTTGATAAGTATGCTGCAAAATTTCCTTATAAATTATTTGATTATCAGCGACAATTGATCCAGGAGGGAATGTTCAACGCATACAATGAATGGTTATTTGGTACGGTAGAAAACCTGGCGGCTTATGATACCTGGACAAAGACCCACGAAGAAGAATATAAAAATTTTACTGCCTTCCAGAAAACAAGAGTTTTTAAAATGCCTGGCGGTCAATATTACCAGGATAGTAAATAATTGTACAGTTATAATCATTTAAAATAAACAGATTCAGAAGACCTAATCCTCCTAAATTGATTTTCCAGGCCCCCAATTCGGGGCTTTTTAGTTTTTTGTCTAAATTGGAGAGACAAACAAGCAATAAAAAAGCTCCATTGATTTGCCATTGACACTGGTAAAGAATTAAGTGGCCATAGCTTGAAATAACCTTTAACGATTGTAATATGACCGCTCCACAAAGATTATTCGATTGTATAGAGTACAGTTTAGAAAAAGCGCCCATTGACGATATGCTTGCGGGAAAGGAAGGGGGTGAATATAAAAAATATAGCTCACAGACAATCTCAAGCCTGGTTGATGATTTAAGTGCCGGGCTTCTAAGCTTAGGGTTTGGCCCTGGCGATATGAGTGAAGAAGGCAGGGATAAGATCTCCATAGTAAGTAAAAATCGTCCTGAATGGATCATCGTTGATCTTGCGGTTCAAAAAATCGGAGCCATACTTACGCCGATCTATCCCACCATCAGTACTGGTGAATTGCAATTTGTCCTAAATGATGCGCAGGTAAAAATGGTCTTTGTTAATGATGAAGAGCTTTATTTGAAAGTACTGAGTGTGAAGGACTACGTACCTTCTTTAAAAGAGATCTATTCCTTTGAGCATGTAGCAAATGCAAAACACTGGAAAGAAATATTTTCCCTATCAACAAAAGAATTGAAAGAGCAGGTAAGATCAATCGCTGCAAAGATCAGGTATGAAGACCTTGCTACTATAATATATACATCTGGTACAACCGGAACTCCCAAAGGTGTAATGCTTTCCCATAAAAATATTATTTCAAATGTGGTGGCAGCCATGCCCTGCTTTCCTCCAGGGACCAGGGCATTAAGTTTCCTTCCGCTGAACCATATTTTTGAAAGAATGGTTACTTACATGTATTTGTTTAAAGGGGTTTCTGTCTATTATGCGGAAGGCCTGGAAACGATCGGCGACAATCTCAGGGAGGTAAAACCAAACATGTTCACCACCGTACCGCGCCTGCTAGAAAAAGTTTACGATCGAATCATGCAAAAAGGAAATGAATTGTCGGGAATAAAAAAGAAATTATTCTTTTGGGCTCATAGGCTTGCAGAAAGATTTGAGATCAATAAAAAATTAAGTTTTGGATACAGGATGAAATTGGCATTGGCAAACAAGCTGGTTTTTACAAAATGGAGAGAAGGATTGGGAAATGAGTTAAGCGCTATCATAACAGGGAGTGCAGCCTGCCAGGTGCGCCTTATCAGGATATTTACTGCCGCTAAGATCGTTATCATGGAAGGATATGGGCTTACCGAAACTTCCCCGGTGATCAGTGTGAACAGGTTCACTGAGAAAGACAGAATGTTTGGAACAGTAGGCCCCCTTGTAGATGGCGTAGAAATAAAGCTTGCTGAAGACGGAGAAATCCTATCCAAAGGCCCTAATGTAATGATGGGATATTACAAAAGACCAGACCTCACCCTTGAAGCTATAAAAAATGGTTGGTTCTATACCGGAGATATTGGCACGATGGTAGAAGGTAAGTTCCTGAAAATTACAGATCGTAAGAAAGAATTGTTCAAGACCAGTGGTGGTAAATATGTAGCTCCTTTGCCGATCGAAAATAAATTAAAGGAATCCAATTATATAGAACAGATCATGGTAGTAGGCGCAGAAAAAAAATATGTGGGTGCTTTAATTGTACCTTCTTTTTCCAATCTGAAAGAATGGTGCAAACAACATGGAATTGTTTACACGTCTCCAAAGGAAATGACCCAAAATCCAAAAGTGATCGAATTGATGAAGGATGAGGTTGAACGGTTTAACAAAAATTTTAACCATGTGGAGCAAATCAAGAAGTTTGAATTGATGGACAATGATTGGACGATCAATGGCGGGGAATTAACGCCGACATTGAAACTTAAACGAAAGGTCATCATGGAAAAATACAGGGACGTTATCGAACGAATTTATCATTAACCGAATGCCTTTCCCAAACAGAAACCAATGTTAACTACCGGGAGTTTTAGAGTGAAGACGGGATACCTGGCAGCTTTTCTGCTGCTTTTGATTTCATATTTTCTCATTTTCATTACCCTTCAGCAATTTTTGGAACAAACAAAGTGGGTAGAGCACACCGGGCTTGTTATAAATAACCTGGAGACACTTTCTTCCTATACAAATGAAGCTGAGAGCGCTTCGCGAGGGTACCTTCTTTGGGATGATACAGATCATCGCCAGACATTTTATGGCACCACTGAGAAAATTGATCGGTTATTAAAAAATATAGATAGCCTCACGGCTGATAATAGTTCTCAACAAAAAAGAACGGATACGCTTAAACTGATTGTCCAGGAAAAACTAGGCCGGATCTACACGAGCATTTTATTATTTGAACAGGCTGGTCATGTGGTTACCGATGCGATGAAGGCAAGAGGTCCTGCCGGAAAAATGTTGATGATCAGTGTCAAAGACCTTATTAACCGGATGGAAGATGCCGAGAGGGCCCTTCTTGAATCCAGGAAAGAAAAATTGCGGGGTGGTTCGGTATCTATCAAGATCATTACAATTACCTCCCTGGTCATTGCACTCCTGTTATCAGCCTATTCCTTTATTACATATAGTAAAGAAAGTAATGCAAAATTAAAAGCAGACGATCAGGCGAATGTGTATAGAAACCAATTGGAGAATAAGATAAATGAATTGCAAATAGCCAATGCGGAATTACTTGAATTCCGAAGTCTTGAAAAATTTACTGCAACAGGTCGCATAGCACGGACCATCGCACATGAAATACGAAATCCATTGACGAATATTGTTTTGGCAACAGACCAGATAAAGTCTACTCCTGGCGGTGATGAGGAAACGATGATGCTTTTGGATATGATCAATAGGAATGCTACCCGGATTAACCACATGATCTCTGAACTTTTAAACTCTACAAAATTTGCCCAGCTTCAATATTCAAAAATTAATATCAGTGTCCTTCTTGATGAGACGCTCGAACTTGCCAGGGATCGTATTGACTTAAAGCAGATCAGGCTTGAAAAACATTATTCAAAGACAAGTTGCCAGGTGTTTGCCGATGAGGAAAAACTAAAGATCGCTTTCTTAAATGTTATCGTAAATGCCATTGAAGCAATGGATGCGGAAAAGGGTGTTTTGGAGATCCAGGCAACAGAAATGAATGACAGGTGCATCATTGATATCAAAGACAATGGAGTGGGAATGAATGAAGAGGCCCTTCAAAAATTATTTGATCCATATTTTACAAATAAAACAGGCGGCAATGGATTGGGATTGACAAACACTCAGAATATTATACTCAACCACAAAGGAAATATCCAGGTCAAAAGCCGCCAGGGAGAAGGGAGTGTTTTCACCATCACTTTAAATGTAGTATAGGGTCAGGGTTTATTGCCGGGAATCAAAAACCTGAGCAGGATCACCAAAAAGGCAATGACCAGCAAAATATGGATGAGGCCGGATGCGGCAAGCAAAAAAAATCCTACGCCCCAGGCTATGATCAATATCGCCACTATTGCATATAATAGTTTAATCATGGTAAAAAATATGTGGTTTTTAACCATTAGTTTCATCGGAGTACGGGCTATTCGATTTTTTTGAGGAAATTTTTCTACACTATTTTAAATGATCCCTTGAATCAGAGCCTTTCTATTGCATTAAAGATATTATCCTTTGTAAATGGCTTTCCGATAAAATAATCAGCACCCTCTTTAAACGCATTAGCTTTATCACTTGTAGTATCATGTGCTGTGATCATTACGATCTTTATTGAAGGATCAAATTTTTTTATTTCACCTATGAAGTTTATTCCGAATCCATCAGGTAAGTGATTATCAAGAAATACTATCGAAGGAATGTCTTTTTGTAAAGCTTGTTTTGCTTCACTGATCGAATTGACATAACTGGTTTGAAGATTTCGATTTCTTAAAATGCTCCCCAATAAAAAGCAAACATCTGCCTCATCATCAACGATCAACGCCTTTACTCTCTCCTTTCCTGATGTTTTCATAAATGGTAAGGTTAAATACGATTCCCTGCCTGATTAACACAATTCCCTGTCTAATCAACAATTATGTAACCAAAAAATGACTTTCCCTCTATTCCATAATTAAAAAAAATCATCTATTAGATGCTTTAATCCAAAGAACGGCAAGAAAATTGAATATGTGTCGTCAAACCAATAAAGATTTGGCCTATAAAATTGATTTAACTCAACAGCTTTTATTAATTTCAATAAACAAGAGTGAAAGCTTATGAAGAAAAGAGTTTTGATTATTGACGATGATATGGACATGTGCACCCTGCTGTCCAGGTTTTTATCAAGAAATGGTTATGAAACAGATGCAGCCTATTCCGGCCAGAAAGGCATTGCCAAATTCGAGGAGTCGAATTTTGATGCCGTACTCTGTGATTTCAGATTAGGAAATATGGATGGTAAAGAAGTGTTGTTATCTGTAAAAAAGATAAATCCGGCCGCAATTGTCCTTATTATAACGGGGTATTCTGATATTAAGACTGCCATTGATGTGATCAAGCAAGGTGCTTATGATTATATTACCAAGCCCTTGATCCCGGATGAAGTCCTTTCTGTTCTAAATAAAGCCCTGGAACTCGGTGGAACTGTTTCTTTGGAGAAAAATAATGCTTCAGCAAAAGGGAAAATCTCCGGCAACAAATATTATAAACAGCAATTTCTAATTGGGGAAGCACCCGCTACAAAGGACCTCTACAGGCAAATTGAGATTGTTGCTCCTACAAATTATAGTATTATTTTATATGGAGAAAGTGGAACCGGAAAGGAAGTGATAGCAAAGACTATTCATGAACTGAGTAGTAGGAAAGACAAACCATTTGTTGCAATGGATTGCGGAACACTCTCAAAAGAATTGGCGGGGAGTGAACTTTTTGGTCATGTCAAAGGAGCTTTCACTGGTGCTTTAGCAGACAAAGAAGGGCATTTTGAATTGGCAAATGGTGGCACCTTATTCCTCGATGAAGTAGGCAATTTATCAATTGACATACAAGCGGCGCTTTTGCGCGTGATCCAGGAAAGGAAATTCAAAAGGGTTGGCGGCAATAAAGAAATGGATGTAGATGTGCGCATCATCGTTGCGTCTAATGAAAATTTACAAGACGCATATCAAAAAGGAAAATTCAGAGAGGATCTTTATCATAGATTCAATGAATTCTCAATAAATCTTCCTCCTTTGAGAAATCGCAGGCAGGATATTCCGCCTTTTGCTGATTTCTTTTTATTAAAAACAAATGAGGAGCTTGAAAAAAATATCACTGGCTTTGAGAGTGAAGTCATTCAAATGTTCATGAATTATACCTGGCCGGGCAATTTAAGAGAATTCAGAAATGTGGTTCGCCGGGCAGTATTATTGACACAAAGTGGCGAACAGGTAACGGCAAAAACATTACCCTGGGAGATCACTAATACTAATCCGCTTACTGCAACTCCGGAACCTTTGAACCGGGATCAAACTACAACAACGACAATCACGTTGAAAAAAGACATCGGTTTGAAAGGTGCGGCGAGCAAAGCAGAGTATGAAACCATTATGAATGTTCTCAAAGAAGTAAAATTTAATAAGAAAAAGGCCGCAGAGGTTTTGAATATAGACAGGAAGACTCTTTACAACAAACTCAAGAGCTACGAAGAATATTTTGAACATTGATTTTTTCAGTAAATAAGGCCCCGGATCGGGGCCTTATTTTTCTATTTACTTTTTCCAGTTGATTTTTTTCTTCCACTGCTTCTTGTTGCAGATTTCTTTTTTGGAACCTTTGCCCCGCTTTTACGGGCCTCCGAAAGTCCAATTGCTATCGCCTGTTTCCGGCTTGTGACTTTTTTTCCGCTTCTGCCGCTTTTAAGGGTGCCGCTTTTTTTTTCATGCATGGCCCTTTTTACTTTTTTTTGTGCGCCTTTTGAATACTTTGCCATAACTTTTTTATATATGTTCTCTTAAACATTATGCCAACTCTCAATGCAATATTTAATGGCATAATTTTTCCATTATTAAGGAGGTGAATCATTAAAGTAGGTAGAAGAAATATTTTTTCAGGAATAAGAAGAATTGCTTCTATTCATACTACCTCAGGTTTTTTCCTTGAGAATTATTCTCTACACATTTTAATATTCTTCGTTTTTCAGAAAGAGGTTATTAATTTTTTATTCATTGTTTAATTTTTAAAAAAGAAATTATGGAAAGAGATTCAAGAACAATCGAAGTACTCAATGACCTGATAAGAATCAACAATGACCGTGTTGAAGGATATGAAAAGGCTTTAAGTAACACCAAAGAAAATGATGCGGATCTCAGAAAGATCTTCAATCAAATGACGGAACAAAGCCGCAATTATTCCAGGGAGCTTACGGACCAGGTACAAAGGCTTGGTGGAGAACCTGCCTCGGGTACTACAGCTTCTGGGAAAATTTATCGCACGTGGATGGATATAAAATCAGGTTTTAGCAGATCTGAAAGAAAATCCGTTTTGGAAGAATGCGAATTTGGAGAGGACGCAGCACAAAAAGCGTATGAAAAAGCTTTAGAGCCGGACAATGCGCTGCCTTCCGAAGTGTTACAATTAGTCAGGGAAGAAAAAAAGGACCTGAGAGGTTCACATGATACTATTAAAAAGTATCGTGATATACAACGTTCGGCTGAGAAATAACTCCTTTGGATCACTAACTAAAAAATCATTTATGATTAATGTAACTAATTCCGATGATATGAAAACCTTGTCATCTTGTATCAATAAAGTCGTAAAGGATGGATACTCGGAAAATTTTAAGGTGACGGATGAGAAACTTGAATCTTTGGAAACTGGAAAATTGTATACCCCGGATCAGATCCATATTGTAAATTTCTTTCGTTTCGAAGGTGCAAGTGATCCCTCAGACAGTGCCATTTTATACATCATTGAAGCAGATGATGGTGCTAAAGGGTCTCTTACCGATGCATATGGAATGTATGCGGATCCCAACATTGATAAATTCGTGAAAGATGTCGAGAATTTCTCAAAGAAACATGCCCATGAAATAACATCCTGAGTGCATGGATTTTTTGAAAAATATATTTCTTTTTGATTTAGTCTAATAAAAAATCACCTGGAAAGAATACCCAATGGCGAGATTAAATACAAGATTATTTTTCCGCCAGTGGGTATTTTACAACCTTTCGGGGAAAGGCGGAAACGATTTAATGGAATCCAGAAAGAGATTGCTGATGTAACCCCAAAAGATGATTCCTACCAAAACCTATCACGGTTTCTTATATCCTGCACTTTACTGCAAAAACTTTAGAGAAGCGTAGAACATCGGAAAAAAATTAAAGCAGGTATACGGAAAATGGCGGCTGCAACTTTTAATTTTCGGGTTTCAGCGATAAATAGTTGCAGTTTGGTATTTTGGATTGAGGAAATTTCCGCCAAATGACATAGTTTGATGTTACCATTTTTAATTTTAACTAACTCTCTGATGAAAATACTTTTTGCCATCCTCATGGTGGCTTCGTTCCTAAGTGCATGCGGACAGCCAACGCCAGCCAACAATGACAACAAAATAGTTTTAGGTAACATTGAAAGCATCAATTCAGGCATTTTACATGAAAAAAGAAAAATCTGGATTTATATTCCCGATAGTTATAAGAATAATCCTTCAACCAGTCAGCGTTTTCCTGTAGTGTATTTGCTGGATGGAGATGCACATTTTTATTCAGTAGTTGGCATGATACAACAATTAAGCAGTGTAAATGGTAATTCGATCTGTCCTGAAATGATTGTTGTCGGCATACCCAATACTGATCGAACAAGAGACTTAACACCAACACATGTTGCCGCAGACCCACCGTTTCTTGACAGCAATTCCTCTAAAAATTCGGGCGGTGGCGAACAATTTACATCGTTCATTGAAAAAGAGTTGATGCCGCATATTGATTCATTGTATCCAACAAACAGTTTCAAAATGCTGATAGGACATTCTTTTGGCGGCTTAATGGTGATCAACACCTTAATGCATCATCCCAAACTATTCAATGCCTATGTAGCTATTGACCCAAGCATGTGGTGGGATGATAAAAAGTTATTAAAGGAAATAGAAACAAATTTAACCTCAGAAGATCTTAGCCATAGGTCCTTATTCATGGGTATTGCCAATACTATGGAAACAGGAATGGATACTACGAAAGTGCAGCTTGACACAACACCTGGGTCGAGGCATATCCGTTCCATTTTAGAACTAAGTCACTTTTTAACCGCAGAGAAAAAGAGCGGATTAAGGTTTTCGTATAAATATTATAATGACGATAATCACGGTTCTGTTCCCCTTATTACGGAATATGATGCGTTACATTTTCTTTTTAATTTCTACCAGTTTTACCTCACCTACAAGGATTATTCAAATATCACAAAGGATGTTATCGCTAAAATAGAAAGCCATTACGATACGGTATCTGCAAATATGGGCTTTAAAGTATACCCGGCGGAAAATTTTATTAACCAGTTAGCTTACCAGGCTTCTGGTTCAAATCATCATAGTGAGGCTGAATATCTTGCCGTGCTCAACACAACCAATTATCCAACCAGCGCCAATGCATTTGATACTTTAGGCGATATTTATAACGCAGAAGATAAAAAGGCAAAAGCTATTGAAAGTTATAAAAAAGCATTGTCGATTGCTGACTTGCCTGACACCCGCAAAAAGCTGGATAAATTACAGGGGAAATAATTAATTCTTTCTTTACCCTCCCGATTTGCAATTCTAACAAATTGCAACTGAATGTCTTTTATAAATAATAAAACATAATCTATTTAGAAGAAACAATATACCTTTAATTGTACTCATTTATCTGAGGCCCTCTCAAAATTATTTTTCCTTTCTTATTTACAGGCGCTTTTTAACCAAATATCATAATTATGCACACCACTATTCTAAACATGAGAGCACTAAAATTATTTATTGCCTTTCTCCTCTTACTGCAGTTGAATTCAACCGCGCAATCAAATGCTAAATCTGTTACTGTCTACCAATACAGGCATGTTCCGGAAGATAAAGTTGATGAATTTGTTAAAAGAGAAACGACTTATTGGAGCAAGGTGGCTCAAAAGGCGATAGACAAGAAGCAATTATCTTTCTGGGCATTGCTTGAAAAAGTCGACGGTTATGACATGCCCAATAGTTCTAATTTTTTATTTATTAATACTTTTCCAAACATCGACAGCGTGGGATCAATCTGGAGCAAGGCAGAAAGCATTACAGGTATGAAAATGGCACAAATAGAAACAAATTCAATCAGCACAACGACCAGCCAGTTTTTCATCCATGATGAGAACTGGGCCCAGGTTAAAAATGCTGTTCCGGAAAAAGATTTTAATTATGTGGAAATGATCTACCATAATACAAATTATCCTGATAGTCTCATTAGCCTGGAGAAAACTTATTGGCTGCCTTTCATTCAAAAGGCAATGGATGATAAGTTGACTCCACAAAAAGCATGGGGCAATGCTTTGGTTCTTTCACCATCGGGTGACAATATAAAATTCTCTACTATTTCGTATGACCTGTTTAAAAATCTCAGTGATGTACTGGTGCCTGATTTGAGCCCTAATACAACTTTTCCAGTGGAAGGATTAAATAAAATCCAGGCAATTGAATTAAACCGGAGAGGTTCGGTAATATATCGTGTAGTAAAAGTAGTAGCTGCTAATTGATTTAATCAAACTCGGTTTTACCTGATCACTAACCCATTGCCTGCATGCAGGCAATGGGTTAGTTTTTTTTGACCCGATGTTTCGTTATTCAGATCATGGGTAATTTCAAAATAGCCTGCTAGCAGGAAAGATATCCTCTGGCATTTTTTTTAAAGGTGATTGAATAAAATTTCCTGCGTTTATAATTATGCTACTTTCTTTTCGGCGTTATTACAGCATATGATAATAATGCATGATGAGCGGTACACCCCGTTTCATTTTTTGTTGGAACTTTAGATAATAATAAATTATTACAACAAATATCGAATAGCAAAATCATTTCTGCGGCTCTTTTCTCAATAATTAATGTAAATGATTCGAAGAAGGTTCTTTAGCACCGGAAAAAGTTAAAGAGCTGCTTATTCCCACACATGAGATTCCTGATCAAACAGAACTATTTCAATCAAAGAAATTGAGAGAGATAGAGCTGCCTTATGATTTTATCGCTGTAATGTTACAGATTGATGAAAACATTCTGTGGTCAAAACTGTTCGCTATGCTATTTGGAAAGAAAAGACCATTATACAACTCAACATCAAACGATGAAAAAAATAATTCTTTTATTCCTGTATATTTTGCCATTATTATCCGGATCCCTACATGCGCAAACCTTATTTTGGGATAGTCCTGATGCATACCTTGGACAGAATCCCCCGGGAAGCATACCAAAAATATTTGCCAGGGGGATGCTCGCCGATAGTCCTTATTTCTCAGCCAACAGGGCGGCTTTTTCAGCGGACGGTAAAGAGTTTTATTATTGCTATAATTTGAACTGGGCCAACAAAGTCTATTTGAAAATAAAATATTTCAGATACGAGGATGGAAAGTGGAAGGGCCCGGTTATACTCAATGAACATTATTTTGCTCCAACACTCTCAATGGATGATAAAACACTCTATTTTGATGGTGAGGGTGCCAATATATGGTGCTCTCATAGAAAAGATACCGGTTGGAGTGAACCTGCCAGGTTTTTGGAACCAATTGCGTTTTATGATTTTGTTCCAACCATCAGCGGTACGATGTACGGAGCAAGTGGATCATTTATCGGTGCAGAAAAAAAACCCAACAATGTTGATGTCTGTACATTATCTATATCGGGATCTGATACGAGCATTCAAAGTCTTGGAGTGCCAATAAATTCACCGGGATGGAACGGTGATTTTTTTGTTGCACGTGATGAATCTTTTATAATACTTAGCGCAAACGAAACTCCGAGTTTTGAGTGTGAATTATACATTAGCTATCACAAACCGGGTAACACCTGGACTAACCCCAAAAGCCTGGGGCCAATGATCAATAAAGGTCTTGCACATCGGTATGGCCAGTACGTTACAAACGATAATAAATTTTTGTTTTATTGTTACGGTACCAGTGAGAAAGATTGCGCCATTTATTGGGTGCGCTTTGATAAACTTTTTGATAGCCTGAAACATACAAATTTTGACCCTTATGTTCTTAATTCAATTCCGGATCAAACGGTTCTTGTGAATAAAAAATTTACCATTCAAATTCCCGAAAAGGCCTTTGTTGATGACGACGGGGCGAATACACTACGTTATACTGCTCACCTGACCGGCGGTGATCCATTACCTTCCTGGCTTCATTTCGACCCCGCAAAAAAAATCATTTTTGGGAGTGGGGCCGCAGAAGGGAAATATAATATCACAGTAACTGCAACCGACACCAAAGGCGCGCGGGCTCAATGTGTCTTTGCACTAACATTGGCCAAAAGTTGAAAATAAAGATTTGAAAACCGGTCTGGAAAAATAATTTCCACAATCATATCATCAAAACCCGATTTTATATCACTGCGTTAGGATTTAGTCACTCCTGCATGGGAAAATCCGGGCTACGCAATACGGTACATTAGCGGACAATTGCTGTATCAAATCCGAACAATTTCGTAGCTCATTTTTAATTAAATTATTGAAAATCAATTAATCAGGCGGTTGGCATATTCTTTATTAGATACAAATAGATATACAAATGAATAATTGAAAATTTGAAAATGAAAGTTGAACAATTTGCAGATTTAAAAATAACTACAACCCAAGAAAATCAGAAATCACAAATCACAAAATCAGCAATCCTCCTTTATGTTTAGAAATTATTTCAAAACTGCCTGGCGTAGTCTTATAAAAAACAAGACATACAGCACATTAAATATTCTTGGGTTGGCAACAGGGATGGGCGTGGCTTTGATCATCGGGCTATGGGTTTATTATCAATATTCTTATGATAGATTTCTTCCTGATTACAAACAGGTGTACCAGGTGCGTCGCAATTTTTATGGCAACGGCGATACGATGAATTATGGTGGTACATCATTAAAGCTGGCGACAATACTGCGGGACCAGGTTCCGGAAATACAATATGTTGCTGAAACGGATGGCTTTGGCATGCATGGCTTATCAGTTGCAGATAAGAAATTCTATATCAATGGCGGACAGGTTGGAAATGATTTTCTTAAAATGTTTCAATATGATTTGTTGGAAGGAAATGCCAATTCTGTTTTAAACAATCCATATTCTATCGTGCTAACACAGGGCACTGCAAAAGCCTTATTTGGCAACCAGGACCCCATAAATAAAGTAGTCCGTTTTGATAATAAAAATGATTTAAAGGTAACGGGAGTTTTAAAAGATATTCCGTCTAACTCAACCTTACAATTTAGTTATCTCGTTCCATTCAGTTATTTAGAGTCTACCAACGATTTTGTAAAGCTTGCACGCACAAAGGGTTTTGGCTGGACAAATTTTATGACGTTCGTAAAATTAAAACCCGGAATTTCTAACGCACAGGTTGCGCCGAAACTAAAAAACCTTGAAAAAACAGAGACAGATAATTTCATGTCAATGGCAACCAATATTATTCTTGACCCTGTTGCAAACTGGCACCTGTATGAAAACTTTGATAAAGGAAAACTGGTAAGTGGCTTTATAGAATATGTAAACATTTTTACAATAATCGGCATCCTGGTGTTGTTAATAGCCTGTATAAATTTTATCAATCTTACGACTGCCAGGTCAGAAAAAAGAGCCAGGGAAGTCGGCGTAAGAAAAGCGATAGGTTCGGGTAAAAATCATTTGATATTCCAATTTCTTACGGAATCTGTTTTGCTCACTTTCATTGCATTCATTTTTTCAATTCTTTTTGTTCGGTTGGCTTTGCCCGCTTTTAATATACTTACAGGCGCTTTTATAAAAATCCCTTTTACGAATGCTATATTTTGGTTGATCGCTCTTGGCTGTGTTCTGTTAACCGGGCTTATAGCAGGGAGCAGACCAGCTTTTTATCTTTCTTCTTTTGAGCCGGTAAAAGTATTGAAAGGAAAAATTCATGTTGGTAAAGCGGCAGCTTTGCCCAGGAAAGTATTAGTGGTGCTGCAATTCAGTTGTTCTATTGCACTTATTATTTGCACATACATCATTTATCAGCAGGTTCAATATGCTAAAGACAGGCCATTGGGCTACGATAAGGACAGGCTGATGATAACAGATATGAATGAAGACCTTGGCAGCAACTACACCGCTGTTAAAAACGAATTGATTGAGAAGGGTATTGCAGAATCAGTTACTACGGCAACAGCGAGTGTAACAACCGGTGGCAACCACAGAGATGTAGAGGAGTGGCCGGGCAAGCGACCAGGTGAATCTGTAGATATGGGCTGGATAAGGGTTTCAGATGGTTATTTTAAAACACTTGGAATGGCTATGAAAGAAGGAAGAGATTTCAATGGGAGTTCTGATACGCTCAATGTAATATTTAACGAAGCAGCAGTTAAACTGTTGCGTTTGCAGAATCCTTTAAACCAAACCATCACATGGATCGATACTAAATTCAGAATAGTTGGTATTGTAAAAAATGCACTAATGGGATCTCCCTTTGCTCCTGCAGACCCCACTATGTTTTTTTATGACCCCAACCCGCAGGATGTAATCATGTACAGGCTGCCACCAGCCATAGAATCGCAGGACGCAATTGCCAAACTCACGTCAATTTTTAATAAGTATAATCCTGCCTATCCTTATACTTACACATTTGCTGATGATGGTTATGCAGCGAAGTTTAAACTTGAAGTATTAATTGGAAAATTAGCGGGCTTATTTGCAGGGCTGGCAATATTTATTTCGTGTCTTGGTTTATTTGGCTTGGCTGCATATATAGCAGAACAACGCACAAAAGAAATAGGCATCCGTAAAGTGTTAGGCGCTTCTGTATCACAAGTATGGTTAATGCTTTCGAAAGATTTTATTGTATTGGTATTAATAAGCTGCATAATTGCATCTCCTGTTGCTTTTTATTACGTGCGCGGTTGGCTGCAGCAATATGAATACCGGGTAACCATAAGCCCCCTTGTATTTATAATGGCAGGAGTTGCAGCTATTGTGATAACCATTGCCACTATAAGCTTTCAAGCCATCAAAGCGGCCATCGCAAATCCTGAGAAGAGTTTGAGAACGGAATGATTTAATTTGAAAATGAGATAAGTTGAAAATTTGAAAACGAAGAAAACTTAGAACGTAAAACATATAACTTCAAACTTATATCGTGTTTAAAAACATTTCACTTCTTGCATTTCGAAATCTTTTAAAGCATAAGAGATTTACACTGTTAAATATTACAGGGCTCGCTGCAGGACTAACATGTTTTATTTTCATTGCTTCCTGGATCAAAGACGAATTGAATTATGACACTTTCAATTCAAAAGCAGGCAGAATTGTTCGCGTAGTTTCAAAAAGCACTACTCCTTCCGAAACATTCGATCAGGCTGTTACCGGGGCACCATTAGCAAATGCTCTTAAAACAGATATTTCTGAAGTAGAAAACACAGTTCGATTGGGACAAAACAGTGCTATTATAAAATTTGACAACAATCAGGCTGATGAAGATGGGATTCTTTTAACCGATCCGTCTTTTTTTGACGTTTTTAATTATCATCTTTCGGAAGGCAATGTAAAAACTGTTTTAAATGATCCCTATAATATTATTCTTACACAATCAATGGCAAGAAAATATTTTGGAAATGAAGATCCTGTGGGTAAAGCATTGCTTATTTATTTGTACGATAGTGCAGGCAGAGGCGCTCTTTATAAAGTAACCGGTGTAATGCCCGATGCACCAAAGAATGCACATTTTACTTTTAATTTTCTTGTATCGTTTAAAACACTTGAAACATATGCACCCGAAGCAGCCGGTGAATGGGATAAAAATGATTATTACACTTATCTTTTATTGAGAAATAAATCAGACATACAAAAAATAAAAACCCAGCTCCCTGCATTTGCGGAAAGACATACAGAAAAATATATGCAGGATGCAAACATGCACTTAGATTTTTCGTTACAGCCACTTACATCCATTCATCTTAATTCTCATTTGCGATATGAAATAGCACCAACGGGAAGCATGCAGCATATTTACATCTTCGCAACTATCGGTGTATTCATTTTATTGATTGCTTGTATTAATTACATGAACCTCGCCACTGCACGGGCATCACAACGTGCAAAGGAAACGGGTGTAAAAAAAGTATTGGGCGCGCAAAAAATGCAACTCATCTTTCAACATCTTAGTGAAGCATGTGCTGTTACCTTTACATCTTTTTTAATTGCACTTTTAGTTGCAGCGATATTACAACCCTTGTTTGCAGAGTTAAGCGGCAAACAACTTTTGTTATTTCATTTTCCGGGTTTGTTGCTTCTGTTATTTGCAATAACATTTGTGCTTGGAATTCTCTCAGGCCTATATCCGGCATTTTTAATAACAGCATATAAACCTGCAGCAGTTTTGAAAGGTAAGTTTACATCGGCTTCGGGGGGTGTCAGGTTACGTCAATCGCTTGTAGTGCTGCAGTTTACCATTTCGATAATTCTTATCGCAGGAATACTTATTATAAATTCTCAGCTGTCATACATACAACATAAAGACCTTGGATACAAAAAAGATGCTTTACTCACACTAAAAGTAAACGGCAACACAGATGTAATAAAAAACTATGAAGCCTTTAAAAATAATCTTCTATCAAAACCATTTGTGACAGGCATTACTACTTCTAATGCAATTCTTGCAGGCGGATTAGGTAATCGCGGTATTACAACTGTTTCGCACAAGGGCGATAGAATTACATCAATTATATACAATTTAAAAGCTGACGAGAATTTTATAAATGTGTATGGAATAAAATTGATTGCTGGGAGAACTTTCTACCAGAATATTAATTCGGATTCTTTGTCATACATAGTTAATGAAGCGGCAGTAAAATCGTTTGGATGGGAAAGTGCTGAAGATGCCATAAATAAACCATTTAATGCAAGTGGAAAAGAAGGAAGTGTAGTAGGTGTTGTAAAAGATTTTCTTTTTAATTCACTCCATCAGCGGGTTGAACCTCTTGTTATTATGCCTCGTTTTTCTAATCAGCGCTTCTCTCAAATATCAGTACGTGTTGATATGAACGATCCACAAAAATCCGTTAACTGGATAGCGGAAACATGGAAAAAAAATTTCCCGGGTGCTTTATTTGAATACAGTTTCATGGATAAAAAGCTCAATGATCAATATCTCGCAGAAGACAGGTTTTCAAAATTCTTTTTATACTTCTCTATACTATCATTAATCATCGCTTGCCTGGGATTGTTTGGATTAACTACATTCACCGTACAGCAAAAAATAAAAGAAATTGGCATAAGAAAAATTTTGGGTGCAAGTGTTTCAAATATTACAGCCATGCTGTCAACTGATTTCTTAAAACTCATTTTTGTTTCTACAATCATTGCGGTTCCTGTTGCATGGTTTGTGATGAATAAATGGTTGCAGGATTTTGCCTATCGCACTACAATAAGTTCGTGGGTATTTGCGATAGCGAGTACTGCTGCTTTACTGATTGCTTTAATAACAGTGAGTTTGCAGGCAATAAAGGCTGCCACTGCAAATCCTGTAAAGAGCTTAAGAACGGAATGATCTTTATAATTATCCTCCTCTTAGTAGCTCTACAAGGCCGCGGTTCGAACTTTTTGTTAATATTTAATTTCAATTTTATTTTTTGACACCAGCTCGAGCCTGCATCTGATGATATTTTTTATACATTACAGAAAATTAAGACCGAAACTCCAAATCATCCATGTTGAAAACGATCATCTTTACTCTCTTCGCTGCAAACATTATTTTCATTTCCGCTTTCTCACAACAAAAGAACGATATAGCAGTAATCGGCTATTTTGCCGGCAGATCAACCGCATTAGACAGTTTCCCCGTAGAAAAACTTACCCATCTTATTTTCAGCTTCTGTCATTTAAAAGGAGACAAACTCTCGGTCGATCGTGCAGCGGACACTGTATGCATTCAGAAAATGGTTTCATTCAAACAAAAATATCCCTCACTTAAAATCATATTGTCACTAGGCGGCTGGGGCGGTTGCAAAGATTGCTCAACGGTGTTCGCGACGCGAAAAGGAAGGAAAACATTTGCCAGATCGACAAGAGCCGTAATGGAATATTTCCAAACTGATGGCATTGACCTGGACTGGGAATACCCGGTGATCGCAGGTTTTCCGGGACATGCCCATTCGGATGCTGACAAGAAAAATTTCACAGCGTTGATCACGAAGCTCCGCAAAGAATTGGGTATAAAATACGAGATCAGTTTTGCAGCAGGAGGATTCGATCATTTCATCGATTCGTCGATTGAGTGGAAAAAAGTAATGAAAAAAGCGGACAAGGTAAATGTGATGAGTTACGACCTGGTGCATGGCTTTAGTAAAGTAAGCGGGCACCATACCCCGCTTTATTCAACACAGCAACAAAAAGAATCGGGCGACAATGCCGTTAAAAGATTGATCCAGGCAGGCGTACCCGCGAACAAAATTATTCTTGGCGCTGCCTTCTATGGTCGCATGTTCGAAGTCAGTGATACGACAAATAATGGCCTTTATCTTCCGGCAAGTTTTTATCATGGAATATCCTATGCACGGCTATTTGATAGTCTGTCTACCACCAACGGGTTTGTGCAATACTTTCTTTCTGTTGCCAATGCTCCTTATGCATTTAACACACAAAGAAAAATACAGGTAACCTTCGATGACAGCTTGTCCATTGCGCGCAAAACTCAATATGTGATCACAAAAAAATTAGGGGGCATCATGTTCTGGCAACTGATGGATGATAAATTCACCGACGGGCTACTCGATGTGATAGATAAAACAAAAAAAGAGTTTAAACCCAGCGAAAAATAACTCATGCTTCTAACCTGGGCAAATGAGTTTTCCATTTTAAATTTTCTCTTATGCTTTAATCTCTTATTTTTTCTTAAACGAAAGCCCTTTGTCTGATAAGGCCTTTTCTAATTTCGGAATAGTGCTTGGCCCAAGTCCGTGCAGCTTTAGAATTTCTGATTTTGAATATTTTGATAACTTTTCCTCTGTGTCAATACCCTGATTTTCCAGCGCTCTTCGGGCCGGAGCGCCGAGCGATGCAAGAAAGTTATTTTTAACCTCCCGCTCCCTTTCACATATTGGGCAGGTTGGACAATCTGTACTTTTATAGTATATATGCCCCTTTTCGCAGGTTCTTAATGTTTTTGTTGCCATATCATTTTAAAGGAATATACTTTTCTCAATTTTGCCGTTTACAATTTAAAACTTGTTAAAGTTACTCCAGGCTATTTGGCTTCGCTTTGAAACATCCAGTGCTTTCCAAATTGATCTTCGAGGGAACCAAACCAACCAAAAAATGCTTTTTGAAGAGGCTGTTCAACTTTGCCACTTTCTGAAAGTTTTTCAAAAAGAGACTTTATTTCCTTGTCATCCTTACATATAAGGGCCAAATAAACTGTATTGCCCTCTAAAGGTTTTACCCGCGCCATATCAGTTGCCATAATTTCTATCGCGCCATCTTTTAAATGAGAGTGAAGCACCTTGTCATGAAGGTCGGGGGCTAATTGTTCTTTAGCCGGTGAATCCCCTGCCAGCTGAATAGAAAGTTCTCCGCCAAAAATGCTCTTGTAAAAATTCATTGCGCTGGAGCACTTGCCGTGGAAGTTTAGATAAGGAATCATCGTTGCCATAATAGTAATTTTTATTTATTGAATTTAAAAAACAAATCTACTCCCACTTATTAAGAACAAGGCGGTGTGACTACGACAAAGATTAAGGCCGTTCGCGGCAAGTGGGCTAAAAAACTGGAAATGACAGGAAATTGATCACTTAAAAGGGTTGTCCGTCGTCTCCGCCTTTGGGGGGTCGGCGGACGCAGTATCTTCCGACCGCCCATACGAAAATTCTGGGTAATTTTTTTTAACTATGTAATTTAGGATCAAAGTCCCTGATCAAATAATCTTTAAACTTATGATTGATAAAATATTCCCTTGTAAATCGAAA
>Ga0193726_1000713_pt1 | contig 31686 bp, 27 predicted proteins | sample H2c1metaG_FD_144928 | JGI IMG/M metagenome (GOLD analysis project Ga0193726, IMG submission 144928) | Soil microbial communities from a riparian zone of the East river system, Colorado, United States - H2c1 | ecosystem: Environmental > Terrestrial > Soil > Riparian zone | place: USA: East River... | reverse complement strand
AGTCACCTACATTTACCAGCGCGCCCTGGTATTGCAAATGCCAGTAACCCGCTCTCGAACCATCGCTGTGCTGTATCACAATATTATTTCCAAAAGGCCGGTATTTTTTATTTAATCCACCCTTGTTTCCGTCTTCCTTTACGCGCACCACTATTCCATCTCTTGCTGCCAAAACTTTTGTCCCTCTTTTCATTTTAAAGTCAAGTGCGGCTCTCTCCTTGTGAGAAAAATGGCTAAAGTACCCTTGTATCAATAAGTGAGAGGTATTGTTCTCATAAGGTAAAGCATAAACATAGCTGGTGTCATCGGTAATAATTCCTTTCTGGAGCAATTTTACTTCCTTCCTGAGAGGATTCTTACTGACAGCGCAACCGATAAGTAATAAACACAACCATGAAGAACGCAATAGCATCGTGCATGAATTTAATAAAACTGAAATCATTGACCTTTTGTGTTTCCAAAATTCATGGAAAATTAAATGGGCAAATCATAAAGTTTGTAAAATAATGAGGCCTGAAGTTTCGACTCGAACACTCTCAAATTGGGAGAAATAGCATAAAACCCCTCCAATGGATACTCAGAAGGTGGAATTCCATATATTGTTATTTGATCCGATACTTATTGGTGATGCCGCCGCTCATTCGAAAGAAAGGACAAAAAAATATCCTGGTCCTGTAAGACTTCAATCTTGTTTTTCACATCTTTGCGGCGACGAAAGAGATTTTTATTTAAATTTTTGCAAATGGAAATAGCAGTTCTTGGTGCAGGCATGGTAGGTAGGGCCATCGCTCTTGATCTTTCATCTTCCTTCAGCATCACTTCATTTGATGTAAGTGAAGAAAACCTGGAGGTGCTAAAAAAAAGAGACCCCGCTATTCAGATCCGGCAAGCCGACCTTGGTCAGTATGATCGATACCCGGAATGGCTCGCTCCTTTTGATGTTGTTGTTACTGCCGTTCCGGGCTTTATGGGTTTTGATACTTTGAAAAGTGTTATTGGATGTGGAAAAAATGTAGCTGATATTTCTTTCTTTCCCGAGGACGTTTTGCAGCTTGATAAATTAGCTAAAGAAAAAAATGTTACAGCCATTACTGATATAGGAGTGGCCCCTGGCATGAGTAATTTGATATTGGGTTTCTATAACCAGGAAATGACGATTACTAATTTCGAATGCTACGTTGGCGGTTTGCCTAAGCTCAGGAAAAAACCTTTTGAATATAAAGCACCCTTTTCCCCGATAGATATCATTGAGGAATATACAAGGCCGGCAAGGTTGAAAGAAAATGGAGAAATTGTAACAAGAGAAGCATTGAGCGAACGGGAATATATTGAATTTGGCAAGGTAGGGAAACTGGAGGCCTTTAATACGGATGGATTACGCAGCCTTTTGTTTACAATGCCTCATATTCCGAATATGAAAGAAAAAACATTGCGTTATCCCGGGCATGTGGAATTGATTATTGCTTTAAAAGAGGCAGGTTTTTTTTCAAAAAATGAAATTGAAATGAACGGGACAATGATCTCCCCATTGAAATTTTCTTCAAAGATCCTGTTCAATGACTGGAAACTGGGTGAAGAAGAAGAGGAATTAACGGTCATGAAGATAGTTATCGAAGGACAAAAAGATGAATCATCAAAAAAAATAGTATTTGATTTGCTCGATCGTTATGATGCAAAAACGAAAACCTCTTCAATGGGACGTACTACGGGTTATGCTTGTGCCGCTGCGGCCCATTTAATTGCGAAAAAATTGTTCATTAAAAAAGGTGTGTTCCCGCCTGAATTAGTAGGCAGCAATAAAGAATGTTTCGATTTTGTATTAAATTATTTAGAAGAAAGAGGAATACATTGGGAGCTTCATGGGTAGCATTATTTCTTCTTTAATAATGAATCAGCTTCCTGTAAATCGCCAATCATTTCATCTTTCACCTGGAAGACTTTTATTTTTTCTGATTGCAGGTATTTAATTCTTTCATCCGGATTATTCAGGGAAGAGTCCATATTGAATCCTTCCATCCAACTGTCCATTGCAAGATTTGCAGATCGTAACCTGCTAAGCATGGAATCCAACCGGACCTTATAAGTCCCTGAATTCTTTTGAGCAGGGTCAGGAAGTTTTGAAATAGAATCTATTTCTTGTTGTATCTTTTTTTGTGTTTCTTCGATCCTGGTCATCTTTGCCATAGCGGCGTTGTGCCCTTCCATAACTTCTTTCATCAGGCTATCTGCCTGTGCTTTCGCTGGTCCTTCGGTATCATTTGCTGAATTGTTGCAAGCCAGGAAAAAAATAACAGCAGATATTTGCAATAATTTTTTCATCGGTAATTTTTACCAGCAAAGATAGCGGCAGGGTCACCTGAATTTGCCAATTTGTTTTCAACTAATTTCGCTGTTCTGAATAATTGCTGTATGAATAAACTGGGGAATTATATTACAGGAAAATGGGTTACAGGCGACGGTGATGGACAGGTCCTGGCTGATGCTGTGACGGGTGAAAATATTGCAATAGCGTCAACGGAAGGATTGGATTTCTCTGCCATATTAGATTACGGAAGGAAGGTAGGAAACCGGGCCCTTAGGAAAATGACCTTCCATGAAAGAGGAAGAATGTTGCGGGCACTGGCGATATTTCTCACTGAGAGGAAAGAGAAATTTTACCAGGTTAGTTATAAAACAGGAGCAACAAAAACCGACAGTTGGATTGATATTGACGGAGGCTTTGGAAATTTATTCTCGAATGCGTCATTGCGAAGGAAATTCCCGGATCTTTCTTATTGTACTGATGGAGAAGCGGTGAGTTTAAGTAAGACCGGAAGTTTTATGGGTCATCATATTTTAGTTCCAAAGGAAGGAGTTGCCATTCATATTAATGCATTTAATTTTCCTGTGTGGGGAATGCTTGAAAAATGCGCCGTAAACTGGTTGGCTGGGGTACCGGCCGTAGTTAAACCTGCATCCATTACTTCTTACTTAACGGAAGCTGTTGTGAAAGAGATCATTGCTTCCGGAATTTTGCCTGAAGGCGCACTGCAATTGATTTGTGGTAGTGCCGGGGATATTCTCGATCATGTAACTTACCAGGATGTGATCACGTTCACAGGCTCAAAATCCACGGGACTAAAATTAAAATCAAATGCGAGAATCTTAAACGAGGCAGTTCCTTTTAACATGGAAGCTGATTCATTAAATGCAATAGTTTTAGGCGAGGATGTCGATCCATCCATGGCGGAATGGGACATTTTTATAAAAGAGATACGTAAAGAAATGACCATAAAAGCGGGGCAGAAGTGTACAGCGATCCGCAGAATTTTTGTTCCTGGAAATAAAATGGAAGATGTTTGGAAGGCCATTGCTTTGTCATTGCAGCAAACTACAATTGGAAATCCATTGAATGAAAAAGTGAGAATGGGATCCCTTGCCGGAGAAAGTCAGCGATCAGAAGTTAAGGGCCGGGTTCAAAAATTGCTGGCATCATCTCAAATAGTATACGGTTCTTTAGATAGTGTTGAGGTGATTGATGCCGATATAAAAAAAGGAGCGTTTATGTCTCCTATCTTATTAAAAAATGAAAAGCCATTTTCTTCTGATGAAGTTCATGAAATAGAAGCGTTCGGACCGGTGAGTACCATCATGCCCTATAAAGATATTTCTGAAGCGGTGGAGCTTAGTAAAAAAGGAAAAGGCTCCTTATGCAGCACCATCGTTACGGCCGATGATAGGATTGCCGTTGAATATATTTTAAATGCAGGAACACATCACGGCCGCATGCTTGTGTTAAATGCAAGCTGTGCGAAAGAAAGTACAGGACATGGATCACCTCTGCCCATGCTGGTACATGGTGGACCAGGACGGGCAGGTGGCGGAGAAGAAATGGGCGGCATCCGGGGCGTTAAACATTATATGCAAAGAGTCGCCATCCAGGGCTCGCCAACAAGTATTACAGCGATTACCAAAATTTACCAGCAATATGCTAAAGGGGTTTCGCCCAATATTCATCCTTTCAAAAAACATTTTGAAGAATTGCAGATTGGTGAGCAGATCGTAACACCGAAAAGGCTGATCACCCAGGAGGATATCGAAAGATTTGCAAATTTGAGCGGTGATCATTTCTATGCTCATGTTAGTGATACGGATTTTACGGGAACCATGTTTGATAAACAGGTAGCCCATGGATATTTTATTATGAGTGCAGCGGCTGGCCTGTTTGTAGACAGTTATGAAAAGAATCCTGTTCTCTTAAATTATGGCATTGATGAGTTACGATTTACAAAACCTGTGTATGCAGGGACTGGGATCTATGTGCGATTTACCTGCAAAGAAAAAATTCCACAGGACAAAAAAGACGAAAGCGAATTATCGAAAGGAATTGTGAAATGGCTGGTAGAAATAATTGATGACGCGGATGAGCAGGTTGGGATAGCAACAATACTCACTATGGTTAAACGAAAAAGTTAAAGTAATGATACAGCAGATCCACGGAGGCTATGTAAAATCAGAATTTCATAACAGTGTTACCACGATTGAATTCTTTCATCCCCAGGGTAATTCATTACCATTAAAAATCCTTGAGGAGCTTGCGCAGTCGATTCATCATGCCGGAAATGATGAGGAAACAAAACTAATTGTCCTGAGATCCGCAGGAGAAAAAGTGTTTTGCTCAGGTGCTTCTTTTGATGAACTGTCTTCCATTCAAAATGCAGAACAGGGTTTACAATTTTTTACAGGCTTTGCGCAGGTGATTAATGCCATGAGAATTTGCACAAAGTTCATCATTGCAAGAGTGCAGGGAAAATGTGTCGGGGGTGGAGTAGGTTTGGCAGCAGCGGCTGATTATGCCATTGCTACAAAAGACGCTGATATAAAATTAAGTGAGCTGGCTATTGGCATCGGGCCTTTTGTAGTGGGGCCGGCAGTAGAGCGAAAAATAGGTGTATCGGCTTTTACCCAATTGGCTATTGATGCCACCATGTGGCGGGATGCCCAATGGGCCGGGCGCAAAGGATTGTTTTCTGAAGTGTACCCTACGATTGAAGATATGGATGAGGCGATTATAAAACTGACGAGCACACTTGCACATTCCAGCCCTCATGCCATGAAAGAAATGAAAAAAATCTTCTGGAAAGGTACGGAGCACTGGGATAAACTTCTGCTTGAAAGAGCTGCTATCAGTGGAACCCTGGTATTGAGTTCTTTTACAAAAAATGCTATTGAAAAGTTTAAGGCTAAAAAATAGGAGAGCGCCTTTTTTATTATTTTAATTCTTATGAAACAAACCGGTAAGAAAAAATTTTCAACTTTTAATACAGATAATTTCCACTCCCTCTGCAATAAGCTCACAAAAAAAGACAAGGACCTGCATGCTATTGTCAGCGAATTTGGCCATCCTCCCGTATGGACAAGAAAGGCATCTTTTCAGACGCTTATTCATATTATTTTGGAACAGCAGGTTTCATTGGCTTCAGCAAGAGCGGCATTGAATAAATTAAAAGAAAAACATGGAAGGATCACACCTAAAAAAATACTTTCTCTTTCTGATTCGCAATTAAAAGCATGTTATTTCAGCAGGCAGAAAATAATTTATGCCAGGTGCCTGGCAGAAGCCATTTTAACAAGGCAGATCAAATTAAAAGATCTCTCCGATTTTGAAGATGCAGAAATAAGGGATCGTTTAAAAAAAATAAAAGGCATTGGTGATTGGACAGTAGATGTGTTTCTTTTGTTTTCGCTACAAAGGACCAATGTTTTTCCGATAGGTGACCTGGCAATGGTTAAGGCCTTCAAGGAAATAAAACGGTTATCAAAAGAGACCAAACCAGAAGAGCTTTCCAGGCTTGCAGAGAACTGGGCGCCCTATCGATCAATCGCCACAATGCTTCTATGGCATTATTATATTCAGAAAAAGAACCTAAAAGTTAAATAGCGGGTATGCTTTGATCTTCCAGGACTTTCTTAATTATCTTCACCATTTTTTCCCCTTTATCCCGAATCTGCTCCTCTGTCCATAGCAAACTAATTGCGGATGAAATGCAACAACTCATGATTGCATCACTTGCAGAAAAATTCTGCGATTTTATTTTTCGAATTGCGGATACCTGGTCCTCATTTAAATGATTGATCGTGGTATTGTTTTTTAAATGATCCCATTTGCGGACATAGTGCCAGTTGTTATCGTACCAATAAAAATTACCGGCTAAAATATTCTGAGCCTTCAATTCAGCTACTACAGACCTTGCAATTTCTCCTGTCGGTAAGAACCAGCTTAAAAAAGTACAACTGTCACCTGCGGGATCGGGAGTTTCTCTGAACGTGATCTCAGGTACCTGCGATAAAATATTTTTCAGTTGTGAATGATTGCGTTTCTGAATTTCTAAAAACCCATCCAGTCTTCTTATTTGGGCCAGGCCAACTGCTGCATGCAATTCAGAGATACGGAAATTATAGCCGGGAAATGGATGCAGGTCCGCGCCACGATCGACACCTTTATGATCGTGACCGTGATCGGTATAACCATCGCAATTCCTGTACACTTCTTCATCGTTTGTTAAAACGGCCCCACCCTCTCCACAGGTAATGGTCTTTACAAAATCAAAACTAAATGTTCCCGCATGTCCAATTGTTCCAAGGTGTTTTCCTTTATATAATGCCCCGATGCTTTGGCAGGCATCTTCAAGCAGCTTCAAATTATTTTCTTCGCAAATTGAAACAAGGGCATCCATGTTGGCCATACTTCCGCACATGTGGACCGGCATCACGCATTTTGTTTTTGGGGTAATGGCCTTTCGGACCGCATCGGGATCCAGGGTCAGCGTTTTATCTACATCCACAAGTATCGGTACGGCACCTACACTTAATACTGCCTCGAAACTGGCTACGAATGTGAATGATGGCATGATCACTTCATCTCCAGCGCCAATTCCCAATGCCGTTAAAGCGGTTGTAAGTGCCGAAGTACCGCTGGAGGTTAGTTGTGCATGTTTACTGTTAAACCTCTTACATAGCGCATCTTCCAATTCATTTGCTTTCCATTTGCCTTTTCGTTGCGCATCAAAACCATATCTCATCAGTATCCCGCTTTCAAGAACTTCATTAACTTCTTTTCGTTCTGCATCGCTCCATAATTCAAATCCAGGCATGGTAAATTAATTAAGAATGAATAATGAATAATTAATAATGGCAAAGGTAGAGAAATGGTTTTTTGAGGAGATTTGTATCCCAGGCACGCCTAAAATTTAAGTTCCTGAAATTATATATCTAAAATTGACCCGATTGTCGAAATTCTTATTGTATCTTACCAAAGAACATCCCTAATTCATTCACAACCAATAAATTGACTATGCGTATCATGTTTTCATGCCTTATGTTTTCAGTGGTTTTATTATGTTCAAGCAAAATGGTATTTGCAACTAATTATATTTTTACCGGCAATGGGGCTTATTCAGATCCAGTCAATTGGCAAGGAGGATTAGTTCCACCAAAAAACCCTAATGCCAGTAGCACGATCACAATTAATGGGAATGCTGTGACTACCTCAAGCATTTTCGTGGACTTGGGAACAAACAGTGGGACCATAACCATTTCCGTTGGTGGTTCACTGATTCTTAATAACGGCACCCAATTTTCTAATGCGGGCTCAATCATTGTAAATGGCACTCTTACAAACAATACTAATTTCCAGGCATTTGCTGGTAGCACTTTATCCATTTCGGGTACTTATAATAATGTAGTATGGATAGGAAATGAAGCAACTATAAATATTAATGGTGGTACAGTAAATAACACGGGTACATTAGACAATGAATTTAATCCAGGTATCCCAGGAACAATTACAGTCGACTGTGGCGGAATAATTAATAACATAGCCCCGGGCATCTTTAAAGTTGGGCCAACAACGTTTCTAAATTGTAGTTCCGGAGTCAGCAATTCAGGTACCTTATCCGGCAATTCAACAATTACAGGGAATCTAACTAATTCAGGAATTCTTGCGCCGGGAAACTCTCCCGGGTTATATACTGTAAGTGGAAACTATACTGCTACCAGTACAGCTACGCATAATTTTCAGATCGCAGGTACTACTACCAGCTTATTTGACAGACTTGATGTAACTGGAACGGTTACTCTTGATGGAATCTTTAATGGCTCTTTGATCAGTGGCTTTACACCCTCAGGTGTTCATGATCTTTTAGTGATTACAGGAAATTCCGTTACAGGAACTTTTTCTTCGGTCAACATCCCAACAGGGTATTCGATTGTTTATAATTCGAATAATGTCGCGCTTCATTTTGGAACCGTCTTACCCGTTTCTATAACGCAGTTCAGTGCATCAATTTCAGATAAAATAGTTTTATTGAAATGGCAAACATCTTCAGAACAAAACAATCTTGGTTTTTATATTGAAAGAAGTAAGGATGGCAATAACTGGAAAGAATTATCTTTTATTCAAGGCCAGGGTAATTCATCGACAATAAACAATTACAGTTCCCAGGATATAAATCCAATTGAAGGAATTAATTATTACCGGTTGAGGCAGGTTGACGTGGACGGAATTTTTAAATATTCCATTACTGTTTCAGCAACGATAAATGCGCAAAATCTGTTTGTCGTCTACCCCGATCCTGTTAAGAATAAACTCTTCTTTAAAACACCGCAATCCGGAGTCCTTACCATATTTAGTTTGAGTGGGCAACGAATGATCAAAAAACAATTAGACAATAGCCAGAGTATAAACATCAGAAGCCTGAATTCGGGAGAATATATAATCGTATTGCAGGGTAATGATGGAAAGACGCTAAGGGCAAAATTCGTTGTGCAGAACTAAATAGTCAATCCTCAGGTTTTTTAGGTAACCAATCCATTGGTGGAATCAGTGCAGGCATCCGGTAATAACTATTTCTCAAGCAGATTTCCATTCCCGGCACGTCCAGGTTTTGATTCATGGAATTGTGCAATTGGAAATATAATTTCAAATCATCTGTTTTTCGTAATTGTTTATCTATCTTTCAAAGAAACACTCCTAATTCATTCACAATCAATAAATTGATTATGCGACTTGTATTTTCGTACCTCATGCTTTCAGCGGTTTTATTATGTTCAAGCAAAATGGTATTTGCAACTAATTATGTTTTTACAGGAAATGGCGCTTACTTAAATTCTACCAACTGGCTTGGTGGTTTAGTACCGCAAGGAGAAATTCAAAGTGACGATACAGTAACAATTAATGGAACAGCCATAACAACCGTAAGTTTAGGGTATGGGGATCTGTGGATGAATTTGGGAGTATTAACGATTACTGTTGGGGGATCACTTACAATGAATGGCACACACTTTGAAAATATCGATTTAATGATTGTAAACGGAACTTTAATTAATAATAGTGCAGCATTTCGAATTGATACGCTCGGCAGTTTAACCGTCTCAGGAACATTTGAAAATAATTACTGGGTAGGCAATGAAGGATTTGCAACGATAACGGGTACCTGGAATAATAGCGGTACACTGGATAACACTTCTGGCCCTGATATACTGGGAACGATTTTAGTGGACTGTGGTGGGAAAATAAACAACACCGGTATCTTTAAGATCGGTAATACAACATTCACTCCCTGCAGTGCAGGGTTAAGCAATTCAGGCACCTTATCAGGCAATTCAACTATTACAGGAAATCTTATTAATTCAGGAATTCTTGCGCCAGGAAACTCTCCGGGCCTATACACTGTAAATGGAAATTATACTGCTACTGGTACAGCCACGCATAACTTTCAGATCGCTGGCACTACTATCAGTTTATTTGACAGGCTTGATGTAACTGGAACGATTACCCTTGATGGGGTATTTAATGGCTCTTTAATAAGTGGATTTACACCCTCAGGTGTTCATGATCTCTTAGTAATTACAGGAAATTCCGTTACGGGAACTTTTTCTTCCGTCAACATTCCTACGGGGTATTCCATTGTTTATAATTCGAATAATGTCACGCTTCATTTTGGAACTGCATTACCCGTTTCTATCACGCAGTTCAACGCTTCAATTTCAGATAAGATCGTTTTATTGAAATGGCAAACTGCCTCAGAACAAAATAATCTTGGATTTTATATTGAAAGAAGCACGGATGGCAATAACTGGAAACAATTATCTTTTACTCCAGGGCAGGGTAATTCATCGACAATTAACAATTACAGTTCCGAGGATATAAATCCAATTGAAGGAATTAATTATTACCGATTGAGGCAGGTTGATTTGGACGGAAATTTTAAATATTCCATTACTGTTTCAGCAACGATAAATGCACAAAATCTGTTTGCCGTCTACCCCGATCCTGTTAAGAATAGGCTTTTCTTTAAAACACCCCAATCAGGAACTCTTACAATATTTAGTGTAGGTGGGCAAAGAATGATCAAAAAACAATTAGACAATAGCCAGAGTATAAATATCCGAAGCCTGAATTCGGGAGAATATATAATGATGTTGCAAGGAACAGATGGAAAGACGCTAAGTACAAAATTCCTTGTCCAGAATTAAATGTTTAATCGGTTGGTTTTTGGGGCAACCATTCCATCGGGGGAATCAGGGCAGGCACCCGGTAATAATTATTTCTCAAACTATCATTCCATCCATTCGGATTTTTGTCAAAAGATTTGCTGCTGAAATATACACTGCCCTGTACGTTTGGATACTTTCTAAGGAGTTCTATTTGTTCGGGTAACTCGGCAGGGTTTTTCCATGCAGCTGAATTTTCTCCCGTCCGATAGATCCCGTGACCTATGTAAAGGTGGCGGCCATAGGTATGCTTGCTCCACCAATCCAATAATTTTTCATAAGCTATTTTGCTATGGCCAATCTCTAAATATAATTGAGGCGCCACATAATCGATCCACCCTTTTTTCAGCCAGAGCAAAATATCAGCATAGAGGTCATCATAGTTTGTCTGCCCCGCCTTGCTGTCACTACCATCAGGATCCTGATCTTTATTTCGCCACACGCTAAAAGGCGATACCCCGAATTTTACCCACGGTTTTTCTTTTTTAATAGCCCTGCTTATCAAGGCTATAATAGTATCTACATTACTCCTTCTCCAGTCACCTTTTGTTAAACTAGTCCCCGACCTCCTGTAAGATGCTTCATCCGGAAATTCTTTTCCTGCAATCCGGTAAGGATAAAAATAATCATCCATATGGATAGCGTCTACATCATATCTTTCTACGATATCGCTGACCACTTTTACTACAAAATTCTGCGCATCTTTATTCGAAGGGTCAAAATATTTTTTATCTCCATAAGTTATGAACCACTCAGGATGGGTTCTTGTGATATGGTTTGCCGCAATGGAAGATTTTCCAATTTGAAAATCTGCCCGGTATGGATTGCACCATGCATGAAATTCCATTCCTCTTTTGTGTGCCTCTTCAATCATGAATTCCAGGGGATCATAATATGGAAATGGTGCACGCCCCTGTACTCCCGTCAGCCATTGACTCCAGGGTTCATATTTTGAAGGATAAAAAGCATCGGCAGCAGGCCTCACCTGTACGATCACCGCATTCATCCCATTGAGCTTGTGGAGATCAAGCTGGCGAATAAATTCAGTTTTTTGGCTATCGACATTTGTCATCCCTTTGGCTGGCCAATCTGTATTATCTACCGTTGCGATCCAAACACCCCGGAATTCGTAGGTAACTGGTTCTGACAGGGAAAGATTTGCCTTTTGGCTATGAACAAAAAAACTTAAAAGAAGAAGAAAGGACAAGGTGGTGGCTTTCATGATGTAAAGTTATACCAGGTGCAAAAGATTGACAAGCAAACAGTCTATTCTTAATGCAGAAAAAAGTTAATTATTAATTGCGGATTTTGTCCAGGAGCTTACTGAGACTTGAAGCCTCCTTTTCAGTGAGATTATTTAAAATATCATCCATGTCATCCTGTCTCTTGTCTAATTTATCCAAAAGTTTTAAACCCTTGTCAGTAATGGTTACATCAACCAGGCGACGATCTTTTTTACAGATAACTTTTTTTACAAGACCTTTTGAAAGTAGCCGGTCAACAATACGGCTTGTATCACTCATTTTATCGATCATTCTTTCCCTGATTGTCAGGGTTGAAAGTGGCGTGGGATGATTTCCTCTTAAAATTCGGAGGATGTTAAATTGCTGGTGCGTAATGCCTTCTTCGGCAACAAATTGTTTAAGCCGCTCTACTGTCCATCCATAGGTAAAAAGCAGGTTGATGATTGCCTTGTGTCGCTCATTTCGGAATTTATCCTGGTGGATGTCTTTGTTTATACCCATTAAAATTTATTGAAGGTTAAATATAGAAAAGTTTCTGCCGTTAGAAAGAGTCTGCAAAAGTTTTTCACAATTCACAACCTGGGGTCCTGGCGTATTGTTGGATATATAAAAATGATTTTGATTTGTGATATGAAGTTATTTTTTGAATCAATCAGAAATTTTGGAGAAGGGTTTACCTCTTTTTATACTTCTATCTTCCGGGCACTTAAGGGCTGGTAAAAAAGTTTATGTTTTTTGAGGTTTAAGGCCGGCCGTTAACCTGAAAATGGTAAACAGATGATGGGCCTCGTGCAGTAGAAAAAAGTTAGACCATTGCATAATATTCATTTTTCCGAAGACGGGATGAGTACCGATTCGTTTAATATCCTCTTCCTTTAGCGATAATATCCTTGCGATCAGCTCCCTTCTTGTTGTGATCAGGTCATGCATGATCTCCCTTGTCGTCAATGAGCAATTGTCATGAAACAAAGGGTCCGATTCCGCAGTGTACCTTGGAAATTGGGGGTCTTCTTCATCCAAAATCTGGCCTATCCGATTTATAAATATGTGCTGGTAGGTTGAAAGATGGACTATGTTTTCAAAAATGCACCACTTGCCTGGAATGACCTGGAGACGGACCTGTTCATCAGATAAACCGTCAATGATGTCAAGAAGTGATTTGTGCTGGTATTCAAGTCTTGTTGTAACAGATGTTGGTAAAGCCATGAAATTATATTAACACCACTATCCCTGCATTTTGGGATAATTGTCAAATATAATTCCATAATAAGTAGAGATTAATTTAATTCTCCCAAACTTTTGACCCCTCGCTGCAATTTGAGCAGATGTCAATATTTTTTCGCCCCAGTAAAATTTTTGCCCTGAATTTTTTATATTCCTCGTCCTTCCAGATCAGTTTAAAGGATTTTTCTTTCAGGTCGCCCAATTTGTGCTGGGCATCCTTGTCAAAACAGCACGGGGCCACTAATCCGTCCCATGTAATTACCGGGTCGTGCCATAACCGCCAGCAATGGTTGGCAAGCTGGCCTTTATATTCAAAGGAACCTTCTTCAATTTTTTTATACCGGCTGTATTTTTCAATTGTCGGGATCAATTTATTGGGATCATTTTTATAGTCATAGACCTGCGCTGTCTTGAACCAAACATCATCCACGCCAATTTCCTTCGCAAGTTTTTTTACATCTTCAATTTGATGTTCATTGGGTTTTACAACCAGGAATTGAAAAACAATGAATGGAGTTTTGCTTTTTAATTCATGTTTCCATTTTACCATATTTTTTGCTCCCTCAACAACTTTCTTAAGATTACCACCCACCCTGTATTGCTGGTATACTTCCTGCGTGGTGCCGTCAATAGAAATAATTAGCCTGTCCAGGCCACTTTCAATTGTACGTTTGGCATTTTCATCATTTAAATAATGAGCATTGGTAGAAGTAGCGGTATAAATTTTTTTTGAAGAAGCATACTTTACCATGTCCAGAAAATCCGGGTTCAGGTAAGGTTCTCCCTGGAAATAAAATACGAGGTATAAAAGCTCTTTTGAAAGCTGATCAATAGTATCTGAAAAAAAATTTTTATTCAGCATGCCCGTAGGCCTTGTAAATGCACGCAATCCGCTCGGGCATTCGGGACAACGGAGGTTGCAGGAAGTTGTAGGCTCAAAGGAAATGGATACCGGGTAACCCCATTGAATGGCTTTTTTTGTCCATTTGCTGAGATAATAGCTCATCAGCACTTTTGATGCATTCCAAAAGCGCCGGGGCGTAAGCTTTGAAAATAAATTGACTGTATCGTTCCAATTAAGCCTTGGCATCATAGTAAAGATAGTCACAAGCCATCACTAACTTTATCCGGAAATGCCAACCAGCCCTTCATATAAAATTTTTTTTATCAGTGAATCCGCGGCTACCATTGATTTCGGGAATGTCATTGACAAGGGGATCAATAATAAAACGGTCAGTTTGTTCAATCATTTATGCAGGCAGCCCCTGCAGGGAATGATTGAGTCAATTCCTGCTTATAGTTCCCTAACCATTTATTTTGACCCTTTCATCCTTAAAAAAATAAATCCTCCTCAAAAAAAAATTCATGAATGTATAGGTGATGCATTAAAGAAACTAATGAAGGAGGAATTCGTTGATAATTCTCCAGAAAAGAACCTGGTTAGGATCCCTGTGTGCTATGAAGAAGCATTCGGAATTGACCTCTCATGGTTGGCTGATCAAAAGGGCATCTCCTCCCAGGAAGTTATCCGGTTACATACTTCCAAAGAATATCATGTTTATATGCTTGGGTTTTTACCGGGCTTTGCATATATGGGAGAAGTAGCCGGGCAAATAGCAGTGCCAAGAAAACTTCAGCCTCAACAAATTGTAGTAGGCAGCGTAGGAATTGCGGGAAAACAAACGGGCATTTATCCTCTTAATTCACCCGGTGGCTGGCAGATTATCGGAAGAACTCCACTTAAAATGTTTGATATAAATAAAAAGGATCCCTGCCTTCTGAATTCTGGTGACCAGGTTGTATTTTATTCAATTTCAAAATATGAGTTTGAGAATTATCAAAGCGGGAGTACTTGATACCATCCAGGATCTTGGGCGGTACGGTGTTCAGCATCTCGGCATCAATCCGGGTGGCGCGATGGATCGATTTGCCGCGCAGGCGGTAAATATGCTCCTTGGAAATTGCGTTGATGAGGCCGTTATTGAAATACATTTTCCATCTTCTATTTTTTTATTTGAACAAGAGGCGATGCTGGCTATTGGAGGAGCTGATTTTTCAGCAACGATTAATGGAGAAGAGATACCCCCATGGCATCCCGTTATTACTGCGAAGAATAGCATCCTGCAATTTCAAAAATGGAAACAGGGAGCAAGATGTTATGTGGCAGTCAGAGAAAAATTAGAAATTCAAAAATGGCTGAATAGTTATAGTACGAATCTTAAAGCTGCAATCGGGGGATTCGATGGGAGAAGTTTGCAAAAGGGGGATAGTATCCGGTTTAAAGAAAAAAATGACTACAAGACATTTTTGAAGGACCAGGATTTTGTTGTCCTTCCCTGGAAAGCAGACGTTGGGTGGAATGAAATACCGATAAAAAGGATAGCGGTGATTCCTGGCAATGAATGGACACATTTGAATGAAATATCAAAAGAAGTTTTTTTGACAGAGTCTTTTATTATCGATTCATTGGCTGACAGGATGGGCTACCGGCTAAAAGGCAAGGTAATCCAGGAAAAGAATGAAGAACTGGTATCAGCTGTTGTGAGTTTTGGAACCATTCAATTATTGCCCAATGGAGAGCTTACCATTTTAATGGCCGACCACCAAACTACAGGGGGCTATCCCAGGATTGCTCATATTGTCTCTGCCCACCTTCCCATGGTAGCTCAGAAACAAACAGGTGATAAGATTCAATTCCGCCTTACTGACCTGACGTACGCAGAAGAACTTTTATTTAAGCAGCAACAACATTTGCTGCAACTCCAAAATGCTTGTAAATTCAGATTAGAAGAATTCTTCAATGCTAACAATTGACATTAATTGTGATATGGGAGAGGGGATCGGAAATGATGAAGCCATAATGCCTTTTATCACCTCAGCGAATATTGCGTGTGGGTATCACGCAGGGGACGAAGAAATCATGAAGCAAACAGTTGAATCGGCTATAAAGCATAATATCGCTATAGGCGCTCATCCTTCATTTTTAGATCGGGAAAATTTTGGAAGAACTGACATGCACTTACCTAACAATGAAATATATGATCTTCTAACTGCCCAAATATCTTTATTGGAAAAAGTTGCAATTGGTTCTGGAATGCAGTTGCATCATGTAAAACCTCATGGGGCTTTGTATAATATGGCTGCAAGAAATAATAAGATGGCGGCGATTATTTGTCTTGCGATCAAAGACGTAAATGTTGAACTGGTAGTATATGGATTAAGCGGAAGTCATCTGATCACCGAAGCAAAGAAGATTGGGCTAAAAGCAGCCAGTGAAGTATTTGCGGACAGAACGTACCAGGATAATGGGAGCCTCACTCCAAGAACAAATACGAATGCATTAATTGAAGGCCAGGACAATGCGGTTTTCCAGGCTTTGCAGATGATAACCCAAAAAAGGGTGACTTCGGTAAATGGTAAAGACATTCCAATCGTAGCAGATACTATTTGTATACATGGCGATGGAAAAAATGCTGTTGGGTTTGCAAAGACTATCCATCAAAATTTAAAACAAAATAATATTGACATTAAAGCCATCTAGATTCAAATTTGCAGGAGGCGTTGGTTTGGGTGCAGCATTCCTGATGGCAAATTCCTCTATTGGACCCGGGTTTCTTACGCAGACAACTGTTTTTACCCAGCAACTCCTTACAAGCTTTGGATTTGTGATCCTTGTTTCCATATTGATTGATATTGGGGCGCAGCTAAATACCTGGCGTATCCTTGCAGTGAGTGAATTAAGGGCACAGGATATCTCAAACCAGTTATTACCGGGACTTGGATATTTCTTATCTGTATTGGTAGTATTTGGAGGGTTTGCATTCAATGTTGGAAATATAGCTGGTTGTGCAATGGGCGCAAATGTGTTGACAGGGGTTTCTTTTTCAACGGGCGCCATCATCAGTGGAGCAGTGGCCCTGGCTTTATTCTGGATAAAGGAGATCGGTAAAATGCTGGATGGGTTTACAAAGATATTAGGAACTGCAAAAATTGCTCTTACATTATTTATTGCTTTCAGCGCACATCCTCCACTATTACAGGCCATTCACCACACCTTTATTCCTGAAAAAATAAGTACGGTAGCCATCGTTACTATTGTTGGCGGAACTGTTGGCGGCTACCTGACCTTTTCCGGCGCGCACCGGCTGCTTGATGCCGGGATAAAAGGAAAAGAAAATTTGCCACAGGTGAATAAAAGCGCCATAAGCGGAATTATTATTTCTACAATCATGAGGTTTGTTCTGTTCCTTGCAATTGTTGGGGTACTTACTCATGGAGCGATCTTAAATAATGATAATCCACCAGCCAGTGTTTTCTACTTTGCAGCAGGGGAAATTGGATTTAGAATTTTCGGCGTAGTGCTCTGGAGCGCTGCGCTTTCATCTATCATCGGGGCATCCTATACCTCTGTTTCTTTTTTTAAAACCTTTCACCCTGTTTTTCAGAAAAATGAACGGCTGTGCATATCTGTTTTTATTATTTTGACCACGTGCATATTTGTATTTATCGGCAAGCCCAAACAATTATTGCTCTTTGCGGGAGTGGTGAACGGGTTAATATTACCTATAGCTTTAGGCATTATCCTGCTCGCCTCTACAAAAAGCAGGATCATGGGAAGCTACAAGCATCCGCTGTGGATGCAATTGGCTGGGTGGATGGTGGTAGCCATAATGAGCTGGATGGGATGGGTAACGATTCAGCAAAGCGTTCTCAAATTTTGAGGGAAGGAGTATATTTTCATAAAATTGTATAAAATAAAACCAATATAATTAGTTTTGAATTGCTAAAATCATTAGTTTTGAAATGTTAATTAATTTTTTAGACTGGCTGTACGTAAAACTTAACTTTGAGTCATGGCAAAAACAGAAAAAACCTCCGACATTTCAAACCTTGGCAGTGAGAAACTGAAAGCTTTGAAACTTACTATTGATAAGATTGACAAAGACTATGGTAAGGGTACTGTAATGATGATGAATGAGAAAGTGGATATAGAACAGGAAATTGTTTCTACGGGCTCGATTGGCCTTGATGTTGCATTAGGAATCGGGGGTCTCCCCAGGGGTAGGGTTGTTGAAATATATGGCCCTGAATCTTCGGGTAAAACGACTATCGCCACCCATGTCATTGCAGAGGCCCAGAAAAAAGGCGGCATGTGCGCCATCATTGATGCTGAACACGCTTTTGATAGTTCCTACGCGCGAAAACTTGGAGTTGATGTTGATAATCTTTTGATCTCTCAACCTGATTATGGCGAGCAAGCGTTAGAGATTGCTGACCGGTTAATTCTTTCGGGTGCTTTGGATGTGGTAGTCATTGATTCTGTTGCGGCATTGGTTCCCAAGAGTGAATTGGAAGGTGAAATGGGAGACAGTAAGATGGGATTGCATGCCCGGTTAATGAGCCAGGCTTTGCGTAAGCTTACGGCAACCATATCTAAAACAAATACCATCTGCATTTTCATAAATCAATTGCGTGAAAAGATCGGTGTTATGTTCGGAAACCCCGAAACAACGACAGGTGGGAACGCTTTGAAATTTTATGCATCGGTTCGTTTGGATATTCGCCGCACGGCCCAGATAAAAGACGGTGAAGAAGCAGTGGGTAATCGTGTTAAAGTAAAAGTTGTAAAGAATAAAGTAGCGCCTCCTTTCCGCAGCGCAGAGTTTGATATTATTTTTGGTGAAGGCATTTCTAAAAATGGTGAGATCATCGATATGGGCGTTGAATTGAATATTGTTCAAAAGAACGGTAGTTGGTTCAGCTATAATACTGACAAACTTGGCCAGGGGCGTGATGCGGTGAAACAATTGCTTATTGATAACCCTGAACTGGCAAAAGAGATTGAAGCAAAGATCAGGGAGAAGATAAAGGAGATGCAAACCGCGTAAAATAATTATAGTTTTACTCTAATATTTAAGCCGTCCAAATAAACTGGACGGCTTTTTAATTTGAATTAGCTTTAGTCTTTAAAATAATGATATGAGCATCCGCAAACTTGAAGCCCGTAAGCGAATCGTATTGGTTGCGCATGATAATAAAAAGGCAGAATTGATAGAATGGGCCATCTATAATAAAACAGTCTTATCAAAACACAGGCTATATGCCACGGGTACAACAGGGTCATTATTGGAAACAGCACTGGATCTGTCCATCACAAAATTCTTTAGTGGTCCACTTGGAGGAGATCAGCAGGTGGGCGCCCGGATTGCTGAAGGAAAGATCGATGTGATGATTTTTTTCTGGGATACAATGGAGGCACAGCCTCATGATCCGGATGTAAAAGCATTGCTCCGGGTAGCGGTTACTTATAATATACCTATCGCCTGTGACAGGGCTACAGCAGATTTTTTATTGACCTCGCCGCTTATGCATGAGGAATATGATGCTATTCTTCCCGATTATTCCTTATATACTAAAAGAAAAATTCCCACATGAATGTGACTTTGAGGGAATGGAAGAAGTCCGATGCCGGAACACTTGCAGGGATCGCAGACAATAGAAAGATCTGGGACAATGTAAGAGATCAACTTCCCTATCCTTACACAAAAAAAGATGCTAAAAAATGGCTTTCCCTGGTAAAAAAACAAGAGAAGATCACAACTTTTTGCATAGAAGCGGAGGGTGAAATGGCTGGAAGTATTGGATTTACTATAAAGGAAGACGTTTACAAAAGAACAGCAGAGGTTGGCTATTTCATAAGCGAAAAATTCTGGGGCAAGGGCATAGCAACGGATGCAATAAAATTACTCGTGGAATATATTCAGCAAAATTTTGATATTGTCAGAATCTATGCAGAGGTTTTTGAGTACAATAAAGCTTCCATGAGGGTATTGGAAAAAAATGGATTTTATTTGGAATGTATCCGAAAAAAAGCTGCTTTAAAAAATGATGTGATATTGGATGATTATGTCTGGGTAAAGCTTTTGTAAATTGTTAAACTCATTCTCACATTTAGTAAATTGCATGTTTGCTAAAAACTTATGTCCTTCAAACTTCATGCACCTTATCAACCTGCGGGTGACCAACCCGATGCAATCCGTCAACTGACAGAGGGGATCCTGCATGGAGAAAGGTACCAGACACTTTTAGGCGTTACAGGAAGTGGGAAGACATTCACTATTGCCAACGTCATTGAGAATGTTCAGCGCCCTACGCTTGTTCTTACGCATAATAAAACATTGGTAGCGCAGCTGTATGGGGAATTTAAACAGTTTTTTCCTGATAATGCAGTGGGGTACTTTGTATCCTATTATGATTACTACCAGCCTGAGGCATATATGCCAGTGAGCGATGTATATATTGAAAAGGATCTTTCCATCAATGAAGAGCTGGATAAATTGAGGTTGCAGGCCACAGCACAATTGTTAACGGGTAGAAGGGACATTATTGTAGTTGCGTCCGTTAGCTGTATCTATGGTATTGGAAATCCCGCTGATTTCGAAAACGGAATTGTAAGAATAAAAAAAAGGCAAACTATTTCCCGACAGGGTTTTTTACATTCTCTTGTCAACTCGCTTTATAACAGGACTACGCTTGAATTTAAAAGAGGCACTTTCAGGGTCAAAGGTGATACTGTTGAGATCAATCTTCCATACGTAGATTATGGATATCGGATAATATTTTTTGGCGATGAGGTTGAGGAGATCGAAAGTTTTGATGTAGTCACAGGTAAGCGGACTGGAACGATGGAAGATGCTGCAATTTTTCCGGCCAATTTGTATTTGGCTCCCAAGGATATGTTGCAGCAGATCATCTACGAGATACAGGATGAAATGCATTCACAGGTTGAGTATTTTAAATCTACGGGTAAGCTGATTGAAGCCCAACGACTCAAAGAGAGGGTAGAATTTGACCTGGAGATGATCCGGGAATTGGGATATTGTAATGGGATTGAAAATTATTCAAGATTTTTTGACCGCCGCTATCCTGGAACAAGACCATTTTGTCTTCTCGATTATTTTCCAAAGGATTTTTTATGTGTGATTGATGAAAGCCACCAAACCATTCCCCAGGTGAGTGGCATGTACGGTGGGGACAGGAGCAGGAAGCTCATCCTTGTTGATTATGGATTTCGTTTGCCTTCTGCATTGGACAACCGTCCATTAAATTTTCATGAATTTGAAGGCATGTTGAATCAGTCGATTTTTGTTTCCGCAACACCTGATGATTTTGAACTGGAAAAAACCGGGGGAGTAGTCGTTGAACAGGTGGTGCGGCCTACCGGGTTGCTGGAGCCGCCGATCCAGATCCGCCCAAGTGTGAATCAAATTGACGATCTGCTGGATGAGATTGATAAGCGCGTTATAAAGGGTGACAGGGTTCTGGTAACCACACTCACCAAGCGAATGGCTGAAGAAATGGACAAATATCTTCATCGCATCAATATCAAATCAAAATATATTCATAGTGAGGTACATACTTTGGACAGAATAGAAATTCTCCGTCAACTCCGGTTAGGCGAGATTGATGTGCTTGTGGGGGTGAATTTATTGCGCGAAGGCCTGGATCTCCCGGAAGTTTCTCTCGTTGCGATCCTGGATGCGGATAAGGAAGGGTTTTTACGAAATGAAAAGTCATTGACACAAACGGCAGGGCGGGCGGCAAGAAATGTTGATGGTCTTGTGATATTTTATGCGGACCGGATGACAGAGAGTATGCAAAAAACAATTGATGAAACCGATCGAAGGAGAGAAAAGCAAGTTGCATATAATATTGAACACGGCATTACTCCTCGTACAATTATAAAATCCAAAGAGCAGGTCTTTGCTCAAACTTCTGTACTGGATATAAAAGGATACGACCCTAAAAATCCTTATGCCATTGGTGAAGATGGCGAGATCGTTACAGTTGCTGCCGAGGAACAGGCTGAGTATAAAACAATACCCCAGATAGAAAAAGCCATTTCTAAAATCAAAAAGGAAATGGAAAAGGCCGCCCGCGATCTTGATTTTATGGAAGCAGCAAGGTTAAGGGATGAGATGTTCAGGTTACAAAAGGATTTTGAAAAAATGAAAACGTGATTTTTTTCGTATAACTACTAAATCCTGTTTAGGGTTTCCCCTGAATTTGAAAGAATTTAGTGGCATTCCCTTGCATATTACTAGGTCCATTTATATTTTACATCCGATTCATTCATCCAATATTTGTAAAACCAAAAAATCCAATACGTATGAAACGTAGAATCCGTAAAATCGTAAACTTCTTTGCGTTCAATCTTTTATTCTTCGCTCTTTACCTGAATTTTATTCATAAAGATAAAGGTGCAGCCGAGCCGGTCCCTGTAAAGATCAATGCTGCAGCGGCAATCAATGGAACGATTCCAGTTCAGGATGCTGAAAAATATTTAAACACAAAGGCATCTGCTTCCGTTGCTCAGCCTGCGGTTGAAAAAAGCAACGAGGAAAATTCATCCAAACTTTCTATAAACTGAGTTTTTAGTTAGTCTTTATTTAATAAAACCACCCCGGCTTCGTCCGGGGTTTGGCATTTTAAAGAGGGACATTAAAATTCTTCCTGCCCTTTGGCAACAGTTTAGGATGGGCTTATCTTCGCCAAATGGTAAAAAAAGTGTTTCTTTTAGATGCTATGGCCCTTGTTTTCAGGGCATACTACGCACTTATTCGAAATCCCCGTCTCACCTCAAAGGGCAAAAATACAAATACGCAATTTGGGTTTACCAATACCCTGGTTGAACTTATCAATAATCAGAAACCCTCCCATATGGCGGTTTGCTTCGATACAGCCGCACCTACAGAACGACACACCGATTTTGAACAGTACAAGGCCAATAGGCAGGAAGCCCCGGAAGACATTATTTCTGCATTGCCGGATATAAAAAAAATCATCAGGGGATTTAATATCCCGATTCTTGAGGTGGACGGGTATGAGGCAGATGATGTTATTGGCACACTTTGTAAGCAGGGGGAAAAAGCCGGATATGAAGTCTTCATGGTCACTCCGGATAAAGACTACGGCCAATTGGTGTCCGAGCATATAAAAATTTACAAACCCGGATACCAGGGCGGCGATGTTGAAATTATGGGTCCCAAAGAAGTGTGCGAGAAATGGGGCATTGAATCAGTAGGACAAGTAATAGATATTTTAGGTTTAATGGGCGACGCAGTGGATAATATCCCCGGGATTGTGGGAGTAGGTCAAAAAACAGCTTGCAAATTGTTAGCGGAATACAAAAGCCTGGAGAAGGTTTTGGAAAATGCTGACAAAATAAAAGGCGCGCTGGGTGAAAAGATAAGAGCCGGAAAAGAAGATGCCTTGCTGTCAAAGAAACTTGCTACCATTATCTTAAATGCACCGGTAGAATTTCATGAGGAGAATTTCAGGCTTAAAGATTGGAATAAAGAGATATTAAATGAGGTTTTTGCAGAACTGGAGTTTAAAACGCTTGCGAAAAGAATTTTAGGCGAGGAGTCTACAACACCTGCGGCAGTTCCCGAAGGAGTACAAACAGACCTTTTTGGTAACGCAGTCGAATCTCAAAATACAAAGAGTCAAAAAACTGAAGAGGCCATCGAAGAAGTGATTGAAGAAATAACCGATGCTTTTTCAAAAGTGGAAAAGAATATTCATAATTGTCCACATGATTATAAAGTGATTGATGGCGATGCTGCAATAGAGTCCCTTGTAAAAGAATTAATGAAATGTGAAGAAATATGTTTTGATACGGAGACAACAGGCATTGATGCAAATGATGCGGAGTTAGTAGGATTTAGTTTTTCTGCAAAACCCTGCGAAGGTTATTTTATTCATTGCCCACCGGATCAGGCAAGGACAAAAGAAATTCTTACTCAATTCGCACCGCTTTTCAATGACGAGAAAAAAGTCTGGATCGGACAGAATTTAAAATATGACCTGCTTATTTTAAAATGGTATGGTTATGAACTGAAGGGAAAGATATTTGACACAATGCTTGCGCATTATGTCATTGAGCCTGATGGAAAAAGAAGCATGGATATGATGAGCGCAAAATACCTGGGTTATGAACCGGTACATATTGAAGAATTGATTGGTAAAAAAGGAAAGACCCAGGGCACCATGCGGGATGTAGAGCTGGAAAAAATTAAGGAATATGCTGTTGAAGACACGGATATAACACTTCAGCTAAAGAAAGCTTTTATACCCCTCCTTAAAAAACATGAGGTCGAAAAAGTTTTTAGCGAGGTGGAAAACCCCCTCGTAAAAGTGTTGACAGACATGGAATTTGAAGGTGTAAAAATTGATGTTCCATTTTTAAATGAATATTCAAAAGAGCTTGAAAAAGAAGCAAAAATAAGCGAAGAGGAAGTGTACAAACAGGCCGGAGTTCGTTTTAACCTCTCTTCACCAAAACAATTGGGGGAAGTATTATTTGAAAAACTTCAGCTTGATCCCAAGGCAAGAAAAACAAAAACCGGTCAATTCGCAACGGGTGAAGATGTGCTGGCAAAGCTTGCTAGCAAAAACCCTATTGCTGACAATATTCTTGCTTATCGGGAGTACACAAAATTAAAATCAACGTATGTAGATTCTTTGCCACTATTGATCAATCGTAAGACAGGCAGGGTGCATACAACATACGGACAGGCAGTTGCCGTAACAGGAAGATTGGCAAGCAATAACCCCAATCTTCAAAATATTCCCATTCGGTCGGACCGTGGGAAAGAGATCCGTAAAGCCTTTATCCCAAGAGACAAGGATCATATTTTGTTGAGTGCTGACTATTCGCAAATTGAATTGAGGATTGTTGCAGCGATCAGTGGTGATCCTAATATGTGTGAAGCATTCCGCAATAATAAGGACATACATACTGCTACTGCTTCCAAAGTATACAATATAGAAGAAAACGAAGTCACTAAAGAAATGCGTTACAAAGCAAAGAGCGTAAATTTTGGGATCATTTACGGCCAGGGTGCTTTTGGACTGGCAGATAATTTAGGTATTTCCCGAACGGAGGCAAAAGCTATAATAGATAATTATAAGAAAGAATTCCACGGTATTACTAAATACATGGACGATACGATAAACTTTGCCCGCGAGCATGGGTATGTGCAAACCCTCATGGGAAGAAAGAGATGGCTTAGGGATATTAATTCTGCGAATTTCACGGTGAGGGGTTTTGCTGAACGGAATGCGATCAATTCTCCAATACAGGGAACGGCAGCCGACATGATTAAACTGGCCATGATCAAATTGCATGAAGAATTGAAAAAAAGAAAATTCAAGTCAAAAATGATCATGCAGGTTCATGATGAATTGGTGTTTGATGCCTTAAAAGAGGAATCCGAATCCCTTAAGCCTGTGATAATTGAGTGTATGCAGGCTGCAATGCCTTTACCACACGACGTTCCCGTAATTGCTGAAATAGGCGGTGGTCAAAACTGGCTGGAGGCCCATTAGGAAATTTCGAATGCAATTATTTAATCCCGGCATTTCTGAATTTTTTTTACCTTTCTTATTCAAAACCTATTATTATGAGAAAAATAATCTTAACACTCTGCTTTGCTTCAGTTTTATATTACTGTGGCAATTCTCAAACAATGGATTCTGCTGCCATGATGAAGGCCTGGCAATCTTTTATGACACCAGGTGATATGCAAAAAATGCTGGCGAAATCTAATGGTGTCTGGGATGAAGAAGTGACCACCTGGATGGACCCTTCCAAGCCCGCGGTAAAAAGTATGGCAACTTGTACAAATAAGATGGTGATGAATGGCCTCTACCAGGAATCAGTTCATAAAGGAACAATGATGGGAATGCCTTTTGAAGGCCATGGCACTGTAGGGTATGACAATGCAAAGAAAGTTTTTGTGAGTTCATGGATAGATAATATGGGAAGCGGGATCATGAATACGGAAGGTGCCTGGGATAATGCCAGCAATTCATTGGTTATGAAAGGAAAGACAACTGATCCGATGTCAGGGAAAGATGTCGATGTTAAAGAAATATTGAAATTTCCTGACGATAACCACCAGACATTGGAAATGTATGGAGCGGGACCCGATGGAAAAGAAATGAAAATGATGGAAATAAAATTCACCCGCAAAAAATAATCTTCGCAATAACAAATTGAAACCCCGTTCCGCATTTGCGGGACGGGGTTTTGTTTTTAAACTTTATTATTTTGCGGGCACACTATGCAACGCTACCCGGTTGCCTTCAGTATCAGCGAGTACTGCCATGTATCCGTATTCTGGTGATATCTGGGTTTTCGGAACAAGAATCTTGCCGCCGGCCTTTTCTATTTTATCAAGTACAATTTGCACATCCGGGTTGGCATTTAAATAGATAAGAGTGCCATCTGTGAGCGAAGGTTTATAAAAATCCTGGTGTTTACAAAGAGACCCGCCAATCCCATTCATCATGTCTTCTACCGGAAACATTCTCATTTGAAGATTGGGAGTGTCCAGGGGGATCATCTTAATATCAAAAATTGATTCATAAAATTTTTGAGCCCTTTCAAGATCAATTGCAGGGATCTCGAACCAGCTGATTGCATTTTTAAAAGTCATGTCCAATGATTTAAAAGTTTACGAAGATCTAATCGGTTTTTTGCGTTATAAAGTTAGTATGTGGCTTTCATTTTTAGTTTAGTATTGAATAGCTTTCCTGGAAAACATCATTTCACCCGAATTCCTTTCTGTATATTGAGCTTTTACCCATGTCTGGCATCACAGGAATTATACAAACAACTCCGTATTACAATAAAGAGCATGTTGAAAAAATGACAGATGCTCTTGCTCACCGTGGACCAGATGGAAAAGGTTTTTGGCAACATGAGTCAGGTAATGTTCTTTTTGGTTATCGACAGTTATCTGTCATCGATCTATCCGAAGCGGCCGCTCAACCCTTTCATTATCTAAACAGGTATACCGTTTTACACAATGGAGTAATTTATAATTACATCGGGTTGAGGGAGGAGTTGAAAAAGAAAGGCTATAATTTTCGAACTCAAACCGACACTGAGGTGTTGGTGGCCGCATATGATTGTTGGAAAGAGAACTGCTTGCAGCAATTTGACGGAATGTTTGCTTTTACGATATGGGATGAAAAAGAAAAGGAAATTTTTGGCGCACGCGACCGTTTCGGAGAAAAACCATTTCATTATATAAATGATGCGAATAACAATGCGTTTTTGTTTGCCTCCGAAATAAAAGCTTTTTGGCCTCTTGGCATGGGCAAAGAGTTCAATAAAAGAATGCTTTTCAATTTTCTTACAATTAACTATACAGATAACCCTGATCAGCCTGATGAAACATTTTATGAAGACATAAAAAAATTGCCACCCGCACATTTTATTAGAATAAAATCTCAGGCAGAAATCTCAATTGAAATCAAAAAATATTGGCATATCGACGGAGAAAGAAAAAACAAAATGATAGGGGATGAAGAAGCCCTCGGTACCTTCAGAGGGCTTTTCCGGGATTCAATAAAAAGGAGACAAAGGAGCGATGTGCCAGTGGGATCCAACTTAAGCGGTGGCCTTGATAGTTCTTCTATTGTTGCAACCATCAATCAACTTCAAATTTCGGGAGTACAAACTTTTAGCGCGATTTTTCCAGGGTTTAAAAAAAATGAAGAAAAATATATCGACGATGTAGTGAGGCAATTTTCTTTACGATCTTTTAAAACCCGCCTAACCGATGAAGAGATCCCGGAACTTCTTATGAGGACGATCCGGCAACAGGACGAACCCTTTGGTAGTGCAAGCGTATTGTCTCAAAATAAAATGTTTGAGTTAGCAAAAAATAATGATGTAAAGGTTTTACTGGGCGGACAAGGTGCAGATGAAGTATTGGGAGGGTATCATAAATATTACAAATGGTATTGGCAGGAACTTTTCAGGAATAGAAAATTATTCAGTAGCGGTGAACTTAAAAAAGCCAAAGCCCTGGGTGTAAAAGAAAAATTTGGGATTAAAAATATTATCGGAGCCCTGGTTCCTGATTTTGCTTCGGTTGTCCTGGAAAAACAATATCTATTGAATGCACTAAAGCAGGAAGATTTGTCCAAAGATTTTGTTCACCTCCAAAGCAAGGAGGCTTACTATACTCCGCCAACTATTTTTTCACTGAATGGGGCACTGTATTTCAACACCTGTATTCATGGCCTGGAAGAATTATTGCGCTACGCCGACCGGAATAGTATGGCGCATGGAAGGGAAGCGAGATTACCATTTCTTGATCATAAATTGGTTGAATTCCTTTTTTCTCTTCCATCACATTTTAAAATAAGACAAGGATGGACAAAATGGACTTTGCGCAAGACCATGGAGAATATCTTACCTCCCCAAATTACCTGGAACCAGGATAAAATGGGTTTCCAGCCACCAGGACATTCCTGGATGCATTTGCCGGCAGTGCAGGAGATGATACATGAATCAAAAAAGAAACTGGTAGATGAAAAGATACTCACGCCCGAAGTAATCAATAAAAAGATCCTTCCTTCGGATGCTTATGAGAAGAATAATCGTGACTGGAAATATCTTGTCTCTGCCCCTTTTTTATAACAAGACAATAAAAGTTCAATAGCGATCCCTGACTCCAAGGATAAATTTTTCAACCACTCTTCTTATTGCCGTTGCGGACGCATTATGGTTGTTGACAAGTACGGAAAAAATGAGCAACTTGTTTTTTTTCGTATATAAAAAGCCGCTGATCGTTACAACTCCGGAAAGAGAACCGGTTTTAGCAAAAATCTGACCTTTCGCAGATACGTAATAATTGTTCAATGTACCTTCATTCCCGGTTGGAAAAATTGTTTTTATCCTTTCCAATCCAAAATCATTTTTCATTTTATCCAGGAGGAATACAAAGTCTTCAGGGCTGAATAAATTATAACGGCTAAGACCAGAGCCATCCACCCATACCGGTTTTTGAGGCAGGTCCCTGAAATCAGTTTTTAATAATGTATCAATGATCTTTTCATCATTCATCACCCCAAGAAGTTCATTGCTAACCATCAATAAGGCTTGTTCCGCAAAAAAATTATCACTGCGATGCATCATAGGCTTTAGCAGGGAATCGGTGGATTGTGAATGGATAGGGGTCAATGAGGCGCTTTTATTAAAAAGGAATTCATGGGCTTGTTTCGCGGATGTAAGTGTAATAATTTTATTCACCGTATCGGATAATAATTCAAGTGCAGTGTTGATTCCATTTGTTACAAAAGGAACATTTGTCTCTTTGAATTTTTCTTTTCCTTCTGTTATTCTATATTTATTTGCTCCTAAGGTTCGGGTCACAGAAAATGTATTGGACGGAATGGTATCAAAATCTACATTCCAGTCTACTTCGGGGATGGAATAAATAACCGCCGGATCAGCATTTGGCTTCTCTTGAACCCATTTCAGCAGGTTATCATAAACCGGCATCGGGCTTCTTTCCGCCATGTATGATTCATTAAAATCATTCCACGACCATCCCGATCCCAGGGCTTCTTCATTCCACCTGGAATCTGTTGCGTAGACCTTCTTTTTGGTATTTTGGAGATAGCGGATCACCGGTTGGTTAGAGAATGCTGGATCCAAAAGTGTTGGATCTCCCGTAGGAATAAAAAAAACTGCTGTGTCATTTTCCAATTTTAATATCCCTGCCAAACTATCTCCCAGGTATTTCATAGCCGCATAGCATGTGGGAATTTTTGTATTACTGGCCGGAACAAAATAGTGATCGCCCTGGTAATTGTACCAAAATTTAGTTGAGGCCGGTTCGAAGATGCTGATGCCAAGATGGGCTTTTGTAAGGGATGGATCTTTCAAAATGCTTTTCGTAGCGGACCTTGAAATTTGTTTTTGAAGCGAACAGGAAATAAGAACGGAAAGCGGAAACGTAATATATAATACAAGCGTTAAAGGGATCGGAACGTTTTTCATTATTCATTTTTCATTATTCATTAAAACGAATCACTTTTCCTTGAGCTGAACTATTCAAAGCCGCTTCAATGACCCTGACTGTTTTAATACCATCTTCGGCTGGCACAGGGTTGGGAGCAACGCCGGTAATTGCTTTATAGACGTCATCATAATAACCCATATAATTCCCCGGAGCAGAAGTAAGTTCTTTGCGGATCTCCACTCCATTTATTTCCGTATGCAATAAGCCATCCGGTTGAGAAGGTGGAGGGCACCAGCTTTCAAGGGAAGGAACAACGCCTTCATTCAATTTTATTTCCTGCAGATCGGAGCGTTGTTGAATAAAACTTCCTTTGGTTCCATGGAATTTATAAGAAGGCAAAGCCTCCCGTACGATACAGGATGCGATTAGTCTTACCCTCATTTTTGGATAATATAAAATGATTTCAAAATAATCGTTGGCCTTTACATCATCCCGCATTTTCCACACATCACCAAGTATGGCATCGGGCCAGCCGAATAATTGCAGCGCCTGGTCCACCAGGTGGGGGCTAAGATCGTAGATGATGCCCGCCCCAGGTAGGTCACCTTCCTTATGAGGTTTGCCTGAAGCTACAGGGCGAAAGCGGTCATACCGTATTTCCACTTCCCGCAACTCACCAAGCAGATTTTTATCAATAACATCTCTTACAGCGCGGTAGTCTCCATCATATCGGCGATTCTGATAAATGCTCAGAAACAGATTTTTCTCCTTTGCCAGTGCGGTAATTTCTTCAGCTTGTTTTATTGTTACTGCAAAAGGTTTTTCAACAATTAAGTTTTTGCCTGCACTCAATGCGGCCATTGCATTTTCAAAATGTAAATGCGTTGGTGTATTTACAACAATAAGCTGTATGGAATCATCAGCGATTAATTCCTCAACCGAGCGAAAGATCTTTGATTGCGGGTATTTTTCCCTTGACGAATTGTTATGCCTCTCAACAATGCCCACCAATTCATAGCCAGGATGATTTTTAATAAAAGGAGCATGGAATAATTTTCCACTCATGCCATAGGAACAAATACCTGCTTTAATAATTTTCATGGAAGCTTCACCCTTTCCCGATAGTTATCGGAATCCTTTGCCGGGCCAGCATTTTTTATTCAACAATTAAGAATTACTGCCAGGTGGATAATTCGACATTCGGGTCGAATGGAAGCGGATCTAAAAGACCCAGGACGAAATGAAGAAGTAACAAATAACAAAACCTGGAAATTCCTCAGCCTCTTTCCTGTGCCCTTAGCCACCTTTCAGGGATTTCATTGCTGCTTGCCAGCAAATAATCTTTGTAGCTGCAGGCGATAAAACTTTTATTGGGTAATTGCATCCACCACCTTCCCGTTTTTTTGCTCTGCAAGAAAGTTGTCTCTACTTCTGCAAATACTATATGATATTCATTGAAAGAATCCCGTTGATCTAACTCTACCTCTTTCCTGCCACGACTTCTTCCATCGAATACATACCAGATCATGTGTGCAATTTGTTTTGCGGTAAGGTCATCCTTATCATGGGCGGAATCATAGCCGTAAATTCCAATGCTGGTTATATTAGGGCTCATCCCTGCATAGCGCATCAGCACACAAGCTTCCTCACCATTCAATCCATTTGGCGAAACGGAACTTGAGGGGGCATACGCGTGTGCAATGGCGGAAATATCAAAACTGAACAAACTGCTGTTGCGGATAACAGGCTCCATTTCATCAATATTTTCTTTCACACTGCCTACCCGGTAGCAATCAAACCGCAATTTATCCATGGTTTCCAGCATGCGCGGGTGGACATAATAACTTTGGAAAGCA
>Ga0193726_1000712_pt1 | contig 31688 bp, 36 predicted proteins | sample H2c1metaG_FD_144928 | JGI IMG/M metagenome (GOLD analysis project Ga0193726, IMG submission 144928) | Soil microbial communities from a riparian zone of the East river system, Colorado, United States - H2c1 | ecosystem: Environmental > Terrestrial > Soil > Riparian zone | place: USA: East River... | reverse complement strand
GCCTAGGCCCTACGCTGCCTCAGCCACGGGCCTAGGCCCTACGCTGCCTCAGCCACGGGCCTAGGCCCTACGCTGCCTCAGCCACGGGCCTAGGCCCTATCGCCCCGGCATCAAGGTATCTATTATTCTCTATATGTATCAACGTTATAACTCCTTACCGTGCCAGACCTTATAACCATAGTGTACATATGACATACGTTATTCTTGTATAGTGGGGAGCCCAGGTTACCTAGCTTAATACTGCCTAGTCTACCTAGAGACCCTGGACTACCGTCCTGGTACTGTATAGCTGTTCACTATCCTGGGCTCAGTCCCGGATTTATGCACATGGCCTAATGTGTACCTCGTAACAAATAAACAGGGTAACAATCTTACATTTATTATGAGTATATAACTTATAGATATAATTTATATTGAGTTATTTTCATGCGTTTCTGGGATTCAGGTCGGGCAAGGGGATGTTTATATGAGTTGGCCCTCATGTGAGCACTCCCTTATATGTAGGTTCCCTCATGTGTGCACTCCCTCATATGAGTGAGTCTTCACGTGTGTACTCCCTCATATGTAGGCTCCCTCATATGTAGGCTCCCTCATATGAGTGAGTCTTCACGTGTGTACTCCCTCATATGAGTCGGTCCTTATGTGTGCACTCCCTCATATGAGTCGGTCCTTATGTGTGCACTCCCTCATATGAGTCGGCATTCATATGAGCACGCCATCATGTGTGTCCTCTCTTATATGAGCACGCCATCATGTGTGTCCTCTCTTATATGTGCACTCGCTCATATGCTCACATGCACATAAGAGGTGTCCCTGGAGGGTCAATTATATGTGCATATTTTTATATGTGCATACGATTGGACCGGGGGCAGTGTACTATAAGACTATTCTAATTTTATTAAGGGAAACAGGGATGCGATGAAAAATAATGCGATGAATAATGAATAATGAAAATTAAAAAATTTTTCTAAAAATTTTATTAAGGGAAACAGGGATGCGATGAAAATTAATGCGATGAAAATTAATGCGATGAAAATTAAAAAATTTTTCTAAAAATTTTATTAAGGGAAACAGGGATGCGATGAAAATATAAATAATGAAAATATAAATAATGAAAATATAAATAATGAAAATATAAATAATTTTTATAAAAATAATAAAAATATATGATGCAGCTATTAATATAAAAATTTTTACAATTTTCTTATAAACTGGTATAAAATTTAAATTCTTTGCCGTAATATAAGATAGAGAGAGAATAGATTCTTTTTTAATTAAGGAAATTAAAATGCCTCTAACTAAGTTAGATGTAGCCAAGAATGCAGCTCTTGATGAAGTAAATAAATATGTGGCTTCTGCCTCTCCCGGTAGTAATGTCCCACATAAGCCATTTAAGTTCTCCGATGAGACAGCGACTGCTTTAACCGTTGCTCTTGATGATCATCGAAAACTTACTGATCCCGCTATAACTACGACTATAAATTGGGGACAGTTCCTAGCCAATCTTGAATCCACTGTTACATTTCTTGTTAATGTGGGCACTCAAGCACTCCCCTTTATTATACAGATTATTGCACTTATTCCTAAAGCCCCGGTAGCCAAACCTTTCGGTGTACCATTGAAGCCTGAGGATCACCATCCCGTTAATGTTTCACCAATCAAAATAGAACCCGAAACGAAGAAACCTGAGAAGAAATAAGAATGTTGCCACTATTATTAATATTATTGACACAGATTAACATTAACGGCCCTGAATCCGTAATCCTCCCATCTCTTGCTAAATTTAGTGTCGATAATCTTCCTGCTAACAGTAGTGTTATTTATTTGGTCTTCGCTCCATCGGGAGCGATGATTCCTGATTCTCAAATAATAACTTATAATTCTGTAACAAACCTATCCAACACCACATCCTCATATCATGTTGCTTTCTCTGGTAACCCCGGTACATACACTGTTGTAGCTATTGTTTCTAACGCGGGTATATTAAGTAAACAAACTAGTAGTGTCCTATTAACAAATGGTAGTTCACCTCCTGTGGTTCCACCTCCTGTGGTTCCACCTCCTGTGGTTCCACCGACACCTATTAATCCACCTCCTGTGGTTCCGGTTCCGGTTAACACGGCTTGGATGATAGGTGTATTTCCGGACAAGACTGATCCTATATTTTCTTCACCAACTATAACACCTGCACTTAAAGCTTTAAATATTGATTGGGCAACTTATTCCATAACTGATAGTGTCAATACTTCCACTACTCCAACCCTCATTACAAACACGAAATGGGGTAGTGCTGCATTGAAGATAGGTTTGCCGGCTTTACTATTTGTAGATGAGAATGGTGCAACTATAAGTGGTATTCCAATGCCTAACAGTGAATCAGGGATTCTAGCATTAATAGGAAAATAAATTGTTAAAACAAATAAGTACTTTTGTTCATCAAGATGATATAACTGGTAAAACTTATGGTTTTGGTAGAATACGTTCAGTAACTTTACCTAGAGCTTATCTTGCCGAGTTTCTAACATCTGCTTCCTTACCTACTCCACCTGTTACATGTGATTGGTCTCCTAAGGCAATAACCTCTCTTAATAAAATATATCTTAATGATCAATTTGGTTGTTGCGTAATATCTGGTTTAGGTCATTTGATAGGTGTTTGGAGTGGTAATACAACTGGTTCTCCAATAATACTTACTGATAGTCAAATTAAAAGTGAGTATCAAATATGTGGAGGAGGGGATAATGGTTGCAGTGAGCAAGATGTATTAACAAAATTCTCACAGAACGATTTTAACGGAGTAAGTGGATCAAAGATACTAGGATTTACTGGTGTCAATGCGGCTGATCAAAGCTTATGTAAAAGCTGTGTACAACTCTTCGGTGGATTGATTCTTGGTTTAGAGCTTCCCAATGCTTACACTAATCCCATGCCGCAAGCTAGTGGTTTCACATGGGATGTAGCTGGTCGACCGAATCCTAATCAAGGACATTGCATAGTAGCAGTAGGTTATAACTCTATTGGAGTACTTGTTGCCACATGGGCCATGTTAGGTACACTTACTTGGGCAGCTTTAGCTAAGTATTGTGTATCAGCTTCAGGTGGAGAATTGTATGCAGCCATGTCACCAGAATGGTTTTCTACTGCTAAACAGATGGCACCAAATAGTTTTAATTATTATAATTTGACTCAATACTTTAATGGTATTGGTGGTAGTGTGCCTGTTCCATCTGGGCCTCCAACACCTGTTCCACCTCCTGCTCCATTAAATCTTGATTCAGTAACTATTGATTACGACAATAAAAAGGTTGTAGGTTTACCTGACCCTTCATCTTGGAGCTGTATATGAATAGTTTAATACTTAGTTTAGCTTTACTAAGTCAATCATGTACCACTTCTTCAACAGGTGTAACTACTTGTCGAACTGGTGGTTTATTAAGTGGTATATTTGGTAGTCGTTCTACAACGGCATTCAGTGGAACAGGGATAGGGATGATGGGAACAGGGATGATGGGAACAGGGATGATGGGAACAGGGATGATGGGAACAGGGATGATGGGAGCATATGCTCCGAGTACATCTTATGTGGTTCCGAGTACATCTTATGTGGTTCCGAGTACATCTTATGTGATTCCCTCCACATCATATATAGTCCCCTCGAATACCTTAGAATCCGTTGAAGTGGTAATGGGTTACCATAAAGTTAAGCATCAAGGTGTGGTATTAACTGTATATGGTTTCCGTAATAGTAAGGGAATGATAGAATGGGAACCTGATCATCCACATAATAAAAAACAATTGATCTATAAAACTATTCTTGCGGAACGGATAGATAATTAATGGAAGGTAAATTAATTGTTGTAGAATCTGATGCATCTAATCGTTGCCAGAATACGGGACGAACTGGTCAGTGTTTCTACGCAGCCACAGAGAATACGTCTTTCTGCCCTATGCATGCTGGTACAGCACAGGATTCCGCTGATAAAGGTAAAGTAAGAAATTATCAGTTTCAGCGATACAAAGCTCGTATCAATGAGAAGGCTGATAGTGAAGTAATAAAATCTCTTCGTGAAGAGATTGGAATATTAAGAATGCTCATGGAGGAGATAGTTAATCGTTGTAGCGACGAAACAGAATTACTTATTTATTCACCAAAAATAACCGAATTAGCATTGAAAATAGAGAAAGTTGTTGTCTCAGCCCATAAACTAGAGTCTTCACTCGGACAAACTCTTGACAAGACAAGTATATTAAATATTGCAACGCGTATTGTTAATGTAGTTTCACAGCATGTATCTGATGAAAATACTATAAATAAGATTGTTGAAGAGATTGGTCGAATGATCAATGAAAGTTGAATGATAACCTCATCATCTGTAGCTGAAGTACAACAAACTGGTGATGACAATAACGGTGGATTCTTTGATCCATCTTTAGGTTACATAGATTATACTTATGGTCCTAGGCAGAGGGTCATAAATTTCAATGGTTCAAAAATTAATGATAACACTATTAAATTAGATAATTATAAAGTGGGAGACGGTGATATAGGTAATTGTGCACATGTTGTCGATGATTGGTACACGATAACTTCAGTTGATGTTGAAAATAACTCTTGGATTCTTGCAGGTCAAATTAATACTCGAAATGTTATTATAGGCTGTTGTGGTGGTGCTCTCAAGACAGTTGAAAAAGTTATCAATATTGTTAATAAATATAATGTTAAACCAAAAATTTATGTTAAAGGTTATGATATAAATGGTTACGAGACTTTTCGTATACATCGTTTAGGTTTAGCTCCTACGTTAGCACAGATTGCTACTGCAATATGGAGTGATCTGTTGACTGGTGGTGACTTCGATACAACAGGATCTATAGGTATACTATTAGCATCAAGTATTGACACAAATATTAATAGTCGATTAGCAGCTACTGCTGTTCCAAGTAATTTCAATTTTCTAAGTATCGACTCTTCTGGTGGTGTTACTTTACAACCTACTGGTCTTGATCAAATAACTGCTTGGAGTGGAGTAACAGCCCGTGAAGCAATATTTTATGCAGCAGCTGGTTGTGTAGGTAGGATAAGTGGCCTTCCTGCTTCACCGGCTACTATACTTGGTCTTGACGGTGTAACAACAGCAGCTGTAGTTAGTTTTGATAGTAATGGAAACAGAACAGGTGTTACTCTTAATCCTCCTTAACGATGCCTACTCCATCTATAATTAGTCCTTTCGCTATAGCTGAAGTGCAAGCTACAGGTAATGACGATAATGGTGGGTATTTTGATCCAACCTTGGGTGGAGTCGATTACACTCAAGGCGTAAATGAAAAAGTTATAGTTTTCGATGGGGCAACGATTTATGGTGTTAACGCTCCTGGTGGTGTCGGAGTAATTAGCATATTTGGTTACACTGTTCTTGCAGGTGATATTGGTAATACATTACATATAACAGGTGGTTCTAATTTCACGAAAACCTGGTATACTATTCAATCTGTAAATACTACTGCTAATACTTGGACTCTGGGCACATTACTTGGAGAAGCTCAACCTACTTTTGGTGTAGGTGGCACAGGAATGACTGGTAGAGCTGGTGGTGCTTTCGCTAATGTCTCACAAGCAGATTCAATAGCATCACATACTATTAATGGTATATTTGCTCCTGTCTATGTTAAAAATGGTATTTATAATGTAGCATCTATTAATTCTTTCGGTAATCTTGGTATTATGGGTTACAATACCAATCGTACTATGTTTAATAGTGATTCACCGCCGATCTTTATTCCTACTGAGAATGGTTTCACAGTATGTAATATGGGACGTGGGATAGTTGGTAATATCGTGATACGTAACGATAATAATTGTATTGGTATTACTGGTGTAACAGGAAGTGATACATTATGGAAAGTAAGTGTGATAGGTTGTGAAACTGCTTTCAAAAATAACGGTTTACTTATTTATTGTGATGCTGTTAATTCAACTAAAGATGCTTTCCTTGGATCAAATAGTTCTGGTATCGGGTCTAATTTATTTTATGGTTGTTCAGCTATTAATGGTGGACATTTCGATAGTGGTTTCATGGGTTACGCTGTAAATTGTTTAGTTAATGGTGATGGTGGGATACCGGGTAGTTTAGGTGAACCTAGTGGATTTAATTTCTTTCAAACCTGCATTAACTGTACAGTTTATAATTTAACTGCATCAAATGCTGTAGGTTTCAGGTACACATATAATGCTAATATTAATTGTGTAGTCGATACTGTTCCAACATATGGTTACATTTCATTCCCTAATGATCGACCATCATGCCTTATCAATTGTGCTGCTTATAATTGTGGTACAGCAAACCATAATAAATATAGTTCAGTACAAATTGGTAATTTTATAAATCTTACAACTCATCCTTTCGTTTCTCCAGGATCAGACTTCACAATAATACCTGAATTGCAAAATATACCTATACCGTTCCCGGGTTTAAGTTCGATAACTTATAATGATTTAGGTTGTATACAGCATAGTGATTCAGTAGGATCAAGTCCAACAGTTGCACAAATTGCTACGGCTTTCTGGGAATATATAAACTATTTTCCGTTACCTGGATCAATAAGTGAATTGTTAATCAATAATGTTGATGCAAATATTGCAAGTAGAATAGCAACTTCAACTATTCCAAGTAACTTTAGTAATTTAGATATTAACTCTAATGGAGAAGTGATTCTTCAATCTACAGGACTGAATAGTATTGTTGATAGTGGTGTAACAGCTAGAGAAGCAATATTTTATGTAGCAGCTGGTATAGTAGGTGAGGATTCTGGTTTACCTAGTAATAGTATTACTGTTAAAGGTCTTGATAATTCAACAACCGCAGCTGTAATTACTACTGATTCAAATAATAATCGCTTAACTGTTACTTTAACTCCACCTTAGTTATTTGTTTAAATGAATTATTCACAAACTATACTTGCTGAAACATCTTTACTTTCTTACTGGCCATTAAATGAATCAAGTGGTACTACTGCTATAGACTATAAAGATTCAAACAATGGAACGTACAGTGGATCATATACTTTAAATAAACCAGGTTACGCTACAAGTGGACGAGCAGTATTATTTAGTTCTGCTTCTGTTACAATTCCCACTGTAATTTTTCCAGGTGATTTCTCTTTTGAAGCTCTAATAAAACTTTCTACTGTAACTAGTAGTCCAGCAGGCATCATAACAGATTTCGATGGTAGTGGTTACATAATAGCCGAATATAATGGTAATTTAGCAGTAAGAATAAATACAGCAGGTGGTTGGTTTTTTAGTACAATACCTCTTAATATTAATATTTGGCAGTACATAGTTGTAACAGTATCAGCCGGTGGAAATGTTAATATATATCTTGATACGTTCCCTAGTGGATTTGCAAATCTTTTTGCTCCTACATTTGGTGCTGATCCATTCTATATAGGTAAAACTATTTTTGATGGTACAACAACATTTTTTAATGGGTTAATAAGTAATGTAGCAGTTTATAATATGGTGTTGACGTCTTCCCAAATAAATAACCATTTCACAGCGGCTTCAGCAAATTTTGGATTGAGTCTAGCAACAGTTCTTGAAATACAAACAACTGGTGATGATGGTAATGCGGGTGGTTTCGATCCAACTATAGGCACTATAGATTACACGAATGGTCCTTACCAAAAGACAATAGTTTTTAATGGTTCAACAATAACTGCTGTAGCAGATAGTAATTCGGCTGTATTGACTATATCTGGTTACTCTGTTTTGGCAAGTGATGTAGGTAATTCTGTTAATATAACTGGTGGATTGAATTTCATTCAAGATTGTTTCACAATAATAAGTGTAGATCCCGTTAATAATACTTGGACTTTAAATTTTGGATGCACACTTGGTTTCGCTTCTGGTATGACTGGTGTAGCTGGAGGTGCTTTAGCCTCTCTCTATCAAGCAGATTTACTAGCTAGTCAATGCGGAATAAGTTTACAATGTTATATTAAATCAGGGACATATAGTTTTAATAGTTCAAATTTGTACCTAAGTTTGGCTGCGAGTAAATGTATATTAGGTTACGCAACTAATCGCACACCTTTCAATAATGATGTAAGACCGGTTTTCCAACCTACTCAGAACAGTCTTACAATATTGTATCTTGACGCTGCTACTACAATATATAGTAATATAGATATACAGAATCCTAGTTCACATACAGGTATTACTGGTATCGACATGCCTGGTGGAACTAATGTATTCTATAGAGTAAATATCTCTAATTGCAATATGGGATTCGATCGTGTAGGTATTTTCAATGGCGGATCAACATTATTTTATAATTGCAGTATAGTTAATTGTATTATTGCTTATAATGCTATGCAAGCAAACAATTTATTTTATATGTGTTCAATCATTAATGGTGGTAGTTTCAGTGCACAGGTTCCTGTTACTATACCTATTAATATATCAGCAAATACAGGTAATGTGGCTTTAAATTGTATAGTTGCTGGTAGTACAGATAATGGAGCTTTCGCAGTTTTTGCGACTTGTATTAATTGTGTGGCCCATAACATAATTTCAACAGGTGCTGTAGCTTTTCAAAATTTTCAAAGTGTGAATTGTATTGTTAATGGCGTCTCAGCATACGGTTTTCAAGTAATTTGGCTTGATGGGACTATACCTGGAAGCATTATTAATTGTGCTGCACGTGGTTGTGGTACAGGTTTCTTTAATGCAAATTTTAATGATGGTGTTTTCGTGGGACCTGTACAAGCATTATCTGCTGATCCATTTGTTGCATCAGGTCAAACCAGTAGTGCTGATTTCACTGTTACATCAGGTTTTCAAGATATAGCTACAACGTTTCCGGGTACAACTACAATAACTTATAATGATTTAGGTTCTATACAGCATCAAGATGTGGGAATAACTGCATTCAGTATAGCAAAAGCTGCTTGGAATGATTTACTTACTAATGGTGATTTCTATACTATTGGATCTATAGGTAATTTATTATTGAATTGTATTGATGCAACTATAAGTTCGAGATTATTTTATTCCCCAACTAATTTTAATCTTTTAGGTATAAATTCTTCAGGATATGTTACTCTTCAACCTAACGCATTAGATAATGTTATTGCTTGGAATAATATATCTGCTAAGGAAGCATTATTTTATGCAATGGCTGGAGTTTTCGGTGTAACAAGTAGTATGGAAACAGGTACAGTTAAAATTAAAGATTTAAATGGATTAACAACTGCTACCATATCTTTTGATTTAAATAATAATCGCGTAAGTGTGAATCTACTATGAGAGTTAATATGTCATCACCTATTTCGGCAACTACACCATTTGATGTATTGTTTTTACTTTATTCTACTTTTCTGCGTGTAGAAACTCAATTAGACACTCTAACAGTTCTTGTCCAAAACCAAACATCTTTACTGCAAACTTTAGGAGTTAAAATGGCTACTGTAACTGATGACATCGCTGCTTTACTTGCTGCAACAAGCACAATCACGACCGACGTCGCAACTGTTCTTGCTGATCTTGCTGCTGCGAATAATATTACTCCAGCACAGCAGGCAAGTTTAGAAGCACAGATCACTGCTTTACAAGCTGCTGATGCTTCTATTCAAGCGGTTATTACTCCTTCTGTTCCTCCTAGTCCTTGACCTAAAAGGGAAACAGTGATTGCTTACATCACTGTTTCCCTATTTTTATAATTATGGCTTTACCAACAATTGTAATTAATTCTGGGACAGGTTCTGATAGTGCAGCTAGTGGTGCTGGACCATCTACAGCTATAACTGGTGTTTTAGCGGCTACGCATACTAATACTACTGTTAATATTACTGATGCTGTTGCTCTTGGCAGTGTATTAACAAATGGATCAGCAGCACTTTGGATTAATACAGGTAGTGGAAGACAATGGTCAGGGATTACAGCAATCAGTGGTTCGTCAGGTGCTTGGGTTGTCACAGTAGCTAATGCTTATACAGCAACAACTTCAGGTCAAACATGGGGTATTGGTGGGCAACGTGCATCGATGGCTGGATCAGCACAATTATTTGTTGATTGGCAACTTGGTTGGATTGTAGACGTTCAAACAGGAGAAACAATTTCAGCTACGATAACGATGACAGGTCCAACCGTTGCTAATACAGCATTATCACCAATAATCACTAGCACAACATTTACAACATGGGGTACCCAACCACTTATTCAAACTGCTACGAACAGTACGGTAATGTTTAAAGTTGGAACCACTGGACTTACAATACGTAATCTTAGTTTTAAGAATACGGCAACAACTCGTTCTGATTGTTTTCAAGCATTATCAGCTAGTGGTGTTAATATTACTTGGTCTAGTTGTATTTTTGATGGTTTCGTGCAAGCAATAAATGGAAGTAATAATGTACCTAATCAATTTAGTCAATGTATTTTAGAATCATCTGAAGTTAAGAATTGCACTGGTACATCTGGTAGCCCATCAGCGGTATCTTTTAATGAAGCTACAGGAGGAGCATGCCAAGTTATTAATTGTTATATTCATAGTAATGTAAGTGCTCTTTACATGTCTGGTTCAACTGCTGGTTCAGGTGGAAATGTTTATGGAAATGTATTTGCAAATAATTCAGCTGGTACACCAGTAACGTTATCACCTGCTAATGTTTCATTTATAAATAATACTGTGTATAATTGTGGTGCTGGTACAACTCTTGGTGCTATCACTTTTACTGGTACTCCAATTGGTGTAGCAAGTATTGAAAATAATATTTTTGCTTCCAATGCTGGTTATGCTATTGCAATTGCAAGTAGTGGTATACCAACAGCACTGTTAATAAGAAATAATGCTTACTACAGTAATAATGGTAATGGTACTGGTCTTGATTTACTTACTATATCTAAAGGTCTTGGTGATATAACTTTAACTGCTTCACCGTTTGTGTCGACATCAACACCTGATTTCGGACTTAACTCTACAGCAGGTGGTGGTACAGCTTGTAAAGGTAAAGCAGCAACTGTACCTAATGCTTCTGCTAATACAGCTGGTGATCTGGGAGCGATACCTTCAGGTGGTGGAGGTAGTGGTGGAGCAAGTGGCGGTTTAATAAATTTAGGAATGCGTGGTGGTTTCACGGATTAAAATATAATGCTTATAAGCTATGTGCTTGGTCAAACAAGTATTATTTTACGAGTAAAGATTCCTAGTTCAATTGCAACAGATAATAGTGGTGTAACTGGTCTAACTTCAACAACGACTGGTTTGGCTATTAGCACAATTGCTGATAATGAAGCAGCAGCGACAGTTTACACAAGTGCTGCATCGCATATTCAAACTATTGCAACTCTTGGGACATTCTCAGCTCCTTCAGCAAGTAATTGTCGTTTCGGTGAGGTAGATTCAACCAATCATAAGGGTGTATACGAATTACAAATTGCAAATGCAAGATTTAGTGTATCAAGTTCTAAGAGTTTACTTATTACTATAGCTGCAATAACAGCTAGTAATGTTGCTCAAGTAGATGTATTAATACCATTAACTTATTATGACCCATATAATGGATTAAATTTAGGTTTAACAGGTTTACCAAATGCTGTAGCATCTGCTGCGGGTGGCCTTCTAACTGTAGGCACGGGATCAGGGCAAATTAATCCTTCAGCTGGTGGCATTGATTTACAAACAATACTTACTCATGCTCCTACAACTACTGCAAATGGTATTCTTGATGTTAATGTGAAAAATTATAATAATCACACAGCAGTAACAGATGGCAATAATTTTCCATCTGTTAATATTGTTGATGTAGCTGGATCAACTAGTGCAGGGGCAGCAGGTTTCGTAGGTATTGATTGGTCAGCTATTCATGCTACAACTAGTGTTCTTGATCTTACAAATACAACAATAAAAAATCTTGATGGTAATACAGTTCAAACAGGTGATAGTTATGCAAGATTAGGTGCTCCAGCAGGAGCGAGTGTATCTGCTGATATAGCTGTTGTAGAAGGACATGCAGCTACGATAGCTAGCGCTTTACCAACACATTTTAGTTCTTTAGCTATTGATACTTCAGGACGTGTTATTCTTGAACCTACAGGTCTTGATAGTATCACTGCTTGGGGTGGAGTTACTGCAAGACAAGCAATATTTTATGCATCATTAAGTCTTGTAAGTGAAATAAGTGGATTGCCCACATCACCCGCAACAGTTCTAGGTTTAGATGGTTCAACAACTGCTGCTGTAATTACCTTTGATACAAACAATAACCGTACTGGTATTACTTTGACTCCACCTTAATATGTTTTAATTAGATATGTTTCCAATTGAATTATTTCCTGCACAACTATTTTCAAGTCATTTATTTTCAAATTTAAGTAGTGCTCCAAATCAAACATTACCATTACATGTAATAACAATAAATGACAGATTAGGATTAAGTCAAAATACAATTCTAAGCTTTAATAATGTCTACCAGATTCTTAGTATGCCTTACTCTAATTTAATAACAACATCTGGCCGTCTACATGTGAATAATTTAAATGAGATTATTGATATAGTAATCAATAATTATAGTAATAGAAAAGTTGATTGGGTAGTAGCTTTTGAAAGTGATGTAGTGGCAATCATTCATACTAATGATATTGTGATTTATCCATGAACTATCAGAAACACTATATTAAATTGATTGAAAGGGCTATAGGCCGTAAATTAAATTGCTATTATGAGAAACATCATATTTTGCCAAAATGCATGGGAGGGTTTAATAAACCAAGTAATATTGTGAAATTAACTGCTGAAGAGCATTATATTGCTCATTTATTATTATGTAAAATTCATCCCAATAATCATAAATTATTATATGCAGCTGTTCATATGACTATGACAAATGGTAAACAGAAAGAAAGACTCAATAATAAAAGATATGCTTGGTTAAGAAAACGTCATGCAGTAATGGTTAAAGAGTTTCATACTGGCAAAAAAGTATCATATAAATCTAAGATGAGAATGTCTCTAGCTAAACGCGGAGGAAAGAGACAACCTCACTCTAATGCAACTAAATTGAAGATGTCTGAAGCATCATTAGGTAAACCTAAATCTCCTGGTCATTGTATAGCTATAAGTTTAATTAATTTAGGTAAACGTGGTGAAGAAACTAATCATCATAAATTAAATAATGAAAAAGTTAGAGAAATTAAAATTGAATTAAGGGACAAAGAAAGACCTATAAGAGATATTGCTGTAGCTTATGGTGTACATAGAAATACAATAGAGAGAATTAATAAAAATAAAGTTTGGTCCCACATAATTATTTAGAAAAGGAGCACTAAAATCTCAGTTTTTTCAAAATTTAACGTTTTTGTTGCCGACATAGGGAACAAGGTTCATAACCTTGGTTCTGATACACTGAAAGTGATGCTTACTAACTCGGCTCCTATAGCTACCAATACAGTACTTGCTAATCTCACAGAGATAACACCACAGAATGGGTATAGTGCTGGTGGTGGTGCAGCAACTTCAAATGCATATTCTCAAACAAGTGGTACAGCAAAACTAACTGCAAATAATGTGGTATTCACTGCATCAGGTGGATCTTTTGGTCCATTCAGATATGCAGTATTATATAATTCCACTGCTGGTAGTGGTCCACTTATTGGATTTTGGGATTATGGTAGTTCAATATCTATTTCAAGTGGTAACACATTCACTGTTACTTTCGATCCTACTAATGGTATCTTAACAATAACTTAACGGAGAAATTATATGGCTCAAATATGGGTAGCTAAACAAGTAAATTGGGTACAACGCTTTAGCAATGCTACTGTTGGTATGTTAGCTAATAGTGATGCTATACAATTATTATTTGCTGAAGCTACCAATGATGGTTATTTATCAGGTGGGGCTCAACAATTAACTGATGCTACTGTTCAAACTGTATTACCGGCTGCTACAGCAGCGTTGTTATTCAGTGCAATGGGTGCTTACGCTAATTCTAGTCAAGTGCTTGCTATTGTTGCAGCTAATCGTCAAGCATTAGAAATGATGCGACCGTAATGGCAATTACTATTGCATCATCTGTATCTCCTACATCTGGTTTTATTGCACCAACAGGTCGTCCCAATCAGCAGCATCTTATTTATGCAGTGAATCAGGGAGCTTATTGGGTATTTTATTTAAGTGGTACTCAAGTAGTAAATGCATTATATTCAACAAATAACGGTATTACCTGGAATACTCCAAGTGGATCACCCTTCACACTTGCACAATTACATAGTGGAGAAAGTAGAAATTTTGGTTTCACTTATCTTAATAAATCATCTACTGATATACTTCATATGTCGAGTTCTTATATTAATTCTAATGAGTGGCTTCCATATCAATCACGTTTTACTTTAGGGACTGCATATTCTAATACAAATGTTGAAGCTATAATTGGTATACCTTTAGCTGCTAATGCTCAAGGTGCTGTAGAACCATCTGGCACTACTGTAGCATTAGATTCAACTGGTATACCACATGTTTGCAGTAGTGCAGTTGATTCTGGTTCTGGTTTTGATTCTGGATTCAGTACAATAGATGGTCTTAACGTAGATTCAGGATCAAGTTGGACAGCAGGATTTGGGGCTCTTAATACACTTGGAACTGTACCAGCGTGGGTAACATCAGGAGTTGTATTATCACTTGTTTCTGGTAAAGTATTAGCTATAGCGGATAATGCCATTTCTGCAGGAGGTTTTACAAATTTAACTTATGCAATTTATTCTGGTAGTACATGGGGAGCAAGTGCGAATATATTAGCTACATCAGTTACACAAGCAGATACTAATGCTTATGGAGCAGTAGCAAGAACTACTAGTGATATTCATATTGTTGCATTAAGTAACAATAATAATACTTATGTGCATAGACGATTTAATGGTACAACTTGGTCTAATGGGGATGTAATAGATAATCTAATTTATCATGCGACTAGTGGAATAAGTTTAATAAGTGATGGGACAAGTGTTTGGGCAGCAATTATAGATTCAAGTAAAAATATTCAAGTTAATCAGTGGCAAGCAGGATTGGGTTGGAGTGGTTGGAACGCTCAAGAAATAAGAATTAATGTACCAAGTTACATAACAGGTGCATACAGTGGATCTCAAATAATGTGGGTATGGAGTGAAGTTAACGGAAGTAATTTTGATATTATCGGAACTACTTACAATATTCAATATCCTGGACCTTTCACAGTAAGTCTCCCGAACCCAGATTCTTTAAATTACCCATGTAAACAAGTCGCAGCAGGTTGGGTATAATATAGAAGGGTTCAATGAAATATGTTTATCAAACAACAAATGATAATTGCTATCAAGCTTGTCTAGCTTCCTTACTTGAATTATCGCTTGAATCGATACCTATTTTTGATGATTTCAATAAAGTTAAAATTTATTTAGAAAGTGTTAATCGAACTATAATATTTATACCTGGTGATGGTCATCCATTATATGCATCAAAATATCCATTAGGTTTCTCAATATTAAATCAGAAAACTTTGAATGGTATACATTCAGTTATTTGTGAAAGTGGTATAATAATTCATGATCCATCACGAAGACCATTTAGTGATCCAAAATTTCTAAGTGTACTTTGGTCAATCATTAAGTAGGAAATAAGAAATAATATGAGATTTCCATTTAGTAAAGATGAACTAAAAAACATTAAAAATAATTTAAATTATTTTCAAAGACGTCGTATAATTGCTGAACGAGAGAAAAGACTCTTTGAGTGTTGGACGCCTAATCCTGAATTAATGGGTAAAGGTGTTCAAGGATGGGTTGAAGCTCTTGAAGCAGTTACTGCTGTTGGTACACAAATATCTAACAGCACATCTGAAACTATTATAGTGCCAGATTTCAATATTCCGGCTTATTATATGGCTGCTGGTCGTACACTTAGATTATGGTCTTTCGGAGTAATGAGTAATGTTGTTACCACTCCTGGTACATTAATTATGCGAATACGATGGGGTGGTGTAGGTGGAACGTTACTTTTAGCTACAGCAGCTCAAGGATTAGATACAACAGCTCGTACTAATTCAATATGGGCTATGTCAGCAATGATAACTTGTCAAACAGCAGGCTCTAGTGGAAGTTTTATGAGTGGTGGAGTATTCTGGGGTAACGTCTTAAGTTCAACAGCTGCTAATTTACTTCCTTCTATTATGGGATCAGCTGGTACACCTCTAGCATCAGGTAATGCAGCTGTGACTGTTAATACAACAATAGCTAATTTACTTTCAATGACAGCTCAATTCAGTGTTGCAACGAGTCCTACTAATCTTACAGCTCAAATGGCAACTATAGAAGCATTGAACTAATGGCATTCACTGTAGCATCAAGTATATCTGCGGTAGCATCTAGTATTGCACCAACTGGTCGCCCTACTCAGGGTCACGTTCAGTATGCAGTGAATCAAGGAGCCTATTGGATATTTTATTTAAGTGGTACTCAATCACTTAGTGCATTATATTCAACAAATAACGGTATTACCTGGAACACTCCTAGTGGTTCACCATTTACATTAGCATCAATACATAATGGGGAAGGTAGAAATTTTGGATTTTGTTATGCAGATATAAGTAGTATTGATATACTTCATATGTATTCATCGTATTATGGTCCAACAACACCATCAACAAATAATGAAGGAGAAGCAAGTCGATTCACACTTGGAGCAACTTGGACCAATACAAATACAGAGGTAAATTTTTTCGTAAATCGAACTGCTCCTTTGACCCCTGAAGCACCTAGTGGTGGTACAGTTGCTCTTGATTCAAATAATTTACCTCATTATAATGATCCATTTTCATTTGGCGGTAATCTTGGATCTTGTCGTGCTATAAATATAGATAATGGTTTTAGTTGGTCCGGTTTAGGAGCATTTACTAATTCTTCATGGGGAGGTGGTTCACAGGTTTGTCAGTCAACAGCTACAATTCCATTCGCATCAGCTAAGATGATGAATATTGGAGATAATGAAAATGGTTATAATCCAGCTAGTTTTACTCAACTTCAGGATTCAATCTATAATGCTGGTTGGGGTGCTGCAGGAACAGTTCTTTCCACAACTATTACAGCGGTAGATGATAATGCATGGGGAGCTTGTGCACGAACACCTAGTGAGATTCATGCTATAGCATTAAGTGATAATAACAGTAATTACGTTCATAGAATATTTAATGGTACGAGTTGGGCTAACGGTAATACAATAACTTCTTTATCTTATAGTGCGAATAGTGGAATAAGTTTGGTAAGTGATGGAATAAGTGTTTGGGCAGCAATTATTGATAGTTTAAATAATATTCAAGTTAATCAATGGGTACCTAGTGGTGGTTGGAAAGGTTGGAACGTTCAAGAAATAAGAACTAATGCAGCAAGTTATATTACAGGTGTGCGTAATGGATCTCAAATAATGTGGGTATGGAGCGAAGTTAATGGAAGCAATTTTGATATTATTGGAACTACTTACAGTATAGTTTATCAAATTTCAACAAGTGGTGTACCAACAAATCTTAATGAAATATATAATACGCCCTTATATTCTGGTGGTGTGGTATTACCTATTAATAGTATGAATGCAATGCCGCCGATAGGTCATCCTGGACCCGGTTTACCTGGCTTAGCTATATTAAATAATAGTTATCCTAATTCAATATGGAGAGATAATCCAACTAATGAATTGCCTAATACTCGACTCAGATTAGTACCGCAAACTAATAGAGTTCAACTTAGTCAACCTAATGATATTCCTTCACATAATCCAAATTATTTTATAGATAAAATCAATACTAATCAATTGTTTCCTTCTATAGATAGTATGAGTGGAGGTGTACTTCAACAATTCTCGAATACTGGACAGATTGGTCGTCCTGGACCTGGATTACCTGGTTTATCTAGATTTCATGCTGCACAGAATCTAGAATTAATGATTGCTAATAGTGATAGATTAATAAATACACGTTACTTGACAGGGCCTATAAGTAAAGATTTACTCAGTAATATTATAATTATTCAACCATCATATGAAGAAATAGATATAATAAGAGGCTTATTTTCATCCATTAGATCAGGTGGAGGTGTACGTTTAAGAGCCGGTTCTGGATCTATCGGTCAAATTGGTCGTCCTGGTCCTGGATTACCTGGTTTATCACGGTTTTGGCAATCATATATTGTAGATCTTCAATCTGTCCCACTTTCAACAACAGATACTCCTTTCAGTGTAGATATGGGAACTTTTAATGAAACTGGTTATGATCCAATCATTGATATTGGTTTAGTTGAAACTGTTACAATATTTGATGAAACAGGTTTTGGTTCAATCTATGATCAAAGTACAGTATTTGGACATGGAACTTTTAGTGAGACTGGCAACACAATAACAACAAATATTGGTTTAGTTGAAATTGTTACAATATTTAGTGAAACAGGCAACGCGGTAACAATAAATATTGGTTTGGTTGAAACTGTTACAATATTTAGTGAAACAGGCAACGCGGTAATAACAAATATTGGTTTAGTTGAAACTGTTACAACATTTAGTGAAACAGGTTTCGATTCAATCTATGATCAAAGCACAACATTTGGGCATGGAACTTTTAGTGAAACTGGTAATGCGGTAACAACAAATATTGGTTTAGTTGAAACTGTTACAACATTTAGTGAAACAGGTAGCGCGGTAACAATAAATATTGGTTTAGTTGAAATTGTTACAACATTTAGTGAAACAGGTAACGCGGTAACAACAAATATTGGTTTAGTTGAAACTGTTACAACATTTAGTGAAACAGGTTATGATGTAAATTTCTATGAAGGTTTAATTATAATAACAGTATCGGGTTCTTTCAATGAGGTCGGTTATACACCTATTTTTGATATATCAATAATAGAAAATGTAACGATATTTAGTGAAACAGGTAATATACTTATTTTTGATCAAAGTACAGCATTTGGATATGGGGCATTTAGTGAAACTGGTTACATTCCTATTTTTGATATCGGTTTGATTGAAACTGTTACATTATTTAATGAGACAGGTAACTCAATAATAACAAATATCAATTTAATAGAAACTGTTACAATATTTAGTGAAAGTCCTGGAACTAGTTATCTTGATCAAAGTACAGCATTTGGATTTGGAATATTCAGTGAAACTGGTCACACAATAACAATAAGCATCGATTTAATTGAAACTGTTACAACATTTAGTGAAACAGGTTATTCTGGAATTTTTGATCAAAGTGGATCTTTTAATCATGGAACTTTCAATGAAACTAGTAATACTTCTGTTCTTGATATCAATTTAATTGAAAATGTCACAATATTTAATGAAACTGGTTTAAATGTAATTTATAATCAAAGTAGTGTGACTGATTATGGAATATATATTGAAACAGGTTATGGTATCATTCTTGCTTCTACTACTGGAAGTCATATTTTAATTAATGATACAGTTTCTTATATTATTAATAACTTGATATACACAATTCTTGATATAAATTTAATCGACATAACTGCAACATATATTGAAACTTATTATAGTCTAGTAAGTGGTATAACTGGAGAATGTGGAGTATTTATATTATCTGATACAGTACCAATTATTATACCTTATGTACCTGATTCAAGTATTGGTATATTCACTGAAACAGGATACTCTACAGTTAATGATTTAAGTTTCTCTTGTTTAACTGGTTCATTCAGTGAAAGTGAAAATATTTTAACTCTTGGTTTACTTGGTGAAACTGGAATTTATCAATTCAATGATGAAGATAGATTATTTTTTAGAAAAGATACATTTAATTGGGATAGTGGAGTATTCAATGAAACAGGTTACCCTGTAAATATGGATTTGGATGCATTTTGTTTATCTGGTTCATTCAGTGAAAATGGCAATAATTTAACACTTGGTTTATTTGCAGAAGGTCAAACATTCAATGCAATAGGTTATTAATGACAATTTTTAATATAGATTTATTTGCTCGAACAGGCATATTCATACAAACAGGTATTACTTATCCTCGTGTATCAAATTATAAACCAATTTTAATAGAAATACTTTCTCCTCTTAGAAGAGTATATAGTAATATGGATATTGGATTAAATTCAGAAGGCAATGGTTGCATAAATCTTTCTAATCAATGCGTAGCTGAAGGTTTAAATACACGAGCTGGTTACAGTTTACCGTGCGTATTTCTAAACACGAATACAGTTATAATACAGAATCAAATAGCGACTGATTTTTATAATGGAGCACAAGTAGCATTTTATAATTTATCTGGTGGAACTGGTGCTAACAGATTAAATGCCATAATAAATAATGTGTCTTTAGATAATGACGGTAATACAGTAATAACTTTTGCAAATATCGTTACACAGCATATTGTTGGTGAAATAGCATTGTTAGATAATTATCAAGCACATTCTCAAGGTGAAGACACTACAGCATTAGCTAGAAATAGTCATGTAGGCGGTAAGGGTGCGATAGCAGATCTGCCTGGAAAAATAGCTTGGAGTGATGATTATTTTAATAATCCTGGTGATGGTCAATACAGTTTTACAAGCATTAATTGTGTAACAACTGACAATAATCCCACTTTACTTGCAGCACAACACAAAAATCTCCTAGTTAGAAATAATATGTCTTATATGTTTGTGTTAATGCTTGGTGCACGATCGACAGATGGTTTGAAACACGCTATGTTTCTTCGATATGGTATTATACACAATGAATCAAATGTAATGTCTTTAGCTGGGTCAGTAGCTACTTTAGGTACCGATATTAATGTCCCATCATGGGGATTAACTGTTACAGCAACAGGTCAACTAGCTATAACAGTTATAGGTGAAAATGGTAAAACAATACATTGGAAGGGTCGTCTTGATTGTATAGAGATAGGTTAAATGACTAAATTAGAGTATATGCATGAATGTACTTGTGGTCGAGGTAGATGCGATGTACCTAAAACTTCTAATGACCATGCAGTCGAGCATTTATGCCCACATGGTATTTATGAATTAAATCGACAAGATATATGTGATTGCTGCCCATCATGCACTATAATGTGTTTACCTATGAAATTAGTTAGGGCCAATAAAGATATAAATAATTTATTTAATTGGATTATGAAGATTTAATGAATACCGAATTAAGAAATATCTTTTTACAATCCATACAAAATGGTTTTAACAGAAAAGCTGTACGTTCTTGTAGCCAATGGTCAGAGAAATATAGAGTTATAGCTAATCCTCCATACCCTGGACCGTGGCGATTTAAGTACTTTCCATGGTTAAAAGAGATACATGATTCAGTTGCAGAGTTAAATATAGCACAGAAATCATCACAAATGGGGGTAACTGAGGCACTTCTTAATATAACTTTCCATGCTATTGATATAAAACGTATCGATGTACTCTATGTTTTACCTGCAAAAACCCCCGATGCTGGAGATTTTTCTCAATCCCGTTTCGATGCAGCTTTAGAACTTTCGCCTCATTTAATACAACTTTTCAGTGACACAAAAAATGTTGGACTTAAACGTGCTGGTAGTTGCTCATTATATGTTAGAGGATCACGATCACGATCAGGATTGAAATCAGTACCTGTTGGTCTTCTCATATTAGATGAATTAGATGAGATGACGCAGAAAAATATTCCTTTAGCTTTAGAAAGAACTGCTGGTCAACTTGAAAAAAATATATGGATGTGTAGCACACCAACACTTGAAGGAAGAGGTATAAATTCATATTTTCAAAATAGTTCTCAGAATCATTTTTTCTTTAAATGTACTGCTTGTAGTCGATTTATAGAGTTTAGTTACCCTGATAACATAGAATTTAATACAGAAAATCCTGAAAAAACGCGACTTTTATGTAATTTATGCAAAAATACGCTAAAACATGAAGAAAAAGTAGAGTTTTTATCTAATAATAAGTGGGTACAATCATATACGAATCGTAGTAATGTTGGTTGGTATATCAACCACATGTATTCAACAACTATAACTCCTAGTAGTATATGTGAGCATTACATACGTGCTCAGAATGATATAACTGAAGACCAGGAATTCTATAACTCAGGGATGGGTTTAACTCATGAAGTTGAGGGAGCAAGATTAACTGATAAACAAATTGATGATTGTAAAGGAGATTATAAGAATGGATTGTTAGTTAATGGTTTAATTACTATGGGAGTCGATGTAGGTAATCCATGGATACATATACAAATTAATCAATGGCATTTTGGACCTAATTTATCTATAGATATAAGTACACATGCTAAAGCAAGAGCATTATATTTTGGTAAAGTGAGACATTTCCATGAATTAGATCAATTAATGCATGAATATAGAGTTAATTATTGTGTTATTGACTCATCTCCAGAGCGTCGATTGGCTTTTGAATTTGCTTCAAGATTCTGGGGTAAGGTAAGATTATGCTTCTATGTGGTTGGTTTACAAGGTAAACAGGTACATATAGCTGATGATGTAGAGCCAAAAATTAATGTAGATAGGACTAGTTGGTTGGATTTAACTCTTGGTAGATTCAGAGCACGAACTATAGTTATACCAAGTAACATTGATGATGAATACCGTAATCAATTGAAAGCACCTGTACGAATTTATGATAAGGATAAGAATGGTAATCCAATTGGAATATACTCATCAGGTAATTCAGCAGACCATTACGCACATGCTGCTAACTATGCAGAGATAGCTTTACCACTTGCAATTGGTGTTGGAAAGAGTCAAACATTAAATAAATCGGTGATATGAACCCTATAAAATTACAAATAGTAACCTGGATAGTAATATTAAGTTGCATATTTACTCTTATATTTTGGGATATTTTCGATAAAATAGCAGATCCAAGTGGGAATACAACAATATCATGGCAAATATGGTTAGCATCATCTAGTCGACCCATTATAGCATTTGTTGCTGGTACAGTATGTGGGCATTTATTTTGGCAAACCCCTGATTCACCTTTAAAGAAAATATGGAGAAAAGTGCAAATGAAATTTCTTTAAATAGGAGAATACAATGATTGAGAAAGCTTTTGAGGCAACTGTACTAGAAGTACATTTCCTAGGTATTCACCATATTGAACTATCCAATAATGATAAGAAAGTTCTTCTTTATTTCTGTAGGGACATAGATTCAGTTGAAGCGCCTTTAAGTATAACAGAGGATCAAGCAAGACAATTATATAATGATTTGAAAATATTATTTTCTGAATACATAACTTGAATACATAACTTGATTCTGAAATGCTTGCACTACACAATATCTTTAGGGAAATGGATAGTATTCGTCCGTTAATTGCTAATGCTGCTCTTAATCATGAAGCATTAAAGCATGCAAAAAGAATGGCAAGATTGTGTTGGTTAAGTGATTATAAATTAAGAGAGAGTGTAGATAAATTAAATTTAAAAGATATAGTTTGGTGTTTATCATTAGGTAGTAATGCAGAAATAGCTGTTAAAAAGTTAATTAATGAACCAGACACACGTTACAATATATTAGGTGATTACACTGAATTTGGAGTTGGATCATTTAAGGGTAAGAATGGGATACGTTACTGGTGTTTGTTATATGGAAATCTAAGAAATGAAAACAGTCACAGTTAAAATTATGGAAATGGTTTTTGATCCAAAAATAATTACTATAAATGTAGGAGATGAAGTTACTTGGACATCAGTTCAAGATGACCATACAACTACATCAGATTCAGGATTATGGGATTCTAGAAATATGCAGCAAGGTGAGTCATTTTCACGTATTTTTGATACTCAAGGCACGTTTTCATATCATTGTGATGTTTCACCTGGTCCAATGTTAGGTACAGTTATAGTGAAAGGTTGAAATGATTAGTTTAACTGATATAGTTTGGACTGTTGTTTTTATGATTGGTGCTGGTGCAGTATTTGGATTATTAAAACTTCTTATTGATCGCGCTCCATTTCTTCCTGATGGATGGAAACCTACAGCTAATTATATTTTATTGGTTATGGCTGTTTTAGTATTAATTGGCATAATATTGTCACTTATGACTAAGACACCATTAATAAGAATGAATAATCGCGCTCCTGTATTTCAGAATAAAATTATTGATGAGCAAGAACCATTAAGTTTGACAGCCGATGAAACATATTATATTCTTACTTATTAAGAGGTCATAATGGCTTTAGCTGAAGATCTTAGAATAACTCAACTTATACATCCTGACTTCTTACGCAATAGTTTTAATTGGAAAAAATACCGTTTAACCTATGAAGGTGGAACGAATTTTCTTAGAACTTATTTACGCAAGTTTTCTAGACGTGAAGATGAAAGGGATTTTATAGAAAGAAAAACTATAAGTTACAGTCCATCATTTGCTAAATGCGCCATTAATGATGTAAGGAATGCTATAGCTCAACGTTTTCCTGACATCATTAGAGATGGAGGAAGTAAATCATATACTGAAGCGATTGCAGGAAGGGATTCTGGTGTTAATTTAACAGGAATGAGTATGAATACATTCCTGGCAACACAAATTCTTCCTGAACTTTTAGCTCTTGGTAGAATTGGAATTTTTATAGATAATCCTTCCGAAGTACCAATTACTTTAGCCGATACACAATTTGCTCGTCCATATTTATATAGATATCTTACGGAGCAGATAAGAGCATGGTCTTATGATGAGAGACGTCCTGATAGATTATTATCAGTTTTACTTGAAGATGTAAATTTTGTTATGGACCCTAATACTAATCTTACAATTGGTACCAATATTTTTTATCGGCATATGTGGTTGAAACCTGAAGGAGTTTATGTACAATTCTACAATCAAGATGGTGATATAAAATATCCCGAACCAGTACTATTAGAACTCGACGAATTACCATTTATTATTTTACAACTCTCTGATTCATTGCTTCTAGATATTTGTGATTATCAAATAGCTTTACTTAATCTTGAGTCATCGGATCTCAACTATGTTTTGAAATGTAATTTTCCATTTTATGTTGAACAATTTGATCCGAGAACTGAGTCACCATATCTTGAGCAACCAGGTCACAATCAGGGAACCATCACTAGTGATTTTGCGACACAACATATAGCCGAGCAAACAACTGAGGAGATTGAGTTAGGTGGAGGTAGTGGACGAAGATACCCATTAGGTACACAGCAACCTGCATTTATTAATCCATCAGCTGAGCCGTTAAGAGCGTCTATGGATAAAGCCGCTCAGATGAAGCAGGATATAAGATTATTAATTAATTTAGCTATAGGTAATCTTCAGCCAATAGGTGGAAAGAAAACAGATAATTATGATAGTCCAATAGAAGCTGGATTAGTAATTATTGGTTCAACTTTAGAAACTGCTGAAAGGCGTATTGGGCAGATTTGGAGCAAATATGAAAGAAATAAATCAATTCCTAGTATTATTTATCCGGAAACATATAATTTAAGAAGTGATGAAGATAGAAGAACAGAAGCTAAAGATTTAGTGGAAATGGTTCCCAAGATACCATCGAAAACCTATCAGAAAGAACTTACAAAACAGATTGCAACTATTACAATTGGGCATAAAGTATCAATAGAAACATTAAATAAAATTAAGAAAGAGATTGATGCTGCTGAAGTGATCATTAGTGATCCAGATATTATTAAAACTGATCTTGAGAATGGTCTTGTAGGTGTTGATTTAGCATCTAAAATACGTGGATACCCAATTGGACAAGTAGAAGCTGCCAAGAAAGATCATGCTGATCGTGTTGCCCGTATTGCTGTTTCTCAAACTCTTGGTGCTGGTAAAGAAATGACGAACCCTGATTCAAGAGGTACACCTGATTTAGGTGCTAATAAGAATGGTCCACAGCAGGAAAAGAAAGAATCACGAGATAAAACTTTAGATAATACGCCTAAAGATCATGTCAGAGGCAATGGTCAATGAATAACTGGATAGATATTGGTTGTAATCACTATATTAAATATGTAGGTTGGTACCCAGATCGTGAATTAAATCCACAATACGCGCATCTACCTGATATTGATATAGTTGGAGTAAATGTTAAACATTTAAATAAAGATGGTAAAGAATATATGGGATTCATTCAATTTGATTTACCTCAAATTAGAGAAGTGTTCCCTAAAGGTCCTAAATGGATAGTGGAAAATTGGGAACCATTAACTTGTAGTCCATCATTATTATGTTATTGCGGTGATCATGGTTTCATTAAAGAGGGTAAATGGGTAACTGCCTAATGAGTGATTAAATGTTTCCTAATCAATTATTTCCAGTACAACTATTCTCGCCTCATTTATTTTCTCGTAATACTGATGCTGGTATAGTTAATGATACATTAACTTTTAGTCAAACTGTTACGGAATTAAAGAAGTATAATGTAAATTTATCTGATACATTAACTTTTAGTCAAAATATTAAGTTTGTATGTCATGTAAGTTTATCTGATACATTAACTTTTAGTCAAACTGTTGCTGAATTAAAGAAATATAAACGTAGTTTATCTAATACTTTAACTTTTAGTCAAAATGCTATTAATTCAGGTATTATTGGCTTACATGATACTTTAACTTTTAGTCAAACTCTTACACGTAAGGTTATTTATTTAAGAAGTTTACCAATTGCAGGTGGTCAAAGTACTTATCGAGTTATTGTAAAGAATGAACCAAGTATAGTCTCTTATTGGCCATTAAATGAAACTAGTGGTATAACAGCATTTGATATTACAGGTTTCAATAATGGTACTTATACTGTTCAAGGTATTAGTGGTGGCTTCACTTTAAATCAGCCAGGTGCGGGATTAACTGGTCCAAGTGTATTATTTAATGGTATATCAGGAAGTGTTACGTCATTTGGTTCATTGATAGGTATTCCAAGTGGTGCAGCATCGTTTGCTTATGAAGTATTGTTTAAGTTTAATCCTATTTCATTTAGTTTTGGAACTTTAATTGGTTTTGGTAGATTTGGAACAACTAATGAAAGTTGTTCACTACGAATACAAGATCTTAGAACAATAGTTTTATCTTTTGGTAGCAATGATTTAATAGTATCTACAAGTTCTAATCTTAATGATGGTACTTGGCATCATTTAGTTGGTCAATTTGATGGTACAACTAGATCAATATACTTAGATACAGTTTTATTAGGCACAGATGCTCCTACAGGTAAGAATACTACACTTGCAAGTTTGAATATTGCTTCAGAAGATGATGACGATAATAACACTATTCAAGCATATATTAGTAATGTATCAATTTATAATGCAGCATTAACACGATCTCAAATTATTACTCATTATAATGCAATACCTCATCAACTTCCTACTGATTTTATAAATTTTAATAATGTAATTGCTCCTAGTTTCCATATTACTATATCGTTTACAGATCATTTAAATTTTATAGATTCTTTACATATTAGATATGCATTAGCTAATCGACATTTATTAGATCATTTAAATTTAAATAGTCATTTTCTTTCTCAATTTGGAACTTATCATTACGTACTTCATGATCAATTAAGATTAACAGATAGTGTAATTTGGACTTATCCTCCAATATTTAGGGAAAATTTAACTGATAAATTAATTCTTCTTGATGATGTTAATGCACATGGTAACGCATTTGCAAGAGTACTGGATGATGTATTAATATTTGCCGACGGTACTTATAAAAAATATGTCGAAGGAGTAAGTTTTAATGTACCTGTTCTGATTGGAACCAAAATACCAGGTGGTTTCCCAATAAGTGGTGGTACTGATCCTACACGACGTCGATCTGGTGGTAATTATCACGATAGTAATTTAAATTATAATCCTAATTTACCTTATATTGTTTTACAAACTACTATCACAACAATAGTGTTACCTGCTCCATTATTTGGAGATACGCAAACTAATGTTGGTTCAATAATTATTAATCGAGCAGTAGATGGTACGATATATACAGTGATCAAACCTACAAATAGAAATAGACTTAAATGGAAATTTGATGTTAAGAGGCAAAAATCCTATGAAATGCAGAATTTTCTTAAAGTCAATTACCTTGAATATATTAATGTGACAGATTTCAAAGGTAATATGTGGTATATGCGTGTTGTTAATAATCCAGTTGTTTTTGAAGCCGTTAGTAAAGATGGATCATGTACATTAAATAATGAACGTCATCAATTTGAGTTAGAATTAGAGGGATTCTTAGTTAGTAGTCAAGCTTTACCTTGTTAGAAGGAAATGACATGAATCTAGATAGTGTGAGTAAATTGTTTCAAGCTTTAAATAGAGATAAACCAGTCAGCACAAATGTAAATATACTTATTGATGTTGGTTCAGGTAAATTACCAGTTAAAATACCAGTGCAAAATATATTAATTGAAGATGGTGTAGTACTTATTAAAGGTGAGGTGCCTAATATTGATGTATTAAATAAAACAGTTGTTGCTGAAGTAAAACAATCATTAGATATTGTACCTGATCTTATAAGTAAAACTGTAGGTGGCATCATACCACCAACAAACCCACAAGATTATTCTACACTTGAGACATTAAATGATACTTAATACGTTACTAGTGTTACAATCAATAATAATTGCATTGTGTCGTATTTGTGGTATGAAGGGTAAAATATTTCAAGCAACCAGTCATTTATTTATTGGTGGTTTAATTGGTGCAGCTATAATTAATCATTCATTATTTTTAATAATTCAAATTATAGGATTATGTATTATTGAATTACTTTGTTTCTTTTTACTCAAAGGTACAAATGAAAAAGTTCATACCATTGATTGATTATCTTGAAAAACGTGATATACCTTCTGCTATGACTTCAATACTTATTGTTGATACTTTAGCACCAGGTGGTGGACATTCTGCTCCAATAATTTTGGAATCAGTTACTGCACCACGACCAGTTACCATCTTAGCCTGAAAGGTAAACATGTATCCTGAATACTTAATTTATAAAAATAAGAAATCAAGTATAAAAAGAGAAACAGTATCAGAAGGGAAAGCTCCTACACCTTCTGATATTGAGGGACCTTTCTATATGGCAAATGCTCCATTTCGTAACATATTGACGGATACTCCTACTATTATTTTAACTGGAAGAGTTTTTGACACAAATGGAAATCTACTTTCTGGAGCTATATTGGATTTCTGGCAAGCCAATGCTAATGGTGTATACGACATGGAACAATATTATTTCCGCGGTAAAATTAAAGTTGATGCTCAAGCTAATTATACCTTAAAAACATTAGAACCTGGTGACTATCAGATTGGACCAAATGAATATAGATGCTCTCATATCCATGTTAAAGTATCTTGTAATGGTTATAAATTACTAACTACGCAATTATATTTTTACGGTGATAAGTATAATACAACAGATCATTGGTTTAATCCAGCAATGATTATTGATAAGCCAAATGGTTTCTTTGATTTTGTATTAGAAAAGGTGTGAAATGCCGACTGATTGGGAAAAATGGAATAATAATGATTATTTTAATGGGCCAGGTTTCCAAGAAAAAGATTGTCCGTCTAAACCCGCATTTCCACAAGTAAGACAAATACTTAAGAATGAATCTAATCTCGATTTAAGAAATATATACTTTAATGTAGTACTTATAGATGGTCGTACTCCAGCTTTAGATGAGAACGGATTACAACCAGAAATAAATATGAGTGCTACTGGATGGTCTAGTAATGATATTAGTCCATTAGTTTCTATTGGTTTTGGCAGATATTATGCAACTCTTACTAATAATGCTGTAAACAATATTGGTGTTATTTTATCACGATATATTGGAATTATAACTTTAGAGTGTTTCGGTGAAAGTATTGAAGTTATAGATAATTACAGGCAAAGCAATATTTTTAATGAAGGTGATAGTCCTACATTATTAGCTTATGTAACACTTTCTGAGGCTGAGAAATATTTTGCCGCTCGATTTAAAAGTAAAGCTTGGGAATGTGCTGAAATAAATGATAAATTAAAAACTTTAGTTGCTGCTACTCAAGACATAGATAAATTAGCATTTTCTGGTGTGAAAACTAGTGAATATCGTCATCGAATGAGAGAATTCTATATTCCTGGCGATCAAGATGATATATATTTAGGGCTTAGTTGGGTTCGATATAATTCAGGACCAAGAGATTTTAATTGGGACGATAAAAGATACTCACCTAATCCTAGTCATGATAATTTTAATAATGTCAGAGATAGAGATTTAACAGTTAATCCTTGGTATCAAGAGCTTCAATTTCCTCGTAATGGTGACAAAATAGTTCCTGTTGCTATAAAACAAGCTACATGTGAAATAGCTTATCAATATCTTAATGGATTCAATTTTGAATTGGAAATACAATCACTCGGTGTTATACATCAAAGTTTTTCTTCGACAAGAGATTCTTTTGATCGTAGATTTGCACAAGAACACATTCGTGCAGGAATAAATTCAGCTAAAGCTTGGATATATTTGAAACCTTTCCTACGTGATTCAAAACATTTGAGGATAGCAAGGACATCATGATTAAGATAGTAATGGTGGGAGGGGTTCCTGGATTTAATCCTAAAGAGGTTAAAATAAATCCTAGAGATACTGTTAAATGGGAATCTATTTTAGGTACTCACACAGTAACAGCAGATGATGGATCATTTGATTCCGGTCCATTAACTTCCGGTGATGTTTACGGTCATGATTACTTGGTTGAAGGAATTTTTCCTTATTACTGTAAATATCACGGTAAAGCTGGTGGAATAGGAATGAGTGGAGTAGTGATAGTAACTATATAACTAAATACCTCTTATAGTTATATAGGTTAATTTCAAGAGGGTGAACCATTTAATAATGGGAGATTAGTGATGCAGTATCGATTAAACAAATCATATTATGAAGGTGAAACTTTGTCTACCGATGATGGTGGAGATGATGATCATGTAGATACTTTAGATACTAATAAAGATAATGGTCAAAATAAAAATCAAGACAAAAAATCTGATCAACAACAATTCACTCAAGATCAGGTAAATAAGTTTCTAGCTGAAGAAAGACGAAAACTTCAGAAAGCAAATGAACGAACTGTCAAACAACTCGAGGATTTAAAAAAGAATGCTTCGCTCACTGAGCAAGAAAAAACTAATTTAGAAGAACGTATTGAAACTATTAAGAATGAGTATCTTTCTAAGGAGCAAATTCAACAGAAAGAAGCACAGAAAGTAGCAAAAAAGAAAGATGAAGAGATAGCAGGTATCCAGAAAGAAATAGGTAGGTGGAAGAATTTATATGAAGAAACTACTGTAGAGAATAGTTTATTGGGTGCGGCTGCATCAGATGCTGATGTGTTCAACCCTAAACAAATTCTCGAATTACTTCGACCAAAGACCCGATTAGTCGAAGAATTAGATGAAGAGTCGGGGAAACCAACCGGAAGGTTTACGCCACGAGTTCGGCTTCCGGGTAAAGATAAGGATGGTAATAATATTACTCTTGAATTAATTCCTCAAGAAGCTGTAAAGCAACTTAAGGAAAACACAAGTGAATATGGTAATTTGTTCAAGAGTAATGTTATTAAAGGAGTTGGTGGAAGTAATAATGGTGATACAAGGAAGAGTAATGAACCACCAGAGGAACCTGGGGCATTTCGTGCCTG
>Ga0193726_1000711_pt1 | contig 31689 bp, 36 predicted proteins | sample H2c1metaG_FD_144928 | JGI IMG/M metagenome (GOLD analysis project Ga0193726, IMG submission 144928) | Soil microbial communities from a riparian zone of the East river system, Colorado, United States - H2c1 | ecosystem: Environmental > Terrestrial > Soil > Riparian zone | place: USA: East River... | reverse complement strand
TGCTTTGCTCGAATAGTTGTTGTCTCGCATCGCTTGACGGCGCCTTGTTGGCAATCGCCATACTGAGATACTTTTCAGCCGATGCCGCATCAACAACCAACGGCGAAAACGATGATGCGCCAAGGTCACTAAGTACTTGCCTTGCCTTTGCAATGGCCGTTGCGCCGATTCCCGTGGTCGGAAGTACTCCGGTTTGATTCAATCTCGCAATGGCGTCGTACGCTTCCTTATATTGTGTATTTTGCAATGGAAGTGCGGCGGTCTCGACCTGCGCATTACGGAATGCTTGTTGATTCTGTGTGGCCGATTCTGCTGCGCCAATCGGAGGTGCCGACATGAATGGATTGGCGGCGGTGCGAACCGGTGGCGGAACCGCACCCGGTGTGACATTGGCAATCGGTGGCGGTGGGGGAAGCCGTCCGGTCTGACGGAAACCGTTCAATGATGTTCCGGTCTGTGGATCAAATTTAGGTGGCAATCCTGACGGCACGATCATGTCGCCGGGATTGTATGGTGCTCCGGTCTGATCGTTGAATCTTGGAACCGCTGAATTACCGATTGACGGACGGTCAGCGACCGTTGGAACGCTTGAAGGGTTTACCGGTGGGCCGTTGATCGGAATGCCACCGCTGCCAGGCGTGGCCGATCCCGGAGGCGGTGGCGCACCTCCCGTGCCTTGTGGCATAGGCCGCATCAATGGGTTGCCTTGTGACGGCATACCGGGCACCGAAGGCACTGCGCCAGGCGCCGGAGGCGGTACGCCATAGGTGCCACCAATGGGAACCTTGACCATACCGCCGACGCCGGGGCCTCCGGCATTGGGATCGTAACGATCAATAGTGGTCGGTCCCAATCCCATGGGAATACCGCCGCCATTCGTGTTCAGCCTTCCGGCATTTGGCGAAAGTGGTCCCTCTTGCACGCCGCCGACGACCTGACCGCCATTGTTGATTTGATACGGGCTACCGGTCACGGCCTGAATGGCCGCTGGTCCCGCCAGCGTGCCAATCAAGTGCGAATTGATCGATTGACGCCAGGCACTGGCCGGTGCGTCGGCTGACGGGAGATTGCTTATCATCACGTCGTGTGTATTCTGATCAATCGTTCCCGATCTCAGTTCGGCATCGAGCGCATCCCTGACGGGTTGCCCGCCCTTTAACTGGTCATCCGAGAGATTGCTTAGACCATAAGCGACCTGTGCCTGGCGGTTCATTCTCGCCACTTGCAAGGCTTGCTGGCCGGTGTCGTTCTGTGTTTTAAGATTTTGAAGTTGTTGTTGCGTGTTCGCAATCTGAGCCTGCTGCAAACTCAATCCCTGAACTTTCGACAACGTATCGAGTGGGTTCGATACCGGTGGCAAGTTTTGAGTTAGAATTGAAGAGACATCGACCATCAGTAATTCGATCCCAATGTCGTCGGCCCGCTATTGGTGTTGCCACCGCTGGCGCCGCTGCCACCATTCAAGAGATTGTTGTACGCCATATATGTCATCGGCAGACTACCGAGTTGCTGCAACCCGTTATTCAATGCGTTGGCGGTTCCGGTGATACCTGCGGCGGTCGATTGTCCCGCTCCGGCGACATATCCGCCCTGAGCGGCGGCGGCTTGCTGGCCGATGTTACCGGCCTGTGCTGCTGCGTTTTCGCCAAGGTTGATCGGCGCCGATAGCTGGCTAAATGTCGCATTCTGGGTGTTCAATGCGTTTCCATAATTGTTCTGATAGTCGCCGTAAATCGACTGCTGGTTATTGAACGCATTTTGAAAATATGTATTCGCCAATCCGGTCGAATAATTCGTCGCACCCTTGATCGCCGCACCGGAAACCCCGAGGCCACGACTGGCGGCACTGTTTTGTGTCGCCTGCAATCCTTGTTGCAAATTGAACTGATACGCTGGCGAACTGGTGACGGCCTGAGCGATAGAGGCGCCGTTGGGAACCTGCGATAGCGCCATGCCCGAGGCATTGTTCAATGCGCTATTGGTCGAATTGTAAAAGTTCTGATACCCTGCCAGATTGGTCTGACCGGCATTGTTATACGGTTGAAGGTTTCCGAGGGTTTGCTCAAATTGATCGTGCTGTATCTCGGCTGCTTTAAGCTGCGCCGCCGCCTGTGCCGATGCCGCACTACCCGCCGCACCCGCTGATAACGCCGAACCTGCGAGTCCCGCTATTGCCGATCCGCCTATTGCTGCTGCAACCATTTAACTAAAATCCCGAATGTATATCGGGTATTTATTGAATCACTCTCGCATCGGTTAAGTCAGAGGATTTTGCTGTAAAGCCGTTCGATCTCTCGCCAACCGAGGAACTTGAAAAGCCTTGACGCATCCAATGACTTACCGGTACGGTTGCTGTCGTGAATCTTGGTGCCCGACGAGAGCTTGACGACACCTCGATGTTTCAAGGCTTTTTCAGCCTCGATAAAGAGGCTCAATCCAACTTTGCCGAAACGATATTCAGCGAGGATGAAATACACGTCCACGAAACCATGGAGCGTTGACTTATAGTGCGGAGACGTGTCCACCCTGGCGACATAATAGCCGATGATCACGCCATCCTTGCGGCATGTCGTTATGTGAAGTTTGCCTTGCGCTTCAAGGCTCTGATAAGCCTGCCAATCGGGATCGAGCGGTATGGTGTCTTGATCAAGTGCGATCTCGTCATAGTGCGCAAACAAAAGTTGATTGATCTCGTGCTGGCATGTGGCGAGCGGTTCAGTCTGATAGGTAATCATCTCGTCCTGACATCGACGAGCAAATGAATACGATCCTCGACTGAATTATTCTGGATTGAGTGAACTTCGTGAGCATTGAACCACCATATCTCGCCGGTCAACATTTGCACGGTTTCACTTCCACAATGATAAAGTGATCCCGGATAGCCTTGAATGGCGACATGATATCGTGCCCGGTCATCGGTGTTGACGTACGCACCCTCGTTATCGGCATGAGCGAGTATTTGACCACCTGGCCGAATGCGGGACACAATCAAGCGGTCAAGTTGATACGCTCTGATTTCTCGCATCAATCCGAAAACGATATCAGCGCAATGCGGGAATAAAGTTTCAGCGGCGGGAAGCCATATCGGGAAATCATCCCCGATGACCTTGGTTGTCGTGTCGCATTTAGTGGTATCGGAAAACCGCAACAATATGTCGTCAACATCGATATGCGGCGTGCCGGGAAAGGTGGTGCGGAACTCATCGGCATTCCATAAGTGCGGATTGCGAATCAATGCGTGCGCCAATGGCGAGACGTTGACGTTCTGAGCAATCCTTAGAAAATTTCGCATGGATTATCCTAAAATCGTGAGCAAGGTTATTCCGGCTCCGGCGAAGGTCGCATCGGCTGCACCGGTCAAGGTCAGTATGTCGCCCGCTTCGGTGCTGAATGGCGGTTGCGCAGTAAAGAAAGCGATTTGTCCGCCAGCGAAAAATGTCATCGTGGCGATGGTGAAACTGGTTCCGCTTCTGATATAGTTTATGCTGATTGTCAGATTCGAGGTCGGAGCGGTCATGCAATAACCAGCCGATCCTATGAAATTGGTGTCGAAGGTCATCGGACGCCAGAGCGGAATGCACTGCTTGATCCCGGATACCGCTGAATCGATGTTGAATATCAGCGGAAAAGTATCGGCGCCGATGTTGGCCCGTGCTTGCGCCGGATCAGTCAAGCCCGAGAGATTATCGCTCTTGAATAGCGCCGCTGATTTGATTGTCGTTATGGCGATGACATTTGAATTTGAAATTGCTTCTGCGGTGTTCGCCGTGGTGCTCGCCGTGATCGCCGTCGCATTGGCATCGGTCGCCAGGATATTGGTTGCAGCCTCCTTAGTCGCCGTCACCGATGCGAGCAATAGTGCATCATCGGCGGTCGTCCTTATGGTGGCGATATCGAAGCCGCCAGTACCGCCGGATCGTTGAAACAGAGCGAAAAGGCAATGGTACCAATCGACCGTGATGTAATAGTTGCCGTCAACAAATGGCTCTGATGTTGGCGGTAATTGAGTGACGGCAATGGGGCTGATCGGATTTGTCATGACGATGCGATCTCGGTTTCGATAAAGATGCCCGACAATGCCGTGGCTTTTGGCGAGGATAAGGAAATCTCGAAAATTCGATCCCTGCCTTGACCCAAATTCTTGATCGTCGGAAACAAGAGGAATTCGCCAGTACTGCCAAGCGATTGCACCAATGGGTTGCCCCATGTCTGCCCGCCGTCGTCTGACCATCTGACCGAAAAATAAATGTCATCGGTATGGGTTGGCAATTCGGTTCCCGACAAGCCAGCGAAGGTCAATCCCGGCATGGTCGCCAGAGCGGCCATGACGCCAGCGTGACCGGCGCCAGCTACGCCAAGCAACCTGAACGTCAGTGACGGCGCCAGGGTGCCAGCGGCGCCAGTAGCGGCCACACCGATTAACGGCACGTTCACTCGTATGACATCGATGGCGACGCCCATGGCGCCAGCCGATCCAACCCCGAAGACTCCGGTAAGGGAATGGGTTGGCGTCAGTTCAACCATGATGGTGCCAGGGTGGCCGGTTCCGCCAACCCCGAGGATCGATATGCCGCCGACGCTACCGGCCACGAGGCCAGCCTGACCGATGCCTGCTACGCCAGCCATCTGGATGGTGATAGAGGCGGTCATGGTCCCGGCCTGACCGATGCCAGCGGCGCCGATCATGACCGCCTCTGGGTTGGCTGCCAGCGTTCCCGCATGGCCGGTGCCTGCTACGCCAAGGATATTGTTATTCGTGAGAACTGCGATGATGCCAGCGGCGCCGGACCCGGCGACTCCGGTCAGGCTCTTGTCAATCTCGACCTTGACGGTTCCCGGTGATCCTGAACCGGCCACACCGATCAGATTGACGTTGACGTTTACCGGTGCGTCCCATGACGAGAATCCCGAGGGCACCGTGTTGGCGAAGGATGACGTTCCGCTGTTCAGTATGGCGGCATCAATGAACCTGGCGCCGAATACGGGAAACAGTTGGGTACCGGCGCCGCCCAATGCGGTGATCGCCAAGCCGCCGGTATTGGTCGCCGGATTCTGGCTTCCTATCGCCGCATTATTCCATTGCGATGTCGTCGGGGACCAGAACCAAACTTTCTGATTCGTGAAGTCTGTTGCTATTCCGACCGTGACGCCAGCGGCGGAAGAATTCGTGCCAATGGTTGAACCGTTCCGTAGAATAGCGTTCGTGACCGGTTGGTTGCCGATTCCGTTATTGTCCTGGCCGACGAAAAAGGCAATCGTGTTGAAGGTCGCATTAGCGAGGCCGAACGTGAAGCCTGAGTTTGCGTCAACCGTGTTGACCTTGACTTCAAAGTATAGCAAGCCGGAGTTATGCGAAACCGTCGCCAGCGTAGACGCCCATAGCTGGTTAAACGTTCCGTTGCCATTGGCGAGATTATAGCTTGATCCCTGGGTCTGAATGCCGCCGCCCGTGGCACTCGCTCCGATAAAGGTGGCGAGGCTGGCGCTACCATTGGCGACGCCAGCTATCCAGCCGTCAGCGGTATCGACCTGAAACGCATTCAACTCGTAATAGGCGAGGCCAGAGGTTAAACTTGTGTTCGCTCTGACCGATTGCCACGAGGAGCCGCTCGTCCCCTGCGTCGCCGTGAGGTTGCCATTCGATAGTGCGATACTGGCAGACTTATCGGCGGGATTCCATGTGGTGACACCGGCTAATGTGTTCCATGTCGAAAACCCGGATGGCATCGTGTTGAAGAAAGCGGTTGCGCCAAAGTTGGCGATCACGATATCAGCGGCAATCCCGGAGCTAAAGAATCCCGACCATGCCGGGAATAGCGGTGTGCCGATACCGGATATCGTTGATCCGCCGGTATTGGTCGCCGGATTCTGGCTTCCTATCGCCGCATTGTTCCACAACTTCGTTGCGGGATTGTAGAACCAGACTTTTGAATGCGTTAGATCAACCGCCACACCGATGGTCACGGCATGGCCAAGCTGAGTCGATGTCGCTGTTAGATTGCCGTTTGAATAGGTAAAGCCCGGATAGGCTGTGTTCCAGGTTGCCATTCAATGCGAGAACGCATTTAAGTGCGCTCTCTCCTCAAATCACGAAATGCGCAGCACGGCGGTTGAACTCGTGGCCGATGGCATGATCAAAGTGAGTACGCCTGCCGAAACGGTCTGGGTTCCCGAGAAGCTGTAAACCCCGAGTGCTCGTCCGCCGCCGACCGTGTTCGTGCCGGAGGTTCCGCCGTTGCGAGCGACCGTGTTGTAAATCATGCAACCCGCCGTTGAGAACGTTGCGCTTGTCCAACTAGGGTTGGGACTAAAGTTCACATAACCGGTCGTGCCGCTCGTGACCGGCGAAACATTGGTCAACAAGAGTCCGCCCGTGGTATAGCCGGTGCCAGACACCTCGTCCGTGTTGCCGGTGATATCGGTGAAGTTGACGCTTGCGGCGCCGTATGTTCCGGCTGGCGAAGGAATGATCAACGCCACGAAAAGCGGATCGGCAACGAAGGTTAGCGTTCCGCCGGAGATTGAACCGGTGCTCGCAACCGATGACGTGAATGCCGATGCGCTTGTGATCGCAGCGACAACGCTACCGCTTCCGACATTGGTGCCGCTGAAGGTCATTCCGATTGCGATTCCAGCCAGTGACGACGCTGCGGTATATGAGGTTGAAGTTGACGAACTCGCCGTTGCGGTGACGGTTGCGTTTATGCAATGGGCGGCTGCCATGTATTCGGCCTTGCTGCTTGTCGTCATTGCGGTCGTGATTGATCCCATCTCGTTATGATCCCTGGTATTTGGTTTTGTATGCTTTGGCTTCTGGCACGTCCGGGTGGTTGTCGGCGTGCACTAAATTTTCGACATGAACGGCGGTCATCAAATGCGTGCCGATGATACCGATGGCGGTATTCAACCATTCATCGCTCATCGTGACGGCGTGCCAGAATGAATTCCGTGATAGCGTTTGAAGTTTTCCCGCCGCCGTGTCGGCCATCTCGACGACGTTTGACGCCAGCCTTAAATCATGCGGATCGGCTTCAAGAGATTGCCGTTGACGGCCTATGATCGACGCAAAATATGGTGTCAGTATCAGCGCAACCTTGACCTGGAGTTCACGAATTCGCAACGGACTAATGCCCTGCGGATTGTATCCATCGGACGGTACCAGTTGACCAGCGGTCGCCAGAGCGTAAGACTCGGGCGGGTGGTTCGTGTTGGTCTCGGAAATTAAAACACTTGTCATGACGATATTTATGCGCAAGCCTTAACTGTCAGCCGTGACGGCCACTTCAAAGACTCCGGCGAGTGCCGAATTGCCATCGCTGGCGAAAGAAAGTTCCCAGATACGATCTCTCGAATATCCGAGATTTTGAAAGATCAGCGACGAATTGAAGGCGCCTGGTGATCCCATGGAAAGCAAGAGCGGGTTGCCCCATGTGTTGCCGCCGTCATCCGACCATCGCAGCGATAGGTTATTGCTGCCGATCTCTTGATAAAGTTCCGTGCCAAATAGGCCGGTCATGGTCATCGTTGGAATATCGACGATATCGACGCCGATGGTGCCAGCCTCGCCGGTCCCGGAGACACCTGGCAGGATCAGACTTTCGAGCGTGACCGCTATTGACAAGATATCGCCTTGCACGAACGAGGCAAACAAATTGTGCGCCACCTCGACGCCGGATATCCAAACCGATAGCGTCTGGTTATCGACGATTGAGCCGCTGCGGATCGTGGCGCCGCCGTTCGGGTCGCTTAGGCTGAATTCGCCAGCGACGATGAAATTGAGGTCTGCGCCATCGATGCCGACGCCGCCGCCGGATGTTGTCGTGAAAATGTCGCCAGCGGTGAAAGTGAACTCCCAATAAAATGAGCCGGTGCCTTGCTGATCAGCCGTGACACAAAACGCCAGGCCATTGGTCGAGCCGGACGTGATCTTCAGGTTATTGGTCGCCGGAACAATGGTGACATCGCCTTGCAACGTGGTCGCATCAAAATGCGTGAATCCGGTATTGGCCGCATTCGGCCAGCCGGTGAATCCCGATGGCGGAATATATGTGAACGCCGACGATCCAAAGTTATAGGTCAGAGTGATGTTATCAACCAGGCCGAACGGGATCAGCGGCTCGAAGAGTCCGGTTAGCGGATAGCCTCCGGTTTTCGTGGCGGGATCGGCGGTCGCATCGGCATTCCAATCCCCGCCATTTTTGCGCATCCAAAACGGCATGTCAGAACGACGCCCACGTGCCGCCCAAGAGATTTGAACCAATCGCCTGGTATGTTGAATCTTCGATTGATATGGCGGTCGAGAACGAACCAACCCATAGGCCAGCCGGTGATAGCCAGTTGCCGTCCTGACTGCGCTGTATGGTGATCGATATCGCCTGAGCCTGCATCGTAAGCGTGACCGTAAAAGAGCCGCTGGCGAGGCTTCCAAGCGCCAGCGTGACCGTGGTTGCCGTGTTCATGACCACGAGGTTGACACTGTATGCCGTGCCGTCGCTCGTGACCGATGCCTGGTATCCGTTATGGCTGGAATTCGCCCGACCGATGACGAATATCTCGGAACCGCTTGCTTGCACCTCGTCATAGGCCGAAGGCTTCGCCAGGTAGGTCAAGGTATAGTCCGCCGTGGTGGCCGTGCCGCTGATCGAATAGAGCGCACTGCCGCCCAACGATCCCACCACGGCATCATTCAGGATCACGGCGGTTTCGCCTGAAATTTTCACGAACGTGGCGCCAAGATCATTCGGGTTTGAATAGCTCTGAAGTAAAGTTCCATCGGTGGCGTGGAAACTGGTATTCAGGAATGGCGCCTTGTTCGGTGAACCTTGCGGTGACCCGACTTGCATTCTGGCGATCAGTGACTTGAAGTTTATTCTGGCGTTGCCCTGGACATCGATTTGATGCGGGAAAGCACGGATGCAAACAATCTCCTGGCCGTTGTCGGTGTGGTTGTTCTGGTCAAGGCTGTAAAGATTCGAGTTGGCCCAATCGCCCGCATAGACCTTGCCATATGCCGCCGAAATGCAATTCGCACGATGCCGGTGTTCTTTTCCGTTTTCATCCTGCCACATCTCTTGATGCCATTGTTGGTTACTTAGATCGTATACCCATGTCACGTCCGCCGTTGGGAAGGTCAGAAAATATTGTAAGTGACCGGCTTGCTGAAATATCATGCCGATGGCGTCATCGATCCGGCTATACGTGCTGATCTCGTGACAGATATAATAGGTCGAGATTTCCGTGATATTCTGGCCCATGCCTTTCAAGACCTGGCCTTTTCCCCATTGATTGAGTGACAAAAAGAAAATTTCATTGGTGCCACGGGCGAGCGAATACGGCGCCACGCATCCGATATCAAATTGAGCGGTCGGCAGTGCCTCGTATGGGAACGTATTGTTGACCAGTGCGCCGCTGCCTGAGCCGCCGCTGTTGATCCATATCTCTATCGATTGTGTCCCGATCAGCCAGAGCACCCGTTGCACGATGACGCAAATCTGAATCGGATCGGGCTTCGCAACCTTCGATGCGAAATCGAGCGGATTAAATGTGATCGCCTCTGATCCCGACGTATAGAAGATAAACGTTCCGGGCGAATTCAGAATGAAAAAAGTATCTGAATATTCGGCTCTGGTCCCACCTAAAAACCCGCTCAGTAGCGGCGAGGTAGCGGCACTGAATGGCGTGAATTCGTCATGCGTGATCACGTTGGCGTGCCAGCCCGTCGAGCTACCGTCAACGATCAAGAGCGCCGATCCGTTGTCAGCCATGGATACCGGATCATAACGAGGCGCCGTGTCATCGAGCGTCAACGGTGTCAGTGTTCCGACCAGGTTGACGGTGCCAGACTCTTCAATCCAAAAGACTTGATTTCCGTTCACGCCCCATAGGTCGCCTTGGCTGGATGTATAGAGGCAACGCCATCCGAAGGTCGCATTAGGGCCGAAGGCTTCAAGTGTTAAACCAGGCCTTGGGAAATGAATGAACTGGATCGGCTCGCCCTGTTGGGCGGGGATTTGTTCGACAACAAAATTGACCGATCTCTGCGCCGATCCGATAAGGGAACGGGTTTCATATGCGCCGCCGGTCAGGGGAACGAAACTAGATGGCATCGATCAAATCCCCCACGGCAAGCCGTTAAAATTGCCCATCGTGGGATCAAAGCCCGACGATCCGCCCGGCATGTCTGACGGGAAATTAAGTGCGGATATTTGAGCGTTGGCGCCACGCAGCACGGATAGCGATGTCTTGGCGAGTGCGATGATTGAAGGGTCTGGGCCTTGCCCATAAAGAGTCCTGAGCCTCGCACTTAAATTCCAGAGAAGCGGATCGGTATATTCGGGTGGCAAGTTGATCTGAGTTGTTAACGTGCAAATTGGTTGATCGCTGCTTTGATGATGATATGAATCTCGTATTGGTTCGATGCGACCGGATAAGGATAGATAAAACCCAATGGCCATGCCGAATCGTAAAAGATCGCCGCCGGAAACGAGTTCAATTTCTTCAATGATACCTGAGAATAATTCTCATAGGATGGAATGATTGCGAGCGGGAAATCAACCGGATTGCCTGGTGATCCTTGAACGAGGCGCACATAGGCCGATTCGAGGCGGTCGGGCCGTGGCGTGTCTATGTCGCCGCCGATCCCCACACTATACTTTTGAGCACCCGATCCCAGAACGAAAACGTCCTGAAGATGGAACAAGAGCCATCTTTGTCTCGACCATTGGCTGATCATGGCATTAAGCTGGATAAACGCACGGTTGACATCCGCCGCCGCTGGCGTCTGGCCTTGGCCGAACACGGACGAAATCTGGAAGCACTGTTGAATTAGATCGATTGGTGTGGTGATGGTACCTTGGGCAGACATCGAGAGAATACCTTGAACGTATCCTCGTATTTAGGAATCGGTGGGGTTGACCATGCGCCTATGAAAAGAGCCAGCCTCTTGCGAGACTGGCTCAATTCCTGAGCGGTTAGTGAAACCGATTCAACCGTTACAATACTGCATCGGCAACAATGACGCACCAGTCAGGTTTAGGGGTCGTTGCGCCATAGAGAATATCCAGTCTCGTAACGAAAAGATCGTCAAGTACCTGATATCCTTCGATCATGCGAAGCGAAACGCCATCGTAATTCGCACGTGACGCCTTGACCACACCGCTGCGTGGCAGTGGTAGGTCGGCCGTTACCATGGTGAACGCTTCCGGCTTGTAAACGAGATTCTTATAGTAGGTCTCGCTCGCTTTGGTGACGAAAGTAATCACTGCGGAATCAGCCGGGGAGGTCGTCACCGTCTGGTACTGCACCGGGTTGCTACCCGATGGCGGAGTGATCGCCGGGTAAATGTGCATCGTGGTGCCACCGTTCCCAACGTTCGCCGTGATTACGAACTGAGCCAGTTCGTTATTAGACTTTTTGGTCAAGCGGTTCACGGAATTCACATGGGGTCCGCCCGCTCCGATGGTGATGATATCGCCAGCAAGCAAAGTGCCCGAAAGGCTCTTGATCGTAATGGTGGTACCCGTCTGGGTACCGCCGTCGATTTCCATGCCGGTGCCGGTGCCCGTGGTGTGCGCCAGGACGGTCTGGTCAAGGCGCCAGTCACGAATTCCGAACGCCATCATGCCGCCCATCGATCCGGTTTTGTATTGTTCCGATACCATTGTGGTCGGGTTGAAGAGTCCTGCAAAAGACGCCACGGTGTTTGCCTGAGTATCGGGTGACAACACAGAAGTCCGGTTCATTCTGTCAGCGGAAAGTTTGTCGAGCTTGGCACCGGCTTTCAGCCAGGTTGACTGAATTGGGCTGATGATGTCGCCTGATCCATCGACGTTTGAAACGAAGTTCGGGATACCAATGACCGCACCGATATCGGTGTTGCCGCAATCGACCATTGACATGATGTTGGCGGCCACGGTCGCAGCAAGATCGTTCACGGCCTTGGCGAGGAAGCGGTCGGTAAAATCATCGATGCTCAGAGCGTAGTCGGCTGAACTGAATGACAACGGAACGTTGTTCTGTGTGCCAACGGTCAGCGTGGTGTACTGCTCGACGGTCGCTTGTGGTGAAACAGACTGGCCAACGCCTACGGTATAGTCTACCGGGAGACGAATTCTGAGCGTGCCTCCAATTTTGAAGTCCTGGCCATAATCCTTTTCGTAACGACGGTCGATGGTCTGCAAAAATGCGTTCGAGTTGACGAACATGCTGACCGCTTTGCGGGTGATAAAATCCACGGTGAGAAGTGTATTTGACATTTAATGTGTCCTTGAGTGAAAAATGTTTGACACTCAGGGGGGAGGTCGGCCATCGGATATACGGTTCCGTAAACGTCAGCATATTTTGAGGTTACCACCCATCGGATATGCGATTCCGTAAACGAACTGACGCTATTTAGCGCCGATCAATATATTCCACGGTCATGATATAAAATCACAACCGTGGCGATGATGAAAAGCATCGTGAAGATCAGTGAATCCGGCCTCGCTCGATGTCCCGGTTGCGGCTCCATTTAGCAAATTCATCCATGCTCATTTTCATGGGGTCAACACCGCTCGCCGTGCTGGCGTTGCCGGATACCGCTTTGATTGGCGCCGGGGCCTTGCTGACGGCCCTGGTCTTCGGCGCCGCTAGCTTCGCCGCCAGTTTGGCGATAGCCGCCCCCTGACGGTGCGGTGCCATGGCAACGATATCCTCCAAAAGGTCAACATTCTCGCCAAGGTGCTTAATGATCGCTGCGCCTTCGGTGGTGCCTCCGGCCTCGATGATCCCTTCCAACATGCCGTTCAGCATAATCGGATCGCTGCAAACATCATTCAGCGAATCGACCGCCTTCCTGAAGTCCTGACCGTAGGTTGCGATGCCGGTTTTGTTGATCGAATCGCACGCACTGACGAATTCCTTGACCTTGACCTTTTGCTCGGCACGCTCATCGGCCAAACGATCAAGCTCATGGTCCCGGCTTTCCGGTCGCATGCCCTTTAGGCGTTCGATCTCTTGGGATTGCATCGCCAGCTTGCGATTTTTCTCTCTGACATCGTTGGCCAGGCGAGCTATGCGCCGGTCCCGGACATCGCTGGCCTCGGGATCAGCCTCCGGGCTGGCCTGAGCGGCTTGCGTCGCATCGGTGGTATCATCGGTGCCGGTGTCCGCCTCCGGCGCCTCCGTGGTGTCCTCCGGCGCCGTTGGGGCCGGGTCGGTGAATTGCTGCGCCCATTGGTCTGCGTCATCGGTCGGAACCGTGAGGTGGACGTTATCCGTCATTTCAGAATGAATGTGGGCTAGCTTGTCGTCTGGCATAAAATTGTCCTATGGTTGGTTTAATTTAGGTCGGCGGTCTCGCCAATGACGCCGTCGAGCATGAAAGCGTCATATAGCTCTCGCTTGTGTTCCTCGGTGACGAGCGGATCACGCATCATCGTGGCGAGGATTCTCCGGGCGATTGGCCGCACATATGGCGCCACGTTTCTGACGAAGAGGTCAGCGTCGCCGTTCAATCGGAAAAATTCGTTATTCTTGGCGTTCTGCTCATAAATCTCTCGGGCGATCTCGTGACAAATGCTGGCGACACGGTTGTGCGCCACCTTGTTCTTTTTCATGGTCATTGCGGCTGATCCGGTCCCGATGGCAACATGGCTTTTAGAGCGATCTCTAGCTCTTGCTGCTCGATGGCATGCGCCGCAACCAATGCGTTCGCCTGGTTTCCGGTTAGCTGGCTGATGTATTCCCTGGTCAACGGAATCACGCCGGTCGGATCAAGTTTTCCGAGCACCGATAGAAGATCAGTGCGAGCCTTTTGGATATCGATCTCTTTTTGCGCCGATTCGTTTAGCGCCTTGCTTTCAAGCCGCTTGATCTTCTCTTGTTGCTCAATCATCGCCATGTGCTGTTGCCCAAGCAATCCTTGAAGTTCCTGAACCTGCGGATTGACCTGGCCAGTAGCCTGCGGCGGGAGCATGTTGCGGAATCGTTCGGCAAGTACATCCGAATATGGAAAATCGGCGGTCAACGCCCATATGTCCATGACGCTGCTGGCCAAACCTTCATTCTGCGCCATGATATCGGATAGGGCGTTAAAAGCCTCCTGGCGGCGTGTCGAGAATTGCGGTCCCACTTCGGCAACGACATCATAAGTCCCGACCGATGGATTGAAGATCGCAGCGACCTGCTGAGGGCTGATCGATTCGCTATCGAGGCCAGGCACGTCTTGGTGCGCTTGCGGATGATTCGGATCAACCTGAATGGTCTGCTGTGTCCCATCGAGCGCCAAAATTTTAAGCACCCTGGAAGTGTCATAAATGTGCGGCAACCATTCAATGATAATCTGGCCCGCCGCCCGTAACGCATTGGCGAGCCGGTCAGGAAACGCATAGGTTGAATTGACGGACGCTCGTTGCCGTTCCGCAATGCCCGAACCTGACCTTTCATTTCCCGGATCGCCCATGAGAGCTTCGGTCATCCCGGACGTTAATTGCATATCGGCAATGGCTGCGGTTCGGCCTTCCTGAAATGCCGCCGGATAGCTCGGGGGATCGACTCGTTGTGGCGTGGGAAGCGCATTGCCTTCGTCATCGAGGGCCTTATAGGGAAGCACGGCATGGTTGATCGTGTTCGCCGTGTTCCAGTAAGTTTCATAACCTTCAATCGATTCCGCCGGAGCGGTCCAACTTGATTTGGTTTGCATCGCAACGTACTCGATGCCGCCCGAGGTGTACCAGTTAAGCGATTGCTGCGGGCCGATAAGGTCACGAATCAAACCCCGACGATCAAGCTGGCCGTCGATGATTGTTTCAGTTCCGCAAACACGAATAATCGGAACGAACCGCCCGACGAGAGTGCGCTTTTCAAGCACGGAATCTCCAGCGATCTTGAACCATTCCACCTTGGGAATCGCAAGCTCACGAGATTTGACCGATAGCTTGCGCAGCAATTTAACATCGTCGGCATCGCTCTCCCGCATGGTCTGGCCATCGGGTAACACATGAAGAGTGTCGGCATCGTGCACGATCCTGAAATACTCGACGCAGCGAACCTTGCTCTTGCCAGCCCATATCTGACGATAGTCTGTATCATTCTCGTTCAGCACCGTGGTGCTCGATGATATCGTGGCTTTCGGGTAATCCTTTTCGAGTTCCTTGCGATCAACGTCACTGAAGATAAATGCGAATTTGGCCTCCAGTCCGGCGGAATTGCGAGGCACGTCGGGGTCAACATAGACCGAAAGACTCTCGCTGATCTGGCGAATATAGATTTCCTGATCGAAACTATCCGATTGCGAATCAATATAATCGGCCTCCAGGCGCCAGTAGCCAATGCCCGAAATCACTTGATCATGGCTCGCCTGATAGTAGGCGTCCTGAGCGTTAGAGATGTATTCAATATGCCGCACGATGCCGCTCATGATCTCGGCAGATTTGAAGCTGGCGCCTTCGCCCACGGCCCTGATCTCGATTGAAGCCTTGTTCTGCAACGAGTCGTTGATTATGTGCAGCGTATATTGCTTGACACGGTTGACGGTCTGACACGGACGATTGGCTCTGGTTCTGGCACCGTATTGTGCCTCTGACCATTGCCAGTTATTTGAATTGTCGCCATAATTGAACCTCATGTCGGCTTTCCACGCCTCACGGGAATCGTTTTCCCATTCTGCGCACCGCTTGAAACGCTCACGGGCCTCTTCAATAACGTCCTGATCTCTGTCGCTCATAATGACATCCATGAATCCCCACGGCCTGAAACGTTCCGGTATGGGTCCAGATATTTAGCGTATGGCTTCTGCTCTCTTGTTTTGACGCCGATGGCGAGATATCGAAACGCATCCGCACCATTCGAATAAACGTCGTGTACCGGCTTAGCCTGCGTCCGATCTCCCTCCCGCACTTCAGCGAAACGATAATGCCGGAGACAATTAAGTCCTCGTGCGCAGCGATCAGCATCAAATACCATTCGGGAGAATTGTTCCCGTGCCGCATTGATCCCATCCATGACGGAAAGGTTTTTTAAGATGCGAAGCGGTTTGCCAGACTTTCTTAAAACGTCTTCCCACGACAATCCGGTGCCGCTGGCCTTTTGCTTGGCATCATGCGGGAGCACCCATTTCGATATGGGATAACCACGACTCGACATGACATCGATATAATGGCTCGCCGGTCGGCGCTTATTCTCGTAATAGTCGATCAACCTGATCTCGTTGTCACACCGCTGGCACGCCCATACGCAACACATATCGGTCCATCCAAGATCGAAATAAAGTTCGACGGGATAGCCTTCGGCATAGGGCACCTCACAAATGCGATTCTGCGTATAAGCATCGTTGAGATAATCCTCGTAAACCGAGCCAATAAAATTGGTCATCGGCTTGCCCATCCAGACATTTTCCCACTTATGGAAATTGTTCCGCTTGTCTCGATTGGCCAGAGCCTTGGATCGTGTCGGTAGCCATGGGTTGTCCAGATAGTTCAGTTCGACCACCATGGAATCCTCTTGCGGATTCAACACGAAGTTTTCCCATGAAAAATCATCGCAAAATTGTGGATTGAAGGTCAGCCATATCTCAGGCTCACGACCATCCGGCAAATTCTGCCTGACGGTCGGCTCTAGATCGATCCATGATTTTTCGGTGAGGTTCTGCGCTTCCTCGATCCATGCCGTCGTGATTAGCTGCGTCGATTTGAGCGATTGAGAATTGTTGGCGATGCCCATGAAAATGAATTCGGTCTGGCGAATCTGATAGCCAGGAAAATGACTCTCGGGTATCTCTTTGCCGGTGATCGATGAATTGTTGACCGTATAGAAGTCTTGCAATCCGAGCGCATATATCTCGTCCTTGAGCACCTTGTGAACACTCGTATCCATTGACTTATGGAATTCTCGGCAACAGAGAATCCGCATCGGCCATTGCTTGCCCATGAGCAACAATGTACGAGCAACGCCCGTACTCTTGCCGGACGAGCGACCACCAAAAATGACCTTGATTGGCGCCGGAGTATAGGTCAGCGGCAAGAACTTCTCGGGGAAACCCGCATCAACCGTGGTGATCGTTAAGCCCGAGGTGCTCGATGGTTTGCGTGTGCGTTTAGGCTTCGTCGTCGGTGTCAGCGTCATCGATTGGGACCGGAGGCTTGACGCCCCTTATTTGAATGTTGGTGACGCCTGGCACGACATCGGCGCCCTGATTTTTGAGATTGCGATTCTTCGATCCGCCAATGATGCCGTTGCCGAATTCCCAGAGCATTTTCATGCCAATATATTTTGCGGTGTGCGTCTGGCCGTTCAACATCAAATCCATGGCCTCGCAATAGATCAGATAATAGGTGCGTCTGGCGGCTTTCTGAAGCATCTGTTCCGGTGTGACCATCGCCGCAATGGTGCCCGCCTTGGCGGTACCAGTCATGCTTAGAATCTCTTCCGGCCTGAGCAATTCAGGAATGTTGCGCTTTCTGAAAGGCTTTTTGGCTAAGCCCCTATACCTGACCGGGAGCGGAACCGGAGGCTTCGCCGGTTTGATCTCTTTGGCCTCGATGGCCTCGACGATCTCGGGAGTTGTTTCGGTTTCGAGTTCTGAATTCGGCTCAAACATCAATAGGTTTCCGTCCACGATTGAATCCCGCTCCATGTCGATTCGGTGACGCCATAATTGGCGCCAATCGGCACCATGCCGGAGACGCTTAAGGTGGTCGGGCTGCCACCATTCTTCGGGTCTTGTGACCACACAACCGAAACGGTGACGCCGTTGACGATCAATGAACACGGCTGATAGGAAACGCCGCCAGAATGACACGCAACGGAAACAAACATCGGAACGCCGGTCGAGTTCGTATAGGTGTTGTTGAATGCCCGTGATCCGGTGGCATCATGCACGGTCGCAAACAACGAGCTTGCGCCTGGTCCCTGCGGGCCGGTGGGGCCGGTGGGGCCTGGCACGGTGCTGTCGGCGCCTGCTGGTCCCGTTGGTCCCACGATGGTTGCCACACTGGCCACGGCCTGGTTGATCGCTGCGGTCGTGCCTGACAAATTTAGGAACTGAGTTGAATTAGCGGCGCCGACAACCGGCAACATGAAACTGGAAATGACACTTGCCGCCAACGGGCTGCTCGTGTCGGCGTCGAAAATCAAATTGCCAACCGAATCATGCGCCACATAGCGATAGTCCGTCGCCCCCCAGGCGATAAACGAGCCGGTGGCATCGGTCACTATGGGATTGAGATTCGGTGTGGCCAGAGCCTGGTCAAGGAATGTGGCGGCTGGCGTCGTCGTGTTCGGCACATATGTTGCGATGGTCGCCCCGACTATCGGAGCGCCATTCGCATCAATTAGCTGCCATCGTGGAAGCGGAACAATCGAACCGGTCATCTGATCTTACCAGGTAGCGATTGCGACACGAAGCCAGGTATTCGTTGCCGAGCACACATATAGGAAACCGGCATCCCATGCGACCGTGCCAGCCACGCCAGCGGCACTTGACGATGCTGGCGTATGGGTCGCCGTGATCAAGGTGGTTGCCGTGATGGTCGTGCCGACGATGGTTGTTCCGGTGATAGCCGCCGGAGTAGCGCCACCGATGGTCATTTTGTCGAGAGTGCCGAGAGTCGCCGGATTGATCGTCACCACACCGGTACCGGTCGGGCTGATCACGACGTTATGGCTCGCTGGCGAGAGTGCGACCGCATTGGCCGCAACCAGGGAACCATTGGCGGTCACTGTGCCGCTGGCGTTGATCGCCACCAGGGTGGCCGTGCCGGTCGCTGATAGGGTGGTGACATGGGCGGCGGCGGGTACGGCGCCACCGATGACCGAAGAGTTGACCGTCGAGTTGGTGATCGTGGCGCCGTCGAAATCATTGCTGGCGCCAACGGCGACAATCAAATCAACCAGAGCTTCGACGCTCCAAACGCCTTGTGAATATCCGGGAGCATATCCGGCTGGTACGTCAGTCATGGCAATTCAATATCCTGAGTGAAATTATCGGGTATTTATGATCGTGGCTCGATGGTGGGGAATTTTAGAAAAAGGGATCGAAAAAATTGGGGAAATTTTGGGATTGGAAAAATTGGGGAAATTTTTCACGATGGTGGAAATCAGGGGTTGGAAAAATTGGGGAAATTTTTCGCACGAGTCCGGCACCGGGACCGCAGGAGGCTCCGGCGGACATTTGACTTTCGGGTGGCGCCTTCGGCCATGGTCCGGTGCGCCGGGGGGAACCTTCGGCCCGGTCATCGAGGTGTCATCGAGGCTGGCTTGTGGTCAAGTTGTGGTCATGATCGGGCGGGAGCGGTTCAACCCGTTGATATCAGGCTGTCATTCCTGACCGAGCGAAGATATCCCATCTCCGGGTTGCTCGATGACATGGCCTCGATGGCGTGGCGCCAGAGGGCACGCCAGAGGCTTGCGGCATGTCCGGCAGTGGCAGGTTGCCGCTGGCTGGCAGTGACCGGCTGGCATGCCTCCGGTGGTCCGGGGAATAGGTGACATGATGCTGGCGAGCTATCAGCCGGGCGAGGATTCAAACATGGCCGCTATTGGTGGGGATGTTGACGGGACCGGGCGGGCCGCACCGGCCCGGCTCGAACCGCTGCGGCGCCGTGCGGGGTATAATGCTGTCATCGTTCGGTCATCGTCGGGGTATAATGCTGTCATCATCGCCATATCATCGGCTCATGATCCCCGCATCATCCGGTCATGATCGCCATGTCATCGCCTATCTGTTCGTCAGTGACGACACATGGTTGCCCCAATCTCTGAGCGGCAATGTCGCAGTACTCTTGCTGTATTTCCATCCCGACGAACTGGCGTCCGGCTTGTCGAGCGGCCACGAGCGTGGTGCCCGATCCGCTGAACGGATCAGCGACCATCCCGCCCGGTGGGCTTAGCATTCTGATCAGCCAATCGGCCAGCTTGACCGGATACTGCGCCGGGTGCGGCGTGCTTTCCCGGATCATGTCGCCGGTTCCGCATTCGATATAGTCACGCACTCGTGCGATGCCTGAATAGATGCCACCTCGTTGGTTGCCCTTGATCAAGCCGACCGTTTTGGCTTTGCAATCGTGCATGCCGATACGATCTGACATCTTGGCGATGGTAGCGGGACGAGGTTCGCAGTACGGTTGGCGTGATTTTGCGAACCAAAGGATGGATTCCCATGCTCGTCGTGGTCGTCCGGTGTGACCCATCGGCGCCGACGTGGGCTTGATCCATATCAGTTCCTCAACTTCGTTCCATTTGTCGTCTCTGAGCGCCAGCCGGGTGCGCAACACATAGTCCGAAATGCCACCATTATGGACATGCGGTCGGATCACGATGGCGACGTTGCCGTCGTGGGTGAGCTTGGGTTTGATCGCCTGCATCCATCGCACGGACCATGCCGCATAGTCGGCCTCCGTGACGCCACCGTAAAAGCTGCGCCGTTGCATGGCGTATGGTGGGCTTGTGATGACTGCGTTGATTGTTTGGTCGGGGATCGATGGCAAAATGTCGAATAGATCGCCGTGAATAATCTGGTTCAGCCATTCCATCGCATATTTAGGATCACGTCGCCTTTGCCACGATGGTGTAATAAATGTCGATTCGCATGTGACCGGTCGCTGGCGTGCTCACGACGATATCGACCGTCGCATCCGTTCCGATGCCTGACGATGGCGTCAAGTCTGACGTGGAGGTGGTATACGATCCCGCCGGGCTGGTCAGATGATAGGTCAGTATCGCACCGCTCAAATCGACCGTGTCCACGATGCCGGTGGCCGTGCCAGGATCGCCAACGGTAAACGTATCGTTGATTGCCCATCCCGATCCGGGTGCGTTGATCGTTGACGAGGTGATCGGTCCCCATACCCCAAAGTCTTCAACATCATTCGTCAGCACGATCGATGAATTGCTCCAGTCATCGGTACTGTCTCCGGCGAATCCTGATTGTGTGCCAGTATAGTCATGCGGCAACGAAAGATCAGGGTTGAATTCTGCGATTGAATTCAGTGCGTTCAGCGGATCGACTCCGTATCGGAGATTCGTTTGGTGGGTCAGCCCGAACACCGAAGTGCCTTGAATATACTGATAGGTTGACGAGATGACGGTGATGATTTTGCCGTCGCCTGGTGGCGGGATGATTTCCGCAGGCTCGCTAACGAGCCTGGTGAACTGCAATGTCGTGACGGCGGCGGTCAGGGTGTTGATCGTGCCGCCGCCGCTCATTCCGAAGGCGGCGTAAAGTTCTTCTGAACTGAAAAGGCGATATCCGGGTTGCAATTCCATGGCGAATGTTATCTCAAAATGATCGTCGGTATTTAGGATCACGCCATCATCTCGGCATCATCTGATCACGATGCGCACGCAAAAATGCCGCCGATCAAGGGTGAGATGTTCGACGGCATTTCCGCAAATCTTCTAAAAGGAGTTTTCAGCCTCACTCTGGGACGAGGTCTTGACTGCGATTCTATTTAGGGTTGATCGCTGGATTGCTCGTCATCGTGATCCGGCATCGTTGGCACGATGATGGATTCAATGATATCGACGATCCTGGCTCGCCAATCAGCACGAGGCATGAGCACGTCGTCGTCTCGCCAGTTCGGTCGGGCTTCGTCGAGGGCTTCGATCCATATCCGCAACCATGGACTCATGGATTGTTCGTCATCGTCGTCCGGCATCGTGCGACGATGATATGCCGAAATGATATCCATGATCCTGGCGAGCGAGTCACCGGACATCATGAGCGTGTCGTCGTCCCGCCAGTTTGGTCGGGCATCGTCGAGGGCTTCGATCCATATCCGCAACCATGGACTCATGTTGGGCGTCTGTCCGAGAATATTGTTCATTGCTTATTCGATTTCATGCAAGAGGTTGACGAAGGCTGTATGGAATGATTTTTCGATTTTGATTTTGCGTTGAATGGCGAGCTTCATCAGATCAACCAGTTCGATGGCCGTGTTGACGATATCGGCTCTGATCTGTTGATCGCTGGTCAATCGAGGGTCGGGGTCGGATTCAATCATTGCTTGATTATAGCATTCTCGTGCTGATCTGACAATAACGGTCTGGCTATACTTGGTTTCATGACTCCGTCTCGACACGGAACACGGTGCTATACTTCGAGCCAGGATATATTCCTGACGGAGACTCCATAGCCACTTGACATAGGAACATTTCCTGGTTATTTCAGTTTTGTAAGGTATCTCAGAACAAGGCTGAAAGCCATGGGGGTTATTTTGGAATACGTGAACGATAACAATGCTTTGAAGCTGCACCAATCGCCGGAGCAGTTCGCCACGGTCTGCCGTTCCGTCAAGGCATCCGATCTTTTGACTTCCCGGCAACGCCAGGTATTCCGGTTGGTTGAACGTGGCCACGACACCAAAACGATAGCTCGTCAGATGAATCTGTCACCATCGACGGTCAAGGTGCATCTGGCGTCCATCTATCGGACATTACAGGTCGCATCGGCTCGTCAGCTATTGGCCTGCCTGCGGGATGCGAACTGGCAACCGTGGGTCAATGATCGTCGGAGCGGCGAGTTCCTGGCGCAGCGATAACCGAGGCGATTGATTGGAAGAGCGATGCCGGAGCGATCTGGCGTCGCTTTTCGCTGTGCGCTGCCGTGGGCCGCTCTGGCGCCGTTCGGGTATCATCCTGGCTGGCGGTGGTGGTCATGGCGTCAGGGCTGCCTCTGAGCGGCGGGATTGGTGCGCTATCGGCATCCGTCTGGCGCCGCATGTTTGCCGCTAGATTTTAGACGGATTCCCTCATTGATCATGCGCCGATCTCGTGCCGGTCCAGAGGCTCGCCGTTCACTCGCACCTAAAGGTGCTCGCTTCGACGAACCGCAATCGGCCATCGCCATCGCAACCCAAGCGGGGTTGCTCGCTCATGGCCGCTCGCCTCCCTAACGGGGAATTGGTCCCGCTTGCCCATCTCATCCTTTAAGTTTTCCATGAGTGATCGGTCAACGATCTCTTCGTGGGTGGGTTGCGGCAATCGGTGGGACAATGCTTTCATCCCCCCACGGAATGACCATCAAAGCATGATGGTCATTCCATGGGAGGATTGATGCGTATAACCGTATGGGTTGTTTCGCTTTCTCTCGTTCCTGTCACATCGTCGTGTTGGCACATGATGGAAGCCGGTGGAGTCCATTTACCGGCATTGGAACGTCATCCTCGATCTGGTCCATATCTTCAAGGGTCATGCCGTGTTATTGCATGGTGGTCCTGTTTAATTTCCGGGGATCGAAACTCGGTTTAGTATCCCGATAAGCTGGCCGAGAATGACTGGCCTATCGTCGATGGTTCGCAATTTCAGAGCGAGCGCCATCGTCTTGTTTTGGGCGTTTTAGTTGATTCGCATTTTGAATGCCAGGCCGCTGTTACTCCGACTGCAATGCTTTCTTGCCGTTGCATCGGATGTCCATCCTGTCGCTTGCGCTGCTGCCCACCGCCGGTCTGACTCCCGGTTTAAGATTTGGTACGGGGTGATACCTATAAGCCCCTGCGCTATGGTGTGGGGCTTAAAGAAAAGCCCGGTTAGGTTGGTGACGCAACCTAGCCGGGCTATTGGGTTTTGATTTGCTTTCGCCGCTAAAACAAAACCGATTCCGAGGATGCTGCGTCACCAGTTCATCTATTTAGGCAATGTAATTGATTCCCATGGTCAAGGTCAAGTTTAAGTTTAGGTTGCAATCGTGATCGTGTGGTGGCATATTGCGCTTGTTCATGTGTTTCCAAGTCTGTCGAGCCGGTGCGGAGTCCAAATCGCACCGGCTCTTTTCGTTTCAGAATTCGACTGACCGCATCAAATCGGCATATAGGTCGGGATCAATGCCGGTCAGAAGTCCGCCAAGGATTTTAAGTTCCTCGGGCGTGAATTTGAAGCGGAGGATCGTGATGAATTTGATCTCTGTCAAGAGGCGATCAAATTCGGGTTCGGTGACTTCCTCGGTTTCATCGAGTTCAAATGTCATCGAATTTTCTCCGCATGGTTGACGAGTACCTGGGCGAGGTCGAGCAGAAGATCAGCGAACGGGTTTTGAATGATCGTTTCCTTGACTGCGGGTCGGGTCTTGTTCACCAGGTTATCGAGCAATGCCTTGGCCGATGGATCGGAATGGTATTCCCGGATCGGTTCCTCGGCGGCGAAATTACTCAGGTCATCGGGCGGAATCAAATTCAATTTGGATGCGGTCACGTGGACGGCTTTCCTTTGTTTCTGGGTTAGGGAACCATAGAGGCTGAAATGTTCAGCGATGCCGTTCATCAGGCTCTTGAATGCGTCGGGTGCCTGGTCGGCAACCTCATCGAGAAAATATTGGGTGTCGTGGATGGTCATGTGTTCGTTTCCGTTTCTTATTGTTGCTTAAGCGATGCGAATGCACCTTATGCCGTGGATTCCATTTAATGTTTGAACATTGTTGCCAAATCTGAGGTGCGGATTGTACCGCTTCTTCAGATAGCACGCTGCGCTTGACGCCTGGTTGATCGTGACGCCTGGCAGAAAGATCGATTCGCTGACTTCAAGTTTGGCCATGGCGGCATATTTCGTGTCGGCGCCGATGACACTGCGAGGCGGCTTCGGGACGGCATTGCGCAACCGTTCATTGTCTATCATCAAGGCGTCGATATCGGAATTTTGCGTCGAGATGATTGAAATCAGGTCGTCCAGGTCGGTATGAATTCGTTTAATGATTTGTTGGGTCTGATCCATGTTGTGCTTCGTGTTCTGCGGTGCGGAGAATCCACACGATCATATTCTACACAATGTCTATGGATGATTGCAACCATTATGTGAGCGAAACTGTCAAGTGATTTTATTTTCAAAAATCCTTTAGCAGTTTGGCTTTAACTCGTTGCACGGACGCTTTGGTTTCCGATGATGACGGCTTGCGAGCGGCGCCTGGCCAAGCGCCGTATGGCAGGATCAGCCAACCATCATGCACGGGCGGTCCATAGAGCCATTCTCCTTCGGTGCGAAAAACGGGCCGCTCTTGGCCCATTGTTAACGGATTGGGCGAGGTGCCTCTGGCGTGTGCCTTGCTGAATTCGCTTGTCATACGCTTAAACTTCGCCACGACGGCCTTGCGGCTGATCCCGTCCGGTACCCGGTCCCACACCGGCATCAATCGGTCCCGGACATCGGCGCACGTCATGTTTGACGGTAGGGTTTTGGTAGCGACATTGAACGCCGCCGTCATTCGTCCCGGTGTGGTGATTCGATCAGCCCATGCTATCGCCTTGGGACCGGCGCCAGCGGCTTTAGAATCGTTGGCCGATGATTGACCGGTCTGGGATGTTGCCGCCTCTGGCGCCTTGTCTGGTGCGTCGCCCTTGGCTCGAAGCGATTTGTTTTCGGCTCTAAGCTCGGCCAGTTCCCGACGCAAGATTGCGAGGGCATTGGGGGCCGGTAGCTTTGCGCTGCCTCTCGCCCATTCCAGCATCTTGGCTCGGGTCGGGTACTTGAATTTGTCCGCCTGCTTGCGAATGAGTTTCTTGATCTCTCCGGTGATCAAATCCGTTTCGATGGCGATTATTTCGATCAACCGGGCCGTCCGATAGCTCATGCCCATTTTCTTGGCGTGGGTTTCCAGGCTATTCGGGCCTTTCCCTTCGCCATGGATGTCATGGAACCGCACCAGGTCATGCACGGCCTGAGCTTGTGCCATCCAGAAGTTAAACAGTGCGGCGGAATGCTTCGCCATGTGTTCCTTAAAATCCCTCGCCCGTGCGGCGCCGCCGCCGACGATAGACTCGACGGTGGGCACGTTGCTCATATCCGATTGAATCGGTTTCAGGTCGTCGGGATCGTCAGGCATGGCGCCAACATCCGCACCGGGCCGGGCAAGGTCAATGCCGATTGGCCGTTCCGTTACAATTCCTTACAATGGGTGGCAAAATGATTGCGTTCCCGGAAGATATGGAAACGGGATTGTGATTAATGGGTTGCGATCCTTACCAGGTAATGATTATCTGTCAACCGAGCAACGAACGGCTGCTATATATGGATTATCTGGGTTTCACTTCAGCGCCATTGACGCCGCCCGGCCCGTACGCCAGATTCCGGCTTTCACCCGAGGGATCGTTTGCATGGGACCGCCGTTCAATATGTTGGGCCGGGCTGATCCGGTATTCCAGCCTGCCAAGGTCGTGGGGATGGCGCCTGGCTGCCCTTTGATGGTCCTGCCGGGCAATGTGGCGCCGCAGGTCATCGAGGCGCCTGGACCGGCTCTGGCGCCCGTGGCGGTCGAGTTCCCGGCTGATATCGTGTTGCACGGTGACACCGGGCTGTCATCGCTGCGCTTTAGCCTGCGGAAGTACGATCAGCGTCCGGCATGGGCCGCAATGACGATCTCTCTGACACGGGAGGTGTACCGCTATGGCGTCGGGTCGTTCGATCAACTCGCCTGTATGCGTCTTGACCATGCTCCGAGTCTTCGATTCCTGGAAGGCATTTTTAAGGAGGGCGAGGCGATGGTGTCGGATCGGAATCATGCGGTGTCGTTCACTCAGTTCGGATCGATCTTGGGACCGGTTTTCAGTATCAGGCGGCTGGGCAACAAGCGAGCAACGGCGGTGTTCAACATTGCGACATCATTCTGGCTTGGCTTTGAAGAAAGCAGGTTCCAGGCGATGTTGAATGTCGTCAAAGCGTGAGGGATCGATCCCTTAAAGTTTGATATGGGGATTCCCATATCTCCCGTGTCGGTTGCGGTTTTCATGGTTCCGTGTCGCACGGTTAAACGCAAGGCCATGGCGGGATGTAGCCCCCACCCGATAGAGGGCCGCAACCGATCCCCTTAAACTCCCTTACCGAGTTCATCCCCGAATGACAATGATTGATTTTTCAATCTATCCACCGCTCATGACGACGAAGGCCACGGCCATCATGCTAAGCATGTCGGTGCGCACGATCTATCGGCGCCTCAGTGATGGCGACTTCGAGGCGAAAAAAAGTAGAGGCAGAACCTTGGTGATCCTCGCCAGCGTGAGGGAACACATGGAATCGTGCCCGAACGTCGGCGTACCTATGAAAGGTTGAAACATGCCTGAACTTCACCAGGTTCAAGTGGACGACGTGTTGAAGGTCGGTAGCGATCACGAACGGGTTTATGTCGATATCGTGATACCGCTGCTCGCCAGCCACGTTTTCCGGTTTCGGTTGCGCTTTAGCCCGGTTGCATTGCCAAGCTCAAAACATTGATCAACGATCTGACCGGTTCGTGACGAAAGATTGAACCATGTTCAAGGTTTGGCTCGTCGTCATCGTGGCCCTGGTGGTCTTGCGTTGGATGTTTTTATGACCGTTCCATAAGGCTCTTGAACCTCGCACTTGAAAGGTTAAACGATGGCATGGGTTTTCTACATGACGGACGAACATACCGAAGCTGGCGCAACCGGTGGCGCCATGATGATGACCAGCGGCCTGGTGGGCTTGTCGGGGGACGGTGCCGGGATCGTCGTGGGAACGTATGAATGGCAGGATGATCATTTCGTTTCGTTTAGTGGTGATCAGTCTCTCGCCTGCATCCAGGCGCCGACCATCGAGGCATTCCGGGAGAAGATTTTTGAGGTGATCCGAATCAATCGAACCATCGTCGTTTCCGATACCTGACCGGCGACAAACATTGAAAACCGATAGCGCAGTGCGTTATACGTGAGTCATGGAAAATCATAATTGGCAACGAGACTTCCCCGAACTTAATTCATACCTGACCGATCCGCCCGAGCCGGTGCCCGTCAAACGGCGCCATCGCAGTACCGAAGTGGCGAAGCGTGAAACCATTGCCGATGCAGCGGCTGGAAAACCGAGGCCGAACACCGCATCATTTCGGCAATGGTGTGCTCGTGATCCGGTGTTCGCCGCCGCCATTGGCGAGGCCAATCCGGCATGGCTCTTGCGCCAGCGAGGCCATGCCAACGGTAAAGGCGTGGCGGAAGCGAGGGTGGCGAAGCTCGCATATTGGAAACGTGCGAGGGCTGGCGAGCCGATGCCCGACGATGACGAAGTGTTCCGCCGCTACATGCGGGTTGATTTCACTTTTCGGGATAGCATCATCGAGGCCAATCCAGCGTGGAGTCTGGCGGCGGGCTACAATCGGAGTCCGGTTCAATCGGGAATCGTTGGGGTTTATTGGCTGAGCGCCAACAAAAAATGGCGGGCGATCATTAAAGCCGAAACCGGCCACGGGCAACAATTCCTCGGATATTTCGATACGAAAGAGCAAGCGGGCGAAGCATATAGGGCCGAAGAATTGCGCCGGTTGCCGAAACCGCAATCGCCGGAATGTGAAAAATTCATTCGGCTGCTAAAGATCGCCAGCCAACCCGAAACCGTGTCACGCATCATCGAGAAAATGAGTCCCGCCGATGCCTTGGCCGTGGCCGATAGTCGCCACGACCTGACGGCGGAAATCATGGATGCGCTATGCAACCGGGCGATGGATTGCTGACCGGCTGAGCCTCGCACAAGGCATGAAAAAACCCCGGCCACACTGACCGGGGTTTTTTGTGCGCCGCCTCTGGCGCCTTGTCAGGCGGTCAGGAAGCCTGACCACCGATCCAACATGGTCCGGCGTTGCGGGAGCATGTCCGCCCGATCATATGCCCGGTGGACTCGGTTGCCGATTTTGTGATCCAAATTGATTTCAGCGGCATCATGATCCTGTACGGTGGTGGCGTGCTCGCTCGCCCAAGTGCGAAACGTTGCCCGGAGGCCGTGGGTCATTCCGCCATCGAGCGACTTCAAAACTTTCTGCATCGCACCGGCACCCATGCCGGGGAACAACGGGCCGCTGGCGGGAAGCGTGGCGATGATGTCCAGAGCGGCGCCGGTCAATGGCCGGTCGAGTCCCGCCGGGTTGCCAGACTTCAACCGCTCCGGCGGGCAATGCCACACGGCGCCGTCGATCTCTGACCGATCCATGCCGATGATTTCCGCCGCACGAGGTGTGCCGGTCAAGATCAGCAACCGAAGTGCCTTGCTCGCCATGGTGTCCATACCTGCCAGCGTGGTGAACAATGCGGGTGCGGCTTTCCAGCAAACCGCAGTGCGATGGATCGCATCCGGCTTTTTGATATCGTCAAGGTGTGCGAGCACCGTTTCAGCGGCCACCGGAGCGAAACCACGAACATGGGCCGCATGCTTGACGATGTTGGAAACCCAACCCAGAACGTTGCGAGCGGTCACATGCGCCGATGTCCAGAGCGGCGAGATAACCGCCTTGATATCGCAAGCGGTCAGGCTATCGGTCGCCGTGGCGCCGATCTTATCGAACACATGCAATTCAAGTGCCTTGATCACTTTCCGTGCATAAAGGTCATCCCAACCCGGAGTCTTGCGAGCGTGCCAGGTCAGAGCGTCTTGCTTGAAGCTGATCACGGGAGCGGTCTGAACTGGCGCCGGAGCGGTCACCGGCTGGCCGGTGATCAATGCCGCCCGCATGGTGATGATCTTGTCACGGGCCTCTTGAAGGCTGACGGTGCGAAGGCTTCCCAAGCTGATCTCTTTCGCCTTGCCTTGGCGCATGTAGCGAAAAATCCATGACCGGCTTTTGCCACGGATGAAAAGATACAAGCCCGGTGTGGCGGGATCGTTCAGCTTGCCAACCGAGGCGCCGGACTCTGGCTTGATGGTCAGAACTGATTTCATGGTAAAGCCGGACATGGCGGAAATCCTTGTGTGCGTTTCGGTGCCGCTGGACTCGCTCTTCCGAGCCAGGCTGTCAAGCGCCATGTCCACAAAACGTCCACAAGGAAGGGTTGTCATGGGCTGTCACGAGGGGTCATTCCGTGGCAAATTGTTATAACGTCGTGTTAGGTGAAATCGAGGGAAGTTCCATAGGAACTTGGCTTCTGTCATGGGCTGTCACGCCATGTCACTAACGAGAGCGGGAGATGATGGAGAGAAGCAATCTCCATCAGTGAGGCCAATGAGCTTCGCTACTCTCACAATGACAGGGATTCTGGACCCTATCCCACCACCACCTGAATCGGCGCTCTCGCGTTGGTGACCGAGGTAATCGCGCACCCCGCCGGATCGCCGTCGGCCTGTGCCGGCACCGGCGCGTTGCCGATGAAATCGACCCGGTTCGCCCGCACCCGCCGCACGCCCGGAGCATGCCCCAGCAGGTTCAACGGCAACGCCGCGCCGTACATCATCGCCGCTCCTGGGCCGCCGCGATCGAACAATACGACGGTGAAGCCCGGCTCTCCCGGCACTGCGTCGGGCGCCAGCCGAAAGCTGCCCCCGTACAATCGGCCCTTCGACACGATCACGCTCGCCGCCCGCGTCTCCACTTCATCGAGCCGCACGCGGATCGGCGGATAGGAATACCGCGTCAATTCCGCCAACGAACGCAACACGTAGGCGCCTTTGCCGAGCAATTTCTTCATCGGAAACGATACACGATGCACGACGTGCGCATCGAAGCCGACGCCCAGCATTTGCACGAACAAACGGTTGCCGTTGGCTGACGCCGCGACGCCGGGCCACAATGTGGTCGTTCGCCCGAATGCCAAAGCCGCCGCGACCGCCTTTGGCGAAAATGGCAAGCCCAGTTCATGGGCCAGTACGTTGGCGGTGCCCAATGGAATGACGCCGAGCCGCGCCCCGGTACCCATCAGGCCATTGGCGACCTCGGCGATCGTGCCATCGCCACCAGCGGCGACAACCATGGGTTCGCCGCGCTTCACCGCCTCCAACGTAAGCGATTCGGCATGCCCGGCCCGGCAGGTTTCCGCGAGTTCCAGCCGTACTCCATTCGCCACCAACACATCCAGCACACGCCAGAGCAAATGCGCGCGCCGCCGCCCGGCGACCGGATTGAATACAATGACCATCCGAGTCTGGCCTTTCAGGGTGCCAGCGCGAATCCCACAGCCGGCCGCAACATAAGGTTGTATCGATGCCACCGCCGCGCAACGCTTTCGTGACCGTTTCTTGACAAATTTATGACTTCGACCGGGGGTGTGGATTTTTCGTCTGGTCATCGAAACTTCACTGACGCGGCGCGGGCGTCGCGGTATGTGCTCCATATTAATGAACGCACCGCTTCTCTCCGCTTCCGGATTCGGCGTCCGCGCCCAATATCGGAGCATCTTTATTTCCGACACCCATTTAGGGACGCGCGGTTGCCGCGGCGATTTCCTCGCCGACTTTCTTCGCCGCAGCAGTGCGCAAAATTTGTTTCTGGTCGGCGACATCATCGATGGTTGGAGGTTGCGTAAATCCTGGTATTGGGACGCTAATCACGACGAGGTGCTGCTGCAAATTTTGCGGCACGCCCGCGGCGGCACCAAAGTGACTTATATCCCGGGCAATCACGACGAAATGTTTCGCCCCTGGTTGCCGGCCGGAGTCGATATCAGCGGCATTCGGTTATGCCGGGATGCGGAGCACGTCACGGCCGACGGCAAGCGCCTGCTGATCATACATGGCGACGAATTCGATAACGTCGTCCGCTACGCCAAATTCCTCGCGCTGTTGGGTGACTGGGCTTACGCCAGCGCGCTGGTGGTCAACCGGTGGTTCAACAGTGCGCGGCGGCGTCTCGGTCTGCCGTACTGGTCGCTGTCGGCCTGGTTGAAACGCCAGGTGAAGGAGGCGGTGAAAGCGATCGACCGGTTCGAATTCGCATTGGCCGCCGAGGCGCGCCGCCGCGGTTTCGACGGCGTCGTGTGTGGTCACATCCACCACGCCGAAATGCGCGAGGTCGACGGCATC
>Ga0193726_1000710_pt1 | contig 31741 bp, 31 predicted proteins | sample H2c1metaG_FD_144928 | JGI IMG/M metagenome (GOLD analysis project Ga0193726, IMG submission 144928) | Soil microbial communities from a riparian zone of the East river system, Colorado, United States - H2c1 | ecosystem: Environmental > Terrestrial > Soil > Riparian zone | place: USA: East River... | reverse complement strand
TCAATGAATTTTTGAGACCGCGGGTCGTCAAAGTACAGCCCGTGTCGCCGCGACATGCCCGCATCGTGATCGAGCCGTTTGAACGCGGCTTTGGCCACACGCTGGGCAATGCGTTGCGCCGGGTGTTGCTGTCCTCCTTGCCGGGGGCGGCGATCACCGAGATCGAAATCGAAGGCGTGCTGCACGAGTACACCGCCATCGAAGGCGTGCAAGAGGATGTCGTCGACATTCTGCTGAATTTGAAGGCCGTGGCGATCCGCATGCACACCCGCGATGTTGCCGAAGTGCGCCTCCACAAGAAGGGTCCGGGACCGGTGACGGCCGGCGATATCGCCGGAGATCATGACATCGAGATATTGAATCCGGATCTGGTCATTGCGAACCTGACAAAAGCCGGTGAGCTGTCGATGTCGCTGAAAGTCGAGCGCGGCCGCGGCTACCGTCCGGCAGCGCAGCGCATGGCATTCGAAGAGCAGACGCGCGCTATCGGCCGTTTGCAATTGGACGCTTCCTTCAGCCCCGTGCGCAAGGTGACCTACAACGTCGAGAGTGCGCGCGTCGAGCAGCGCACCGACTTGGACAAGCTGATTCTGGATATCGAGACCAACGGCACGATCGATCCCGAAGAGGCGATCCGCCGCGCCGGTGGAATTCTCAAGGACCAGTTGTCGGTGTTCGTCGACCTGCAGGGTCAGGATGAGTCGACGACCAAAGCCACTGAAACACAGTTCGATCCGATTCTGTTGCGTCCGGTCGATGAACTGGAACTCACGGTGCGTTCCGCCAACTGTTTGAAGGCGGAAAACATTCACTACATCGGCGATCTGGTGCAACGCACGGAAGTCGAATTGCTGCGCACGCCGAATCTCGGCAAGAAGTCTTTGACGGAAATCAAAGAGGTTCTCGAGAGCCACGGCCTGACGTTGGGCATGCGGATCGACAACTGGCCGCCGCCGGGATTGAAGCGCGACGACGAGCGCGACGGCATTTGAATTAAGCGATAAGGGTTAAGAGAAGAACATGCGTCACAGAAACAGCGGCCGTCAGCTATCGCGAAATGCCTCGCATCGTCATGCGATGTTGCGCAACATGGCGACCTCGCTGCTGCAGCACGAAACCATTCGCACCACGGTGCCGAAGGCCAAAGAATTGCGCCGCGTGGTCGAGCCGTTGATCACCCTGGCCAAGGTGGACTCGATTGCGATGCGCCGCCTGGCGTATGCGCGGTTGCGCGACGAGAATGTGGTGGAGAAGCTGTTTGCCGATTTGGGACCGCGTTTCAAGGCGCGCGCCGGCGGCTACACGCGGATTCTCAAGATGGAACCACGTCCGGGCGACTCAGCCGACATGGCGCTCATGCAACTGGTGGATTCCGCAGTGGTGGCGACCGAAAAGCAGGACGATACGAAGGCCGCCAAAGCCCCCAAGGCAGCCCCGAAGAAGAGCAAGAAAGCCGCGCCCGCCGCCGAAGAGGCTGAAGCGGTAGCGAAGCCTAAGCGGCGCAAGAAAGCCGCCGCTTGAGGCTGTCAGCCGCGGCACCCGCGGCGACATTTTCTTAGGCGGCCGCCCCTCTGCGCACGGCGACTCGCGCGAAGGCGTCTCGAGTCATGTTTTCAGGCTTGTGCGAGGTCGCAGCGACATTGTCCTCGATGCGCACCCCGCCATAGGGTTTCAACTCCTCAACCACCGCCCAGTCGACATGCGCGCGACGCTCGTCGGCGTGAGCCGCGGCGAGCAGCGATTCAATCAAGTAGATGCCGGGTTCCACCGTCACCACCACGCCCGGTTCGAGCATGCGGGTCAGGCGCAAGTACGGATGGCCTTTGGGCCGTTCACGCTCATGGCCCTTGGCATCGCCCATGACGCCGCCGACGTCGTGCACCTGCAGTCCCAGCAAATGCCCGATGCCATGCGGAAAGAACACGGCCGTCACGCCGGACTCCAAGGCGGCTTGTCCGGACAGCTTGGTCAGGCCGACCTGCTGCATGACATCGCCGAGGATCCGATGCGCCGAGAGATGCACGTCGCGGTAATCGCGGCCCGCAATGATCTCGCTACACAGCGCCAATTGCGCTTTGTCCATCGCCTGCACGAGATCCGCAAAGCGCCCCGAAGATTTCGCGTAGGTGCGCGTGATATCCGAGGCATAACCGCGGTATTGGGCGCCGGCATCGATCAGGAATGAGCGCAGGGGCGCGGGCGTCGAGCGTGCCAGGTGCTGGTAATGCAGTACGGCCGCATTCTCGTTATAAGCGACGATGTTGTTATAGGGCAGTTCCTCTTCGCGCTGCTCGCAGGCTTCCAGATAGCTCATGTGCGCGTCGTATTCGGAGCCTCCGCGGCTGAATGCCGCGAATGCTGCCGCATGGCCGCGAGCCCCCAGTTCGTTGGCCTTGCGCAGACACGCCAGTTCGTAGGGTGTCTTCACGGCACGGTCATAGTCGAGCAACGCCAGGAGATCCTTGGGGTTCACGCAGTTGGGGTCCGCGTCGGACAGCAAGGGGTCCGGTCCAATGAGGGCCGCGCGGCCCAGCTTGGCCCAATGCACAGAGGCCTTCGAATCATCACTCATGACAATCAAATTGACCGCCGCCGTCCAAGGGGTTGTCGGCACCTCGGCCGGCTTGTGCCAAAAATCATTGGGTTGGTAGAACAGGACCGTCGGGCGGTCACCGGGCCTGTACACCAGAATGCAGCGCGGATTGTCGATGATCGGAACCCAGACTTTGAACTGCGGATTCACCTTGAAGGGGTAGTCCTGGTCATCCAGGAACTGGAGGGGCGGGCGGCCGGCAAAAACAACCAACGCGTCGAAGCCGCTTTGCGCGAGCGAGCGGTCGGTACGCCGCATGAGCGCGGCCAAGTGCGGTGCATAGAGCTGATCGAGACTGGAATCGCTCACATATCCTCCATCATCAATGGGTTTGTAAATTATGCGCTAGATGCTTAATCAAGCTGTAGGCCTTTAACCCGAACTGCGTTTTCCAACGTTAAAGGCGTGCGGGCATTTGCGAAAGAGATATGAAAATCAGCCAAAACACTCTAAAATTAGCCGGGACATTTGGGTATAGGCCCAAAACAACACGCTCGGCCTAAATTTTTATCCTTAAATTTTCTGGGGTATCGATAGATGAAGACTAAACTTGCTCTGACCGCTTTTGTCGCTGCATTCATGCTGAGTGCCTGCGGCAGCAAGACCGAGGCTCCTGCCCCGGCCGCCTCTCCTCCTGCCGCCGCCCCTGCTGCGGACGCTGCTGCTTCCAGCGCCGCTGATTCGGCCGCTGCCGCGAGCGCGGCTGCCGATGCGGCTGCCAGTGCGGCGTCAGCTGCGAAGCCGTAATACGCTTCGTCGATAGCTGATCTCACAAGCCCGGGCGGGCTGCCATCAGGCACGTTCGTCCGGGCTGTGTCTTTTTCAAGACCAGGATGAAGACTGCTTGCTCGTCAGTATCCGCGATGTCAGACATTCGAAACAGGATCGCCAGTGGATCCAGAGTGTCTACGGCGAATACATTGAGTCCCTGGCTGACCTGAATACCGGTCTATTTTCGGTCATCGGCGCGAATAACCCGCACGAAGATGAAATCTTCGCCAACTGGTTTTCCAACGATCACTCACACCCGCTGCTCATTCTGAAGGGAACGGATTCCGTGGGTTTTGCCCTGGTCACGCGGCCGCGCATCCCCATGGCCGGCGAGAGGGCCGCCGACTATAGGATGTCGGAGTTCTTTGTTCGAATGCGGTATCGGCGCGCGGGCATCGGCCGCGATGCTGCGACCTTGATTTTCGACCGCTTCTCGGGCGACTGGGAAATCGTCGAATACATGCGCCATCCCGGGTCGGTCGCCTTCTGGCGTTATGTGGTGACCCGGTATAGTGCGGGGCGCTTCACAGAACGCACACGCAATGGCGAAGTACAACAGCGTTTCGCGAGCCGACCCTCGACTGCGAAGAAGTAGAGGGGCCGCGTATTTACGCGTTTATCGAATTATGGGCCTCAAGAATCGTCAAATACGGTCGATATTTTAACTCCTGTGCAGTCCGCATCTAATGTCGCATTTGATTTCATTCGCAGCCTGGCCGGCGAGTTGTCGGGCGGGCACGTCGATTTGCCGTCTTTCCCCGAAATAGCGCTGCAAGTAAGAAGGATCCTGTCCGATCCCAATACCCAGGTGGACCAGATCGTGCGCGTGGTCGGTTCCGAGCCGGCGCTGGCGGCGCGCCTGCTGCGCATCGCGAATTCCGCCGCGATCAACCGCAGCGGCAAAAACGTCACCGACCTGCGTACCGCGATCGCTCGCATCGGCCACAACATGGTGCGCAGCGCCTCGATGTCTTTCTCAATGAATCAGATCCGCAAAGCCAACAAGCTGGCGACGTTGGCGCCGCATCTGAACGATCTTTGGGAGCGCAGCACCTATGTGGCCGCCTATGCCTATGTGCTGGCGCGAACCTGCACGCGGGTCAACCCGGACGAGGCAATGCTCACCGGAATGATGCACGGCATCGGCAAGCTGTACATTTTGACGCGCGCCGCCGATCACCCGGAACTATTTGCGAGCGAGTCGGTGCTGAACGACATCATCAACGATTGGTATCCGTCGATCGGCAAGGCAATTCTGGAGAATTGGAAATTCTCCGAAACGATGGCGCGTGCCGTGGGACAGGAGGATTTTTCCCGCGCCGACATCGATGCACCCGATCTGACCGACGTGGTCGGCATCGCGATTTTGATGGTTTCCTACGGCACGGACATCGCCGGCCTCGATACCACCTTGCAAGAGCTGCCCGCCGCAAAGCGTCTCGGCATGAATGAGTCGAAAACACTGTCCGTGATGCAGGATTCCGCCGCGGAAGTCACCGCCTTGAGCCAGGCCCTCGCCAACTAGGCTCCTCGCGGCCACGCGGAACTTCAGGCAGGCTCCCTAGGCTCCCCGTTCGGCCGCGAATGCTGCGGCCACGTAGGTCACATTGTCCGGCATGATGCCGGCCAGATTCATTCGGCTGTCCCCGGTCATGTAGATGTGATGCTTTTCGCGCAGCCGCTCCACCGCTTGGCGAGACACGCCGAGCAGCGAAAACATGCCGTGCTGTGTGCGGATAAAATCGAACGAATTATCGCCCGTCGCTTCTTGCAGCCTGTTGGCCAACAAGGTGCGCATGTCCTGAATCCGCGTTCGCATGGCATCGAGCTCTTCAAGCCACTCGCGTCTCAAGGGCGGCTGCGCCAGTATCTTGGCGGCAATGGCCGCGCCGTGATCCGGCGGCATCGAGTAAATGCTGCGCGCGATGTGCAGCATGTGACTCTGCACAGCGTCCGCGCGAGTGGCGTTTTCGCTGACGACGATCAGGCCGCCGACGCGCTCCCGATACAACCCCAGGTTCTTGGAAAACGATACGGCGATGAGCGCTTCGGGCACGCGCTCGACGACCATGCGCACCGCAGCGGCATCCTGATCCAGCGAGGCGCCAAACCCCTGATAGGCCATGTCCAGAAAGGGGACCAGCCCCCTGCGCTCGAGCAGGTCTGCCACAGCCTGCCACTGGGCGGGACTGAGATCCGCGCCGGTGGGGTTGTGGCAGCAGGCATGGATGAGCACGGCATCGCCGGCGGACGCCGCTTGTAGGCGCTGCAACATCGCTTCAAAGCGCAGCTCGTGGCTGGCGGCATCGTAGTAGGGGTAGCGCTCCAGCTTCAGCCCACAGTCCCCCAACAAGGGTGCATGGTTGCCCCAGGTCGGGTCCAGACCCCCGGCGGATGCGCCGGGCGCAGCGGCTTTGATCAGCTCCGCGCCCACCCGCAGGGCGCCGCATCCGCCGGGGGTCTGCAGCGTCCTCGCGCGCCGATCGCGCCGGGTGGCGTGGTTGGAGCCCAGCACCAACTCCTCCACGGCGTTGTTGAATTCCTCGCGTCCGGCGGCACCCACGTAGGACTTGGTGGTTTGGCCCGCCAAAACCTCTTTTTCCGCCCTGCGGACGCACTCCAGAATGGGCGTGTTGCCCGAAAGATCGCGGTAAACCCCTACCCCCAGGTCAACCTTTTGCTTAAAGGGGTCCGCTCGATACTGAGCCATCAATCCGAGAATGGAATCAGAGATCAATCGCTCAAGTTGTTGAAACAAAAATTAACGCCCCTGTCTTAGTTAGAGAGCATTATATCGTCCACACCAGCGCTTGGGCCGGAGAAGTCGCCGTCTCCAATAGAAGACAGTAGGCCGGTGACATCCGCCGGCGTTAGCGTGTAGGCTTTAGAACTTATCAGCGGGAGAGCTACCTTATGGCGCTTTGGAATGAAAAACCCACGCCCGGCCCTTCGGGTCCGTCAGTTCCTTCATCGACGTTAGCCCCGGAGCGAAGTCCGCCGGAACGCATCGTCAACGATCCCGGATTGGCCGTCTCGCCGCGCCGTCCCACGCCCAAGACCGCCGTTGAGGGCGGAGAATCCGTGATTGCCGCGAATCTGTCGATCGAAGGCAAGATCGAGGGCTCGGGAAATGTGCGTATGGCCGGTCGCTTCAAAGGCGATGTGCGCATCGACGGAAATTTCACCATGGATAGCGGTGCTCATTTGACCGGCCAAGTGCTGGCAGGCATCGTGGTCGTGGGCGGCGAGCTGCAGGGAAATATCGAATCCGCCAAACGCGTCGATGTGCTCGAGGGCGGCGTCATCGTCGGCGACGTGAAGGCAGGATCCATTACCGTCGCGGCCGGATCGCGGATGCGCGGGCATGTGGAATTCGGCTGGGACGATGACAAAGGAAAGGTCAAAGGCCTGGTAAACGGCAGCTAATGGCCGTCGCTCGCCAGAGCACCCTCGGCGGGACACGGGTATGTCCGCACTGCAAGGCAACGGTCCTGCAGAGCGCGAACATCTGCCCGGGGTGCCAGCATCACCTGCGTTTCAACACCGTCAATGCGGAGCCGCAGGCCCAGGCGGTTTCGGCCATGCGCATCGAGGGGACCATCCATCATCCCGGGCGCGGCGAGCAGTGCGAGTACTGCGTGGTCATTGCGATCACCAACCAGCAGGGCGAGAAGATCGCGCGTCAGGTGGTCGGTGTCGGCGCATTACAGCCCGGTGAACGGCACCAGTATAGCTTCTCGGTCGAATTGATGCCGGTCAAGGGGCCGAAGCGAAACTAGCCGTACCGCGGCACTGTGATTGTGATCGGTGTAGCGCTCGCCTGGAGGGGTAAGCAGCCTCGAGGTAACGAGAAGAACAGTTACCTCGAGGCTGCTTGCCCTTCCTGACGAATACTTGAACCGATCAACATCACGATCCCGACATTACCTCGGGTGTTGGGACGACACCTAATTTTCCGGCCTACGAGTGCGAATGAGGCCACACGACCGCGGGTGGCACTTCGAAACTCGTCTTCTGCACCGTGATGTTGAGCGGCCCAGCGCGCACGGTCATTCGAACCCGCGAACCATCACGGCGCCGAGGCGCTAACGTTGATTGCTGCCCTCGATGGCAATGAAGCGCAGAAATTCTGCGCGCGTGCTGGCATCGGCGCGAAAAGTGCCGAGCATTTTACTGGTGACCATCGAGACGCCGCGCTTGTGCACGCCGCGGGTCGTCATGCATTGGTGGACGGCGTCGATGACGACGCCCACGCCGCGCGGCTTGAGAACCTCGTTGATGCACCCGGCGATTTGCGCAGTGAGTTTCTCCTGCACCTGGAAACGCCGCGCATAGCCATCCACCACGCGTGCGAGCTTGCTGATGCCGACCACTCGATCGCTGGGCAAATAGCCGACGTGAGCGCGGCCGATAATCGGCGCCATGTGATGCTCGCAGAACGATTCGAAGGAGATATCGCGCAGCACCACCATTTCATCGTAGCCTTCGACTTCTTCGAAGGTACGGCGCAGATAAGCTCCGGGATCGGCTGAATAGCCTGAGAACCAGTCCTGATAGGCATTGACGACCCGCTTCGGCGTGTCGCTCAAGCCCTCGCGGTTGGGGTCATCCCCCGCCCAGCGCAGCAGGGTTTGCACCGCTGCTTCCGCAGCCTTGCGGCTCACGGCGCGAGTCTTTTTCTTTGCCATACGCGATCTCCGAAGCGCCGCGCGCTTTCTGGTCGCATACGATAGCATGCTGAGCGTAGGCAATTTTCCAACGATATTACCGGGGAATGATCTTTGAATAACAAAACCAACATCCGGGTCTGCGTCGTCTTTCTTTGCGCTCTATGCGTGCAGCCGGCCGGTGCGGCTGCTGAGAGCGATGCCGGCACGCGAAAGAATGCGCATGACATCTTCAAGCAGCTCATCGAAATCAACACCACCGATTCCATCGGCAGCACGACGGTGGCGGCGCAAGCCATGGCGCAGCGGCTGCTGGATGCCGGATTTCCCAAAGCGGATGTCGTCGTGCTCGGCCCGAATGATCGGAAGGGCAATATGGTTGCGCGATATCGAGGCAAAACGGGCTCGAAATTGCAGCCGATCCTGATCATCGCGCATTTGGACGTCGTCGAAGCGAAGCGCGAAGACTGGAGCACCGATCCATTCCAGTTCGTCGAGAAAGACGGCTACTTCTATGGCCGCGGAACGCAGGACATGAAGGACAGCGACGCCATTGCGGTAACCGACTTCATTCGAATGAAGAAGGAAGGATTCGTTCCCGACCGCGACATCATCCTGGCGCTGACGGCCGACGAAGAAAATGGCGCCTCCAACGGCGTCAACTGGATGCTCAAGAATCATCGCGAACTTGTCGATGCGGAATTTGCCTTGAATCCCGACTCGGGCGGCGTGCGGCCGGACAAACCGCAGATTGTGGGATTCGAGGCGACCGAGAAACTCTACGGTGACTTTCAGGTGCTCGCCACGAATCCCGGGGGCCACAGTTCGCTGCCGACACCGGACAACGCGATTTACCACGTGGCCAATGCACTCGCGGCCCTGCAGAAGTGGACATTTCCGTTCGAGCTGAATGCCGTCACGCGCGAGTATTTCGCCCAGATGGCCAAGATGGAAAGCGGGCAGAGGGCCGCCGATCTGCGCGCCATACTGGCGACGCCGCCCGAGGCGAAGGCAGTCGAGCGACTGTCGCAGGATACGCACATGAACTCGGTCATGCGCACCACCTGCGTCGCGACCATGTTGAGCGGCGGTCATGCGACCAACGCATTGCCGGGACGTGCCGAAGCCAACGTGAACTGCCGTATTTTCCCCGGTCATTCCCAGGAGGAAATCCGCCTGCAGTTGGTCAAGCTGTTCAACGATCCGACACTCACGGTGCGCTACCGCAGCGACACCGGCGAATTGGCGGACCATGGATCGGATCGTAAAGCCATGGCGCCGCCGCCGCTGCGAGACGATGTCATGAATTCGCTGCGCAGCGTAGCCGGCAAAGTGTGGCCGGGTTACGTGGTGTTGCCGGTCATGGAGGCCGGAGCGTCCGACAGCATCTACACCATGAATGCCGGAATCCCGAGCTATGGCATTAACGGAGTCGCCGTCGAACGAGCGGACGATCGGGCGCACGGCAGGGACGAGCGGGTCAAAATCGACGCGTACTACACGGGCGTCGAATTTTACTATCTGTTCCTCAAGGCACTGACGACACCGGCCTCATGACGGGCCGCTTTCGCCGCCGGCGCGTGCACATCATCGAGGAGTGCGGGGAACCGCCTGTCCGGATGCGCCGCTGCGAGCGAACTCGAACTGCAGCAGCCACTGCCGGGGGTCCTGGCTGTCCGCGGGCGCGAACCGCCATTTTTTTGCGGCCTCCAGGCCTAAGCGCGCGAAATATTTGCTTGAACCCTGATTCTCCAGCGTCTCGCCGACGACATTTCCAGAGCGGTCAACGGTCACCAGAACCGTAACCTTGATTTGGCCGCGAATGGAGTCACGCGTGCCGCGCGAGAGCGCGGGTATTTCTTGATGAAGCACGGTAGCCGCCGCCGCCGCAGGATTCGGCGTTGCCGAACTCTGTGAAGCGGCCGCCGGCGCGACCGGTTGCGAGGGCGATTGAGCGGTGCTTGATGCGGGCGGTGCGGGGTTCGGATGACTCCGAAACGGTCGCTTGCCGGCCCAAATGGCCACCAAAATGATAACGCCCACTGCGATGGCGGGGACGAGCAAGCGAGTCCTGGATGAGTTCGGCTCGGGGCTCGGTTTGCTGGGTGCCTTCACGTCGGCCGGCAGCCGGGGAACCGGCGGTGCGGGCGCCGGCGTAGCCGGGCTGAATTGGGCCTGGAGGTCAGAGACTGTTGGACGGGCAGCCGGGTTGGGGCTTAAGGCTCGCTGCACCGCCACCGTCAATGCGTCGGATGACTCTCCAAGACGTGCCGCCGGGTTCTGCGTCAGCGCCTCAACCAGGGTGATGCCGAGACCCCAGACATCGCCGGCGGCGTCGATCGCGCCGTTCTTTGACTCCGGAGCATCGTACACCGACGGCTTTGCGCTGACGGTGGCAGGCTCACCGGCGGGCCGGATGGTGTCGCTCGCCAGCTTGAGCTGGTCGTTGACGACCAGAAAGTTCGGCGGTTTCAACTGACCCTGGACCAAGCCCTTGCGGTGCACGTAAGCCAGGGCGCCGAGGGTTGGAATCAGCATTTCCCGAACCTCGTCCGGCGTGAGCGGCCGCTGCGGAAGAATCTGAGCGAGAGTTTGCTCGGCGTATTCCATGACGACGAACAGGAACGGGTGTCCTCCGAGCTTGCACCGGCCCGAGTCGAGAATGCGCACCAGGTGAGGATGGGATAGGGCGGCAATCCTTTGCCAGCGGGAGAGTTGCCCCTCGTCCAGCGCCGGATCCGCCGGGACGATCTTGATCGCGGCTTTGGAGAGATTGTGCGCCTTACACTCGGTCAGGAATACCACGCTGTGGTTCGACCTGCCGAGAAAGCGGCGCAAGGGAAAGAGTCCATTGACAATCTGACTCTCCCACTTCGTCCAGATCTCGATCTCCGTCATCGCTTGCCTCCAGGGGGAAGGAAGATATCACCAAGCGTTGCTCGAGGAGCATGCGTGTCAGCGATTAACGACAATGTCTTGCCTGAACTTCGGCGGCTGCGGCGCCCGCCAATGCCATAATGACGCAAGCTTAAAATCCACACGAGCGCGATATGGCAATTCTACAACTGGTGAATGCGCGGGAGCGCGATTTGGGCGGCTTCGTCGTGCGCCGGGTGCTTCCCGCACAGGGACGGCAAATGGTGGGGCCATTCATTTTTTTTGACCACATGGGCCCTACTCAATTCGAGCCGGGCCATGGAATCGACGTTCGGCCCCACCCTCACATAGCCCTCGCTACCGTGACCTATTTGTTCTCGGGTTCGCTTGAACATCGCGACAGTCTCGGCAACGTGCGCGAGATCCGGCCGGGAGACGTGAACTGGATGACGGCGGGGCGTGGCATCGCGCACTCGGAGCGAACACCGCACCTTGCGCGGTCGGCAGGCGAGAGAATTCACGGCATCCAGAGTTGGGTCGCGCTGCCCGATGGCCGCGAGGACATCGAACCGAGTTTTACGCACTATCCGGTGAGCGTGCTTCCGCAGCGCACCCTCGACGGAGTCACCCTGTCGGTGGTGGCGGGCGAGGCATTCGGCTTGCGCTCGCCGGTCTTGAGCTTGTGGCCGACGCTTTATGTGCATGCCGTCTTTGCTCCGGACGCGACTCTGGAGATGCCGCCAGACCATGACGAGCGCGCCATTTATGTGGTGCGCGGCGAACTGGCCGTGGGAGAGGCCAAGATCATCGAGGGCCAACTCGCCGTATTGGAGCCGGGAACGAAACCCACACTGCGCGCTGCGGGTGAGACCAGTGCAATGCTGCTGGGAGGCAAACGCTTTCCCACGCCCCGTTTCATATGGTGGAATTTCGTGGCCTCCTCCGCCGAGCGGATCGCGCTTGCCAAGGATCGTTGGGCCAATGGTCAATTCGCACCGGTGCCGGGCGAGACCGAATTCATTCCGCTGCCGACCGAATGAGGGTACTCGCCGCTCTGGTGTGGGCGGGCCTGGTGTCGGTGGGCCTGGCGACACCGGCCGGTGCGCTGCCTTCAGTTGCTGCCGATGAAACGCCCGCGAATCTGGAGGAGATTGTCGTCAATGGCGAGCGCGCCGGCCCAGGGTTGTGGCACGTCTACCGAGGGTCCGCGCAGTTGTGGATATTCGGAACGGTATCGCCGCTGCCGAAGGACATGACGTGGCGATCCAAGCAGCTCGAAGCGATACTGGGCGGCACGGATCAGGTATTGCTTGCCAAGCCATTTGAGATCGGCATTGCACGTGCCCTATGGCTGCTCGTGACCCAGCGGGACTTACTCATGGCAGGGCACGGCAAGAAGCTGAAAGATGTGATGCCTGCGGATTTGCATGAGCGTTTCGCCCTGCAAAGGGCGAAGTTCACCAAGGATTCGGGCAAATGGGAAAAATATCGGCCCATCATTGCGGCGGCATTTCTGGAAGAGGATGCACTCCACGCCGTAGGCTTATCCACGCGCCTGGATCTGACCGATGAGGTGCGAGCACTCGCGCGCAAGCATCGCGTGCACATCGAGGAATTCAAGATTGCAGGCTTGCACGACGTATTGGATGCCCTGAAGACGCTGCCGCAGCAGACGGAACAGAAATGCGTGGCAGCCAGCCTCGCGACCATTGAGATCGGAATGCCGCGGCTGATGGACCGCGCGCAAGCCTGGGCAACGGGCGACGTGGTGCGGATCCAGAGCTTGCCCGAATCCGCCGAAGTCGCCGCGTGCCGCGCAGCGATCACGGTCGATCCGGGCGCCGGTGATCTTTTGGCGCTGCTGCGCCAAACATGGCTCGAGAACATGGAAAGGCATTTGCAAGCCGGCGGGGTCACGCTGGCCGTCGTGAGCATGGATATGCTGATCGAATCCGGCGGCTTTCTCGATACATTGCGCGCCCACGGCTATACGATTGACGCGCCTTGAGTTACACCAAACAAACCCAGGAGTCTCAAAATGAGCGACAAAACCGCAACTGTGCATTGGGAAGGCCGGGGCAAGCAGGGCGTCGGCAAGATCAGCACCCAAACCGAGGCGCTGAAATCCTACCCCTACGGCTTTGCCAGCCGCTTCGAGGACGACAAGCGCGGCACCAACCCCGAGGAGTTATTGGCAGCGGCGCATGCCGCCTGTTTCACCATGGCATTTTCGTTCGGCTGCGACGCAGCAGGTTTCGCGACGGCGGCTGTCGATACGCAGGCTGCCGTGCGGTTGGTGTTGAAAGGCGGGGGCTTCTCGATTGAACACATCGGCTTGCGTCTCGAGGCCAGCGTTCCCGGGATGGACGAGGCGACGTTTCAGAAAATCGCGGCCAAGGCGAAACAGGATTGCCCGCTCTCCAAGGCGCTGGCCAGCGTCCCGGAGATTACGCTGACCGCGACTCTGCGATAGAAGCTTGGAGCCAGGAGCTTGCCTTGAGGCCCCCGGCGTCAACGCCGCGGCAGGCGAAACGCGCCCAGCAACGCAAGAATCCAACCGGCGGTAATCAGGAGAAATGCGATCATGCCGCCGCCGAACAATTGATTGGACAGTTGCGGCGGCGCGCTGCGATGCGCGGCCAATTCCAGCCAATGGACGTAGCAAGCCATGGCCACCATGATCGAACCGAACCAGACACCGTAGCGAACGAGCAGCGAGCGCGTCCGCGCAATGCGTTCCGGCGCCAGCCAATGGTCTCGATTCGGTAATTTCATGTCCCTGGCGTTTGAATAGACCAACGTCAACAGGGTCACCATGGCAATCGGCAGTCCAACGCTCATTCCCAGTATGAATTTAGTATAGGAACTGCGTGCCATGAAGGCGTTCGCGCGCCCGGCGGCGTCGAAATGAGAGGCCACCAACGGCGGCAAATCCGGCACCGTGCGGGTCTCGTACAGGATCGCGAACAGCAGCATCAAGCCAAAGACGATCCAAGGGATTTTTTTCATGGCGGCGAGCCGATCAATTCTTCGAGCAATCCCAAGCCTCGGTAGGCGAAGCCCGTATAAATTTGCAGCAGGTTTGCCCCGGCACTCAAGGTCTCACGGGCGTTGGCGGCGCTCACGATACCGCCGACCCCGATAATGGGAAAGTCCGCACCCAGCTCGGCGCGCAGCTGCGATATGACCTTGAGAGACAAGGGGTGCAGCGGCGCTCCGCTCAAGCCCCCGCGCTGTTCCGCGGCAAGGGGCTTGCCCAGTACATTCAAGTCGCTCGACGTGTTGGTGGCGATGACGCCGTCCGGCTGCAGCGAGCGCAGTTGCTGCGCCAGCTCGGAAACCTGCGCTTCGCTCAAGTCAGGAGCAACCTTGACCAGCAAGGGCACGCGCTTGCCATGGCGCTCCTGCAACGCGATTCGCTCGCCGAGCAGGGTGCCGAGAATGCGTTGCAGGCCGTCGCGATCCTGCAGTTCGCGCAAGCGGGCGGTGTTGGGCGAGGAGACATTGACGGCCACATAGTCGGCATGCGGGTAGACCTTGCGCAGGCAGGCAACATAGTCGTCCTGGGCGTTCTCGATGGGCGTATCGAAATTCTTGCCGATGCTGATGCCGCGAATTCCCCGATAGCGGCTGCGGGAGAGCCGGGCGATCAGGTGATCCACGCCTTTATTGTTGAAGCCCATGCGATTGATCAGCGCGAGGCTGCCCGGAACTCGAAACATGCGGGGTTTGGGATTGCCGGGTTGGGGACGCGGGGTCACCGTGCCCAGCTCTATATGACTGAAGCCCAAGGCACCCAAGGCATCCAAGTAGTCGCCATTCTTGTCGAAGCCGGCCGCGAGCCCCACCGGATGAGCAAACTGCAATCCGAAACAACGCACGGAAAATTCGCCGGCGAAAGACCACGCCGGCCACAGGGGCCGCGTGCATTTCAGCGCCGCCAAGCCCAAATCATGGGCCAGTTCTGGATCCAGACGTGTGAGGATCGGCAGCGCAACCCTGGCGATCGCCGCCACGGCGCGTTTCAAACGTAGCTCCAAGTCGCCAGCGCGCCCAAATAAAAACATGCCTCAGTGAGCAGTTGTGTCATGTCGAGAGCATCGCGCGAACCATCGGCGCGCTTGAACTTGAGGAATGCAATGATACCCATACTTACGATAATGGCGGCAGCCAGGCCAATGAGCCCAGGAATTCCTAACAGCGCGGCCGGCGCGAATCCGATCAACAGAGCAAGACCCAACGACCCGCCGCTCACCTTCGGCGCGGACTTCTCGGGCCGCGTCGCCTTGATTGCGACCAGCAGCGCAAAGCTGGCCGCATATCCGCAAATCATGATCAACGCCAGCGGGACGTTCGCGGGAACAGCGAAGGGCAGTTTTGCCGCCGACAAGGCCATCAGCGCGTTGTACTTGATCAACAGCCCCAACGCGCGAATCAAAATATCGAGCCGCGTTGCCGGCAATGTATTGCGGATCTGGGCGGTCAGGAGGGCGGTTGCCGCCATGGACAAAATCACCGCCACGCTCGAGGGCCAAATTTGCACCGCCAGCCAATAGATGGCCCCGCCCAAGGCTCCGATCAGTGCCCCCATGAGCGGCGCCGCGGGGCCGGTCACGTGCACTGTGCCGTCATGCCCGTTTGCGCTCAATTCCACGCGTCGCTGCCAACGTGGCTCGCAGATAGTGTCCTGTATAGGAAGCCTTGTTCGCCGCGATCTGTTCCGGTGTACCGACCGCGACGATGCGCCCGCCGTTGTCGCCGCCCTCGGGACCCAAATCTACGACCCAATCAGCCGTCTTGATGACGTCCAAATTGTGCTCGATCACGATGACCGTGTTGCCCTCGTCGCGCAGGCGCTGCAGTACCAGAAGCAGCTGTGCGATATCCGCGAAGTGCAGGCCCGTGGTCGGCTCATCCAGAATATAGAGCGTGCGCCCGGTGGCGCGCTTCGAGAGTTCCTTGGCCAGCTTGACGCGCTGCGCCTCGCCGCCCGAGAGCGTTGTCGCGCTTTGACCCAACCTCACGTATGAGAGACCCACGTCGAGCAGCGTCTGTAATTTTGGCTGCACCGTGGGCACGGCCGAAAAGAACGGCAGTGCATCCTCGACCGTGAGATCGAGGATTTCTTGGATGTTCTTTCCCTTGAAGCGGATCTCCAGGGTCTCGCGATTGTAGCGTTTGCCCTTGCACACATCGCAGGGCACATAGACGTCGGCCAGAAAATGCATTTCGACCTTGATGACGCCATCGCCCTGGCAGGCCTCGCAGCGTCCACCCTTCACATTGAAACTGAAACGGCCGGCCTCATAGCCGCGGGCGCGGGCCTCAGGCACGGCGGCAAAGATTTCGCGAATCGGCGCGAACAGGCCGGTATACGTGGCCGGGTTGGACCGCGGCGTGCGTCCGATGGGGCTTTGGTCGATTTCGATCACCCGATCGATGTAATCCAAGCCTTCGATTCGATCGAAATGCGCGCTGCCGGCCGACGCATGATTGAGCGAAGTCGCAACGGCGCGAAACAGGGTGTCATTGATGAGGGTTGATTTACCCGACCCCGAAACGCCTGTCACGCAGGTCATCAGTCCCAAGGGAAATTCCGCCGTGACCTTCTTCAGGTTGTTGGCCGTCGCACCGATCACTCGCAGCATGCGCTTCGGATCCGGAACATGTCTCAAGCCCGGAATCTCGATGCGGCGGCGGCCGCTCAAGTACTGTCCCGTGATGGACTCCGGGTGCGCGGCGACTTCGGCCGCCGTTCCTTGTGCCACGATGTTGCCGCCATGCACGCCCGCGCCCGGGCCCAAGTCGACCACGTAGTCGGCTTGGCGGATGGCATCTTCATCATGCTCGACCACGATCACGGTGTTGCCGAGATCACGTAGATTCACCAAGGTGTCGAGCAGGCGCTGGTTGTCGCGCTGATGCAAACCGATCGAGGGCTCGTCCAGAATGTACATCACACCCACCAATCCGGAACCGATTTGACTGGCGAGCCGAATGCGCTGTGCCTCGCCCCCCGACAGAGTATCGGCGCTGCGGTTCAAGGTCAGGTAGCCCAGCCCGACGTTGCCCAAGAAACCCAAACGATCGTTGATTTCCTTGACGATCTTGACCGCGATTTCGCCCCGCCAGCCGGCGAGCTTGAGCTTGCCGAAGAACTCCAGCGCCCGCTCCACCGATAACGCCGAGATTTCCGGCACGCTCTTGCCGTCGACAAATACATTTCGCGCGGCGCGATTCAGGCGAGTTCCTTCGCAGTCCGGGCAGGGTCTGGAGGAGCGGTACTTTGCAAGTTCTTCGCGCACCGCCACCGATTCGGTCTCGTTGTAACGGCGCTCCAGATTCCTGACGATGCCCTCGAAGGTGTGCTTGCGCGATATCGTGCCGCCCTTGCCGTCCAGGTACTTGAACTCGATCTCCTCATCGGCGCTGCCGAATAACACCAGATCCTTGATCTTCTGCGGCAGGCTCTCGAATGGCGCCTCGATATCGAACTTCGCGTAGCGCGCCAGTGACTGAATCAATTGAAAATAGTAGGCGTTGCGACGGTCCCAGCCGCGCACCGCGCCGCCGGCCAGCGACAAATGGGGATTGGCGACTACTTTAGCCGGGTCGAAAAAATCCTGGGTGCCGAGACCGTCGCAAGTGGGGCAGGCGCCGATGGGGCTGTTGAAAGAGAACAGCCGGGGTTCAAGTTCACTCAAGGAATAATTGCAGATCGGGCAGGCAAATTTATCGGAGAACACGAGTTCCGCGCGCTCCGGGTCGTCCATATACGCGATGCGCGCGACTCCCTGGCCCAAGCGCAGAGCGGTTTCAAAGGATTCCGCCAGGCGTTGACCCAAGTCCGGCCGCACCTTGAATCGATCGACGATGGCCTCGACCGTGTGCTTGCGGCGCACGTCGAGTTTTGGCGCCTGATCCAATTCCACCACCTTGCCGTCGATTCGCGCGCGCACAAAGCCGCCCGCCTGCAATTCCTCGATGAGTTCGACATGCTCGCCCTTGCGCTCGGCAATCGCCGGCGCGAGCAGCATCAAGGCGGTGCCTTCAGGATGCTGCAGCACGGTGTCCACCATCTGGCTTACCGTCTGGGCGGCAAGATCGATATGGTGATCGGGGCAGCGAGGCGTGCCGGCACGCGCGAACAGAAGCCGTAGATAATCATGGATCTCGGTCACGGTGCCCACGGTGGAGCGCGGATTGTGCGAGGTCGATTTCTGCTCGATGGAGATGGCCGGCGACAGCCCCTCGATGGTGTCGATGTCGGGCTTCTCCATCATCGATAAGAATTGCCGGGCATAGGTCGACAGCGATTCCACATAACGCCGCTGGCCCTCGGCATAAATGGTGTCGAAGGCCAGGGAGGACTTACCGGAACCCGACAGGCCGGTGAATACGATCAAGCGATCGCGCGGCAGGTCGAGATCGATATTCTTCAGGTTGTGTGTCCGGGCACCCCGGATTCGTATATTTTGCATCTAACCAATCACTATACGCCCCGCGTCAAGCGCGGGTAAAACGCTCCAAGGCGCACGGGTACCGCGTATATCTGCAGCATTGCGCGCCTGAAGGAAGATATTGGGGCGAGGCTCGCCGTGTACAATATGCGGCATTGAATTGAGGCGAGGGGAAGGACATGGCGCGTGGCGTAAACAAGGTGATTCTGGTCGGAAACTTAGGCGCTGACCCTGAGACCCGTTCCATGCCGAGCGGAATGACGGTGACCAATATCCGGATCGCCACGAGCGAATCCTGGAAGGACAAAGCCTCCGGGGCTCAGCAGGAGCGCACCGAATGGCACAGCATCGCGCTATTCGGCCGTTTGGGCGAAATCGCCGCCGAATACCTGCGCAAAGGATCGCAAGTCTTTGTCGAAGGCAAGCTGCGAACCCGCAAGTGGCAGGACAAGACGGGCAACGACCGATTTACCACGGAAATCATCGCCGATAATATGCAAATGCTCGGTGGCCGCGCGGGCGGCGCCGGCGGCGCCGGTGGGGGTGGGGGTGAGCGCGGCTCGGGCGCGAGCGCACCGCCACGCGATGACTATGATCAATCACCGGCGCCGGCAGGCGGGAAAGAGGAATTCGACGACGACATCCCGTTCTGATTCAAGGAGGCGAATTGGGCGCAAAAGCGACGCGGGTAGCGGCGGCTGATACCGGGAACGGCAAGACCACCCTGTGCTCCTGGGTCAAGGCTATCTGCCGCGCTTTGGATGCCGCCGGATGCGACAGCCCGGCTCTGCTTGCCGAGGCGGGCTTGGATGCGAAGTCGCTCGACGGCCCGACCGCCCGCTGTCCCGTAACCTACAGTCTGCGGCTGTGGAAAATTGCCTTGGGCGCGACCGGCGATCCGGCCTTTGGGCTCAAGGTGGCGAGCTACATCCGGCCGACCAGTTTTCACGCCATGAGCTATGGCATGACCGCCAGCTCAACTCTCAAAGAGGCTTTCGAGCGGGCGCAGCGCTACTGCCACATCGTCAGCGACGCGGTGGATTACCAATTCTATCTGCGCGGCTCCGAGTATCACTTCATCATCTCGCCCACGACCAACTTGGGCGACGCACCCATCGATGCGGTGGTCGGCCTGTATTTGCGAATGTGCCGTTCTCTGATCGGCCGGGAGTATTCGCCCCTGCGCATCGAGTTTCGCCGCGCGCAGCCCGCGAAGCTCGATGATTTCTTGAGTTTGTTGCGCGCCCCGCTGGTGTTCGACGCCCCGCAGACACGCCTGGTGTTCGACCGCGAAAGCGTTGAGCGCCCCTTGGACGGCGGCAATCCGGAATTGGCGCGGCACAACGATGCGATTGCACTTCAGTATTTGTCGCAACTCGAGCGCGACAACATCGAGGTGCGGGTGCGCGAGGTGCTGACGCAAAGGTTGGCGCACGGCGAACCCTCCCAGGAGGACATTGCGGAACTTCTCGGCATGAGCGCCCGTACGCTGCAGCGAAAATTGGGCGAAAGCGGCACGACTTATAAAGAGATCCTCGATGACACGCGGTACGCGCTGGCGTTGGCTTATTTGAGCGCGCCGCGCCACAGCGTCAGCGACATCACCTACTTGCTGGGGTTCTCCGCCGGCAGCTGTTTTACGCGGGCGTTTCGCCGCTGGACCGGCCAGTCACCCTCCGATTGGCGCGCGGGTGCTAGGGCCGAGACGATTGCCTGACGCGGCGTCCGCAACTGATCGCACTTCAGCTCAAGGTCCCAAGCGACGTTTCCAATTCATTCGCGAGTGCAATGAGCTTCGGCCTCACCTTCTCCAGCAAAAAATCCTTTGAGACCATGTAGGCGGGAGCGCCGCAATTGATCGGCATGGGAGGCAGACCGCCGCCGGGGCGTACAGGCACGGCGATCCCATTCACATCCTTCTGCCATTCACCGAAGGAGCAACATACGCCGAGCTCGCGTATGTCGCACATGGCACGATCGACCCCGGCTTTGATCTCGAGCCAGCGATCATCCGGGACCAATTCGCGCACGCGTTCCATGATTTCGTTTCTTTCATGTTCAGTCACGGCCGTGATGTAGGCGCGGCCCATCGCCGAGGTGGCGATTTGAATTCGCGCGCCCATGTCGAGGCTCAAGGTGACGGCTCCGGAGCCGCGCACCACGTCGATATAGAGCATCGAGAGGCGATCACGCGTCCCCAGACTCACCATGCACTGCCCGAACTCGGCCAATTCCTGCATCCGCGGATGCGCCAGTTTGCGGATATCCAGGCGCGCCAGCATGGCACTGCCCAAGCTCAAGGTCGCGATTCCTAAGCTGTACTTCGCACTCTCCTCGACGTACACCAGGTAGCCGAGCTTGGTGAGCGTATTGGTCAGGCGCGAGACAGTCGATTTCGGCAGGCCGCAGGCGCGAGCCAGGTCCTGATTGCCGAGCACCCGATCGCCGTGGCGGAAGCAGGCCAGCACTTCGAGGCCGCGCCCCAAAGCATTGACGAAGTGGCGGTCGGCTTTGGCCGCGGCCGTGATCGCGGAAATGTTCGGCTTTCTCTTCGGCGTCATTGACAACCCCTGATCGGCGTCCGCATAATTTTGAATCATTTCAGAATTAAGTTCTGACCTGCAGAACAGAACTTAAACGGAAATTCCCAATGCGTCTAGAATTTACTGAAGAAGAGCAGGCCTTCCGCGAGGAGGTGCGCGCCTTCCTGCGCGAGAAATTGCCGGCCGCAATACGCGAAAAGGTACTGAATGGGTTCGAGCTGAGCCGGGCCGATCACGTGCTGTGGCAGCGCACCCTGCATGAGCGAGGGTGGGGGGGCGTGAGTTGGCCGAAGGAATTTGGCGGTCCCGGCTGGAATTCGGTGCAGCAATATATCTTCGAGGAAGAGACGGCATTGGCCGGCGCCCCGCGTTTGATTCCCTTTGGCACGAAGATGGTGGCCCCGGTGATCATGGCCTTCGGCAACGCAGGCCAACAACAGCGATTCCTGCCGCCGATCAGTTCCGGCGCCGAATGGTGGTGCCAGGGCTATTCCGAACCCGGCGCCGGGTCGGACCTCGCCTCATTGAAGACGCGCGCCACGCTCGACGGCGATCACTACATCGTCAATGGTCAAAAGACTTGGAACACCCTGGGCCAGTACGCCGACTGGATTTTTTGCCTGGTGCGCACCGACGCCCAGGCCAAGCCGCAGTCCGGCATCAGCTTCTTGTTGATCGACATGAAGAGCCCCGGCATCACCGTCAGACCCATCACGCTGCTGGATGGCGGCCACGAGGTCAACGAGATTTGGTTCGAGGACGTGCTGGTGCCGATCCAAAATCGCGTCGGCGATGAAAACAAAGGATGGACCTACGCCAAGTTTCTGCTCGGACACGAGCGCACCAATATTGCCGGCATCGGCGGCGCCAAGCGAGAACTCGCGCGCCTCAAGCGCATCGCGGCGAGTGAGACCAAGCATGGCCGGCCGCTGATCGAGGATCCGCTGTTCGCCACTCACATTGCCCAGGTCGAAATAGATCTGTGGGCCTTGGAAATCACGAATCTGCGCGTGTTGTCGGGCGAGAAGGGCTCGCGCGCCCCCGGACCCGAGGCCTCGATTCTCAAGATTCGCGGCACCGAGATCGCCCAGCGCATTTCCGAACTCATGATGCGGGCAGTTGGCCCGTACGCGCTGCCGTTTCGCCGCGAAGCAATGGAAGCCGGCTGGCAGCCGGATCCGGCTCACGAGGCGGGGCCGCCGTATGCCTCGACCTTGGCGGCGGGTTATATGAACCTGCGCAAGCTGTCGATCTTCGGCGGCACCAACGAAATTCAGAAAAATATTATTTCCAAGATGATCGTTGGTCTCTAAGAGAATCCGTCATGAACTTTGAATTCAGCGACGAGCAGCAACAGCTGCATGAAACGGTCAATCGTTATCTCACGGAGCAATATACCTTCGACAAATTCCGCACCATTAATGCCTCGCCGTTAGGATGGGACAAGGCTGCGTGGGCGGGACTTGCAGACCTTGGCGTGTTGGCCCTCAATGTGCCGGCGGCGCAGGGCGGCTTGGGATTCGGGCCCCTGGAAACCTTGAGCGTGATGGGCGCCTGTGGGCGAAGCCTGCTGCTCGAGCCGTTTTTGAGCAGCGCGGTGATCGCCACCGCGCTGCTGCGCGCCTTCGCCGATGACGCCGCGGCCGCCGGGTTGCTGACGCGCATGGCCACCGGCGATGCGATCGCCGTGCTTGCGCATTTCGAGCCCGATTCGCGCTTCGAGGCCCAGTGGCTGAACACCCATGCGCAAAAATCCGGCGACAACTACCTGCTCGACGGCCACAAGGCCGTCGTCATGCACGCCGGCGCCGCCGATATGCTGCTCATTTCGGCGCGCACGTCCGGCGAGCCGCAAGACTCGAAGGGGATCTCGCTGTTCCGAGTTCCGCGCGATGCGAAGGGTTTGAGTTTGGAGCAGTACCCGACAATCGATGGGCAGCGCGCAGCGGATATCTACCTAAATGCGGTGCAAGTCCCCGCGAGCAGCAGGCTCGGGCGTGAAGGCGGCGCGTTCCCGGCCATCGATGCCGCGCTGGATATCGGTCTCGCCGCGCTGTGCGCGGAGGCGGTCGGCGTCATGCAGGCGCTCGTCGACGCCACGGTCGCCTATGTGCAGTCGCGCCAGCAATTCGGCACAGCCATTGGCCGTTTCCAAGCCCTGCAGCATCGCATCGCGGATATGCTGATTCACTTGGAGCAGGCGCGCTCCATGAGCTATCTGGCCGCCCTGCGCTGCAGCGATGAGAATGTCGCCGAGCGCCGGCGCGCGCTGTCGGCCGCCAAGGCAGTCGTCGGCCAGTCATGCCGCTTCGTCGGCCAACAAGCGGTGCAACTGCATGGCGGCATGGGCATGACCGATGAACTCATCGTCAGCCACTGGTTCAAACGCCTTACCGCCGCGGAGCTCATGTTCGGCGACAGCGACACGCATTTGCAGCGCTTTGCTGCGCTCTCGAGCGCTTAGGAAACAAGGGAACATTCATGGCTCAATCGGCGAAAGCAGTTTTGGCGCGCGAAGTCGGCAAACCCGTCGTGGTGGAATCGATCGAGGTGGCGGATCCACGGCACGGCGAGGTGACGGTACGCATCGCTGCCTGCGGCGTGTGTCACAGCGACTTGTCGGCCACCAACGGCACGATTCCCTATCCGCTGCCGCTGGTGCTGGGCCACGAAGGCGCCGGGGTGGTGGTCGCCATCGGCGACGGGGTCGATAATTTTGCCGTCGGCGATCATGTGGTCTCATCGTTCGTGAGCATGTGCGGCCATTGCCATTATTGTCAGACCGGCCGGCCGCAGCTGTGCGTGCAATCGCTCAAATCGCTGTTCACCCTGCCCGACGGCACCGTGCGCACGCGCGACTCCGCGGGCAAAGATCTCAATGTGTTTTGCGGATGCGGCGTCATGGCCGAATTTGCCACCGTGCACATGGGCAACGTCGTGAAAATCGATCAAAGCATGCCGTTGGACCGCGCGGCGCTGATTGCCTGCGGCGTCATGACCGGCGTCGGCGCTGCCGTCAATACTGCCAAGGTAGAGGCGGGTTCCATCGCGGTGGTTTTCGGTTGCGGCGGCGTCGGCTTGAATGCGATCCAGGGCTGCGCCATCGCCGGCGCGGGCATGATCGTCGCCGTTGACACCTCAGATGAAAAACTCGAGCTGGCGAAGCAGTTCGGCGCGACGCATGGCTACAACGTCACGGGTCAGGCGAACGCCGCCAAGGATTTGTACAAGTTGACGGGGGGCGGCGCCGACTACGCCTTCGACTGCGTGGGCGTCGGCAAGATTTCGGAAATGGCGTGGGGGGTCCTGCGACGCGGCGGCACCGCGGTGATTGTCGGGATTTCCAATCCAAAGGATCAGATCACGTTGAACGCGCAACAAGTGGCGACCACCGAGAAGACCTTGACGGGAAGCTACTACGGATCGGCGCGTCCGCAGCTGGATTTTCCGCGCTTGATCGGTCTGTACCGAAGCGGGCGGCTCAAGCTCGACGAATTGATCACGCGCACGTATTCCATCGATGAAGCGCCGCGGGCCTTCGCCGATCTGAATGAGGGCAAACAGGGACGCGGCGTCATTATTTTCGACGAGGATTAAGACGAATGCTCGCACCGATTAACATCACGAACGCCCGTGCATGTCTATTGCTTATCGAACACCGTGAGTTCCGATATTTGCACGCCCTTCGCATTCGCCATCAAGAAATTTATTGTCAGTGTTTTGCCGTCATTTGAGACCGTGCGGCGAATCTTGCCTATTGGCTTGCCAGATCTTTTCAATGTGAATTCGGCGGTGTTGGTGTCGATCTGCATTCCCGAGAGGCTGTCGAAGTCGGGGTTGCCCATCGACGGAAAGTCGTTGCCGTTCAATTGGTACGTCGCTTGCGTCGTGGTTTCCTTGCCGTCAGCGCCAACAGTGTTCATCTTCAGGGTTATGCCCCGCGCAGACTGCGAGTAGGTACGAATTTGGCTCTTCCATCCCGGACCGCCACCGAACGTTGATTTTGCAAGATTTAGTTTCCAAGTGCCCACCACGGGGTCAGCATCGGAGCCCGCCGCTATGACAGCGCTGCCGACGGTCAGAAGTACCCCAAGAAATACGCTCGAAAGAAACTTTTTCACGATTGCCTCCCGCGGCTGGCGCCCTCAATTGGTCGTTTTTGTTGTGGCCGCGAACTAACTGCGGCTGCACAATTAGCGCATTCCAGCATGCGCGCTCGGTTTAGGGACCGCAAGCGTGTCGCGACCTCGGAGTTCTGTCACCCCGGATGGGCGCGAAATGCGGGTCGATGCGGCTACTCATCGACCAGGATTTCTCCGGGAAACAGGGCATCGTTGAAGCCGAATTGGGTGAGATCGCGAATGCGGCGGGGATAGAGGATCCCATCCAAGTGGTCGACTTCGTGCTGCACCACGCGGGCGTGGAAATTCTTCACGGTACGATCGATAGGGGCTCCGGCCGCATCGAAGCCGGTATAGCGCAGTTCGCGATAGCGCGGCACCATGCCGCGCATGCCGGGAACCGATAGGCAGCCTTCCCAGTCCTCGTCCACGGTCTCGCCCAGCGGCGTAATCTGCGGGTTGATGAGTATCGTGAAAGGCACAGACTCGGCGTCCGGGTAGCGTGGGCTGTGCTCGAAGCCGAATATCACCACGCGCAATCCGACCCCAATTTGCGGTGCGGCGAGCCCGGCGCCATTGAGATGGCGCATGGTGTCCTGCATATCGGTAAGCAGGTTTTCGAGTTCCGGCGTGCCAAATTGGCCAACCGGCTGGGCTACGGCCAGGAGGCGTGGGTCGCCCATTTTGAGAACTTCGCGTATTGCCATGGTTCCTAGTATCTTAGCGGCCTTTTCTCCCTGAGCCCATGTTCTAAATGCCCGGTCTTTTATACATAAAAACCTTCGGCTGCCAGATGAACGAATACGATTCCGCCAAGATGCGGGACGTGCTCGAATCCACGCAAGGCATGACGAGCACCGACAATCCGGCTGAGGCGGATGTTTTGCTGGTCAATACCTGCTCGGTGCGCGAAAAGGCTCAAGAAAAGGTGTTTTCCCTGTTGGGGGAATGGCGGCTGTTCAAGCAGCAGCGCCCGCATGTGGTCATCGGCGTCGGCGGCTGTGTCGCCAGCCAGGAAGGGGAGGGGATCACCAAACGCGCGCCCTTCGTTGACCTGGTGTTTGGGCCTCAAACCCTGCACCGCCTGCCGGCCATGCTTGACGGCTTGAAGCAGTCCGGGCGGTCGCAAATCGACATCAGTTTTCCGGAAATCGAGAAATTCGATCGGCTGCCGCAGGCGCGTCCCACGGCTTCCACGGCGTTTGTTTCCATCATGGAAGGCTGCAGCAAGTACTGCACGTTTTGTGTAGTGCCGTACACGCGCGGCGAGGAGATCAGCCGCCCGTTCGATCAGGTGCTGGCTGAGGTCGCAGGATTGGCAGCTTGTGGCGTGCGCGAGATCACGCTGCTCGGCCAAAACGTCAACGCCTATGCCGGGCCCATGGCCGACGGCACGCTCGCCGACTTGTCGACGCTGATTCACTTCGTGGCCGGCATCGAGGGCGTGGAGCGCATTCGCTTCACAACATCGCACCCGCTGGATTTCAACGACAGCTTGATCGAAGCGTATGCCAACGTCCCGCAGCTCAATAACTATTTGCATCTGCCGGTGCAAAGCGGCTCGGATCGTATTCTCGCCGCCATGAAACGCGGGCACACGGTGCTGGAATACAAGCAGAAGCTGCGCAAGCTGCGCGCGGTGCGGCCGGATATCTGCATATCAACCGACTTGATCGTCGGGTTCCCGGGAGAAACAGAAGATGATTTCATGGCGACCATGAATTTGGTGGCCGATGTCGGCTTCGATCAATCGTTCAGTTTTCTCTACAGCCGCAGGCCGGGCACCCCGGCTGCCGCGTTGCCCGACGAGGTGACGCATGAGGTCAAGCAGCAACGCCTAGAACTGTTGCAGCAGCGATTGAATGGCCAGGCGCGCGCGATTTCCGCGCGCATGGTGGGAAGCCGTCAACGGGTGCTGGTCGAGCGCCCCGCCAAGCGCAATCCCGCGCAATTGGCCGGCCGCACCGACAATAACCGCTGGGTCAATTTCGACGGTCCTGCCGATGATTCTGCGCGGCTGATGAACCGATTCGCGGACGTCGTCATCACCGAAGCCATGCCGAATTCCCTGCGCGGACGCCTCGCCGGCGCTGGAGCACCGTGAGTTCCGTACCGATGACCCGGGATGTGCTGCTCGCTCCGGCCGACAATGTCCGCCTTGTCGAGCTTTGCGGCCCTCTTGATGAACACCTGCGGCTGATTGAATCCAGATTGGGCGTGGAGGTAAGACGGCGCGGCAATCGTTTTCAATTGGTCGGTCTGGCGCCGGCGGTGAAGCGCGCAGAATCGGTATTGCAGGATCTCTACGCGCGCGCGCAGCGCGAGCCGGTGGACTCGGAGCGAGTGCACATCGCGTTGCAAGAACTGGACATGGGCGGCAACAGTACCGAGACCGCGACGGACTCGGACGAATTGAAAGTTCGCACCGCCCGCGGCGCGGTGCGCGCGCGCGGCACGAATCAAACCGAGTACCTGAACAATGTCCGCACCCATGATCTGACCTTCGGCATTGGACCTGCCGGCACGGGGAAGACCTATCTGGCGGTTGCGTGCGCGGTGGAGGCGCTGCAATCGGAAAAGGTGCGGCGCATCGTTCTGGTTCGCCCGGCGGTAGAGGCGGGCGAGCGGCTGGGTTTTCTTCCGGGCGATCTGTCGCAAAAGGTCGATCCTTATTTGCGGCCGATGTATGACGCGCTGTACGAAATGTTGGGCTTCGAACGGGTCGCCAAGCTGATCGAGCGCAACGTGATCGAGGTCGCACCCCTGGCATTCATGCGCGGACGCTCCTTGAACGATTCCTTCGTGATCTTGGATGAAGCGCAGAACACGACCAATGAACAGATGAAAATGTTCCTGACCCGCATTGGTTTCGGGTCCAAGGCGGTGGTCACCGGCGACATCACGCAGGTGGACCTGCCGAACTCCAAGCAATCCGGCCTGCGCACCGTGATCGATATTTTGCGCGGCGTGCGCGGCATTGCCTTCACCATGTTCACGTCGCGCGATGTGGTGCGTCATCCGTTGGTGCAGAGAATCGTCCAAGCCTATGAGGCGAGCGCTCCGAACGACGGCGGTTAAGTTGACGATGGCGGTTAAGTTGGCGCAGCGACTCGAACTCGATGTGAGTTACGCCGCACGCAGCCCCTGGGTTCCGGGTTCGCGGCTATTGGCCAAGTGGGCCGCCGCGGCACTGACGCCATTGAGAAAGCCGGTGGTGTTGTCGGTGCGCATCGTCGGCAAGGCACGCAGCCGCAGCTTGAACTCGCACTATCGGCATAAGGACAGGCCTACCAATGTGTTGTCATTTGCCGGCGCGGGAAATGCTCCCGACGGTCGATATTTCTTGGGCGAATTGGTGATCTGCGCGCCTGTCGTCGCCTCTGAGGCGCACGCCCAGGGTAAGTCTCTACGAGCGCACTGGGCGCACATGACGGTCCACGGGGTACTGCACTTGCTTGGATTCGATCACGAACGCGCTCGCGAAGCGGCAAAAATGGCATCCCGCGAGATTCAAATCCTTGATCGGCTTGGGTTTTCAGACCCGTATCCGTGATCCGGTATGCTCTGCCCCCATGTCTGAACAGCCTCATGGCGGCACAACCGGCCGCTGGTTAAAGCGAATTACCCAGTCGATGTCCGGCGAGCCGCGGGACCTGGCGGAACTGGTGGAGAATCTGCGCGAGGCCAGTGAGCGCGGCCTGTTCGACGGCGATGCGCTGGTGATGCTCGAGGGCGTGTTGGCGGTGGCGGACATGCAGGTCCGCGACATCATGGTGCCGCGCTCGCAAATGGTATTCGTCGAGCGTGATGAGTCGCCGGACAAGCTGGTTGAACTGATGGTCGAGTCGGGCCACTCGCGCTTCCCGGTGATTGGCGAGGATCGAGATCAAATCTTAGGCATCTTGCTTGCCAAGGATTTGTTGCGCCTGCAGGCCGCGGCCGACGAGGATTTCGAGATTCGAGAATACATGCGCCCGGTGGTATTCGTGCCCGAGAGCAAGCGGCTGAATGTCCTGCTCAAGGAATTTCGCCGCAGCCACAATCACATCGCCATGGTGGTCGACGAATATGGCGGCGTGTGCGGGTTGGTCACCATCGAAGATGTCATCGAGCAAATCGTCGGCGAGATCGACGATGAACACGATGTCGAGGATGATCAAACCATCCGCAAGGAACGGCCGCGCGAATTCACGGTTCGCGCGCTCACGCCGATCGCGGATTTCAACCGGTATTTTGCAACTTCGTTCTCCGACGAGGAATACGACACCATCGGCGGCTTGCTGATGCAAGAGTTCGGCCGACTGCCCCGCCGCGGCGAAACCATCAAGGTCGGAGACCTGGATTTTCGCATCTTGCGCGCCGATCGGCGGCGCATTGATTTGCTGCGCGTGACCGTTCCCTACGATATCGAACCGCCGCCCGTCGACGAGTCGATTCCTTGAGCGTCACTGTGCGCGGCCTCCAGGCCGCGCAACGTAACCAGGTTCTGGCGCGCCTGACGGCCGCGTTTGCCGCGGGAGCGAGTTTCAATGCGGGTTTCGCGCCTTTCGGCTGGTGGCCCATCGCGTTGCTGGCGCCGGCGGCGCTCTTTGCTCTGATACGGGGTCTGCCGCCTCGCCGTGCCGGATGGACCGGCGCGGCATTCGGTGTCGGTCTGTTCGCATTCGGCACCTACTGGCTCTACACCTGCTTGCACGTGTTCGGCCTCGTCCCCGTCTGGCTCACTTTGGTGCTGCAGATCTTTCTGGTGGCGGCCATGTCCCTATACCCGGCCGCGCTGTGCTATGTCGCGAACCGTTTCTGGCTCAAACCCGGCGCCACGAGGGACTGGCTGGTCTTGCCGGCATCGTGGGTGCTGCTCGAGTGGTTGCGAGGCTGGTTGTTGAGCGGATTTCCCTGGCTGTCGACCGGCTACGCGATGATTGATTCGCCCTTGTCCGGTTGGGCGCCGATCTTCGGTGTGTATGGAGTGACCTGGGCGGCGGCCACGGTTTCGGTCGCGATCTACGTCGCGTTCATGCCGGCGGTCCTTTTCTCGCGCCGCTGCCTTGCACTCACCGCTGCTGCGGTGCTGTTTGCGGTGCCCGTCCTGCTGGCGCAGCACCCGTGGTCGCAGGCTGCGGGAGCGCCCATTGCGATCGCCGCCGTGCAAGGCGCCGTGCCGCAGGATCAGAAGTGGCAGGTGAAAAATCGCGAGCTCACCATGCAGCGCTATTTGCACCTTACCGGCGATGCCTGGGGCTCCCGCCTGATCATCTGGCCGGAGGCCGCGCTGCCTGCCTTGGCGCCCAATATTCCAGACTATTTGAAGAACCTGCAGGAGCAAGGACGCGCTCACGATGCTGATTTTGCAATTGGGCTCGTGGACTATCGGCCGGAAACCAAGCGGTACTTCAATGGGATCCTGGTGCTCAATCAGTCCGGCGATGGCTGGTACTACAAGCGGCACTTGGTGCCTTTCGGCGAATACTTCCCGGTGCCCGCCTTCGTGCGCGCCTGGTTGCGGCTGATGAGTTTGCCCTATGACGATTTCACCGCGGGCAGTTCGCATCAGGCCCTTCTGAGCGCGGCCGGACAGAAGTTGGGCTTGACGATCTGTTATGAAGACGCGTTCGGCAGCCAGCAGCTCAAAGTCTTGCGCCAGGCGGCCTTGCTCATCAATGTGACCAATGATGCCTGGTTCGGGGACTCCACGGCGCGGCATCAGCATCTGCAAATTGCGCGCATGCGCGCGCTGGAAGCCGGGCGATACCTGGTGCGTGTCGCGAACGACGGCATCACCGCGGCGATCGACCCTCGAGGGAAAATCGTCGCACAGTTGCCGCAATTCAAAGAGGCCGTGCTCCGCACCGATGTACTGCCCATGACGGGCCTGACCCCTTACGCGCGGCTCGGCAATCAGCCCGTCGTCATCGGAGCCTTGAGTTTGTTGGCAATCGCGGCTTGGCGGCGCCGCGCCGGGTAGCGTCGCGCCGGGTAGCGCCGCGCCGGTTAGCAATGCCGGGCCGGTTAGCCCGCTCTTTGTGGAGTTGGAAATTGCGCCTCGCGCGGCCATACGATTGGCGGGCAAATCAGGCGCGCGGCATCATCGCCGGCTCTCGACCTCGCTCGCTTCCTGATTGCGGCCCTGCGTGCGCAGCGCATCAGTCAATAGATGACCGGCGCCGCTGAGCGCACGTTGATCGCTGCTGGCGAGCGCAAGAGCCTTGCGGCCGCAAACTTCCGCTTGATGCGCGTCGCCCTCCACCAAGCGAACTCTCCCCAGCTCGATCCACAGCAAGGGATTACTGGGCTCGATGCGCAGCGCTCGGTCGAGCGTCGATGAGGCGCCGAGCAGGTCGCCGCGTCCCTGGAGGGTGTGAGCCTGCGCCACCAACGACTGGGTGGCCGGCGAGAGCCTGAATTCGCGTGGCGCCGGTGCCGGACGCGGCACTTCCGGAGGCAGCTCAGGGGTCGGTGCGTTGGCTGAGGCGGACGGCGGGCGCGTGGAGACTTCGGGGCTAGGTGAGGTGCGCAACGAAGCGGCACAGCCCGCCAGCATCAAGGCGGCGAGCGGCGCCATGAGGCCGGTCAGTGAGCGATACGGTCGAACCATGACTTGATCTTGTCACCGACGCTGGGCGGTGGCGAGCGATTGCAGCGAGGATTGCCGGGCAGCACGGTATTTTTGGGCACACCGATGACCACGGCGGAGGGGCTGCACGCGGGC
>Ga0193726_1000709_pt1 | contig 31811 bp, 26 predicted proteins | sample H2c1metaG_FD_144928 | JGI IMG/M metagenome (GOLD analysis project Ga0193726, IMG submission 144928) | Soil microbial communities from a riparian zone of the East river system, Colorado, United States - H2c1 | ecosystem: Environmental > Terrestrial > Soil > Riparian zone | place: USA: East River... | reverse complement strand
AATGAAAAATATAATATTGAAAATTACTTTAAGGGAATAGAAACCATTCCTTACTTCCATAAGTTTTTTGCGGAGAGTTGATCCCTTACTTTCATTCGAATGATCTCTGTGTATGCCTGGAAAAGAAAAACTCCGTCTCGATAAATACCTCTGGGCCATTCGTCTTTTTAAGACCAGGACCATGGCTGGAACGGCTTGTGATTCCGGCAAGGTTAAATTCAATGGCGCACCGGCAAAAGCAGCAAAGCAGGTCAACATCGGGGACGAATATGAAGTAAAGACGGAACACAAACGGTGGAAGATAAAAGTGACCGGGCTTTTGCATAATCGTTCGAAAAACGAAGAAGCTATAAAAAATTATATTGACATTACGCCAGCTGAAGAGATACAGCGCCTTCAATACCAGGCATCAGCTTTTCACACCGGCAAAAGACAAAGCAAGATCGGGAGGCCCACAAAAAAAGAACGAAGGGACCTGGATGATTTTTTTGACGAATAGAAAGATAAAAAACCCGTGATCTTATTTGTTTTTTAATAGAGAAGATTTTTTAATTTTTCAGGACTGGTTACACTGATCTTTCCCTCTTTTATTTCAATCAATTTCTCTGATTTAAAATCACTAAGTGTGCGTATTAATGATTCCGTGGCGGTGCCCACATATTGTGCAATATCTTCCCGTGATATCTCAATCGGTTTGTTTTGTTCCTGTAAATTAAACTTACTGTTGATATCCACAAGAGCTTTGGCCACACGTTTACGGAGTGAGCTATAGGCAAGGTTCAGCAAGCGTTCCTCTTTTTCCTTTACATTTTGCGTGATGATCCTGATAAATTTGGTAGCAACCATAATGTCCCCATAAATCAGGTCATGAAAATCATCTCTTGGTATCTGGATGATCTCAGATTCTTCGAGAGCTACGGCAGTGTCTTCATAATTGTGGTCCTCGATCAAGGCAGGATACCCGATAAAGTCCCCCTCGCTGTATAGGTCTGTTATATATTCTTTGCCATTCTCATTACTTTTAAAAGCTTTTACCTTTCCCGTTTTTATATAATAGAGATAGCGGGGCCGTTTCCCTTCGGCAAATACCAATTGTTTCTTTGAATAAATTTCTGAAGTATGCTCTTCAAGATTGAGCGGGAGCATCCCGGTGGCCCTAAGATCATTTGCCAGTTGACTCAAACCCTTACCCGATGCAGTGTATTTTTTATGAAGCACATCATACTTGTGCAGGCGCGATTCGATCGCATTCATCAATTCCAGCTCTTCGAATGGTTTAGTTACATAATCATCGGCACCCATTTCCATTCCTTTGCGCAAATCACCACGTTCTGCTTTGGCGGTTAAAAATATCAAAGGGATCTCTTCCGTTTCAGGATTCTTTCTCAGCAAATGCAAAACACCATAACCATCCAACTCGGGCATCATGATGTCACAAACGATGAGGTCAGGCTTTTCCTTTATTGCCAGTTCTATTCCTTTTTTGCCATTTTCGGCAGTAAAGGTTTTATAACCTCCCAGGGAAAGTATTTCAGCAGTGTTATCGCGAATATCATCGTGATCATCAATAATTAAAATCGTTCTTTGTGCCATAATGCTTGGAATTATTAGATGCAAAGGAATGAAATGCTTTTCAGAATACCTGATTGTCTTTATTGATTAAAGTCACTGCAGCGACTGAATTTGCTCATGTTGCAACTTTATTACTCTTTTGCTGTCAAAAGCGGTACAAGAATTCGATGGAATGGAGAAAATCAGTTTGTTTTAACAGAACCAGGTTAGTTTGATCTCTGAAGAAAATTTGCCAGTAGAATCAATACTAATATTCACTTATTCACTGGGTTTCATCTCAGGTAAAGTAAAACTCACTGTAGTTCCTTCTCCCAATTTGCTTTGCAGTGAAATAGTGCCTTTTAATAGGTCCAAGTATCTTTTGACAATTGGCAATCCCAGGCCGGTTCCCTGGATATTCTGTACATTTTTTCCCCTGTAAAAAGTAGCGAATAAATGCTGCTGGTCCTCTTCTGGAATACCCAGACCCTCATCTTTTACAAGGATACGCAAATGGTTATTCTCATTTTCTGTTTGGATCCACACCCGGCCTTCATCGGGAGAAAATTTCAGGGCATTTGAAAATAAATTGATCAGAATATTTTTCAATAATCGCTTGTCAGTAGTAAAATTGTCGGAGCCTTCGTATTTACAAATTAATTGCTGCCCATCTTTCTGAATAACCTTCATTTCTTCGATGATATCGTCGATGAATTCTTTGACCGCGAAAGAAGATACACTTGCGCTCACTTTTCCTTCTTCCAGCTTTCCCAGGGAAAGAAAATCCTCAAGCAAACTATTTAAATGCCCAACAGAATCTTTGATCTTTTTAACATGCTTCTCTCTCTTATCATTTTCCTCTGTTTTTTCATATTTCGATACAAGCGTGGCCGAAGAAAGAATGGTACTAAGTGGTGTCCGAAACTCATGTGAAGCCATAGAGACAAACCGGCTTTTGATCTCGTTCAACTGTTTTTCCTTATCAAATGCTTCATTTAATTCCTGTTGCGACTCTTCCAGTTTTTGCAAAGCCTCTTTAAGAATAAGGGTTCTTTCCTCCACTTTGGCCTCTAACTGGGCATTCAGCTTTCTCATCTCGCTTGTCATTTTCTCCAATTGCATTTTCTGCTGGACCAGGCTTATCTCAAACTCCTTTCTTTGGGTAATATCAACAACAAATGCAATAACAAATAATTCATTATTCCTGCGATAATGACTTAAACTCACCTCAACAGGCAAATTGGTCCCGTCCTTCTTAGTGCCAAATAAGTCCCTCCCCGAACCCATTACCCTGTTTTGAGGATGTTCATGAAAACCATGCCTCAGTTTCTCATGACCATGGCGGGAGCTTTTTGGAATAAGTATTTCAATAGGTTGGTTAATCAATTCAGCGTTAGAATATTCAAACATTTTTAATGCAGAAGGATTGGCAAGAATGATTTTACCCTCGCCGTTCGTTAATAGGATGCCTTCGGTAGCATTTTCAAACAGAGAGGTCATGTGCGTTTTGTCCGAATAAATATCCTGGTAAAGATTTTTCAAATGCAGAACAAGAATGCAGGAAAAAAATATCAGGAGCGTTTTGAAAACCAACTGTATCAATGTACCGGCAAGAGCAGTGTGGGGCCTGCTGATGATTGCGAAAATGGTTAAACCCAAAATACTGATTACCGAGAGAATAATTGTTGATCCTTTTCCCGGGATAAAGACAGTGATAAATATACTTAGCAGGAACCCGCCCGTTATGGCAACGTTACCGGGGAAAAAATAACTTGATATAGCCGTAACTGCAAAAAGAAGATAAGAAGAAAAGAGCGCCTGCCGGCTTGTAAGTGGATGCATTTTTATTTTATCCTAATTTCCCCGCAAAGGTACTTCATTTAAAGAATGAAGACCGGTCTATATAGTGGGGCTATCAGTCATTTTCAAGCAGTTCCTTCTCTAAAGCCATGGCCCTGGGAAAGAGAATATCATTTTCTAAATGCATATGATGTATAAGATCATTGTCTATTTCAAGTAATTTCAAGAAAGTTACTTTATGAATGATAGAAGCATCCTCAACCACTGAATAACTATTTGTAAGTTTTCTCATTTGCCGCAGAAACCTGTTTACAGATTCATGTTCATCCCGCAAAACATTTTCAATTGGTTTTCGCAAGGTGCGAACCAACAAACCAGCATAGGACTCTTTGCTATGATGAGCGTGGAAGATTTGCCTGATATATGGAAAGATGATCAGTTCTTCCTGCTGAAGGTGAGGTAAGATATCAGAAGATAATTCAGAAAAAACATTAAAAAGTTCGGGCAAATAAGAAAATTCGTTTTGCTGAGCATGCATGAAATTCACCAGGTAGTCCTTTACTTCCGGTAGCGCTTTTCTGAGGTATTGGTGATGGATACTGACAATGTAATCCGTCAGAAAATCTATGTTCCATTCATCAAATTTTAAAGTATTTGGAAGGCAGATGGTCCGGATCGATTCTTCCAATTCTTTCCTTACCTGGAGGACCTCAAGCCCTTTTATTTCGCAGACCCTTTCAAGCGACCAATTATCGCCCTGGTAAAAATCAATTCCATATTTGTGAAATATTTCAGCCGTTCGGTAATCATTGTTCACTATTTCTGAAACAAATAAATCCTTGTCTATTCTTTTTTCACTGGCGATAACCATAAATTTTACAGAAATTTTTGTAATAACTATTCGAGAGTAATGTAAGGCTTTACTAATACTAAAATCCTGAGTTTAGTCAGGAATTTTGAAGATATCGGGTAAATCAATATTTTATGTGGTTGAAATACTCCTTATGAAATCAAGTTTGTTGTCCTTTAGTAAACTAAGAACAGTGGTATCCACAAAAATCGTCATGAGATCATCCCTCTGGGTCTTCATCAGGAGATGCAAGGGACATGGGGTTTCTTCACTACATTTTTTTGATCGCAGCAAGCAAGTATCAAATTGTTGAGTGCCATCCATTGTTTCAATAAGGGAAAGAAGCGTGGTGTTTGAAGTAGCGTCATTAAGTGAAAATCCGCCATTGGGGCCTTTTGTAGAATTGAGGATGCCATTTTTAGCTACTTTGTTCATGATCTTACCCAAAAAGTGGCGGGGTACAGACAGGCGGGCAGCCATTTCGTCAATGCGAATTTTTCTTTTTTCTTCGCCCATTGTCGCTACATACAAAACGCCGCGGAGCGCATATCCGAAAGATTTTGAAAAGAACATTTTCCGAATATAGCGATCAATTTGTCTTTTTTACCTGATTCTTATCAGTTTCCAAAATGAGGCTCCTCATAACTCATTATATTATACTAAAGCCCGGTTCACAACCTGGTTAATCCCCTTTGACACATAATAATCAACTCTTCGTCTGATTAAACTCAGTTTTTTAATCTTAAAGATTCGCTTATTTGCTTGTAGAAATATTTAAATCTATTAGTTATGTGTTTAGAAGAATTCACCATGCTGCCCTATAAAGATCAATTACAATTGATCAACAAATCCGGCAAGCTAAAAAAGTCCCAGGTAGATAATGACTACCAGGTCACAGTTTATAAGATAAAAGATTTTTATGTGGAGCTCAAGCGAAATTTGCGTGAACTCACATTTGAAAAAATAACGGCTATGCGTCCCCAGGACCTGCCAGCCCAATATCAATAGATTTGGCACAGGGTTCCGCACCGGGTTATTTTTCCAGCCAGGAAATCAATTTTCTTATTATTCCGGCAGTGGTATACACTTCAAAAGTCTAACCTTCAAAAAGTAAAGCACAATCTTTGCTGCATTCAAAATATATTTGCACTCATATATGAAGTGGATCGCAGTTCCTTTTTTAATTATTCTCATGATGTTCCAGTCATTCAGCAAATGGATCATCATCTTTGAATTTAATATCAACAGGAACTATATATCAAGGAATCTTTGCGAAAACCGCTACCGCCCGCTGTTACACTGCAATGGCAAATGTCTGCTGATGAAAAAAATGGCGGCGGAAGAGAACCAGCAATCCCCGACAGGAACTATTAAATTGAATTGGGAAGCTTCCATCTTCATTGATACCCGTCCAGATTACCCGGGTAAAATTTTCTCCATTACCTCAAAGAAATTTATTCTCCAGTCATTTTATTGCCCCGAAGACCCCATTGTTTGTAAGGTATTTCATCCCCCGCTTGGCTGAGAAAGATCAACTTCCTTCCTCTATTTTTTTTCAAATCATTAAAAACATTACCTGATGAAAAGGATATTTTTTGTCATCCTCTTTACGTCTGTATGTTCGTTTTCGGAAATACAGGCATGTGATATTTGCGGTTGCGGCGTAAATAACTATTACATTGGCATCCTGCCCCAATTCAATCATACTTTTTTTGGAACCAGGTATTATTTCAGCAGCTACAACACACGGCTGGCTGCCGATCCCACTCAATTCAGTAAAGATTTTTACCAAACCACTGAACTTTGGGGAGGATGGAATATTGGTAAAAAATTCCAGCTGCTCGCTTTCGTTCCATACAACTTCAATCACCAGCATTCTGATGAAGGTATCACCAACACGAAAGGGCTAGGTGATATCACGCTGCTCGGGAATTATAAAGTATTTGACATTCGTTCAGTAACGCCCGGGAACAAGGTCATTTCGCAGCAACTATGGATCGGTGGCGGAGTAAAATTACCAACAGGGAAATTCAATCTTGAATCAACGACCCAGGATGTAGCCTCTATTGCGAACGGGCAATTGGGATCAGGAAGCATGGATGTTTTATTGCATGCCATGTATAATATTCGCATCAATCGTTTGGGTTTTAATTCGGCAGTAAGCTATAAAATAAATTCAGCGAATAAAGATGAGTACAGGTTCGGTGATAAGTTATCTGTAAGCAGCTTTGCGTCCTATTCAATATCCTCATCAAAAATTACGATCAACCCCAATTTTGGTCTCTTGTATGAGCATACAAAGGCAAGCGAATTGCAAGCCAGTAAGATCGCTCTTACAGGCGGCTCGATCCTGAATGGATCGGCGGGCATTGAAATGAGTTTTAAAAAAATGGCAATCGGTTTCAACGTACAGTTGCCAATCACTCAAAATTTTGCTCAAAATCAAACAAAAGAAAATATAAAAGGAATGGTACACGTAAGTTTCGCCATTTAATTTTTTCAAATAAAATATATGATTGTACGAAAATGATTGACAAAAATCATATGATGATAATTTGAAGATCAGTTAGAAAAATTTGCCCCATTATTAGTTTTGCGATTAAATAATGCGTGGATAAACAACTTACGCCCTAAGGCGGAAAATCGCTGGTTTTCGTTTCAATAGCAACCACCCCTGATTCCTCATGGGTGGTTTTTTTTCAATGCAGGCGATGTAATACCCGAAAAATTTATTTACTTATGCCCTACTCTTATCTTTGAAGATTCCCAATCCCTCCTTTAGGGGACGGAACTCCATGCGTATAGACATCATTACTGTTTTACCGGAATTATTTGAAAGTCCTTTTAACCACAGCATCTTGAAAAGGGCCCAGGAAAAAGGATACCTCGAGGTCCATTTGCATAACCTACGTAAATGGGCAATCAATGAGTATGGCCAGGTTGATGATTATCAATATGGCGGTGGCGCCGGCATGGTGATGATGTGTGAACCGTTGGCAAAGGCTATTGAGGAGTTATCCAAAGAAAGAAAGTACGATGAGATCATATACCTGGCTCCTGATGGAAAGACTTTTGATCAGAATATGGCTAACCAGCTTTCCTTAAACGAAAACATCCTGATGATCTGCGGACATTATAAAGGCATTGACGAACGTATCCGTGAGCATTTTATAACTGCTGAAATTTCTATCGGAAATTATGTTTTGAGCGGTGGGGAATTAGCTGCTGCCGTGCTGGTGGATGGCATTGGTCGTCTTATACCTGGCGTACTCAATGATGAAACTTCCGCACTTTTTGATTCTTTCCAGGATAATTTATTAGCTCCTCCAGTTTATACAAGGCCTGCTGATTTCCGCGGTTGGCGAATTCCAGATATATTATTAAGTGGTGATCCCCTGAAAATTCAGGATTGGAGGCATGAACAATCTTTGAAAAGAACCCAGGAAAAAAGACCCGGCATGTTGAAGGATGGGGATCAATAAAAAGCTCCCTGCCAAAGCAGGGAGCGGGACATTGCGTGAGTTGTTATAGCAAAAAATCATTTTTTTCAAAAGGTTAAGGATCAGCGTTAGGTTGGTTGCGACCATCTATGTGCAGGGTTTAAGCATAGGGGTGAAAAACACCTGAAAATTCTTAAGCTGTCACTGATTTGCCTTTGAAACCTTTCTTCAGAATCAGTTGGTATATCAATCTAATTATTATTAAAGTGATCATAAGGATTGCGGATTTTAAAAAAGGCCCCGCCAAGACTAGCAGGGCACACCCTTAACCATACGAAACCAAAATCTTTATATTAAAACTGATTAATAAATCAAACTTGAAGATGTAAAAATAATGTCACTTTCCAGCGGAAGCAACTAAAATCGTTCAATGGGCGAAAATTGACGTTGAAATCAGCGTTGCCCCATCAAAGGTTTATTCCGGATCAGTTTTACATTTCCTGTACGCTTCAAAACTCCCCATCCCTGGGTCTCCCCTTTGATAGCTTTTCGGAACGATCGGAATAAAACTACATACATCAACTGGCGATATGCAAAACGCTGGGGTAGCAGCCATATCAATTTGTATGGTTTTTGTTTTTCAAATATAAATGCCAAGAGAGAAACGGTCACATCGACCAAAAGAAATAAGCCATAGAAAAACAGGATCTGGTTCCTGCTATCGGCATCATGCCGGTTCCAGAAAAGGCTTAAAATAAATAAAAGATCAGCGATCGGTGCGAAGATGGGAGTCAATATCTGGAACAATAAAATATTTGGAAGGGCAATGAGGCCCAAAGTTTTATACTTGAAATTGAAACAGGCATCTTTATTTTTCCAAAAGCTTTGCATGATGCCATAATTCCAGCGAAAACGCTGTTTCATAAATTGATTCAATGTTTCCGGTGCCTCTGTAATGGCAACGGCCTCTGTGCAATTGCGGACCCGGTACCCATTCCGGAGAATTCGAATGGTAAGATCACAATCTTCTGCCAGCGTATCACTGGTAAATCCGCCGGCCCGGACAATCGCTTCCCGCCTGAATGCACCAATGGCACCCGGTACCACTGTAATACAATTTATAAGATCAAATGCCCGGCGATCAAAGTTCTGTGCAGTAGTATATTCAATGGATTGCCATATGGTAAGAACTGTTTTTTCATTGCCAACCTTTACATTACCAGCCACAGCCCCTACTCCAGGTTCACGGAAATACTTCATCAATTTTGAAATGGCATCGGGCATCAACTGGGTATCGGCATCGATGCAAACAACATAACGGCTGTCACAATTTGCAATTCCGAAATTCAGCGCCGATGCTTTGCCGCCATTTTCCGTTTTCAGCACTTTCACTTTATCATTGTTCAAAAATGCATATGATACTCTTTCAAATGTGTTGTCCGTTGATCCATCATCTATAAAAATAATTTCAAAATCTTCATAATGTTGTTGCAGCAGGTTCTCAATCGTTTTTACGGCATTCACTTCCTCATTAAATGCAGGAACAATGATCGCTACTTTCTCAGAAATGTTTGGCAATCCAGTCAATATTTTCTTTTCTTTTTTAGCCCTGTAAAACTGCATTGCAGCGAGTACACCCATAAATAAGATTCTTGCCAATCCTAAAATAATGGCCATCCAAAAAGCGCCTACCAGCAGTTTTTCGGTCCAATAAAAAATAGCGCTCGCCCAACCACTGAATTTTACAATATCCGTATGCACGGGAGGCATGATCACGTCTTTCGGAAGGTTTAAGATCTCGCTGATCGTGGCAAATTTTACTCCCCTTTTTTTGAAATAGCTTATGATGCGCGGCAAAGCTTCTACGGTTGCATCCCGGTTACCTCCTGCATCATGTAATAATATTATACCTTTTGAGCTATCTGATTCATATTGCCTCACTACCCTATTGTATATCGTGTCCGCATTTACACCGTGCTTGGTATCCCAATCGTCAGGATCAATGCTTTCACCAACGGTAAAATATCCATCTGCCCTTCCTCTTTCAACCGGCTTTAGTTCCTCAAGTTTTGATGGCTCGGCATCTGCATTGTAAGGAGCCCGGAAAAGTATGGTGCTTCTACCTGTTGCCGTTTCAAGTAACAACCTTGTAGCCTCCATTTCGGCCTCAGCTCGTTCATCACTTACTATTGCCATATTTGGATGGGTGAAAGAATGATTACCGATCTCGAACCCTTCCCTGTAGATCCTTTTTAAAAGAGGAAGATGGTTTTCTGCATTTATTCCCACGATAAAAAATGCAGCAGGAACCTTTTCCTTTTCGAGGATATCAATAATCTTTGGCGTATACTCCGGATCGGGCCCATCATCAAAAGTCAAAACAACTCTCTTCGTTACCCTGATATCATTGACCACGGAGTCCTGTCTAAAAATTTTTCCCAATCGCTTCCGTGTAACCCTGATCGTTCTACTGATCGTATCTTCTTTAAGAACTTTACCAAACCTCCTTATTACATAGCGCGTGGGTAACTGGCGGTAGTTTTCTTCACTTACCAGGTTCTCTATTGAGTCATTTTCAATATCAATGATCCCCTTTTGAGGGTTGCTAACAACATCAAGCACTTCACCTTCTTCTATGTAATCAGGTTTCTCCGTTACAATATCAAGCGTACTAAGAGTTGAAAAATTAAATGGGTGTAAGGTTAAGGCTTCATTGGTCAGATCCCGGCTGTAAAAATCCCATATGCGTTCATCTTCGGAGCCGAGCCGCCAGAGCGCTACGCCAGCAGTGCCATATTGATCAGCAAACCGTATCGTATTAAAATTGCAACCGGCATCTACAAAATAAACTTTATGGGTCACGCTGTCATTGTCATCATAACTGTAGGAACAATTATAAGAATCATTGTCAAAATTGATCGGGGCATTTAAATATCCTGGCCGTTGAAATGCATGTTGGTAGGTAACACTTTCTCCTTCCTCTCCTTCCGGCCAGTCATAACCATACCCCGCAATTGCCAATACAATTTTTGATGGTGAAATTTTTTTTGCGATCTCATCTGTCTCTTTCTCTATCCATTTCTGGTCACTCACCGGTCCTGGAACACTTTCAAGCCAATGCTGATCATACGCCATTAAAAATATATAATCATCATATTTACCCAGTTCTTTAACATCATAATCTTCATCCTCAGGTAAAATATCCTGGGTGATCAAAAATCCTTCGGGGTGAAGTTTTGCGGAAAGATCTTTCAGAAAGGCATGCATGGGTTGAATACTGCTTTCTTTCAATTCCTCGAAGTCAATATTTATACCCTGGAGTTTGAATTGCTTGAGATAAGTATAAATATCATTGATAAGATTTGCTTTTTTAACAGGGTTCCTCAGAACTTTATCAAGCATTTCGCCGTCAAACGTTCCGCTATGAGTGTTATAATCGACATTGGAAAGTATCGGGAGTATCCTGACGTTGTGTTGCCTCATCAGGTTCAGTCCAGAGGTACCTATTTGTTTGTTGACCTTCCCCGTTGCAGAATCCATAAAGAACCATTCAGGGATTACGGTATTCAGGTCGCCGATATGAGTTTGCAATGAAAAAAATGCCTGGGGATCCCAATCAACATAAAATGCGGCTCTTATTTTTTCAGTGCTGGTTTTCTTTTTTACGGCAGCTTGCTTTTTTTCAGCAGCAATTAATAAAGCATTGCGTTGTTTTACTCTTAAAAAATCGGCGATCCCTTTATACTTGACCGTTTCCTTTTTGGTAAATGCTTTGGGTATGGTTTCATTGCTTTTTCTGTGCGCCTGGTAAAATAAAGGAAGCTGGGGTTTGATATCAGTTCTCCAGGCGATCCACACAACGGGAACCAGCAGAATAAGAAAAAAAATAGAAAGACGACTAAACCATTGAAAAGTTTTCCATCGCAACGATGAAGATGTTTGAAAAATTTGTTTCCCTTTGCCCATTTTAGAACCTCAAAATTATTTAACAGATTGCCCGTTTACAAGTGAATACTATAAATTAGTAAAAATCTAACACTAAGAAATAAGTTCTTTCGCCTCTTTTAGAGCAAGCTGGCATGCAGTATCAATAAGAACAAAATTATCGGAAATAAGAGTAATACCGGTTTGATTCTCAGATTCCAGTTCTATTTGGTGAAGCAGGGGGGCAAGATGCTGCATTCCCATAAAGGAAAAGGTGGATTTCATGTTATGTGCAACAGAGGCTATCCTGGTATAATCCACCTGCTCTATCGCTGTTTTCAGATCTCTTAATTCCTGGGGTACCTGTGCCGAAAATGACCTGATCATATTTTTTTCAAATATGCTATCTCCTTTTGAAACAGTTTGTAAATATTCCAGGTTGATCACTGATGCCCTTGATGCAAAGGCGATTTGAGCATATTTATTAATGAGTTTGTAAAGTTGATCTTCATGAATCGGTTTTGAAATGTAATCATCCATTCCAGCTCCCAGGCATTTTTCTTTTTCACCGGCCAATGCATGGGCAGTCATGGCAATGATTGGTATCCCCAGGTGAAGGTCGTTTCTTATTTTTTCAGTTGCCGTATAGCCATCCATTTCGGGCATTTGAATATCCATCAAAATCATATCATACCCACCTGGGTTTTTCGCCAGTGCTTCTACAGCTTCAGCGCCATTGGGTTCCAAATCAAAATCAATCTCCCATTGCTGCAACAGGTATTTTATCAGTTTCTGATTCATTTCGTTGTCTTCTACCACCAAAATTTTTATCTTTTCGAGCAGGGGTTCTGGTATAAGTGCGGAAGGCGGCACTGAGGCTAATATCTCAGCTTCGCTGGCAACCTGGTAAGGCAGGGTCACAACAAACGCCGAACCTTTACCAGGCTCACTTCTTACTGAAATAGTTCCGTTTTGAATTTCTACAAGCTGTTTAACGATCGAAAGCCCAAGGCCGGTGCCTCCATATCTTCTCGTAGTTTCTGGTTGAGCCTGGTGAAATCGTTCAAAAATTGTTTTTTGCTTTTCGGGTTCAATTCCAATCCCGGTATCAGTTATGGTTATACAGATCCATGCCATTTCTTCACTCTTTCTATTACATTCTAATTTTACTTTTACCCCACCTTCATGAGTAAATTTCAAAGCATTGGTGACAAGATTAATTAAGATCTGGGTTAATCGGATTGCATCGCCTTTTAATATAGGTGGAATTTGATCATCCACTTCCAGGTAAAGATACAGGTCCCTGCTTTTGGCTTTCACGCTCATCATAGTAATTACAGAATCCATAAGCTCTAATGCATTAAAAGGGAGTCTTTCAATATGCATCATGCCCGATTCTATACGCGAGAGGTCGAGGATGTCATTAATTATAGCCAACAGATTTTCTGCTGAAGAGCGGATGGATCTCACATATTCCTGCTGATTCTTATCAAGATTTGTTTTATGCATGAGACCTGCAAAACCCAGGATTGCATTCATCGGCGTCCTGATTTCATGACTTATGTTCGCAACAAATTGTTCCTGGATCTTTGATGCTTCCTTTAATTTCTTTTCCGAAGTATCCAGTGTTTGAATCAATTTCTGCTGGCGCTGTCCCTGGTCGATCAGGTACCAGAAAGCAATAATCGATGCCAGGCAGGCAACGATTGCAAGTACGATTCCCCAACTCCTTGCGTTTGCGCCATTTGTTCTCACTGAAGCTGATATATTACTTAATGCATTTTGCCTATTTTCATTTATCAATGAGATAGCCTGGATTACACTGTCCCGGATTATTCTTCCGCGAAGTGTCCGAATAAAGGCCAATGCTGAATCTTTTCCCTGGTTGTGAAGCGTATTGACTACGCTCCTGCTATTTTCCATCTTCTCAGCCATTAAAAACCTGAGCTGGTTCAGCATCGATGATTCAGAAATGGGTCTTACGATACTATCAATTTCTAAAAGTTCGTTTTGAATATTAATGTATTCCCTGTTCAATTCCTGTACACGTTGTGCATCATCATTGGTGATGAGATCCCTGAGTGAGCTTTCGGAAAAGATGACATCCGTTTGCAATTTTTGCAACTTTGTTTTTATTTGCAACTCACTCAATAAATTTTCGTTGCCCTGGATAAGGTTCTTTATACTCTTCCCGGAATTGTATTGAAGAAAAACGATCAGTATAATACTGACAAGAAAAATAACGAGTACAATGTATTTGAACCTTTTTCGAATCATGCATAGAAGGTGTTGATCCAATGTAAATTACAAAAAACCTATTGGAAAAATCTACACATCCTCTCTAAATCGGCGGTAGCACAAAAAAATCGTAATGATGGAGGCAATCGCTATAAAAATAGTGGGGAATAAGATGAAAAATCTCTGTTGATTGTTAAGCTCAGACAAAAAAAGATACTCACTGGCTGCCAAGACCAATATGCAAAGCAGGAAAATAATTATATACTTCATCTTCATAAAATATAACCTGTCTTCCAGCCAATCCTGAAATGATGAGTTTATCAAATATATAAGTTGCTAATATTAACCGGAATCAATTTAGTTGACCCTCCACTATCCATCGGTGAAAGGTCAAAAAACATCGCCCATTCTTATAGAAGGTTGAGCCTCCGGGTAAGGAAGTTTTTGTAGGCATCAGCGACGGGAATGGCTGCATTATTTATATTAATGACCCCTTCTTCGATAAAATCGATCTTATTGAGGGCCACTATATAGCTGCGGTGAACACGCATAAATTTTAGTGAAGGCAATTTTTCTTCAATGGATTTCAACGTGGCATGTACGATATGAAATTTCTGGGCCGTAAAGATCTTTACATAATCCCCCATGGCTTCCAGGTAAAGTATGTCTTCTGCACTGACCTTTTTCAGAACACCATTGTCTTTGATAAATACAAATTCTTTGTCCTTGACTTCCACTTCCTCCTTATTACTTTCAATCGCTTCCTTAACCCGCTCGATGGCTTTCAGAAAACGTGCCGGCTCAATGGGTTTTACCAGGTAATCAACTACATTTAATTCAAAAGCATCGACAGCATAATTGGTTTTTGCTGTTGTGAAAATGATGAAAGGGCTTTTTTTACCAAGATTTTTTGTGAGTTCTATGCCAGTCATACCGGGCATTTCGATATCAAGAAGAAGAAGATCAACGGGACTCCTGTTAACATAATTGTATGCCTCCATGGCATTCTCACATTCGGCAACCATGGAAATGTCCCTGACCTGTTCCACAAGTTTTTTCATGGCCATTCGTGCCATCATATTGTCATCAACAATAATACAATTCATGGTTTCGTAAATCTAAAGAGTAACAATTTAGAAAATAACCATTAATATTTCAAGTTCATTTATTTAATACAAGATAAATGTAATTCGATTTTTGAGAAATCCACCGGGTTGATAGGTTAAAAGAAATTAACAACACCTACCATTTGACGGTAATGTTGACGGGTGCACCCGTAAATTCAATATTGCGTACGATCATCTTATCATCAGAATATCCGCTACCAAAAATTTTACCATTCACCAGGACTTTTGAAGGTTTTCCTTCCTGTTGCATAATAGCTAACAAGAACCATTTTCCTTTTTTCTTGCCGGGATAATTTCCATTGTTTGACCGGATATCCAATGTCAGACTATTATTGGTCACGCCGGAAGAAGAAAAATTTATGAGTTCATATTCATTCTTTTCAATAGCATTTCTTGTTTCCCCGTCATCATTATAGAATTCGAATGAAGATGGGTGGTCGGATGTGATATAGGTCACCCGAAGGGTATCTCCATCATACTCATTTGTGTTTCCCCTTCTTCCTGCATTCGAGAAAATAAAAGCGCCTTCTTTAAAAAAGAATGGAATTTGCCAAAGATTCACACTATCTGTTTGCCAAACGCCTCCTTTTACAAATTTGACACTGCCTTCGCTTTTATACCAATTGCCTTTCGGCAAATAATAGGTTCTCGTTCTTGCGCCTTTTTCTATTACCGGGGCCACAAGAATATTTTCGCCCCACATATATTCATCGGAGATATTGGATGCAGTAGTGTCCGTTGGAAAATAATAATACAATGGGGACATTAAGGGTTTGCCATATTTCGTTTGCTGGTAGGCCAAGGAATAGTTATAAGGCAGAAATGAATACCGCATGTTGATTACGGATTTTGCAATCTCCCTGTACGGAGTATCGATCAGGGCTGCTTCACTGGGAAAACTAAAAGCAACGGGATCTTTTTCATAAAGGGCAGTGCCATGGGGACGAAAGATCGGCGTGAATGCAGCGAACTCAAGCCATCGAATGTATAATTCATTATCCCCTTCGCCGCCAGCAAATCCACCGGCATCACTCATGCCCAGGAGAAGGGGCAATTGCGCTTTGAACCCGCTCCAGCTCCTGCTTACATCACCGGTCCAGGGAAATATAGAAAAGCGTTGGGTACCAGCAAATCCGCTCCTGTTCAAACTAAACAATCGCTTATTGGGAAAATCTTTTGCATAATTGTTATACAACATCTTCGTCCAGGTATGACCATATAAATTATGTACTTCATCCGCTTTAAATAATCTTTTGTAACCAGCATCTTTAAAATTATGATATAGATCTGCGGGATGTTTTTCCGGTTCACCTAAATCTCCCCACCAGGCCTCCACACCAATATCCATTTGTTTTTTATAAAACTGCCAGAACCATTGGCGGGAATCTTTTCTAAAAAGATCTACCAGGCCCCCTTTTCCAAAATAAAAATCGGTGAGGTAATAAGGTTTACCCGTGCTGTCAACAGCGAGATAAGGTTTTGAAGCGATATAATTTTTGGAGGTCTCTACAAAGAAGGGCTCTGTAACTAAAATGGTTTTTATCCCCTCCTTCCTGAAATCCGAGATCATTCCTTTTGGATCGGGCCATGCTTTTTTATTGACCCAATCAAGATTTCCCAGGCTATGTTTGATGCTGTCTCCAAACCAGAACAGGTCAAAGATGACAGCATCCACCGGGATTTGCTGCTCTTTCATTTTTGAGAGAATATCTTTTACCTGCGTTTCACTGGTATATCCAAACCGGCTCATTAAATTTCCCAATGCCCAGCGCGGAGGTAATGGCTGTGTGCCGGTAAGTTTATAATACGATCGTAACACTTGCTGGTAGTCGCCGAAAATAACATACACATTTAATTCTCCTGAAAATGCTCCGTACTCCAAAATGGAATTGGTTGTTTTCCCAATATCGAGGTATCCTTTTGATGGATTGTCAAAAAACAATCCGTACCCCTTTGATGAAGTAATGAAAGGAACCGAATAATTTAAGTTGTCCGCACCTTCGGAATAACCATACCATGGATTATTATAAAGGTTCAGCCTGTATCCGCGGCGGTTCAAAGGCAGGGCTCTTTCACCGGCACCGAAGATCTTTTCATCGTCCTTGAGTGGAAAATAAAATCCTCTATACCCATTCGTTTCGTGCGTCCCAATCATAACCGGCCTTCCTTTTAAAAAAATAGTGTCCCCGCCCATGGACACTTCAAAGAGCAAGTCTATTCTATGCGGGGCTTTCAAAATGACAGCATCACTTAAGGCTTCGCCATTTTTATACCCGGAAGGATCAAATTTTATTTTATAAATATTTTCTGTGTAGTTATAAATAGTAAACGTCCCATTTTTTGTTGTGAAAGACTTGCTTGCAACATCCGCCTGGGCAAATACAAAAACCGAAAATGATAAAGCAAAAAATAACAGGGCAATCTTTCTCATAAAGCAAATTATCCGGCAAGCTAAATAAAATAACTTCAGGATATCCTATTCAGGATCATATCGCTTTCCAATACCGCTCTTAAATTCGGCTTATGAAAAATAAAAAGATGTTTAAAATTTGTCACTGCTATGATATCCCTCTCAAGTAAAAAAGATTCGCGTTACCGTCCAGTAACCAGCTATGATCGCAATGATGGCTGACAATGGATATACAATCCCTGGGCGATACCAGCTCTTTTTTCCCCATAATGCAACGATAGATGAAAATATTAATACAATTATTGAGATCTGCCCAAGTTCAACCCCTCCATTGAATGCAAGTATGGAAGTATAGAATTTATTTGGAGGCAATCCAATTTCATTCAGCGCACTTGCAAAGCCCATCCCATGGATGAGGCCAAACATAAAAACGATAAGGACCCTCCATGCCTTCAATTCAGAAAATAAAATATTTTCTACAGCCACAAAACAAATCGACAAAGCAATAATGGGTTCTGTAATAGCTGAGGGAACAACAATTATATTCTTCATGCTGAGTGCCAATGTTACCGAATGAGCAACGGTAAATGCAGTGGCCTGCCAAAGAATGGTTTTTATTTTGTTGCTTAACAAACATAATGCAGAGACAAAAAGAATATGATCCAATCCGCCCGGAATAATATGGCGAAACCCGAGCTTCAGGTAGAACAATAAAACCGCTTCCGGGGGTGCCTTTTCCAATGCATAATTTATCGTATGCCCAAAAACTGTTGATGAAAGAAGCATACCGGACGCCAAAAGAAAAAACGCCATCTTATATTTAAGCCATTCTTTTTTCATACGCGTTCAGTTATATCAACAAATTCAAAACTTTTTCTGCTTCGGATTTTAATAGCGGCGAGATAACCGGGTTACTCTTTAACGCTTCTTTTAAAAAATTCCTGGCATCTTCTTTATCGCCGGTCTTAGCATAGATCAAGCCCACCTGGCATAATAAAGTTGGATTTTTACAATCCGTTTGAAGTGCAGTTTTTATATAGGATTGCGCTTTTGCATATTCTCCTTTTTTATAATAGACCCACGCAACGGTTTCATTCGCATCGATATTATTTGGCCGCCTGTTATATTCAAGCAATGCATGATCAATTGCCTTATCATAATTGTCAACTGCGAGGTAAGCGTACGCCATTTCCCGGTCGGCATAGTGACCACTACTATCCCCCTTAGCCATAGCCTCCGCCGCTTTTTCCATATCATCAATGATCTTATTCGCAACATTGGTAGCCTTTTGCTTGTCCCCAGCCAGTTTATAAACTTCAACCAATGCTTCCCTGAATGAATAATCATTGCTGGAAGCATCAGCCTGTTGATAAAGTTGAATAGCTTTTTGGTAATCCTTGTTGCCTACCGCAATCCTGGCAAGTCCTGCAAGTGCATATGGATAGCCGGGCCTGTTTTCCAATGCAATCGTATAATGCATTTCCGCATACTGCATTTCACCAAGTTGTTCGTACAATTTTCCCAACTGCACTCTTGCCCATTCGGTAGATTCAGTTCCTGTGGCTCCTGCCTCCACCGCTAATTTCATGGCATCAATGGCTCCTGGTACATCACCATAGATCTCCCTTAGGTAGGATATCCGTGAATAAGAACGAATGTCCGGGCGAATCGAAACCATTTTATCCGCGTCATCGAGCGCCGCTTTATAATTTCCTAATTCAACATTCGCATCCAATAAAATACCATATACAAATGCATTATAGGACCAGGTCTTTTCGATTTGTGTTGCTGCTTTTAATCCTTCCGCAAAATGATGTTGGGATAAATAGATCAACGCCCTGAAAGTGAGCGCCTCAAAATTTCCCGCATCCTTTTTCAAAATTGCGTTCACGCAATTCATGCCAGCTTTATCGTAATAACTATAGTTACCCGATGACCTTGCTTCCTGCAGGTAAATGGCCGCCAATGATGCAAGGGATTTAATGTCTGAAGAATTCTTTTTTATTTTTTGGATCAACCCTTCAGACATTTTTTTTGAAAGAATCCAATCAGGGGATTGCGCAGCATTTCCTTTGCGAGGAAGTATCTCAAACAATTGAGATGCTTTCCTGGATTCGTCCTTTTTATATTTTAGAATTATAAAGGCTGCGGCAATAGCAAACAAAAACAAAACGGTGAAGTATAAAATTTTCTTTTTCATAATTATTTATTTGGATCGCTGAATGGATTAATAGTAAGTCCGCCCGATTGATCCAGGGCGGACTTACCATGTTATTTAATTCTTTACAACTTTTATCGTCTGTTTAACCATACCATTCTTGAGTGCTGCAACAAGGTAGGTTCCCTGTGCCAGGTTACTCAGATCAAAATCCGTAGTAAACGTTCCTGCTTCATGTTTTTTATCGACAAGAACTTTTATCAGCTTGCCCTGCATATCATAGGCAACAATCTTTACCTGGGAAGTGGCGTCCACGCTATACCTTATCGAAGTTGTTTTCTCAACCGGGTTGGGAAATGATTTTAGATTGATCTCAGGCGAAGACATCCCCAAACCGCTAAAGCCTGTCTTTTCCTGGACCTGTTCCGTTGTTCCTTTAATTGCCTTCGTTGATTGACCAGAACCTGATTGATTTAGATTACAGTCGCACACGTGTGTCCCTGCCCATGGTGAGGCAACGTAAGGGAATGAAGTTTTGAAAGGCGCATCATTTTCATTCACTCCGGTATTGTAGGTAAGTACGTTGAGCAGATCAGTAGTTACCGGGTTGGTACCTTTAAAATCGTCGTACCACAAACCGATCGCCGCCAAGGCAACACCACTCACTGCCTGCAGTTCGATTTTTGTAACATCATCTTCCAGCCTTCTTCCATTGGGGAATCCATCCATGTTAGGAATGAATTGCAAAGAAGTGTTTGTGTTGTAAGCAGGATCCGTCAATCCTAAAACCGCTGCCTGCACGATACCTTCCGAACTAAATTTAGGATCGTCGCGCTGGGTAACCGGTACCGCCATGTTAAGTCGCAGCAGGTCACCTCCTGTTGGCAGGAAATTATTTATAAATGGCTTGCCAGCGGCGAGAGGGTTTCCATTTTTACCCGTGGCAAGCTGGTAAGGCCTTAGATTTGGAACGCCCGTGTTGAAGATGGGCCACAAGTCAACTGACCTTGGAGAATTGGCAGCTGGCAATAATAGTTTTCCAAAAACAGCATCATCAAGCGCTGTTCCAGCCAATGCTGCATTTCCTTTTAGTCCATACAAACCATTTTGACCATTTCCAAACCCGAATGATCCTAAAGAATTTTTCTGTATCCGGAGCGGAGCAAGTGCGGGTACAGCACTCCCAAATTGTGCATCATCCATATACAAAGCCAATTCCGGGTTATAAAAGAAATTGCCAAAAGTTTTAAGGCGGGAAAGATCTTCGTAGGGAGTCATTGAGTTCCAAAGATCCTTATAGCCGATCGGTGTAATGACTTCATTGGTCAATGGCATTCCCAATCTTGAAACCTGCACCCAATCTCCAAAATGGGATTGTGTACCATTTTGATTCAGCACACTTATTCTCTGCCGGCTTGCTGAGGCCCACACCCCGATCACGTAATCAGGGTCAAGGATCGTTTTAGCGCGAGACACTGACTTCCCGTCTTTCTGTAAAGTCGAAATCGGAATTTGTAAAGCGATGGTAGAAACGTTTAGACATTTCAATCCATCTGTGGGAGGGGTGCCGGTAGTCCTCGGAGCGTCACCCAGGTCAAAAACACCTCCAAGATCAACAAAAAAGGGGTCGTCTGCAGTACCACAGAAAACTTTTTCACCCGATCTTGTTCTTGTAATAGAATTTTTGATCAGTGTTTCATAGTCAGGTGCATTTAATCCAACCGCCGAACTGATAGAGCGGGGCCCAATGTTTGGAGGAGGCACCGTTCCATTTTTTACAATGGTTGAAAAATGCCTGCAACCATCGGTACTTCTTTCCAGGGTGTAGGTCGTCTTCAGGTTTTGTTTCCCGAGACGGATGTTAAAGAATGTTGTTGGGTCTTCATTCTTTTTTTCGAAAGTGAAACGATAAACGATATCGTCCCCTTTCGTGGTGGCATCATTGTCAATATGAATTTCATAGCGGATGTTCTCACCAAACTGGTAATAGTTTGGGCCGCCCTGGGGTAATTGCCCGGGCACATAATTAGCAATGATCGTGATCGTATTAGGATCGTCAGGACTTCGGAAAGCATACAGGTCTGTATTATCCGCCAACGGATCATTAGCGATCAGCGGAGCTTCCCTATGGCTCGATGCAAAAACATTAAATGGAAAAATGTTAATGAACATCGCCACTAAAAGGATCGAAGCATAGATCTTTCTTTTCATGATTTATAGTTTAGTGATGAATAAACGGGCCCTCCGTTTTGTGATAAAAACAGTCCAGGTAACAGCAATAAAATTCTTAAGGAATACAACCAGCGGCAGGAACAGTTAGTCGCATTCACAAGCAGTGATCAAAAGGTAGGGTCGATTGTTTTGTTTCTATTGTTGGTGGAAGGGGTTTGGAATTTCCAATATGATCATCCAATGTTTAAATACGGTGATTGATTCAAACTGGATTGTTATTTTCAAACATGAACAAAAAATGAATAAAAGAAGCATACCGGCAGCTGCACTCACCTTGAATTGAGATAGCGAAAATAAATTGCAGCCATGTTAAACAACCCGAAGATTGCAAAGGCCTTCAAAAAGTCATCCAGGAGGCAATAAGTTTCACCATTGTGATCAATAGAATTAATTTTATAAAAATCAAATAGACCATGTCTTCATTTTCAATTACGGGGAACCTTGTCGATGTGCACCAAAAAAAAATATATCCCGCAGAAATTGCAGTAGAGGAAGGCAAGATCCTTTCCATCAAAGAAATTCACGTCTTCCATGGCAACCCTGGAAATTTTATTCTTCCCGGTTTCATTGATGCTCATGTTCATATAGAAAGTTCCATGCTGGTGCCTTCAGAATTTGCAAGGCTTGCAGTAGTACATGGCACCGTTGCAACCGTCAGTGACCCGCATGAAATTGCCAATGTTTGCGGATTGGCCGGCGTTGCTTTTATGATCAGGAATGGGAAAACGGTTCCTTTTAAATTTCATTTCGGGGCCCCAAGCTGCGTACCGGCTACCAATTTCGAAACAGCCGGGGCAACGCTTGATCCGGGCGACGTAAAAAAGTTGTTGGAGAACAATGATATATTCTATTTAAGCGAGATGATGAACTTCCCCGGCGTGCTTCATGAAGATGTTGATGTATTAAAAAAAATAGCTGCCTCACATCGGTTGTTAAAACCAGTTGATGGACACGCTCCCGGTTTACGGGGTGAGGATGCAAAAAAATATATTGCCGCCGGAATTTCTACGGATCATGAATGTTTTACCAGCGAAGAAGCGTTGGATAAATTACAGAATGGCATGAAGATCATCATTCGGGAAGGGAGTGCAGCAAAGAATTTTGAATCGCTGATCGGTCTCCTCAATGATTATCCTAACCAGATGATGTTCTGTAGCGATGATAAGCACCCTGATAGTTTGGTAAAGGAACACATTAATGCGCTTTGCGTAAGGGCGATCGCAAAGGGAATCGATCTTTTTAAAGTGTTGCAGGCTGCTTGCGTCAACCCCGTTCATCACTATAAAATGAAAGTAGGATTATTGAAAGAAGGGGATGCCGCTGATTTTATTAAAGTAAACGATTTGAAGGATCTTGAAGTTGTTGAAACATACATCGATGGCAGAATGGTTGCGCAGAATGGGAAAACGAAAATAGAAAGTGAAAGATCAGAAACGATCAATAATTTCTCCTGCACTAAAAAAAATATCATAGATTTTGAGTTCGTATGGAAAAATGGAGACAAAATTTATGTGATCGAAGCCCTGGACGGTCAACTTATAACCAATAAACTTTTTCAAATACCTAAAATAGAAAATGGAAAAATAGTGGCCGACACTCAAAATGATATTTTGAAAATTGTGATTGTAAACCGATACAAAGATGTTCCGGTGGCAAAAGGATTGATCAAAAATTTTGGATTAAAGAATGGGGCGCTGGCTTCATCCGTTGCGCATGACAGTCATAACATCGTCGCTGTCGGCGTTGATGACGAAAGCATTTGCCAGGCGGTCAATATGGTTATTGAACATAAAGGAGGAGTAAGTTTTGCAGGGGACGACGAAGAAATGATTCTTCCATTGCCCGTAGGGGGATTGATGAGCAACCAGGATGGCTATAAAGTTGCGGAACAATATTCCCTTATTGATCATATAGTTAAAAAAGCAGGCAGCAATTTATCTGCTCCTTATATGACCCTTTCTTTCATGGCTTTATTGGTGATTCCCCACCTCAAATTGAGTGACCTGGGACTATTTGACGGGGACAAATTTGAATTTGTGCATTACTAATTCCCACCCCGATTCAATTGATAAATAGGCGGTAATCATCCATTCATTTTCTCCAATTTTTCTTTGGCACAGTTTTTCTTTTAACATATCTGTATTAATTCCGGGAACGGATTTATCGTCTTATTGAAGTAGAAACTTTATACAATTGGACTTTAAAAAAAATAGGTTATGGAAAATTCTACCTCATATATAACAACAGTCTTCAGCAAGCTTGATTTACCGGAAATGTTACTGGAGAAATTAGCAGGAACAAATACTGATGTAAAAAATTCAGAAGTTGTGATCCCGGGTATTCTCGAAACCATTGGTCACCATTCAACAGAAACATATACAACAGTAAATGTAGAAGTGATCTTTATGAGCGATGATCTTGAAGATTTCGGATACATCCATGTACCGGTTATTACTCCCTTCCTGTTTACATGTACCAAAGGAAGCAAGGATGCTTACAATATAGATTGGGCTGCTTCACTTTCGTAGCAAGTCACCATCCGTTCCACCTTTGATCTTTGTGATGGTTTACCTTATTTGCCTGCTCCTCCTTTTTCGCCCTTTCATTTCTGCTATTTACCGACTTTACCCCGGTTAACACCTGTTAACCCTTGACTATTTGCTACTGTTAATAGTATTTTTGATTAAAATCACACACAATGGATATTGAAAATAAACCCGAAGATAGAAGAGACTGGCGGGAAGAGCGGAGAAGGTGGAAGGAAGACCGGAAAAGATGGAGGCAAGACCATCACAATAGGTGGGAAGAAAAGTGGGAAGAAAAAGGAAAGTATTTTCAGGAAAGATGGTCAGATCGTAATCACTCCGGAGGTGGGAACGTGTGGACAGGTGTTTTTTTATTGATCATAGGTGGGGTTGCACTTCTGAAAGCAAGTTTGTTCCCAATGCCTCCCTGGGTATTCACCTGGCAAATGCTTCTGATCGCCATGGGGCTTTTTATCGGGGTCAGGCATAAATTCCACGGAGCCGGCTGGTTTATATTGATGCTGGTTGGAGGCGTCTTTTTAACGAACGAGTTTTTCCCCGAAATCATGCTCAGGCAGTACCTATGGCCAGGAGCATTGATCGTCCTGGGTTTGTTTTTTATTCTCAAACCCCGTCGTCGCCCATGGAAAAATTATGTCGAGGATAAAACAGAACCAAAAGCAGAGACCACACAAACTGAATCTGGTTCAAGCGAAGACTATATAGATAGCACTTCCATTTTCGGAGGCATTAAAAAAAATGTGATCTCAAAAAATTTTAAAGGTGGAGATATAACCAACATTATGGGTGGAAGTGAAATTGATTTAACCCAGGCGGATATTAATGGAACAGTGACGATTGATCTTACGCAGATATTTGGAGGCACCAAATTGATTGTCCCTTCCAACTGGCAGGTAAAAACTCAAATGGCAGCCATCTTTGGCGGTGTGGAAGATAAGCGCTCTTTGCAGAATGTAACCATTGATCCAAATAAAAAACTGGTGCTTGATGGGACATCCATATTTGGAGGAATTGAAATTCGCAGCTATTAATTGACGATACATGATAGATGAAAGATGGCAAATGCATAACAGCCCATTAACCGTTTACCATGCAAAAACCAACAACATATGAACTGGTATCTTGCTAAACTTGTATTCAGGATCGTTTGCGGTGATGGAGATCACACCCCTCAATTCGATGAGCAACTTCGCCTGGTCTCTGCCCATTCAAAAGAAGAGGCATTCAAAAAAGCACAGCAAATGGGTGGAAAGGAAGAAGAAACATTTTATAATCGTAAGCAGCAACTGGTGCGCTGGCAGTTTATTAACGTGAGTGAAATTTACAAGCTTAGTGAATTGATTGACGGCGCTGAATTGTATTCGCGAATTGAAGAACGTGATAATGCAGAAGCATATATTCATGTAGTGAATCAGAAGGCGGACAATCTTTTGTCCTCAGAAACACATCAATTGCTTCAACTGGCTTAGTGTATGCCGGACAGCGACAGTTAAATAAATAATTCATTTTCCTTTTCTTATTTGTATCTCTTTTTTCAATGGCTTCATCACCCTTATCACAAACAAGGTTTAAAATTATCTTCGGCTTCAGCTGGTTGATCGCTTTTGCAGATTTTGGCCTGGTACTGAGATGGTTTGATCAGCCCTGGGCTGTGGCCATTATTGATAGTTCCATCAGCACCATTTCCCTATTGTTGCTTTCCCTGTTAATTATAAACACCTTACGTTTTTATACCCCAAAAAGGGAGCGGTACCTGAATATATTTACCTGGTGCCTCTTCCTGATGGGCATCTGGCTCACCTTTAACCACTGGCTGCTCTTGCTTACGGCAAGCGATTATGACGGATATAAATCTTTTCTTAACAATTCAATGCCGGTACGGGGAAGCATCGCCCTGTTGATACTGGGCTGTGTTGCATTAATTAGCGTGATATGGTATAATTCAGAGGAGCAAAAACAAACGGAGCAACGGAAAACCGATGCAGAGAAGTTGGCAAAAGAAGCTGAGCTTTTTAAACTTCGTCAACAATTGCAACCCCATTTTTTATTTAATAGTTTAAACAGTATAAATGCTTTGATCGGCATGAAACCTACCGAAGCGAGAAAAATGATACAGGAGCTTTCTGATTTTTTACGGGGAACCATGAGAAGGGAGGAAAACCAGCTTATCAGTTTTTCAGAAGAACTTGAATATTTAAAATTATACCTGGAAATCGAAAAGGTCCGTTTTGGTTACCGGCTCAAAACTAAAATGGATATTTCCGAAGATTCTCTTACATGGAAAATACCTTCCTTGTTAATTCAACCATTAATGGAAAATGCCATTAAGTTTGGTTTATATGGAACAACAGGAGAAGTCGAGATCGCATTAAAAGCCAGCATTTCTAATAAGAACCTGGTCATAACAGTGGAAAATCCTTTTGATCCTGATATGCAATTGCCGGAAGGCACGGGATTTGGATTAAATTCTGTAAAAAGAAGGTTATATCTTTTATTTGCAAGAAATGATCTTGTAGAAATAAATAAAGAACAAAATTTCTTTGTAATAACGATTAGAATCCCGGAAACTCATGAATAAAATTATAATTATAGATGACGAGCCCCTGGCAAGAAGTATTGTAAAAGAATATTTACAAAAATATACTGAGCTTGAAATGGTGCAGGAATGCAATGATGGATTCGAAGGGTTGAAAGCGATCCAGCAACACCAGCCAGATCTTATTTTTCTTGATATACAAATGCCGAAGATCAATGGATTTGAAATGCTGGAATTGATCGATCAGCCTCCTGCCGTGATTTTTACAACCGCTTTTGATGAATTCGCTATAAAGGCTTTTGAAGCGCATGCCATTGATTATTTATTAAAGCCGTTTAACCAGGAAAGATTTGACAAGGCGATCCAAAAATGGAAAGAGCAGGTTGCAGGATCACAGAAGAATACCAACGAACTTTTGGAAACGGCTTCACAATCGCCTGCACAAAGCCTGCGCATCGTAGTAAAAACAGGAAGCAAGATCAAGATCATTCCTGTCCATGATGTATATTATTTAGAGGCGGCCGATGATTACGTAAAAGTATTCACACAGGAGGGGAGCTTTTTGAAGAACAAGACGATGAGTCATTTTGAAAAAACGCTCGACCCTCAGCAATTTGTCCGTTCCCACCGGTCATATATTGTGAATGTGCAGCAGATCACGAGAATTGATCCTTACGAAAAAGATAATCATATTGCCATTTTAAAATCCGGGGGAAGGGTTCCTGTTAGCCGCAATGGATATATCAGGCTAAGGACAGTGCTGGGTTTGTAGCATGTTATCACGGGTTAAGCCTCCTGCCCTGTCCAGAGCGCTCCACCAATACTGTTTCGCGACGCGCCTGTGACAGATGAGAGTACATTATATTCCTGCCTCCATCGCAGCACTCCCATAAAGGCCATAATCATTGCCTCTTTATATTTTACCAGGTTTTCATCCGGCACAACTATTTCAATACTTAATTCTTTCAATTCATCGCGCAATCTTTCGATAAGGAAGGTATTAAAAGCGCCGCCCCCTGTAATCAGGATTCGTGCATTTTGATTTATGGACGGGGACATGGAGATGGCATTCCTGATCTGTATAACAATATGTTCGACATAGGTTCTCAATGAATCCTTTATTTCATGGTCCATACTATGGATCATTGGATAAACCACGTCAGTCCCAAAATCATTTGCAAGGGATTTAGGATAGGTCCGTTTGTAAAATTCGAGGGCATTTAATTTTTCAAGCAACGCAGTTTTAATCGTGCCGCCTGCAGCGATCATTCCCTGGTCATCATATTCTTTTCCTATCTCTTTCGCAAGCATATTTAAAACACGATTGGCAGCGCAAATATCAAAGGCAGTATAAGATTCCTGATTAAATGATATGTTGGCAATGCCCCCGATATTCAGAAAAAAGTCATAATCTTCCAGCAACCATTTTTCCCCAATTGGTACAATGGGAGCGCCCTGGCCACCAAAGGCAACATCAAGTGCTCTTAAATCGCAGACAACAGGCAAACCTGTTTCAGCGGCAATGGAAGCTCCATCACCCAATTGAGTGGTCATTCTTTTTTGGGGAATATGAAATGTAGTGTGGCCATGTGAAGAAATCAATGCTACCTGGAATTCCAGTCCATATTCATTAATGAATTTATTCACCTGTTGTCCTATGTAATGCCCGTATTCTGTATGTAACAGCTGATAATCTAATGCAGGTAATGTGCTGGCTGTTTCCAATCTCCCGGACCAATCCTCGTCATAAGGATAACAGGATGCCTGCCTGATTTCATAGCTCCACTTCCCTGCATTTTCCTGGAATTCAGCAAATGCAATATCAAGCCCATCAAGAGAACTACCACTCATTACGCCTATAGCACGGTAAATCATTTTGCATTTATGATTTTAGATTTAGATTTGCCAAAAGTAAGTTGAATAGAGACATGGAGTATAAGAGTCGCAGGCAATAAGTCCCGGAAAGTTGAAAGCATCGTTCGGGTTGCAAAGTCCGTCCAACCAGGCTGGACCTCATGAAACTTAAAGCTCAAAAAAAATATTTCCAACCATTATCCTTATACAAATGGTAATAAATCTCAGCGAGCAACATAGCCTGATCACGAATTGGATCTCAGAATTACGTGATGTGGATATCCAGAATGACCGCATGCGGTTTCGGCGCAACCTTGAACGCATTGGGGAAGTCATCGCATATGAGATCAGCAAAAAGTTAGAATTTGAGGAAAAGGAAATTCAGACGCCGCTCGGTATAGCCCAATCGAAAATAATAAAGAATCAACCTGTGCTCGCTACCATCTTAAGAGCAGGGCTTCCTTTACACCAGGGACTTTTAAATTTTTTTGACAAAGCGGATAACGCATTCATTTCTGCTTACCGAAAACATAGAAAGGATGGATCATTTGAAATAAGCCTTGATTATATCTCCTGTCCGGAAATTGAGGATCGGATCCTTATTATATCGGACCCGATGCTGGCAACAGGTTCGTCCCTGGTAAAAACGATCCAGTTTTTAAAAGCAGAAGGTAAACCCAAAGAGATCCATGTTGTGGTTGCCATTGCCTGCACAGTGGGAATCGAATATGTAAAAAGAGAGGAGCCTTCCGTGACCATATGGTGTGGTGATATTGATGATGAACTTACTGCAAAAGGATATATCGTTCCCGGCCTCGGCGATGCAGGTGACCTGGCCTATGGGGTTAAAGTGCAGATGTAATCAATTTACAGGGGCTTGGTTATAAAATTCCGGCGAGACCCCGATCAAAAGGCCTGAAATCCCCCTCCTGGAGTCCTAAGGATTGGCCGTCAATCAAATAATAAGCAACTTTATAGGATCATTTATCGATTTTATTTCAATACTTCTGGCATTTGTTGTATTTTTCATCTCCATACTTTTTCTGCAATGAAAAAACTGCTTTTAACCGTAACTATATGTGGTGGACTGATAAGTGCGACCTTCGCCCAGGACCCTAATTTCTCACAATTTTTCGCCTCTCCTTTGACTTTAAATCCTGCGCTTACAGGAAAATTTGATGGAGTGTATAGAGTTGCAGGCAATTATCGGAACCAATGGCCCACAATTTTTAATGCATTTACTACATATACCGCTTCTTTTGATGCTGGCATCCTGAAAAATCGGATTCCGGAATATGACCAGCTGGGAGTAGGAGTTTTAGGATTTTCTGACCAGGCTGGTGATGGAGTTTTAAAAACTAATTCAGCCGCTCTTTCTATCGCTTATCATAAAAGTCTTGATGAGAACGGTTATAACCAAATCGGAGCCGGGTTCCAGGGAGGGTTTGTAAGTAAAAGACTAGATGTGACAAAACTCACCTTCGAAGACCAGTTAACGACCTCAGGATTCACAGGAACAACGAGTGAAGTTTTTTCCGGACGACAGGTTAGTGTTTCTTATTTCGATATGAATGCCGGGGTACTTTACAACGGTTCTTCAAACGGCTACAATAATTATTACCTGGGTGCGTCGATGTATCATATCAACAGGCCAAAAGAAAGCTTCCAGGGCGATCCTTATTTTTTATTAAATGCCAGGGTTACTATTCAAGGTGGCGGGAAGATTCCTGTTGGACAATACAATTATTTACATTTTAGCGCCATCCATAGCATACAGGCAAAGGCTCATAATACTGAAATAGGAGGAGCTTATGCGCTGAATCTTAATGCGAATGATGAAAATCCAACTACCGTTTATCTTGGGAGCTGGTTTAGGTTTGGGGACGCTGTTATACCTTATGTAGGATTGGAGTTTGGAGATATTCAGATCGGTGCTACCTATGATGTCAATATCAGTAGCCTTAGACCAGGTTCAGATACGAGGGGGGGAGCAGAAATTTCCCTTATCTACATCAAGAAACCTACTGACCCCAATACAAAAAGACTTAACTGCCCTAAATTTTAATCTCGTAATAAAATCGGGTCAAATTTATTCATAAGAAAGGGTACAGATAATTTCTGTCCCTTTTTAGTTTTAAAGAATGAAAAAGTTATTCAGGAACTTAACTTTTTGGGTACTGGTAGCAATTACCTTAGCTATTTTTCTTGGAAGGTTTGCGCCCCAATTCGCCCTGCTACAGGTTTTGGATCATCCAATAAAAACCAAAGTTCTTGGCCAGGAAATCATTATTGGTACTACACTTAGCGAACTTCTCTCCGGCATATTCATAAGCATCGTTAAGTTTTTTATAAACCCGATCATATTTCTCACGATTACACTAGGGATCGTGAGTATGGGTGATCTGAAAAAGGTTGGCAGGGTCGGCGTAAAAGCATTGCTCTATTTTGAGATTGTTACCACATTTGCGCTCATCATCGGGGTAATGGTTGCCTTCGTTATTCAACCGGGCAATGGAATCGATACCAACCACATTAAAGGAGAAGATGTTTCAAAATATACCCAAACCAAGTTCAGCTGGTTGAAATTTCTCAAGGAAAATTCAACACTTCAGGTACTGATCGTTGCACTTTTATCCGGGATCATTTTAAATTATTACAAGCACAAGGATAAGATCATTGATTTTTTAAAGCTCGCCGCAAAATATGTATTTAAGGCCCTCCATATGGTAATGCTGATAGCTCCGCTTGGCGCTTTTGGTGGAATGGCTTTTACAATAAGTAAATATGGAATCAGCACTTTGCTTCCATTAGGGAAATTGATGCTCACTGTGTATATCACGATGATCATTTTTATTTTCGGTGTTTTATGGCTCGTCCTTAAATACTATCGTGTCAGCGTTTTTAAATACCTGAAATATATACGGGCAGAACTATTAGTGGTTCTTGGCACCTCCTCATCCGAGGCAGCATTGCCCAGCGTTATGGAAAAACTGGAAAAAATGGGCTGCTCAAAATCAGTTGTAGGATTAGTGGTGCCGGCAGGTTATTCATTCAACCTGGATGGAACCACTATCTATTTGTCGATGTGTATGATCTTTTTAGCCCAGGTTTTTCATGTACATCTTTCGATGCAACAAATTTTCAG
>Ga0193726_1000708_pt1 | contig 31823 bp, 43 predicted proteins | sample H2c1metaG_FD_144928 | JGI IMG/M metagenome (GOLD analysis project Ga0193726, IMG submission 144928) | Soil microbial communities from a riparian zone of the East river system, Colorado, United States - H2c1 | ecosystem: Environmental > Terrestrial > Soil > Riparian zone | place: USA: East River... | reverse complement strand
CATCGATTGTCGTCGCGAGACTCGCGCATGAGGTGCAGGCTGCCGTCTTTGTGAGGGACCCGTCAAGGCTGAGAGCAACATTATTCGGATTGGCGCTCGGATGATACTCATGGATAGCACAGTTGCCACCCGTGGAAGACGAAGCTGCGCTAAGCGTGATGACTTCAGTGGTGGAACCGCCGGTCGATGTTGATGGAAGGATATAGGCGACCGTGGTAAAGGCCGTGTTTCCTTCCGTACCACTTACAACTCCACCATGAGTCGATGCCCCCGGAGCTAATTTCAAAGTCCCGCCCGCCGTTACTCCGGTGATGCGATCCTGCGACGTTGCGGAACTATTGTTGATATAGCAGGAGAAGATATAGCCGTTTCCCGCCGTCAGCGCCGCGCCCATCGTCGCCGTGCATGTGCTTGACGCATTAGCAATAGTGCAATTTCCCTTTTGGACAAACGATAGGGTTCCACCCGTCGATGACGGGAAATGAGGCCCGGCAGGCATGTATTGGGCGAAGGCCGAGGAAGTCAAGAGAGAGAAAAGTAGCAGTCTTATCATCGGACAACACGCCAATTCAGAGTGACCGCACCCGGCGTGATTGAAGCGCTCGTCCAGTTGCAGACATCGAAATTGACGTTGCCGCTTGTTGGATAATCCGCAATCGTCAGGCCGCCACTGGTTGAAGGAATGTACCCAGTAATCGCTTTGAGCGAGCCGTTTGCGTTCCAGCTAATCGCGTCCGTGCTGGCGACTCCTGTTGCAGTAGTGGTTACTACCGTCGCGCAAGCGCCCGAGGCAATTGCTGAAGTCCCAAGGGCCGACGTGCCGCTGGCGATGGTCTGCGTAAGAGTCACTGATGACGGGATCGTAGTTCCATTGACGCTGGTCGTACTGCTAAGTGCGGCAGCGATATTGGCGGCTGGTAGAACTCCGGTTACATCGGCAGTGAGTGAAACCGCAGAAGAGGTGATTACCGACTCATTGACTCCATCAGCAGTAGCCGGTGCGGCAAAGTGCAGAATTCCTGCCGTGATCGTCGCTGGAAGCTTGCCTAACCATGCAGTCCCTCCTGTTACTGGAGCTGCAAAGCCTGCTGAGTTGGTGGGAAGAGTGGGGATCGACCCCGTACCCGCCTGCAACTTCATCGCTCCCGGAGTCGTTCCTGTTGCGCTAAAAGACGGAGCACTTACGGGAACAGTGCAGATGAAGCTAACGCCACTCGTATCCGTGCAATCAGGCAGAGCGGACGCATTCGCGAGCACGAAGGCATCAGTGGCAATCTTGGTCGTGTTGTCTCCAGGACTTTGCGTTGTGGCTGACGTTCCATTTGGGAGTGTCGGCGTACCTGAGAGATTGGCCGCCGTAGTCGCGCTCGTTGCTGTCGCCGAATTGCCGCCGTAGGAACTTCCCCCGACCTCCACCTTTACGCTGCTGCCGGTAGGGTTGGAGAATGTCGCCGTGAGTCCCACACCGTTCACAGTGCTGTTGATGAGATTCAAGGCCGTCTGAGTGCTGATATTCGCTCCGTTGGTTTGGAGTGTCGTGGTTCCCGGGGTTAGCGTCTGCCAGCCCTGCGCGGTTGCTCCGGAGTTCATTCCCCATATTTGATTGGCCGTGCCGTTGGTGTTGATGTTCGTGGCTGTGGATGAATTCCCAGTGGTGGGATTAGAAATAGTCCCCACCCCGTTTACATCAGAGGCTGCCAAGGTGACGGCACCAGCCCGAGTATTGAAAGTGGTGACGCCGTGCGCATCGACATACTGCTTCGTAGAGGCCTGCAGGTTGGTTGTGGGGTCTCCTGGAAGCACGATAGGTCCTGTCATCGTTCCGCCGGCTAATTGAAGGGCAGTGGAGGCCGCTGATGCGATTGCCGCCGCCTGTGCTGTAGCCGCCGCGCCAGAGGGATCAGCACCAACGTTTGAAGCCGTGAGGACAACGGTTCCAGTCTGCCCATTGACCGAACTGACCGCTCCCCCACTTGTCGAGCCGCCAAGCGTAATCGGGAAGATCCCGACAAATGTTCCAGTCGGCAAAACGACTTTGTAAAAGTAATTCCCCGGCGAAGCCCAAAAGCCAAAGTTTCCCTGAAAGTCTGACTTCATCGGATTTGAAGCATGAACCGTCAGCCCTTGGTTGCTGAAAATATTCGCTGGAGAGACGCAGTTCCCGTCTGTACAGATCGTGACCGTCGAGTTGGGAATTGCCATCACGGGCACTTGCGAACCCGGAGGGTAATTGGACGCAATTGTGGCTACTCTCTTATCGAAACGGACGCCTTGTCCGAATGCAGACGCACAAAAGCACGCGGCCGCGATAGCTGCGAGTAGCTTCATTGTTTCTCCTTTATATTTTGGTGGCCCAGCTAGTGCCGTTACAGAAAGTCGCGTGGCCGTCTTGAGAGAATGCCCAGCCTATGACCGTGCACGCGCCCGAAGGGGCGACGGCAGGCCCGCTGAATTCGGCGGCTTTGAGCGTTCCCAAGCCATTGCCTTGCGCCGTTGTATCGACGCTGAGTTGACCTGCTGCCGTCTGGGTAATTCCAGCGGTGCGAGTAAGGGCGGGAGTCGTCGTTCCGTAGATCTCCGGCTGGCTGAAGTAATAGCCTCCAAGAAGTCCGGTTGCCTCAAAGCCTCCGCTGATCTGGAGTGCGCCCGCAATCGTTCCGTTCGGCCCGACGTCCTGTGTATAGGTTCCCGTATCGTTGAGGACGGTGCTTGGACTGCTGCACGTACCAACTTTCTGGAAGCCGATGGAGTTATTGAACTCCCAGATGATGCCCGTTGTCCCTGTCGGCATGTCGCTGCATGGGATGCTGTTGAAATTGCTCCCGCTCAGAGTAGCGGCACCCGTGAAGGTAAATATCGGGCTGCCGTAAGCTGGGCCAGCGACATCGTTCCATTGAAGGATGTAGATGTACTCCGTCGTGCCTGCCGTACCGCCTTGAGTAACAACCGCATTGGTTGGCGTGAACGAGGAGTAGCAGATGCTGGTCACCGAAGGAGGCGTGAGGGGAGCGCACTGCTTGACGTGGAACAGTGGACCAAAGGGAGTGTTGCCGTTCGATCCGAACTCGGCGTATCGCAGTTCCCCCACTTGCGTTGGAACGTTATTATTTGTACCCGCCTGCACCGCAAAGTTTGTCAGCGTCGGTCCGAAAATGACCGAGGGGTATTGACTGAAGTTATAGTTCCACCAATAGGATTGGGTATCATCGTCGAACAGGAGCTGAGTTCTTGCATTGTTAAGAACCCAGTCGAGCTGTAACAGACCGTACCTCCGAAAGGAACTGTTCTGATTAGCGAACAAAGAGCTGGGGGAACCGATTCGAATAGCACTTCCATTGTTGGGAGGAGCAGCGCCCATAAAAATTCCGGTATCGAATAGCCCGTCGCTTTGCAGGATGTTTTGCGGGTTCTGGATGCCGTTCGAACCCATGACGTTGGTGGCGAAGTTCTGTGCAAAGAATCCCGACCCCACCAGCGACGAATACCCGTGACTGATCGAGGTGTAGTTGGTGTTGTCGAGAAGAGGCTGTCCAGATTCACCAGATATCTGAATGCCGTTGACCCCAGCCGCATAGTGCGTGGGGGAATCGACCGGCACGCCAACAGTGAAGGCAGGTTGATAGCTGGTGACAAACGTACCATCAACCACCGCCGCTGCATGGTTCATCACGTCGTAGACTTCGGCGGCGGGGAACAAGGTCGCAGTGGTGAACTGGGTAGCGATGACTGCGGTGCAAGGGGTTACCGTATCCGGTCCTGTTTGCGAATAGGCAATCTGGCCAGCGTGGGGGTTGCCGACGCTGGGGTCTGGGCCGGCGTAGATAATCGGAGCGCCTACTGAAATACTGTTCAGTGTCGGATCGGAAGTGCAACCACTGACATTGAAGTCGAACGCTCCACCCAACTCTTTCCACTTGTCAGAGTCAAATCCAGTGACATTCGTGCCAGTTACAACATTTGAGTGTCTTGCCAAGCTGACGACAGAAAATCCATGAGCCGCCTGGGTGTTACCGGTGTCCCTTGATCCCCAAGACGAACCGGGATTAGGAATAGGCGCCCATACCTGACTGGCGTCGTAATTGGCATAAGCAACACCGCTTCCTCCCAAAGAGCCAATCAGGGGAAAGCCTTGAACCCCCACCGCGTTAGCAATAACCTGAGACTCGTTTGTAGCGATATACCCGCCGCACATCCCGCCCTGAAAGACAACGCTTCCAACTTCTGCGGTGCGATGGATGGACATCGTAAGATTCTGCGCTCCTCCCGAGGGAGAGGTAACAGAAATGGGCTGCGCGAAATTGAAGATGTTTCCCGTATTTAATGCCGTGCACACAATAACCGGAGCCGAGCCTACGCAGGAAGACCCGTTCCACGCTCCAACTGCGCATAGTTGCCCCGAAGTAACAGTCACGCTTCCGGTGCAAGTCGCCACCCCGCCTTCTTGTACGGGAACAATGCAATCCGTCGCCATAACTCCTTGAAAGGTGCTGCTGGGAATATTCGACGCTTGAAAAACTACCTCCCCGTAAGGAACACCACCATCGCCCGGTTTGGTAATAGCTGACACAATTAAATTCTGGAGTGGGGTGCTATCCGTTCCCGTAACCGGGTTGAGGCCGATGAGGAATCTTCCCTGCCCCTGCGATGAGGAATTAGCTGTCGTGGTGACGAAGAAGTTGGTAGAGCCGGTAGCCGTAGCGATGACTCCCCCATAGTCTCCTGCCGTGGCGATATGTACCGACTGCCAGTGGTGGCACTCGTCAGAGGGCGCTACGCATCCACCCATGTAAAAGTCAAAGTCTGCCTCGTCCTGCGAGTCTCCGGTACCACCAAATACCGTTTGTTTCGTGTTGACGTTGTTGATGCCGGACCCGTTGTACGACGTAAACAGGTCATGGACGTTGTGAAGCGACCACTGAGCTACGGAGGTATGCGGAGCGTTTGGGCAATAATCCGGGCATCCGCTGAGACCGTTGCTGAAACCGGGATCGCCGAATAGAACTTCCTCGGATAAGAGCGCCTGCGTATTTCCCTGAATTGGTGACGGGCTGGCTTCGGTGTAGTCCACCTGACTGAAATGCACTGACTGTGCTCCACCGTCAAAGGCAGAGGCAAAAGTCAGTTGAGGATTGAAAGACACTATCGCGATGCTGTTGGCGCGGTAGTCGGTGACGATTGAGGAAAGCTTCGAGGTCGAGAATCCAAGCCCCGGTGCTGAGGTGTCGGGCGAGGTCGGAGGAATGACTCCCGCGCAAGCGCCATTGGCAATACAGTTGGCACTGTTGAAGAAGTTCCCTTGGCCGGTATTCGTCCCGGTAGCGTAGACCTGAGTGTTGTAGATGCCCTCATTGATGAAAGCTGAGCCGCTAATATTCGAGTCTTGCCGCGCCCCTAGACCGACTGGAGCTCCATTGCCTCCAGATCCGCCGAGGCTTAGAGAAAAGTTGCCGACGTTCTGCCCCTGCTGATTCTGAACTGAGTAGGAATACTGCCCTGAAGCTAGCCAGAAGCCGAATCTGCCTTTAGGGTCTGTCGTCAGGGGGTTGTCAGCTTGAGTCGTGAGGCCTTGATCCTGATAGATGGGAATGGTGTTGGTGCAAGGGATGCCCGTGGCCGGGAAAGCGCATACGGTCACGATCGCGTTGGGCACCGTCAAAACTGGAGCTTGGGCATTGATTGGAACATTTGTTGCCGTCGTCGTGACGCTTGAGTCAAACCGAGTGGCAGTCTGGGCCAAGGCCGTCCCGGTCATCAGTAAGGCGCACGAAATCAACAGCTTATTCATGAATTCCCTCAATAAAATCCCCAACCGAAGTTGAGGTGTATTTTTCTGCGTGATGTTTTGGATTTGGCTTACACTATGGGGTACGAGGTTCTATATGGTGACGATTGCTGGTGGAATCCTGCTTGCCGTGGTTGTTGTCCTTGTTTGCTCGTCGTTGCTGGCGGTGTTCATTGTGCCGACGCAGCTATTTTTCGAATACCTGAGCTTTTCGAAGCACAAAAAGCTGCCAATCCGGCATGTTGAACTTTCCGAGGATTTCCGCGAGGGAAGCGGGTTTTAGCCTACTTCTTGGCCTTGGGTTTTGGGGCTGGGAGTCCAAGGCGTTCCGGAACTATCTGGCCATTGCTATCAGCATAGAAAAGCTTGTTGTTGATCGGCTGTGCCTGCGAAAACACGTTGGGCGGCACGCGCTCCCTCGCGAAATCCGTGGCAAGATCTGGGTAATTGTTGCTGATACCGATCATCGGCTGCGTTTCTCCAGCGCCCGCGGAGGATGGCAACCTTAGCAGATCAGCTCCAGACGGTAGCGCTAATCCCTTCGTCTCTGGTGGCAGGACAGTTCCTCCCATGCGCCTCAATTCGCCGCCTGAAGGCACCACTCTAGTTCTAGAGAAATCGTCCGATACCGATTGAGGGATATTTGCTTTTATCCCCAGCATGGGCTGAGTCTCCCCGTCAGAGGCCGACGATGGCAACCTGAACGCAGTTTGCGATGGCGGCGGGGTAACTATTGGCTGCTTTACGAACGGCGACTCATGCGGTATCCCGGGAATGCTGGAGCCGAGAAGTTTCTGAGACTGCGGCGGGGTGAAGCTGCCCAAATCTGGCTTAGGCCCTGCAGATCTGAAGCCTTCGCTGATCCCTACATCTGTAGGGCTACCACTGAACAGTGGCCGGCCTGCGATCAGGTCCCTAACCCCTTCCACCGGCTTGCCGAGCCAACTCTTCGGGTTATCGAGACGGATATCCAACATTTTCCCGATCCCGAACGGTTGAGGCTTTTCGAGAAGAGTACTTTTACCGCTTATCTGGTTACCAATTCTCGACACCGCTCCGAAGTTTCCGCGGATAGCTTGAGGGTCGATGCCGAACTTGGAAAGCTCTGGGTCGAGAGCCGAAGTGACAGCCTTTTCCCTATCGAGAAGGTCCGCTTGATTCATGCCCTTTTGCTGCGCAAGCTGCAGCGCGTTGGGATCGCCCGCCTTGAGCCCTCTATTTAGGGCTGATAGCTGCAGGCGCTCCTGCTCTAACGCTGAAAGGGTCGTGGGTCCATCGGGGCCATTGACGGGGTGATTTCCGGCCTTATCTATCGTTTCCTGATAAGGTGACCAGATTTCATCTTTAGCCTGCGGAATCCTCGCCTGCAGATCCTCCAAAGAGTTGACACCTTGAAGATATGGGCGCGCAGCCTGCACACTATTTTGCATGGGCTGAACTTTGCCAGAGCCAGCGGGAATTTTCAGGCCATGCAAGGCCGCCGCATCAGGGTCACCGATTGCCATTGTTCTCGCAGTGCTACCCGCGGCCTTTATGATCGGAGCTGCCGCCCTTACCAGTTGGCCTCCAAGCTCTCCGGCAGCGATGCCGCCGGCAACCTGACCTCCAAGGCGAGGGAGAGCCTCTGCGGCCCCGTTGTCGTGAAAATCTCCCACTGTCGATTGAATCATCTTGGTGAGCGGATTATCCGGGTCTGCCACTCCCGACCAGGGTGAGCTGTGCGCGATTCCATTGGCCAGCCCCGCGGCCGCGTCAATGGGATGCGCAAGCGGCTGGAATAGCATCTGTGACGCCCCACTTCCGAAGGCGTTTGCTGCGTTGGAAATACGGCCAAGGACCGGTCCTTCCGAAGAGATTCGCGCTGCACGCGTCTCAGGAGAATCGGGCGCGCTGGCAGCGTCTACGGCCTTCTGGATGCCATTGCGTGTATCAGCGGGCGCGGCCGCGACAGGCTTAGCGATGGCGGCGAACGGATCATTCTGAACCGGTTTAGCTATCGAGGCGAACGGATCTTGCTGGCCCATTACGGAGCCACCGCGTGACCGGCCGCTTTGATTGCTGCGGTTACTTCATCCTGCGATTTTCCTTTGAACTGAGGGAGCGCCATCGCCTCTTTGAGGCTAACGGCTAGGCCGCTTCCTCCGGAAGACTGAGTGCCTCCGTTTTCAAGGCTTGCAAACTGCTGTCTCGCCGATTTGTCTGCTGCGATAATTTCATCTCGGCTAGAGGCTCCATTGATTGTGTCGAGCGTACCGCTGGCGATCTGCTGTTTCTGGAGAAGGCGCGCCTTTACATCGTCCATGATCTGCGTGAGCTGCTTCTGCTGCTCCCCAGTCAGCGCACCCTTGCCAGCCCATTTGCTAAGCGTTCCTTCTACGTCTCCGGAGAGGCCGCGAGCGTGGGCAATAGAGGTAAGCTCTGCCTGCGTAATGCGAACTCCGGTTCCCTGGCCGCCAACTAATGCGGTGAGAACCTTAGGGACGCCAAGGCCCTGAGCCTCTGCGTTGCCATTAATCATCGCTCTTGCGTCCGCGATCTTTTCAAGCTGGGAATTAGAGGCATCCAGGGACTTCTGGTAGGGCGTCCCAAACTGCTTGGATTCCCGGTCAATGGCAGCCGTTCCCGCGTTGACATTCGTTACTGCAGGCCTGAATCCGCTCAGGCCTTCGTCTATGTCAAACTTGCTCGTCTTCTGGTTATATCCCATCGTATGGACTTTTCCATCAGGCCCCACAATGTCTGTAGTCTTGCCAACACCCTGCTCTGCGGGTTGCTTTTGAAGCGACGTTATGGCATCGGAGAGATGCTGGACGTCGGGAGCCTGCGAGGGATCGCGTCCAGCCTGCACCTCTCTAAGCACGGCGGCGGCGTGAGCCTGTTGCAGAGTCTGAACCGGGTCCGGTGCATTCTCTAGCGCATCCGCCCGATCATTTGTCAGGCGCACGCTAGCACCGCTAGCAGTATGGGCGTCGGCTTGCTCTGTCGGCAATCCAGTAGTCGCAGCGTTGGTGTGCGCTGTCGTGGCAACAGTATTGGCTGTATCCGCAGCGTCCTTGCTCTGCGCTTCGTCCTGCTGAACTCTTTGTTCTGCCTGATTCGTCAGTAATTGGTGATGCAAGGTGGTGCCGGGGATAAATTGCGCAATTCTGGGTGCGAAGACCGACCCGAGGATATCGGCACCCTTCGCGATTCCTCTGAGAAGTGGGTTCTGAACCTGATCGACTCCAGATCCTGTATCTACGAGTCTGCCGTGCTCATTCATGTCGCCCTGAAGAGTTCCCTGCGGAGCCGTGACGTTCGGCAAAACGGGCGCACCCATTGAAGGCGCAGAACTGGGCATGGAGATTGATGTCCCGAGAAAGGGAGGAGTCGTTGCCTGTTGATTGGCTAGGAAATTGGCAATCAGGGGATTCGCCATTACGCGCCCGCCGCCGATCCTAAGGTATTGAGTCCCAGCTTGAGATAGCTCAGCTTATTAGCCGCGTTGGCCTGCGATGCGCTGTTTGCTGTGTTGAGATTGCCCAAAGCTGTGCTGTTCGCGTTGTTGTAAATTCCATTCAGCCCAGCAAGTCCGACTCTCTGATTTTGGGTCGCGAGTTGATCGCTTTGGTTCTGAACGTCAAGAGCATTAGTGGACTGCTGGACTGCCGCGCCTCTCGCGGCATCATCAAGTGCGGCCGTCGCGCCTCCAGCATTACCTGTCCTTGCAGCCAATAGCCCACCTTGCCCCACGGCCCCCGCAACGCCGCCCCCAAGCGACTGCGAGGACGCCGTGAGTGCGTTGGCCTTCTCGGTAGGCGTAAAGCCCTGCGGAGACGCTGCCATGGACGAATAGATCGGGTTTACCGTGTTATACGCAGCTTGGGATTGATTGACAGCATTCCCTTGCGCTGCTAACGCGTTTTTCTCTACACCCTTAGGCATTTTTCCCCTTCGCTAAAAAACACATTGTTTTATACTTCGATTCCACCCAGCCAAGCCCTTTGAGTCTGCGCGAGTACGGTCTCCAAATAACCTCTGGAATCCATGTAATCGCCTCGGTAATTCCGTTACCCATGCACTCGTTTTTCACTGCGTCAAAGAGTTCCCGAAGAATTGCCAAGCGCATCCCCGGCGTCTGCTGTTTCGAGGAAATCAGGACAGCCTCGGCAATAACTTTCGCGCCCACCATCATCACCGGCTCGTCATTTTCATCTACCCAGACCTTTGCCGATAGAAGATTCTCGGGAAACTCCCACTCAAAGCCTGTGGCCTTGTGAAGCTCTCGCAGTCTAGGCAAGTCTTTCTCTTCGACGTTGCGAATCATGCTCTCTTTGGAGGCGTCGGGCCGTTGTACGGAACATTGCCCCATCCGCCGCCGCCAGTACCAGAGCCCGTAGATTTAGGGAATGGAGGGGGCGTTGGCCCTGTCGCGTCGATATTCATTGCATAAATCCAAGGCGAAGGGTTTGAGGTTCCGAACCCAGAGCACGCTCTAAAGTGATACATCCCGGGCCCCAAAGCTCCGCGATAGGCCCGCGCTGGACCGAGGTGTATAGGATGGGCGTCCACATCCCAGTTGCCGGTGGTCGGTATGGTTTCCATGTGATACGAATTGCCCCGATAGCCTGGGGCCGGATCCGTGATAGTTGCGTGAACTATGCCTGCTCCACCCGCCACGGAAAGCTTTGTCAGTTTCGCTGGCGCTGGCGTCACCCCGACAGGCTCCGCGCTCACCTGTTGCGCTATATTATTGTCAACGTCCTCCGAGTATTGGAGTGCGCGCCCGATCATCGGATATTGCGCTGTAATCTCGGCCAAATTGGGTATCGATGCCTTTGCCATCAGCTATTTTTCCCTCTGATCGGGCTGAACGGGTGAGTCTTGACTCCGACGACCAATGACGAAATGCGGAATCCTGCCGGCGAATCAGGCGCGGCGGGTTGAGGACCGGAAGGCTGGCAGCAAATCCTATAGCTGACTCTTTCTGCTGCGAGATTCAAACCAAACTCTAAGTCTCGGTCCATCGTTTCGGTTACAGCAAGGGCCCGCGTTGCCGTTCCGGTGTTTCCGATCCGGTCGAGATTCGGGACGACGAAGATTGATCCAATCCCGCTGCAGTTGAGCGTCATGAACTGATGGTTGAGCCTGTGAGTTCCAAGCTGTCTTTGCTCGGCATCATCTGCGGCAACAAAGAAGTAGGTTGGATAAGTCGAGTTCTGCCAGAAAGGCCCGTAATCCGCATCGACGCCGCTAATTTCACCCTCTTGCAACTCGTAGACTGCCGAATGCAGCGGAGTGCTGAGATTACCCCCGGTTCCCCCACAGAAGGCCATGACAGCTTCGCCAGTTGAAAGAGTCAATAATCCGCAGTAATTCATCGTCATCGACCATGGTGACCATTTTCTTGTGAGGTCGGTGGTGATGACTTTCCCCGAATACCCGACTCGTAAAGTACCGGAATTGGCCAGAAGTCCTGCCGTATTCAAATCTCGGTAGTCCATTACGTACATCACGTTGTTCGTCGCGAAGGCGGTAGAGCCAATGACGTAGACTCTTCGGGTGTAAGGATCATTGGCCAAGACCATGAACTGCTTTCCTGTGGGATTGAGCGCGTCCCACCATGGTTGAATTTCTTGGCTCATCTTCTCGACTGTGGCGCCGTCGAAGATTCTTAGCCCAGTGTCCGAAGTCCACGAAAACCAATCCTCAAACTTCGCTACGCCCCAAACTGAGACGAGACCGCATTTCGAGGCGATGTGCCTGATGTCCCACGTAACCGGTTCACCTGAAGACGTATCCTCGGTTTCATACAGTGACCCTTCCGGCCCATTGGTCAGTAAGCAGAGCACGTCTTTGCGCTCCTCCATCCCCCAGACTGGGTGAGGATCGCCTTGAGGTCCGAGAAGTCCTGTTACCCCATCAAAGGCCTCGGGATTGTTGACATAGGAAGCTCTTGTAGTAAGCCTGCGAGGATTCAGGGTAAAGATAATCTCCATCTCGTCCAAAGTCGCTGTTCCGACTGTTGAGAAGGTGACGAGGAAGTCTGGAGGAATGACCGAAGGTGTTTTGAGGCTGAAGTTAGCCTGTCCATATGCCCCTGCGGCTGTGACTGTTGCCGTAGCAGAAAACCCTGTCGAGACCGAACTGATTGTTGCCTTAGCCGTCCCATTGACCCAGAGCCTGAAGGTGTACAAGGTGTTCGGCTGCGCAATTGCAATGCCTTCGTCGTCCTGATAGAAGGTCTGGCTTAGCGTTGCAGTTGTTGCCTTCCAAGCTAATCCATAGTCTCCTGTCGTCAATAAACCGTCCGAGCCGGTGAGTGTCCAGCCCAAAGGAACATTCGGAGCGCTGGAGAAAACGCCGCCCTCAAATCCCATGTTGAAAAACTGCTGAATCTTGTTTCTCTCGCCCCACGGCAAAAGTCTGGAGGCGTAAGAGAAGAAACTCATGCACGGTCCAAGAATCTCCTGCCGGAATAAGTTGTTTCCGGGGATATCAATTGCTATGCCAGCAAACAAAGCTTCGTCGGTGAAATCGAATACGATCGTGGTCGTTGAATTGTCCGGGATGACCGTCGAAGTCCCGATGAGAAAATTGCCTGTTGGATCTCGCGGCGCAACAGGCAGCACGAAATAGTTACCGCCGTTGGCTCCGGTGAAGGCGAACCACCGCGCAACGATATTGGGAGGTCCGATCGCCGCAGTTGTCAGCGATAAATATTGGCCGCCGCTCGCGATGAGCTTGACTGGAGGGCTGGGAATTGTCAGGTACCCGGTCCGCGTGAGGAATATCTCGACACAGGAATGATTTCCTGGAGAAAGCTGCCCGGTAGGGATGACTGTCCCGCCCGAACTTATTGTTGCATCGGGTCCGATCTGCGGATAAGTGAACGAGGTCGGAGAAATTACCGAGTCAACGTAAAACGACCCGTCCCAGTCGAACGAAATATCTCCTGTCGTCCAAGTCGCATCCGTGACGATGATCGAAAACTGAAAGGTCGTCGGGCTTGGCACTTCTGAAACAGTAAAGAGCGTCCCTGAGGCGACAGGCCACGGCAGCATGACACCGCCTGAAGTGCCTGAACCATTACCTCCCGAGTTCGCGAAGGTGAAGGTCGTCAAGGACGGAACTGAGAGAACGATGACCGGCCCGAAGCCTGCCGCGTTCAATTGAACCAACGGCGTAGAGCCGATCTGCAAGCCATGATCAGCTGACATCGTGACCAGAACAATTCCGTCAGTCCTCAGCCAAGCCGTCATCGTCCCGCCTATGACTGTAGGCTGAACGTCGTTGATGGCTATTGTGGTTCCAGGTACAAATCCGTGAGGGGTTGGGACGGTCGCGACTGCGATGTTTGGAAGAGTCGAGTTGTCCATGACGATAGACGTCAGGTTTTCAATGAAGGCGTCTACCCCGCTTATGGTGGCGAGATAGCCCTGCAAGAGATTGTGCGGCGTCGAGGTGACTAAGGTTACCTCGTTGCTTGTCCTCGAACCTGAGGCGATGCTCGAGGAAGCGAGAGAAAGATTCCCTAGCGTCGGGCCAGCTCCGGGGCCGTCCTGTGAAACCCTGTCGAGAAACCCTTCCGGCGTGTACTGCAACGGCACGTCAGCCCCGTAAGTTCCGTTCGAAATGGCGATATACACCTTTCCGAAGGCATTGCATGTAGAAAACCTGTTGCCTGCCTGAGTAGATCCAAACTGAACTCCGTCGGCGTACATCTTGCCGTCCGAAGTGAAGGTCAGTTGCGAAACTGTCCCGTCAGGTTTTAAGAAGGTCGAGGTATAGACGACTTGAGCTGTCGTGCCCATCGTCGCCAATCGAAGCAGGGATGGCCTGGTGAAGACTGAGCCTGGCAAGAATGCGCAATCGGAGTTGTCCGGAGACAGGCCTTGGGGCAAATCCGTTGGCTGCATGTCTAAATTGTTGCCGCCAAAAATTGTTAGGCCTATCTCCGTCAAACCTTCAACGTTGAGCAATTAAATCTTTCGCTTGGTAACCACAACGGAGAGCGCCGCTTCAGGAAGGGCTCCCGCGGCAAGCTCAGTGCCTGGAACTCCAAAGATCTTCGTCGTCGCCACCGTGCCGGCAATCGTGGTCACATAGGCGTAGCCGAGAGTCGAAGCAAACAGCGCCGCCAGAAAAGTAGATGACGGAAGCGGGCTAGACCCTCCCCCGCCAACGATAGTGAAAGGTGCCCAAGTAAACCCTCCCTGAACATAAGTTCCGGTGAGCGCTACCGAGCAATATTCATTGAACGTGGACGAATCGAAGCTTGCATGAGTTCGCTTGAATACCGGTGTGACTGCCATGTTGCCTCCTATTGGTTGGTGGGGAGATTGGGGTAAAACTGATTGCGGTTGTCGCGGCCCGAGTAGCCTTGACGACGGATGTTCTGCCGACCTTTGATTCGTGTTGCGCGTTGTGAAATTGTGCTGAAGGCTGTTTCCGCCCACGCTTCCATTGCTGGAGCTTGTGCGGCTCCGCGTGAATTGGCGAATTCGAAAGCGACTCTGGCCCCTAAGCAGTCCTCGCACATCATCATCGGGACTTGGGAATCTGGCTTGGTGATATCCAGAGGTAGACGATAAGCCGAATACCTGAACTTCCAATCCTGCGCGAAGGAGGCTCCGTAGAAATAAAGACCGTCATCGCGCCAGTCATAGACGTTGCAATCAAGCAGTACCGGCAGACCATCCGTTGCTTGCTCCATCAGGAAGAATCGAGCGGTGTTGACTACGCCAGCATTTTGAACCTGTGACTTGCGACGCCATACCGACTTCGGGGAAATCATGTCTTGCGGTAGAACCGGACTTTCGAACTGATTGACACCGTCACTACATCCGGCCCAATTCATCCACGCTTCGTTGGCAACGTCATCGTTCTCCCTTTGCGGAATTCCGTAGATGGTGACGTGCTTGATGAACGTCTGCACGCCCGCCGTGTCACAGCGGCCTTGATACCACTTCCAAGCGGCCGTCAGGTAGGTCTGCGAGGCTGGGGAGTCATTGGAAAGCAAGTCTCCAGTGGTGTCGTTCGCCATGTCATTGACCCGAGCACGGGCGATGTCCATGACTTCGTTAATGGTTGGGTAAGGAAACCCTGTTCCCGGATCAACCTGCGGCATTACGCTGCAACTTCCTTAGGAGGGCGACCGGGGCCGCGCTTGGCTTCAGTCTCATGCGCGAACATCTCAGGGAACCGCTGGCGGCATTTCGCCTCATCGAACACGCAACGGCAGTCCGCATTCTTGCAACGTGCCGCCGCGGGCATATTCGACTCGCCGCACTCTTCACAGACGATCATCTTTTGATTGGCACCGCTCCACGCCCGTTTCTGGCCAATCTCCTCAAGGGCGATACGATGGTCTTTGCCGATGTTGGAAGCCGTCCGGCCGCCGCCGATATCGACAATTCCTCCATTGATTGCTGCAAGCTGATCACCCTCGGCAACCTTCTGGCTGCACCGCTCGAACCACACCTCTTCCGCCTTCGCAGTTTCCTCTTCGGAGGGGATGGCGCTGTCGGAGATAAAAACTCCGAGTCTGGTAATGTTCTGGCTGGGATCGAGCATCCGAAACGTCCCGATGATCTCCTGCGCGACTTCAATTCCGTCGCGGCCGATCCACTGATACTCGCCTGCCTTGTAGATCGTGGAATAAACCACTCCGGGAATGACCAGGGGCTCCGAGATACGCTTTCCCTTTTGGCGGGCCGGGATAACATATTGCTTCTCCACGAAAGCCGTTTGAGGGTAAGGCGAGACGTTGAAGATGTAAACCAGATCCTGTTGCGCATCGCGCAACTGCTTATCGGTTAGTGGCATGAGGTTGGCTACGCGGCGTTGTCCTACTGCTACTTCAGGCATTGATTCTCCTCTCGCGCTTGTTCGAACAGCGCGTCAAAAGTCTTATCTGCTTCTGCTTCTTTGGCATCCTCAGCAACCACGGTCTCCTGTAGCCGTTCTGCATTTGTCGTGTGCTCGAATCGCCATTTATGGAAATAAAGTTGTTTGTGCAGGGCTATCTCATCGATGCTCTTGCAAAATGGCCCTGACTCCTCATTGAAGATCCTGCTCAGCTCGTAATCTCCCTTTTCGGGATAGTCTTCGGCGGCAGCGCTGGGAAACGTCAGCAGAAGCGCTTCGTACTGATCTCTTGTAAGTCCGACGATGACTTCAGGGGGGGCCCACTTCTCTAAAACCCAGTGGCCTTTAGCGTTTACCTCTTCGCCATGTGAATACCTGGGTAAGATGTGAATCTTACCCAGGTGAATCACTTTGGTTTTACGCGTATCTGCCCAAATCACCCGGTACAGAGGATCGCCATAGGGGTTGAGTCCATGGCGAGACAGGTCTACCGGATGAAAGGCCAGTTCATACTTAGGCTGCATTTAACTCCTTAGAAGCTGAAGCCGCTTACCGGTGCGAGGTTGTAGAGGATGGCATTTTTCTTGGGATTCTCGCAACCGATGTTGCCGACCCAAATCATGTACTTCAGCATGGCTGAGGCGAGGCCACCCGAAGCACCATAAACAGGCCACATCTCCTGTGCGCCGACGGAGTAGTAATCCAGCGGCTGGACTTCGGAGATGAACCATGTGCTGATATCAAGCAGATCGATGCGTCCCGGAATGTACTTCCGCGAAGCTGTCATCTTGATTCCGCCGATGGTGGTGATCTGGGTGCCGGGGAGCATATCGTGCGCCTTCGCGTCTCCAGGTTGAATCACCTGAGTCTGCGCAATCGCCGTATTCTCCCAAGCTGCCTTCTGCCCAAGTCCGGTCATGAAGCGGTACGAGGCTTTGTCGGGCTCCTCAACACCTGCGTTCATGATCAGGGTATTCAGCAAAAGACGGGCGAGCTGCGGGGTTAGCGTAGCTGCCTGTGCGTTGATTGCCGAGGACTGGAAGTTTCCAGGGAAGGCAGTCTTCGACACTCCCATGAACGTTCCGCCAGCGGTTGTCTGGTTGAGCGTCTGGATGCCGTTGATGCCAGATCCTGCAACTCCAGAAGAGTTATTGAAGATCAGGTAAGCACCCGAGACGGGAGCCGTAGCTGGACTGGTAGCGATATACAGCGCACTATTGCCGTAATCGATGCCGGTGATGGTGATGGTTTCGGTAAGCCCTGTTCCAGGACCGCCGTTGTACAAGTCGTAATCGGCTCCCTGGCGGAACCGAGACGCATTGTCTACGTAGATGATGGCAGGAGTGCCGGCCGTATAGAAGGGCGAACCGGCGACATTGACGTTGGGGGTTACGATGCCGACCGTGTTCACGCCATCTCCGAAGATGATGAGCGAATCAAGGTCGTTCTGCGCGGCCTTCATGTGGGCCTTCAGGATCAGCTTGGCGTAATCCTCGATAGACTTCTCACGCGAATTGGTTGCAATCTCCGCATGCTTGGTCCATTCGATAATCCAGTCAAATTCAACCGGAGCCATGCTGCCGAAGGCCAACTGAGGTCCGCCGCCGCGGCCAAGGTCCTGGCCGTCGAGAAGACTGCCACCACGACCCTTGACGCCGTTAGAGATCTGGAACGGGATGCGCTCCGGACGGTAGGAAACTTTGTCTTTCTGAGTGCGCTCGTTGACGAGGTTGAAAAACGTGTCTTCGACGGCGAACAGTTCAGGGAGTTTATCCCGAACCTTTTCAAGTTCTGCCGCTACTTCTGCTGCGCCATTTCCAATAGGTCCTGCCATGGTGATACCTCGGTGTGGAATGCGCGAGGGTCACCCGTTCGCCTTGCGGCCCGCTTGGGTTTTGCGGAGTTGGGACTTTAGCGATAAATCAACCTCACCCCGAGGGCCGCCGTTTAGCCTCTGGCGTGGAGGAAGTGGGGTTCGGTCAGGTAGTTCTAAACTTTTGGGGTAATTCGCAGAGGATTCTCGTTCTCTGATTTTTCGGAGAAGTCGGTATCTTGGCGATACTCCCGCCATGCCATAACGACATAGGCGGCAAATACGATGATGATGGTCGGCACTCCTAAATGGAGGAAATACCACCATTGAGCTTCGTTATAAATTCGCACCGACTCTGGAATCGGCATCACGTTTAGCGAGAGTTCCAGATCGCGTCGAACTTGTCAGAAGACTTCGCCGCCGCCGGGAAAGTCGGGCTCTTTGCGGCAACCTTCTTCTCTTCAGTCTTCGCCGCTGCCGGGTTACCAAAGATCGTGCGTCCAACCTTAGGGGCAATTTCGGTAATCGCCGCCGTCTCTCGGCTCTTGATCAGCCGCATGGCGCCGTCTTTGTCCTTGCGGGCCCACAAAGCATTCAGTGAATTCTGATACTTTTCATCGGCCTTGAGCCTCGCTACGACTTCAGAGCGAACCGTGCTGATGGCCAAGTCTTTTGCGTCATTGTCATTCGGGCGGCGCTTGATGAAGGAGTCGAGTTCCTTGGTAATCAAAGGATCGCGGAAGCTGTCAACGCTGCGCTGCATCTCGGTGTTGAATAGCTGCTGGTCGCGTTCATTCAAGGCCTGCTCGCGCTCTGCCAGTTTGTCCGGGCCTTTTGCCTGCTGGACAGTTCTTGGCGCAGAGGCCTTAGCCTGAAACGATCCTGACCACTCTTTGAGCTGCGCAACCATCTTCGCGACGTCGTCAGTCTTGCCGAACTCCAGAAGCATCCCCATCTTTTCGAGGAACATCGGGATGCCGTTCTGCTGAATCGTCGCGGCCATAATGCCGGACATCGCCGCGCCCCAACCTTCGGGGTCTGCTTGGGCCCATTGCTCGGCTACGATTGGTGCGAGCTTGGCGAAGCCTTCAGGTGAAACCTCGCGCAAGTCTGAGATTAGGGTAGGATCGCCGTTGACCAGTTTGGAGCTGATGTCATCCAGTTCAGTCGCTTTACCTTCGAGTTCAGTGACTTTAGCGGCGATAGCCTCTCTTCCGCCTAACTCTTCCAGCCAGCCTTTTGTGCCGTCAAGGTCGAAGTCTTTCAGTTTTTCATCGAGTGCGCGCTTACCGAAGAAAGAGGCTTTGGCATCCTTGAACGCTGCCGGGTCCGTGGCCTTGAGATTCCTGATCCACTGGGGCATGACACGCTCGTCGCCCTTGACTTCTTCAGCGACAGGCTCTGCAACCTCGGATTCAACTGCAGGAGTTACTTCTTCGACTACTCCCTCTACGGGTGCTTCTAGTACGGCTCCGAGGTCTTCGGCCATTATTTGGTTCCTTTCAGCCAGTTTTCAATCTCTTCATTGCCAAGGCGAAGCGCTTCCTCTAGTTTTTCCTCGGAAGCCTCGACCAATACCGACACTTTGATCGTGAAGGTTATCGCCTTCTGCCACACCTGAAGACCCTCCGCGAATGGCCCACCTTCCTGCATTCCATCGTCGCAAGGGTTCTCGGGATGATACAAAATGATCGCCACTTCTGCGGTGATGATGCCAGTTGTAGCTATGAACGGAAACACTTTCTTGCCACCCACTTCGTAGAACTTGTATGGCGATGTCCTGACAATTCGCTCGACATCCTTCATTCTCAGTTGCGCCATCAGTTAACACTCCTGAATTTCTTTCGATTCTCTTCAACTTTCGCTGCGAAAACTTGTGCATCCTTCTTGGCTGAAATGGCGAAGGCATCGCACTCGTCTTCGGTCCAAGTGTCGGGTACGTCGATGATGATGCGAACTTTGGCCACTATTTCTCCTTGATCCTGTCAACAACGAACTGCACCAACTCCACCATGTCCAGTTCGCCGTCGAATCCGCATTTCAATTCATCCTCGTCGGGACTAATGTAAATTCCACGTTCGTCCCTTTCGCTTTCGAGCTTTAATACGAGTTCACGAGCAATTGCTTTCACGTCGATCATGAGTTCGATCCTATTACTTCTCCTTGATTCCAGCTTGATCGGGCGGGGTAGGTCTTTGAATCGGCGTCACGGCTTCTTTGGCAGCAAGCACGGCCTTATGCTGAGCCCCTGCTGCCTTCAGTGACGTGTCAGCCGCTTGGTTCTGCTCCTCGGGTACGTTCGAGGCTTCGATATTCTCTGGAGTCGTTTGCGCTCCTGCTTCACCAAGTAAAGCCGCGATAGCAATCGGATCGGTGATTTGTGCAGTCAGTGTGACGTTGGGCGGCTTGAACTGCGGCGGCGGCGCTGCCTTGGCAATTGCCGCCGCGTGAGCGTCAGCATGCAGCGTCACGTTATCGACGCCCTGCTGATTGCCCTTTTGGATCTCCTCAAAACACTGGTTGCTCGACAGCCATTCGATGCACTTGTCTAGTTCGGCCTGGTTGTAGTCGTACTTGGCGATGGGAACGGAAGATGTTAGAGGCATGGGCGGTTCAGGCTGTTGCGTCTGTATCGCCTGCTGTGCTGCCTGCTGCCACTGAGGAATTTGCGTCTGATCGGGTACCGGAGGTTCTTTCAGCATCTGCTCGATCTCACGCAGTTGCTTGTCTCGCGCCTCGGCTCCGGGAATGACTAAGTTCTCGAGTCCTGAATACTGCTTGATCAGCTTCAGATTGTCAGGGTGAAACACGATTGCCTGCCCCTGCTCGCCTTCGCCCAATTGAGTCAGAACCGACTGCAGACTTGCCCGTTGATCGGCCATCGTCTCAGGGAAGCTTGAGTCCGTGTTTGGGTAGCAGCCCCACGTCCCATCAAGAATTGCCGCAGGATTGAACTGCTGACTGCCTGCATTGCCCTGTACTGCGATCAGGGGCTTGTCCTGAACCATCTTCGCCGCTTCGGTTACGGTAAGCTCGTACGTCCCTGCAAACAGCCATTGCATGCCACCCCACGCTGGGGAAAGCTGGCCTTTAGCTTGATCCGAGAGCATCTTCTGGCCTGATGCTGTCTCCTGGTCTGGAGTGCCGTCACCGTAAAGACTTGGTAGGTCTCCGGTCGTGAACTGTGCCAACTGCAAGAGCCTGTCGAGATTGGCCACGAGTTCAGGAGGTAATTGAGCGACCTGCTCCTGCATCACCAAGTCGGTAATTGATGCCCCGTTGGGTACGGTGATCTGGTGAATGACTCCTGGTGCCGATCTTTGCTCAGCTAGCGACTCGGAATCGACCGTATCCGTCACCCAAGTCGCCGGGATGCTGAAGTCGATGTGCTCCCGCAGCATGTTCATGTAGTCGTTGAAAGCCTGCTGGATCGGGACTAGATCATGCAAAAGCGAAGGTCTGGACTGTCCGTTTCCTGGCGCGGGGAAACCACACCGCAGTTCCTCTTCCATCTTCTGAGGAATACATTTAACAGCTTTGCCGCTGATCATCGTGACATGCACGCCGTCAGGGTAAAGGCTTTTCAGTTCAGCCCTTGCTTCGTCCGGAGCTTTACGATACCGACTTGGCCTCAACCATGCTTCGTGTCGAGTTGCCAGATTCTTCATCGCGTCCGATTGGCCGGCAGCGCCTTTGCGGTTGGCCAAAATCCCAAGTCTGGCGAAGCGCTCATAGGACGACTCGCTTGTGTCGGACTCGCTCGAAATATCATCAGCAAAGTCGGGGAATTCGTCTTTTAGTTCGTAGATGTCGCACTCTTCCGAAAGTACTGCGTAGCCCCAGCGCTGCATGTTGTTCTTGCCCTTGCTGCGGACAAAGATTGGGACTTTCGACTCTAAAACGCCGTGAACTGTAGTCTGAAGTTCGCCGTTCTCGTCAATGAACGTCCGGGTAATTGTCCTGCCGTCGGTGCAGAAATACCCCGAGACTTCGGCCTGCCGGTCCTTCATGTGGACTAAACGGTCTACTCGGTGCCGCATCTTCTCCGCATAAGCCGCTGCGGTGACGTCTACCGACCTTTGTAAGTCATCGGGGACGAAGTTAATGCCCGGAGGGTTCTGGCTGAGGATCGAGACGAACGATCTCCAGTGTGGGGTGTAGATGTTGTAGACATCCATGAAGCGAGGAAGCTCTTGGCCGCTCGCCTCTGGAGACATGTACGTGTTCGATCCGGTATCCCACCAGAGGTATTGATTGCCGTTACGGAAGTTTCTCTGTTGCCCTGACTTTCTAACTTCAGCGCGGCGCGGGGATTGCTCCTCTTTGAGTACGCCTTTGACTAGAGATTCAAGGGCTGCACGGCCTGCGTCGGAGAGCTGCTGCGTCTCTTCGGCCTCGGGAGGTGGTTGCTGGATATCAGGTAGGGCTGGCGAAATACTCAACTACTCCACCTTCTCAATGGCTGGCGCGTCCTCGCTCCACCTCGTCAATCGCTGTCTCTGGGGTACAGCCTTCGGCTTCTCTTTAGTCCCCTTAGGTTTATCCGCCACAACAGGCGTCGCAGGTTGCGTAACGTCATCCTTAGACTTTCCGAACAAGGCCGCAATCACATCTCCAGCCATAGCCTCAGCACGCGCTCCACAGTCTGGACAGTCCATAAAGCACCGGGGCGAGTCGGCATCGAATGAAACCTCGGCACTCTCGCTCTTGCAAAATGGGCATTCCCTGATTATCAATTGCATAGATTACCTTCCCCGATCATCGCCATCAGTTGCCCCAGCATTTCATGCATCGCTTGTCGGTTTCCACTTGAGACAGTGCAATCGGAGATTCCAACATGTGACCACGTGAGCACTCGAGGACAAACTTCGGCATCAACGCATCTCTGAGAAGTGCCGACCATGCAGCCATCTCGCCGAACTCGTAATCAAATTGCATCGCTCACCTTCCCGAATAGCGGGTCTTGCCCTTTCTCTCTGAAAGCATCTTCATGTGCATCATCATCTTTGCTGTGTTGTTCGGCTGGGCTGCTACTGCTTCAGCCAGCTTCGTTTCGAAGGGCTTGTTCTTGTTGTTCAGCATCGACTGCAAGCCGTATCTGAGTTCATCGATTACGTCATCGTAGAGATGGTCTGTCTTGCAGATGTCCTCTATGTTCGTGCCGTCTTTGTCGTACTGCGCGGCCGGGACGGCGTTCAGGGCTTCAGGACAAGCTTCCGAAATCATCCATGTGTCGTTTTGGATGAGTTGGTACATAAAGCGCCAGCCGACTACCCTCTGGTTGTCTGCCGGTTCAGGAAACGGAAGGGCTCGTGATCGAAGGACATTTCCAATGACCTCGGACGTTGGATGCGCGCTGGTTTTCTTCCCGAAAGCATCTGGGCTAAGGAAGAATCTTGATACCTTTTCGGTACCAGTGCTGTTGCATATATCCCGGGCGAGGTCTTCTTCATCCGATCCCTCTTGTGCGAGGCTGATAACCTTCTCGCGATAGGTAAACACAAACTTCTGCGGCACATCGATGACCTTGCCGAATAACTTGGCCTCTTCAGGTAGGACATCGCCGGTCGTGTGCCAGTGGATTGAACTGTGATGCTTGAATCCCCAGTCCATCGAAATCCAGCGCGGCCACCAGGGCTTGATTACTTGCCCGAGAATCGACGGATGAATCTTGCGCTGATCACGCTCAAAGTTCGTGAAGTATTGGCCCTCTGGAATAGACCAATCTCCTTCCGCCAGAGCTCGTCGCTTAGCGTCAGGGAGGGATAAGAGGTCTTGGTAGTAGTCAGTCGTGATGTGAGGATTATCCAAAACCTTCGCAGGCACATAGGCAAACTCGTTCTTGAATGGAATTAGCTCTTTCGGGAACTTACCATCAATCCAGAAGTCTTTGACCCAGTGATGTCCCACACCGCCCGGATTGGTGGCGCCGACAAAACAAGGCCTGGCCACCCCAGGCCAACGCAAGCGAAACCGAAGGTCGTCAAACGTCTCCTTAGTGTTTTCTGTAAGCTCTTCCACCGCGATAGCAGCAAACTCAGCAGACCTGTACTTACTAGGATCATCCAAGTTGCGTAGGGCAATTGTGCCCCCACCGAATTCTGCATTAACCTGAAAATTGTATCCATCGGCCTGCGTCTTTCTGAGTGCCCCAAGCCACTCGGGAAACTCTCGGTTGATCCTGCTGATCTGCCGGTCTGTCAAAGTCGGGTAGTCCATCGAGAACAGACCGACACGGATACCCTCTATGCCTGTTTCGCCGTACAGTTTCAGTAATTGCCTGAGGCACCACCAGCGCAGGAAGTAGCTTTTGCCGCCACCACCAGCCCCACCGTATAGCGTGAACCTGTGCGAGTCCGAAGCCTTGAATGCTTGCCTCTGGCGCTCGGTTGGGTCCATGAGCGATGAGAAGCGGACATCTTCAAAGGTCAAGGTCTAACCAATTTCTGAGTCTTTGCTGTTTTATTCAGTTCCAGCCCGCGAAAACTCGTCAATTGGTTCTACCTCAAAGGTCGGTTACTACTCGCTTTACCGAAATCTCCAATCCTCCGCCATGGTTGAGGTCGAGCTTATCGCCGTACTTCCTTGCTAGAAGCTTAGACATAACCCATTTGCGTGTATCGACTCGTAACTTGGAGCGTTGAATATGCTCGCCGTTTGCTACCCAGCCTGCATTATCCTCGCCGTTGCGTGCCATCCAGTCGTTCGTGCCGTCGTCCGCAATATCTAGCAATTCATCAGCAAAGGCTTCAGCCTGAGCCTCTTTCGCGCGCGCGTACTGGTCGCGGAATTCATTGTTCGAGGCTATCCATCTGAAAACTGTAGACTTATCAGGGAAATCCTCGGGCTTGCAAATCTCTCTAAGACTCTCGCCTGAAGCTATGCGTTCGCATATGAGGTTCGCGAGTTCCGGTGTGTAATCTGTTGTGCGACCCATTTACTTGATACCGGGAAACTTCGAGGCAACCTTCTTGCGTACGGTCGCCTTCTCTGCAGCGGTTCCGTTCTGCGCAACTCGTGAGAGCGCATTGCGAGCATGAGAAGCGTTCGGAATCGGGTAACGCCTTCCCGGTAGAGCGAAGGTCTTGGTCGAGAGCGCATCGCGGCTTTTGGTTGTCAGCTTCATGAATTCACCTAAGATCCTGGAGGCGACGGGGGATTACCTTCACCCCCATCACGTTGGCCGGCTGCTATGACTTTGATGAGCCAGAGGATAAAGTCCATTTAGGCGAAGGCTACTTTGATCGTTGTCAGAACAGGCGTCGGAGGAGGTACGACCGGGATGGCAACAGTAACTGCCTCAGTATCGATCAAGCTGAGACCTTCTGCTGTGGTCAAGATAGCCGTGATGTTGGCCACACCGTTGGCTACTGCGGTAGTCAGGCCCGTTGCCGGGTCGAAGGTCGCAATAGCTCCTGCGGTGTCGTCAGAGGTCAAGGTTGCCGTGGGCATGGTGCCGGTAAAGAGATTGCCGAACTGGTCGAAGCCGAGAACGCTTGCGGTGACAGTCTGGCCGACAGAAGTGAGAGTAATTGGGCCTGCGGTTGCCATGGGAGTTCCTTTCGAGAACTGGATTTTGATTACGGAAAGCCGTGGATTTTGGTTGTGGAGGATCTTGCGTTCTACCCGAAGGATCTCTTCTTCGGTCTCCAGAATCTGGTTGATTTCTTGATCCGTGGGGCGGTATCTTTTTCGACTCAAGTAAGGCCTCCTAGAACGCGTGGCCCAGAAGGATCTTGGATAGAGCCCAGCAAGCCAACCCGGCGGCTACTAAGCGGCCAAACCATGGCGAGGGAGGAGCCGGATTCCAAACTGCGGCAATTACGAACAGAACGAATGCGAAGACGATCAAAATCTGCGTAAGCATAAGATCTCCTATTTGTGTAAGTACCAGCCGACTAACAAAACGACCGCGGCCACAAATCCAGAAGCCCAAACGATCTTGTTTCCGAGAGCTTCGACCTTCACCGATAGCTTATCGACTGCCCCTGGCTGGCCTTGCTCCCCATAGAGCGTGTTCAGCTTCACGGATATGGCCGTTACGGTCTTGCCGGTGTCCGCGGCTTGAGCGTCCAGAAGCTGAAGCCTCAGCCTGTTTTCTGAATGGTTTTTCTCTTGAATAATCGCTACCTCACTTTTGTGAAGGGTAAAGCGGTTCTCCAAGTCAGATTTAAATTGTTCAAAGAATTCATGGCCCGGGTAGGTCATTACGACCCCAATTTATTCAAGAGGTCTACCAGATGAGCCTGGATTGTTGAGTCTGAAGCGAATCGGGCGAGTCCGTGCTTTTGCAGGATGGTTACATCAAGGGCATTCGATCCGTTGTACTGAAACTCAAAGCTGACTTGAGAGTTATCAAGTCTGCCGGGAGTTGTGGTAGTTGGGAGTTTGAGTGAGTCCACGTCAGGCGAGTGCGCGACTAGAAGCTTCGCTAGGGCGGATTTGTACTGATCTGGAGAAAGGGGAATCGTAATCATGCCGGCAGGGTCGCCGTGGGAGTCTGGAAGCGATTGAGAGCTGATACCAAGTCATTGCTGAATCCCTGGATCTGATCCGGCGTCGGCGTCGGTAGCCCGAGTTGCGTGGCGAACTGCTCAGCCAATGGGGTAATTCCCGTAACCGCCAGCGCCGCCTTCTGGGCTGACGTGTCAGTCGCGGGCGCTCCCATTACTGCGGCCTGCCCAGCCGATTCCGCGGCGATTATGATGGTTGCGGAACCACCCAAGAGAGTCGCCAGTGCGGGTGCGAACGGAGCCAAGAAGGGAGCGGCATCCTTGGCCACAACGGCACCGAATGTGATTACCTCAAGTGCTACTTTTCCAGCTTTCGCGAGGAAGGTTTCAAACTTATTTGCCATTGGATCTCCTATACTTTTGGGACAATTACTGCGTCCGGTGCAGCGACAGCAGGCGGTGGGACTGTTACGGAAGTCGTAGTGGTGTTGCCATCGGGCGAACGCTTTGCCTGAAACGCAAGTAAGGCTGCGGAAACTAAAATCCCGCCTGTTTTACCCATGTCTTCGTAGCTGATGTGGTGCGCGTAAGCCATAGCCAACATGCCGACAATGATGAGGAAGTAAGCCGAGACGTTACGCGAGAACTCCGCTTTGACGACGTCCATTCAGCCTCCGAACTTCGCCTGACCGATGGCGGTTCCTATCGCAGCAACGATCTTTGACCACACGGATGGCTTTTTGGGAGGTTTCGATTTATCGGCCATGTTTCCTCCAAGGGGTGTGCGATTCAGTCTGCCGTGATGGGCGAAGGCTAGGCTCGCACGTGCCAAATTCGAGAGATATTTGATCACCTCCCTCTAACCTATTTCTTGCCGCTTCTCTTGAAATCAACCACAAGCGCGATGATTATCGAACTGACGACAGCGATAAACCAAGCTACGCTGCCATCGAACACATCACGCTGCCTTCGTTACGAACTCACGGCGAGGCCAGCGACACACCCTGGTAACCGAGGGGTCTTCAATATCGTCATAGGCTTCATAAGGGGCCCGGTACTTTGTGGTTTTGGGCAGCTCAAACTTCAGCCCATTAATCTCTTTACGGGCAATCTGTTCCTGCCGTTTCACCTGCTGCGCCTGCTCTGCCCTCAACTCCATCCGCTCTTCGTCGGTCGTATCACGGATCGTTTCACCAGGAATTACCCACGCTATGGAGCAATGGTCGCGCATCACTTGTTGGGCATAGGTGTATGACATGTGGAAGCCGCGCTGAGTGTGCAAAACTCGCTTATGTGCCATATTTTAGAGGGTCCGGGGGCTATGGATTGTTACAGGTAGGGCCGACATATAGCTGTGTCAGCCATCAGCAGTCCTGGGGAGGCTAAAGAATGGTGCCACATTCTATTGAGTTTTTAAAGGGATTTCGCTAACTTGTGCGGATTGCCTCAGGAGTGCTTTCTCGTATCGCCGTTCAATCAGCAGCGTCATGGTAGCCGAGAGGGATTCAGGGCCCGCTAACTTGCTCAGCTTCGCATAGACATCTAGTTCCAGGTCCGCAGTGAATCGTTTCATGGGCCGATCGCCAATCTTTCTCTTCTTTGAACTACGCACCCTTGCTCTCCTCTTTTATCCAGCCACCTTTTCCGCAGCAAATATCACATTGCACATTGTTCACTGGATCATCACAGCAACAACTATCTTCGCCGCAATCATGAGAATCAACGCCTTCGCCGTCGCAGTACTCGCATTCAATCCATTCACTCATCTACTTCTCCTCCCGTACTCCAGAATTTGGTTTCAGTTGGTTCCCGCAGGAAGTCGATTACACTCTCTTGCCAAGCGTTCACGTCATCGTCAAACGCTTCCTCAAATGAGCCACGGAGCAAGGATTTAGCCTTCTCGCACTCCTCCCGTACTCTTGCCAGTGCTTCGATGGATTCAGTTTCTTTGACCAATAATTCATCGACACGATCTGAGAGTCTTTGGGCTTCAGCTTTCCAATAGGCGAGGTCGGCTATGAGTTTCAGGATGTTTTCAGGTGATGCCGCGGCAATAAACTTGCGCGAGACGTAGAACGGAGGCAATGTGAGTAGCTCCCCCACTGGCCATTCGTAGTCTTCCGACATGACCGTAGCTTCGTCAGCCGCATGCTTGAGTAAATACCATTCCGGTAGTCCTACCTGCTTTTCACTGCTCATTGATATCCCCTTTGAGAACTTCGACTTTGGCTTTCACCTCATCCAAATCGGGCACAAAGGTCCCGGTAATCATGGACATAAGCCTAGCCCGCTGCGTCTCAGTGCTGCGTCTCAGCCAAGATGCAATCTCGACTAAATCTCTGCCGTTATCTACCCGCCTACTCATTGCTCCCCTCCAAAGTTCGTAAGACCATTGCAATGCTCTGAAAAAGGAATCGAACCTTTCGACTCTCGCCCGTTCGGGGTGCACCTCCGACATTGACGAGTGTGATATCCGTATCGGTACTGGCCAGCACCAACCACGCCTTCACCATTCAGAGCACTGCAATCGTCTTACGTCCTCGCTCATCCTTGCCTCGCTTAGCTTATCCATTGGGGTCAGAGGGCCTCGTTTTGATAGTCATAGTCCTGTAGTTGTATGCATCGGTCGCATTCTTGGATGATCGCACTTCCCCCACAGGTTTCACATGTTTCCATCTCGCACATATCGTCCATGCGGTTCTTCCCGACGTAGCGACCTCTGATGTCGTAATAGACCTGACCGCTGTTGCAGTCTGGGCACGACACGCACATGCACGGTTCAGCTTCCAACTTGGCTACCCATTCCGGCTTATCCATTGGGGTTGGTTCCTTCCTCGACCTTGACTTTCGCTTCGAGGTGATAGTGGCATGATTGATTCAATGACATCCCGCAGACCGTTCCGTCGCGTGAGACATACGTGCAGAAGTGATTCTTATCCGGCGTGAATTTATGAGTTCCCCCGTCAGGCATCTATTTCTCCTCTATGGGTGCTACTGGAGGGGCACCGATACCGTTCGCAGCATTTTCAGTTTGTCGTTTGCGGAATTTGTCCCAAGGAAGGCTTTCGATCCGAAGCAACTCTTTCCCCGCGCACTGACTGAGGACATGACCCGCACCATCAGCGCAGCCTAGGAGGGTCAGGGCCGCACCGCCCAACTCCTGCTCTGGATTCCCTGGTTCCTTGTCGAACACGTGGTCTACGATCTTGTGGGCCTCTTCGCGGGTCACTCCAAGCGACTGCCCTAGTTCGTTGTTCTCCTCGAGGCTGCGCGTAGCTCGTTCGTGGGCGTCCATTGCATCCATACCCAAGCGAGACTCAACCCATCGGCGAATGCGCTTCTGAATCTCAATTGTGTCCCATCCTGTCCCCTCTAAGGGAGAGGGTTTAGCCAACGATTTACGTAACAATTGTTGCGCGTCGTCGATGTCTTCGAGAGCCTCTTTGTAACCGAAACGATTTGACCAGTGAGGCGAGCTTCCCGTTATCAAGTAGTACGCCTGACTCAGAGCCTCCTCTGCGGCATCGCGCTCGTCGATCACCTGCAAGATTGCTCTGTCGTCCTGATCTTCTTTGGAGTCCACTTTGGGTGCAGGAATTGAAAGCAGCTTCTCGGCCCATGTAATCGCGGCCTCGCATTGGGGCATGAACGTACTGCCAGTGGAGCGCGATTCTTCGATATCCTTCATTCTGTCAACCGCCATCGACAGGCACTCTCTCAGTTCCTTTTCCCTTACCAGCTCAACTTTTTCCGGCGCTTCACTTGTTGGCATACTGACTCCCTCAAGTTCTGGTTTCATAGCAATCCCTCGTAAGAATCGTCATAGTTTTCGTAGCTGGTTTCATCGCAATCCTCACAAAGATCGTTCCCTGGAAGTAGTCGGTCGCGGCACTGGGACAAAAGCTTCCTCCGCAGAGCGTAGACTCTGGATTGTTCCGGCACAGATCATCAATGCAAAGTCGCTGACACATTTTGACTCCCTCTAAGGGTTCGAGCTTGGGCTCAGATTGCTTCATGGACGGCCTGCTTTCTGCGGTCTGAAGTACTTTGTTTCAATTCCGCGCTCGATCAGCTTGAGACAGTTCTTGCACTCGACACGCTTCATGCTTCGCCGTTGCAGATTGCCGCCGTTGGGTATTCCGCACGCACTTATTGCGGCAGAAAGATGCGACCGAAGATGAAGCGGGAATCTTGATTTACTCATAAACCACGTCGTCCATCTGCGCTTCGGTATAGCGACGGAACACGATGCGAACCTCTTCGCCCTCAGCCAGTTCGTCCATATCTGACTCAATAAATTCCAGGGCATCCTTTGCTGATTTGCAGACCATAAAATCCCAACCGCGGGCATCTGCTGTTTTCCCGTAGACCTCAAAGACATTTACCCGACCCTCTTCTTCAGGGGCCAGCTTAGATTCGTTAGTTTTAGTATTCACGGTCATCCTCATCGGTCGAACAATGGCAGCGCTCTTCCTTGTAATCCCAATCCCGCTGCATTCCGGTGCGCTCAAGGGCGTGCTCTGCGCGTCGAAGGTCGTAACTATCAAGACATTCGCCGCGCCTCACCTGAGAGGCCAAGCCGTACTCGCCTTCGCGTTCAAGATTTCTGGCGAGTTCATAATCATCGTGTGAGTAAAGTCTCGTTCCGCAACTCATTTTGCTGTCTCTCCTGGCGTCCCCAAATTGGTTAGAGGTCCAAAGTCTTCTTTACTTCTTCAGCAGCCTTGCGTGTGGAAAAATTATTATGCTCATCAAGTGGAGCGTCGAATGACCAATGACCGTTGCCATGCGCGTAGGATCTTTGAATCACCCACGGCCCATTAATTCCGTAGCTACGCTTCACAGCCCACGACTGCCGGCCGCTCTGCCTATGGAAGAAAGTAATCGTTCGCGTCATGCCCATCTTTTTCTCTCCTGGCGTCCCCTGAATCAGTAATTAGTTAGAGGGTGGGTTCAAGTTTCTTTATGGCTCCATTGGATTGCCTCCGAAAATATGCCTTCTTGAATCGCGCGGGGCGTCCACACTGCGGCAGATTGATACGCCTCAATACGGTTTGCGAGCACTAGACCGCGAGTTGCTTTGTTGGTCGGCGCATAGGTGCCTTTCCAGCGCGTATCTAGACCCACGTTACGGGCTACGTTCGTGCTGTCGGCACTGGCGAAGGGGAAGACACCGAAGACGTCAGGATCGAGCATGCGGAGGCCGTGTAGCTTAACAATGGGCTTGCCGTGGCAATCACAGACTGCCTGCATCGCCTCAGCCATCCGACTCCACCAGCGACTGGTTTTCAGCGTTGCGAACTGCCCAGAACTGCCGAGGGCGATGCGTTCGTATCCCATATCTATCAGTCGGTGTATCCTCGTCACCGACTCATGTAAATGCCAGATCGGAACGCCTGACTTGACTTCCCTGAACTCAAAGATCAAGTTGTCGTTGTCGTGCTCGTCTCCATCGATCACATCTGGGACTAGGAACCAATCGCAGGCCGGATGCCTCGACCATTCGTCAATCCACCTTCGAAACGGTAGCCAATTCGTAATCGGTTTACCGGATCGCCATGCCGAGAAAGCTCCGTTGTCCAAGGCGAAGGACTGGCAGACTTCAGCCACTAACGGGAGCTGCTCGGGATGCGCGAAGGACACCATTGCATGCCTGCCAGCGAAAACCGAGGCTGCTGCTGACTCAGGCGTTAATGGCGTTCCGTGGTAATGAATCACGCTTCCCCATCCTTTACCATCTGCTCCATCATTTCCACGGTATGACACTCCGATTCGAGATGGACACCGGGCATCAGGCAACGACCGGGGAACACGCAACCTATCGGATCATCTTCGCAATCCTCGCAGTGTTCATCGAATCCAATGCCGTGGTCGCAGCCTTCGAAGTCCATCGTGCATTCACTCAAGTCGTTGTATGCCATCATTT
>Ga0193726_1000707_pt1 | contig 31823 bp, 26 predicted proteins | sample H2c1metaG_FD_144928 | JGI IMG/M metagenome (GOLD analysis project Ga0193726, IMG submission 144928) | Soil microbial communities from a riparian zone of the East river system, Colorado, United States - H2c1 | ecosystem: Environmental > Terrestrial > Soil > Riparian zone | place: USA: East River... | reverse complement strand
TGCAGGCCGGCTCGACGAGGAGGGCACGCTTGCCGCCATCGCCGACTGCTGCCGCCGCTTCGGCGAGACGATCGATCCGCACACCGCCGTGGGCTACGCCGTGGCCCAGCAGCATCGCCGCGATCCGAAGGTTCCCATGGTGGTGCTGGCGACCGCCCATCCCGCCAAGTTCCCCGACGCCGTGGCCAAGGCGACCGGTGAACGGCCGCGCCTGCCGGCCCGGCTCGGCGACCTGATGGAGCGGGCGGAGCGGGTCGACGGCCTGCCCAACGATCTTGCCGCGCTCGAGACGATGATCGACGAGCGCATGGCGCTGGCGCACGAGCCCACGCCTGTTCGAGCAAAGGTGCGCATATGAGCGAAGTCAAGGTCACTACTCTTTCCAACGGTCTGCGTGTCGCGGTCGACCCGATGCCCGAGGTCGAATCGGCCTCGCTCGGCATCTGGGTGGCCTGCGGCACGCGCCACGAGAACGCCGAGCTGAACGGCATGGCGCACATGCTCGAGCATATGGCGTTCAAGGGCACGCGGACCCGCTCGGCCCGCGCCATCGCCGAGGAGATCGAGAATGTCGGCGGCAGCCTCAACGCCTATACCGGCCGCGAGATCACGGCCTACCATGCCTCGGTGCTGAAGGAGGACGTGGCGCTGGGCGTCGAGATGATCTCCGATATCCTGCGCAACTCGGTGTTCGACCCCGACGAGCTGCAGCGCGAGCGCGGCGTCATCCTGCAGGAGATCGGCCAGGCGCTCGACACGCCCGACGACGTGATCTTCGACCAGTTCCAAGAGACCGCGCTGCCCGGCCAGCCGCTCGGCCGGCCGGTGCTCGGCACGGCGGCCTCCGTCGAGGCGATCGGCCGCGACGACCTGTTCGCCTATCTGGCGCGCCACTACACCGCCTCCAACATGGTGCTGTCGGCGGCGGGTCGGGTCGAGCACGACCACATCGTCGACCTCGCCAACAAGCATTTCGGCTCGGTGCCGCGCACGCCGGCCAATGCCGAGGCGCCGGTGCCGTTGCGCTATGTCGGCGGCGACGGGCGCGAGGCGCGCGTGCTGGAGCAGGCCCACCTGGTGCTGGGCTGCGAGGGTATCGGTTATCGCGATCCCGACTATTTCGCGCTCGCCGTCTATTCGACCCTGTTCGGCGGCGGCATGTCCTCGCGCCTGTTCCAGCGCATCCGCGAGGAGCGCGGCCTGGTCTACGGCATCCACTGCTTCAACACCGCGTACGGCGACGGCGGCCTGTTCGGCATCTATGCCGGCACGGGCGAGGACGACCTCGCCGAGCTGGTGCCGGCCGTCTGCGAGGAGTTCGTGGGCGTTGCCCACACATTGAGCGAGGCCGAACTCGTGCGCGCCCGCAATCAGATCAAGGCCGGCACGCTGATGGCGCTTGAATCGAGTGGCGCGCGCTGCGAGCAGGCGGCGCGTCATCTCATCATCCACGGCCGGACGATTCCCTATGCCGAGATCGTCGCCCGTATCGAGGCGGTGGATCAGGAGGCGGTGCGCCGCGTCGCGCGCCGCCTGCTGCAGGGAGAGCTCACCTTGGCGGCGCTGGGGCCGATCGACGAACTGGAATCGCTCGACAGGATCGCCGCGCGCCTGGCGGCGTAGCAGCAGCCGACTTTACGCCGCCCGCGCGAGCTCCGTTTCGCTCGCCCGCGGCGGCACGCCGATGGCGGCGCGCTCGATGACTGCTTTGACCTCGGCGCTGCGGCGAATGAGGTTGTAGCGCAGCCCCGTGTAGAGATTGACCGGGAAGGGCATGTCGGCGTTGAAGTCGATGATCAGCACCACGCGGGTCTGGTCGGTCTGGTTCTTGACCCAATGCTCGCGCGTGTCGTCGAACACCAGCGGAACCCCTTCCTCCCAGAAGAAGTGGTAGCCGCCGATCTCGATCCAGCATTTCTCCGGCTCGGTCGGCACGATCAGCGGATAATGAAAGCGGATCACGCCGGCCGCCGAGCCGCGATGGGGTTCGATCTCCGCGCCGCCGGCCAGGATGCTGAACAGCGCGGTGTGCACACCCGGGATCCGCGAAATCGCGGCGTAGGTGTCGGGCACTGCGGTCGTGTTCTCCTTGACCTCGTGCCCCCAGATCTTGAGCAGGAAGGTGCGCCAGGCGCGGCCCGCGACGTAGAGGTCGCGCGGATGGACCTCATGCAGCGCCGGAATCTCTTCGTGGTGGCTCAGCAGGTACTGGAGATCGGCCTTGATCTTGTCGTGGCTCTTCCTGAGCTCGCCCAGTACCGGAAACAATCTTAGTGCATCGTCGCCGCCCAATGGCAGCCTGGGCATGCGCCGCAGGATCATGTCCGACATCTTGAGATTGAGCTTCTCGATCGGCTCCTGCGGCAGCCAGATGTTCTTGGTCAGATAGAAGCGGCCCTTCTGGCCGACGTTGGGGTTTTGATTAATTTCCATGACGGGTCCTGGAGGGTGACTCTAATAGAGGTGGGAATTTCATACCACTGTCGGTCCGTTTCAAGACGGTCGTCCGATCCCGGGGGCGCGGCGGACGGTCTCAATTTCCTACGTCAAGCCTCGGAAAACATGTAACAATTCGAGACCAAACGTTACTATAGATCAAGATGTTCCGTTTCGCCGATGTCCCACTTTCGTTGTCGGGAATGACCCGGATCTCCGGGCGACGCGTGTTTTTGCGCGCTCCGACAATGGACGACTGGGCCGAATGGGCCGAACTGCGGGCCCGCAGCCGGGCTTTTCTCACACCGTGGGAACCCACCTGGCCCGAGGATTCCCTGGGCCGCGACCATTTCCGCCGCCGGCTGCGCCAGCAGGCGCGCGAATGGCGGTCCGGCGAGGCCTACGGGCTGTTCGTCTTCACCAACGAGGGCCGGCGGCTGGCCGGCGGCATCAACCTCAGCAACGTCCGGCGCGGCGTCGCCCAGGCGGCCTCGGTCGGCTACTGGATGGGCCAGCCCTATGCCGGCCAGGGGCTGATGACGGACGCCTTGCGCGGCGTCCTGCCCTTCGTCTTCGACGACCTCAGGCTGCATCGCCTCGAGGCGGCCTGCCTGCCGCACAACGAGCCCTCCAAGGGAGTGCTGGCCAAGGTCGGCTTCCATGAGGAGGGTCTGGCGCGGCAGTACCTCCGGATCAACGGCCAGTGGGCGGACCATCTGCTGTTCGCCCTGCTGCGCGCGGATTACGATACGCTCCTGAGAGCGGCCCGCTAGACGGGCGGGAGACTTTTGACATGCGCAATCTCACGCCGGCCAGCATCACCCAGGCTTTCGCCGACTATGCCAAGAACGCGCCGTCCGAGCGCACGCGGACCCTGCTGGTCAGCCTGGCCGGCCACCTGCACAGCTTTGTGCGCGAGAACAGCCTCACCCAGGCCGAGTGGACGGCCGCGATCGACGCGCTGACCCGCGCCACGCAATTCACCGACGACAAGCGCAACGAATACATCCTTTTCTCGGACCTTCTCGGCGTCTCCTCGCTGGTCGACATGGTCAATGCCGCGACGTCCGGTACGCCGTCCTCGGTGCTGGGTCCGTTCCACATCGAGGGCGCCCCCGAGCTGGCCAACGGCGGCGACCTGTGGCGCGGCCAGGTCGGCGAACCGCTGGTGGTGAGCGGCAGGATCGCGGACGAGAAGGGCGCGCCGGCCAAGGGCGCGATGCTGGCGCTGTGGCAGAATGCCGGCAACGGTCTCTACGCCCAGCAGGACAAGGCGCAGTCACCCACCAACTACCATGCGCGCCTGACCGTGGCGCCCGACGGCAGCTTCGCCTTTACGACCGTGCGTCCGGTTTCCTACACGGTGCCCGACGATGGTCCGGCGGGCGACATGCTGCGCGCTCTGGGCCGCGACGCCTGGCGCCCGGCGCACCTGCACATGATCATCCACGCACCGGGGCACAAGCCGCTGATCACCGAGTTCTTCCCCGAGGACGACAAATACCTCGATCGCGACGCCGTGTTCGGCGTGCGTGCCGGCCTCGTGCTGCCGTTCAGCCGCGTGGCGGATCGGGCGGCCCTGCCGGCCAATCTTGCCGCGCGCGACAGCCTGCCGATGCCGGTGTGGGCCGCCAGGCTCGACCTCACGCTGCCCCCGGCCTGATGCCGCTGGTCGGCGTTCGCGGCGTCTCCAAGGTCTTCGCGAACGGCGTCCAGGCGCTCGCCGATGTCTCGCTCGACGTCCAAGCCGGCGAATTCCTGAGCGTCCTGGGTCCGTCGGGCTGCGGCAAGTCCACCCTGCTGCGCCTGATCGCCGGACTTATCCAGCCGAGCGGCGGCACGATCGAGTCGTCTGCGAGCAAGGCCGAGCTCGGCTTCGTCTTCCAGGAGCCGACGCTGATGCCCTGGGCGACGGCGCTCGCCAATACCGCGCTGCCGCTCAAGCTTCGGGGCGTGGCGCAGGGCGAGCGCGAGGCGCGGGCCGCCGAGGCGCTCGGCAATGTCGGGCTGAAAGGCTTCGAGCGCACCTGGCCGCGTGAACTGTCGGGCGGCATGAAGATGCGCGTGTCGATCGCCCGCGCCCTGGTGACCGAGCCGCGGCTGCTGCTGATGGACGAGCCGTTCGCCGCCCTCGATGAGATCACGCGCCATCGGCTGAACGCCGATCTGCTGGAGCTCTGGCAGCGCTCGCAGGTCACCGTCGTGTTCGTCACCCACTCGGTGTTCGAATCGGTCTTCCTGTCGCAGCGCATCGCCGTGATGGCGGCCCGTCCTGGCCGGGTGCTGTCCGAACTGTCGATCGCGGCACCCTATCCGCGCAGCGAGTCCTTCCGGACGTCGGCGGAGTACGCGGCCTGGTGCCGGCAGGCTTCGGCGCGGCTCGGCGAGGCGATGGCGGCATGAGCGGGGCATGAGCGCGCGCATCATCGCGCCGGTCGTCCTGGGCGTCTTGATGCTTGGCCTGTGGGAGGCCGCGGTGCGCGCCGCCGGCATCCCGCCCTACATCCTGCCCGGCCCGATCCTGGTGGCGAGGACGCTGGTCGCCGACTGGGGCACGCTGGCGCCGTCGCTGCTGGTCACGATCGAGATCACCGTCGAGGCCCTGATCGCCGCCGTGGTGGTCGGCGGCCTGCTGGCCGTGCTGTTCTCGCTGTCGCGCTGGATCGAGCTCTCGCTCTTTCCCTACGCCATCATCCTGCAGGTGACTCCGATCGTGGCGATCGCGCCCCTGATCATCGTGTGGGCCAACAACGTCACGCTGTCGCTGCTGATCTGCGCCTGGCTGGTGGCGTTCTTTCCCATCCTGTCCAACACCATCCTCGGCCTGCGCTCGGTCGATCCCAACCTGCTCAGCCTGTTCGAGCTCTATGGCGCGGGCCGCTGGCGCACGCTGATCGACCTGCGGCTGCCCTCGGCGCTGCCCTATTTCCTGGGCGGCCTGCGCATCTCCGGCGGCCTGGCGCTGATCGGCGCCGTCGTCGCGGAGTTCGTGGCCGGCACCGGCGGCGACGCCTCGGGGCTCGCCTACCGCATCCTCGAATCGGGCTACCAGCTCAAGATCCCGCGCATGTTCGCCGCCCTCGCGCTGATCTCGGCGACCGGCATCGTGATCTTCCTGCTGCTGACCCTGCTCAGCCACCTGCTCTTGCGGCATTGGCACGAGAGCGCGGTTGCGCCGGAGGGGTGACTCTGTGCGATTCCGTCGACCTCTGTGTCGGTTGACCGAAGCCTGGCGCTGGCCCTGGCCGCCAATTGGCAACAGGCATAACGCACCCGCAATACGCGACGGAAACGAGAAAAGGGGAGCCATGCGACAGCCGTTCAAGGGACTATTTGCCTCGATCCTTTCCTGCCTTCTTGCCCTGCCGGCGCTTGGCCAGTCGGCAGGACCGCAGGACGCTGAACGCAGCGTCAATCGCGAGCAGGTCTGGCGCATTCCCGCCGCCGGCGGCTCGCCGCTGATGCTCTCGACCGTGATGCGCCCGAAGGGCGAGGCCAGGGCGCCGCTCGTCGTCATCAATCACGGCTCGCCGGCCGAGAGCTCGGCCCGGCCGCAAATGAGCCGGCAGCGCTACAGCGCGTTGTCCTCGTGGTTCGTCGCGCATGGCTACGTGGTCGCCGTGCCGCTGCGGCGCGGCTACGGCGAGACGGGCGGCGCCTGGGCGGAGGACTACGGTCCCTGCAACAATCCCGACTATGCCGGCGCCGGCCTGCAGACCGCGGCCGACATCAAGGCCGCCATCGACTTCATGCGCACCCAGCCCTTCGTGGCGCCCGACCATACGATCGTGGTCGGGCAGTCGGCCGGCGGCTGGGGCACCATCGCCCTGTCGAGCCTCAATCCGCCGGGTGTTTCTGGGATGATCGATTTTGCCGGCGGCCGGGGCGGGCATCAGCGCCTGTCCACGGGCGGCATGGGCAACTGCGCAACCAGCGCGCTGGTGCAGGCGGCGGCGAAGTATGGCGCCGCGGCGCGGGTGCCCATGCTCTGGATCTACGCAGCGAACGATACCTTTTTCGAGCCTGGCCTCGCCCGCCGCATGGTCGACGCCTACAACGGCGCCGGCGGGCACGCCACCCTTCAGGCCGTCGGCCCGAATGGGCAGGAGGGCCACAATCTCGCGACCAGTCCCGACGGCCCCGCGGTGTGGACGCCGCTGGTCGAGAATTTCCTGCGGACCTTGCGGTGACGTCCGGGGCGCAGCGAGTTTTTGCGCAGCATGGTGCGCAGAAACTCGCTGGGCGGCGGCGATCTCGTTCGCGGATGTCCGACGGGCGCAAAAGTGTTGCTTTAGTATAGTTGACTATTGGTTAACTATACGCTAAAGAAAGGGTGGCGCCGAAGCAGCCGGCGAAACCCGAGCCTGTCCGATGTATTGTGATCCAATTGTCCGCCGACGCGCTGTCTCAGCCGGTTGGGCGTCATTCAAAGGCACGAGACGGCCTGAACCAGCAGAACTCCGGCGGAAGGTCCGGCGTCGCTGGCTTTTTGCCGCGCCCAGAAAGCACGTCCCGGCCGCCTCTGGAATTGGCGTAACGCTTGCGGAAATTGCGGAAATTCCCCGGGAGGCTTCCGACAGGGTTGCCCTGGCGTCCGCTGCGCGGCGTCGGCCGGCCGCCCGAGCCCGTGTGCACGTCTCGGCGTCCTCGCTAATTGGCGAATCACTAGCGGAAACTGCGGAAACCGCCGCGCGGGCTTCCGAAAGGGCCAGCCTAGCGTCCGCTGCGCCGCGTCGGCCGGCCGCCCGAGCCGGTGCGCACGCCGCGGAACACGCGGCTGTTCTGCATGCGGCCGAGATGGACGCCGACATTGGCGCTGGCGGCCTGGCCCGGCAGTTCGAGCTCGTGGGCCTCGAGGCGCCGGATCTCGTCGCGGATGCGCGCAGCCTCCTCGAACTCGAGGTTGGCGGCGGCGTTGCGCATGCGCTTCTCGAGCTCGGCGATGTGGCTGCGCAGATTGTGGCCGACCAGGTGGATGTCGCCCGACACGCCGGTGTCGACCGTGTAATGGTCGCGCTCGGCGGTCGACTGCAGGATCTCGTTGATGTTCTTCTTGATCGAGGCCGGGGTGATGCCGTGCGCCTCGTTGTAGGCCCGCTGCTTGGTGCGCCGCCGGTCGGTCTCGGCGATCGCGTACTTGATCGAATCGGTCATCTTGTCGGCATAGAGGATGACCCGGCCGTCGACGTTGCGCGCAGCGCGGCCGATCGTCTGCACCAGCGAGGTCGGCGAGCGCAAAAAGCCCTCCTTGTCGGCGTCGAGGATCGCCACCAGCGCGCATTCGGGGATGTCGAGGCCCTCGCGCAGCAGGTTGATGCCGACCAGCACGTCGAAGGCGCCCAGCCGAAGGTCGCGGATGATCTCGATGCGCTCCAGCGTGTCGATGTCGGAATGCAGGTAGCGGCAGCGGATGCCGGCCTCGTGCATGTACTCGACGAGATCCTCGGCCATGCGCTTGGTCAGCACGGTGACCAGCACGCGCTCGCCTTTCTTCGCGCAGTCCTTGCACTCGGCGATCAGGTCGTCGACCTGCTTCTCGACCGGCCGGATGATGACCGTCGGGTCGATCAGCCCGGTCGGACGGATGACCTGCTCGATGAAGATGCCCTGCGTGCGCTCCATCTCCCACGGGCCGGGCGTGGCGCTGACGAACGTCGTCTGCGGCCGCAGCGCCTCCCACTCCTCGAACTTCAGCGGCCGGTTGTCGATCGCCGAGGGCAGGCGGAAGCCGAACTCGGCGAGCACGCTCTTGCGGTTGAAGTCGCCGCGGAACATGCCGCCGATCTGCGGCACCGTGACGTGGCTCTCGTCGACGATCAGCATCGAGGTCTCGGGGAAATACTCGAACAGGGTGGGCGGCGGCTCGCCCGGCTTGCGGCCGGTGAGGTAGCGCGAATAGTTCTCGATGCCGGCGCAGGCGCCGGTCGTCTCCATCATCTCGATGTCGAAGATGGTGCGCTGCTCCAGGCGCTGCGCCTCGAGCAGCCGGCCGGCGCGGTTGAACTCGTCGAGCCGCTGCTTGAGGTCGGTCTTGATCTGCTGGATGGCGTTCTGCATGGTCGGCCGCGGCGTCACGTAATGGCTGTTGGCGTAGACGATGATGTCCGACAGCGTGGCCGTCTTCTCGCCGGTCAGCGGATCGAACTCCACGATCGACTCGATCTCGTCGCCGAACATTTCGATGCGCCAGGCCTTGTCCTCGTAATGGGCGGGGAACAGGTCGACCGTGTCGCCGCGCACCCGGAAGGTGCCGCGCTGGAAGGCATTGTCGTTGCGCTTGTACTGCTGCTCGACGAGGCGGCGCAGCAGGGTGGACCGGTCGACCTTCTCGCCCTTGCCCAGGCGGAAGGTCATCGCCTGGTAGTTCTCCAGCGGGCCGATGCCGTAGATGCAGGAGACCGACGCCACGATGATGACGTCGTCGCGCTCCATCAGCGCGCGCGTCGCGGAGTGGCGCATGCGGTCGATCTGCTCGTTGATCGACGAATCCTTCTCGATGAAGGTGTCGGTCCGCGGCACGTAGGCTTCGGGCTGGTAATAGTCGTAGTACGAGACGAAGTACTCGACCGCGTTCTCCGGAAAGAACGTCTTCATCTCGCTCCAGAGCTGCGCCGCCAGCGTCTTGTTCGGCGCCAGCACCAGGGTCGGCCGGTTCTGCGAGGCGATGACGTTGGCCATGGTGAAGGTCTTGCCCGAGCCGGTGACGCCCAGCAGCACCTGATTGCGCTCGCCCCCCGTCACGCCCTCGATGAGCTGGCGGATCGCCTCGGGCTGGTCGCCGGCCGGCGTGTAGTCGGAGACCAGCTTGAAGGGCTTGCCGCCGACCGTTTCGGGTCGCCGCTGGATGTACGGCATCAGCAGGGGGACGGTCGAAACCGCGAGATTCTTTGAGGGCATGGCCTGCATTATATGATGGCGGGGTCGCGCTCCGGCAATGCTAGAGCTTGGGCATGATCTTCCTCCCTGCGCGAAGCGCGGGGAGGTGCCCGCGCAGCGGGCGGAGGGGTCATGAGCGTCATCGCGGTCGCTCATGACCCCTCCGGCCTTCGGCCACCTCCCCACGCTGCGCGTGGGGAGGAAATGACTCCGACGCCCTAGTTTCGCCTTCCATGCCCGACCTGTTGGCTGTTCCCTTCCTGATCTGCGCCGCCGTTGCCTGCATTGCAGGCACGGTGCGGGGTTTTGCCGGCTTTGGGGCGGCCATGATCATGACTCCGGTGTTCTCGGCGCTCTACGGGCCGGCCGTCGGGGTGCCCCTCTGCCTGCTGCTGGAGATCGTCGTCGTCCTGCCGCTGCTGCCCAGCGTCGTGCGGCTGGTCGATTGGCGCCGCATCGGCGTGCTCCTGGCCGCCGCCGTCGTGGGCGTTCCTGTCGGCAATCTGGTGCTGACACGCGTCGCGCCCGAGCCGATGCGCTGGGTGATCTCGGGCATCGTGCTCGGTGCTGTCGTTTTGCTGGCAAGCGGCTGGCGCTTTGCCGGACGGCCGCGCACCGCGACGACCTTGGCAGCGGGCGTCAGCAGCGGCTTCCTCAACGGTCTGGCCGGCATGGCGGGACCGCCGATCGCCTTTTATTACCTGGCAGGTGACGAAACGGTTACACGCGTGCGGGCCAACCTCACGACCTATTTCGTGTTCGTCGATCTGGTGGCGCTCGCCATGTTCACGTCGCGCGGCCTGGTCGACGGCAGCACGGGCGTGCAGGCTCTCTTCCTGGCGCCGGCCGTCGTGCTGGGTGGCCTGCTGGGTGGGCGCCTCTTTCCGCTGGCCAGCGAGCACTTCTACCGCCGTCTTGCCTTGGTATTGTTGGTCGGCGTGGCGATCGGCGCCTTGATCCTGTGAGTGGGAAATTGTAGCGGGGCGATATGAAGATCTGGGACAGGATCGTCGACGGAGCGACGCGGCTGGCCAACGGCGAGCCGATCGGCTCGCTGCTGGGCCCGGTGTCGCCGCCGGCCGATGACGGCGCGCATCCCGGGTTGCGCCAGATCGGCTTCACCATCGGCGTGATCGCGCTCGGCGCCAAGATGGCGGGCGCCGATGGCCACGTCTCGGATGTCGAGACCGAGGCCTTCCGCAATTTCTTCCAGGTGCCGCCGGGCGAAGAGAAGAACGTCGAGCGCTTCTTCGATCTCGCCAAGCGCGACGTCGCGGGCTTCGAGGCCTACGCCCGCCAGCTCGCGGCGCTGTTTCCCGACGCGCCGGAAGTCCTCGAGAACGTGCTCGAGGGACTGTTCGACATCGCCCGCGCCGACGGCCCGGTCGACGCTGCCGAAGCCGACTATCTCGCCAAGGTGGCGCGCATCTTCGGCCTCAGCAGCGCGCGCTTCGAGCGCGCCAGGGCGGCGGCGCTGGGCATCGTCGAGTGCGAGCCCTGCATCATTCTCGGCATCGACCCGCTGGCGACCGACGAGCAGGTGCGCGAGGCGTGGCTGCGCCAGGTGCGCGCCCACCATCCCGACCGGCTGATCGCACAGGGCCTGCCCGAGGAGGCGATCGCGGTGGCCAACCGCAAGCTCGCCCTGATCAACGACGCCTATGACCGGTTGCGCCGCGAGCGCGGGCTTGTGCCCGCCCTGTCGTGAACGCGGTCGACCTGCCGTCGCCCAACCATGCGCCGCGTCCGACGGATGCCGTGATCGACGTGCTGGTGCTGCACTACACCGAACTGCCGCTCAGGGAGTCGCTCGACATCCTGCGCGATGGCGCGCGCGCGCATCGCGTCAGCGCCCACTATGTGCTGGCGGAAGACGGCAGGGTCCATAGGCTGGTGGCCGAGGATCGCGTGGCCTGGCACGCCGGCCGCTCGCACTGGCGCGGCCGCGAGGCCCTGAATGCCACTTCGGTCGGCGTGGAGATCGTCAACCTGCACGGCGATCGCCATGACTACCCGAAGCCGCAGATCGCGGCGCTGATCGAGCTTTGCCACGGCATCCTCGCGCGCCATCCCGCCATCGTGCCGCGCAATGTCGTCGGACACTCCGACATCGCGCCCAAGCGCAAGATCGATCCCGGCCTGCGCTTTCCCTGGGCGACCCTGGCCGCATCGGGCATCGGCCTGTGGCCGCGGCCCGGGGTCCGGCCGCTGGTCGGCGACATGCAGGCGGCCCTGCAGCGTCTCGGCTATCCGCCGGCCCTCGACGTGACGACCGAGGACATCGTCGCCGCCTTCCAGCGCCGCTTCCGGCCGGCCAAGGTCGACGGCATCGCTGACCCCGAGACCCGCGCCCTTTTGGGCGACCTGCTCGAACAGGTCGGAGCGCAGGCTTAGCGCGCCGGCCTATGGAGGCCCGATGATGCGAGTGGACGTGCATGCTCATCTCTGGAGCGAACGATATCTCGATCTTCTTGTCCGGCTTGGAAACAGCCGCACCGCGATCCATCGCGGGCTTGGCGCGGGGGCGACGGATGACGAGCTTCGGAAACGGTTCGACCTGATGGACGCCGCCGGGATCCGGCTGCAGATCCTCTCGGTAACGCCGGCGTCGCCGCACTTCGAGCAGCGCGCGGATGCCGTGGAAGCCGCGCGCTTGGCCAACGACGAATATGCCGCCATGACACGGCGCTTCCCGGATCGCTTTCGCGCCTTCGCGGCCCTTCCCCTGCCGCACGCGGAGGCGGCACTTGCCGAGCTGGGGCGGAGCTTCGACGAACTGGGCATGGTTGGCGCCGCGGTCACGACCTCGGTGCTGGGACGCCCGCTGTCCGATGGCGTATTCCATCCGCTCTATGCCGAGCTCAATCGTCGAAAGAGCGTGCTCTACATTCATCCGGCGGGTTGCGGCGCGCAATCGCCCCTGATCAACGAGCACCGGATGGTCTGGTCGGTGGGGGCGCCGATCGAGGACACGATCGCCATCATGGACCTCGTCCTGGCGGGCATCCCCAGCCGGTATCCCGACATGAAGATCATCGCGTCCCATCTCGGTGGCCTGCTGCCCATGGTGGTGAAACGCGTCGACGATCACATGGCCTTCGAGGCGCCGGATATTTCGGAGAAGCCGAGCCTGACGTTCAGGCGCTTGTGGTACGACACCGTCGGCCACAATCATGTGCCGGCGCTGCGGGCGGCGGCTGAATCGCTGGGCGCGGATCGGCTGTTGCTTGGAACGGACTTTCCATACCAGTCGGGAGAACTGTTCTACGCCGCCGTGGACTATGTGCGGCGAGCGGGGCTCTCCGAAGACGACGTTCGCGCGATCCTGGACCGCAACGCAGCGCTCTTGTTCGGGTTGGCGACCGCAACGCCTGCCTCCTCTTGACCGGGTCCTGTCAGGGGCCTAGCTAGGCGCGCGGGTCAGACGGCTGGATGGCTGCGCCGGGCGGGCAACCGTTCGGCGAGGAAAGTCCGGGCTCCACGGAGACACGGTGCCGGATAACGTCCGGCGGGGGCGACCCCAGGGAAAGTGCCACAGAAAACAAACCGCCTGCCCGGTTCGCCGGGCCGGCAAGGGTGAAACGGTGGGGTAAGAGCCCACCGCGCGGCCGGCAACGGAAGCGGCACGGCAAACCCCACCGGGAGCAAGACCAAATAGGGGCGGCACGCCGGGCAACCGGCAGCGGTGTTTCCGCGTCGCCGTCCGGGTCGGTCGCGCGAGGCGCTCGGTAACGGGCGTCCCAGAGGAATGGCCATCCATCGCTTTCGGGCGAGGACAGAACCCGGCTTACAGGCCGTCTGACCCGCCTTGATTCCGCTTTGCGAGTCGCCATTACAACGCCTTGCGTTTCCGACCGGTCGGCGCACAATAGATGTAGTGTCTAACACCTTCAGATTACTTGTGGATTCCCGGTATTGGAGATTGCTTCCCTGGAAATCCCATGATATCCCATTGTATCCCGTATAGCAGTTGACGCAGGGGCGTGGGGCACCGGCGGCGGGACACAGGGGGACAGGGCCGTGGCATTTCGGTCCGAAATCCTGATCAAGCTCGATAAGAAAGGCCGGGTCTTGTTGCCCGCAGCCTTCCGCGACGAGCTGCCGGCTGACGACCGGGGCGCTTTCGTCCTCTATCACTCGCCCAACCTGGCCGGTGTCGTGAACGGCAACTCGCGCGCGGGCTTCGATGGCATGCTCGACCGGCTGCGCACCGAAGCGCTCGGACCCAAGGGTGCGCTCAAGGTGGCGCTCGACGACGAGGCCTTCGATCCGGCCGGTTATCTGTCGGCCAGCGCCCGCACCATCGCCATGGAGCCGGACGGCCGCTTCTCGTTGCCGGCCGAATTCGCCGGCGTGCTCGACGTCGGCGACGGCGTGATGCTGGTCGGCAAGGGCGACAAGTTCCAGCTGTGGAATCCCGCACGTTGGCAGGCCCGCCGTGATTCCGATCGCGACAAGATGGCCGCCTTCGTGCGCGGCCTCGGCGGAGGTGACGCATGACCGCCGCCCGCCATGTCCCTGTCCTCGCGCGCGAGGTCGTCGATGCGCTGCAGCCGCGCGACGGCGGCCGCTATCTTGACGGCACGTTCGGCGCCGGCGGCTACGCGACGGCGATGCTCGATCGCGCCGACTGCCAGGTGATCGCGCTCGACCGCGATCCCGACGCCATCGCCGCGGGCCAGGCGCTCGCCGAGCGCTATGCGCCGCGGCTGCGCCTGATCGAAGGCCGCTTCGGCGACATGGCCGAGCTTTTGGCGGCCGAGGGCGTCGAGGATGTCGACGGTGTGGCGCTCGATCTCGGCGTCTCGTCGATGCAGTTCGACCAGGCGGATCGCGGTTTCTCGTTCCGCGCTTCCGGACCGCTCGACATGCGCATGGAACGGAGCGGCTCCTCCGCCGCCGACCTGGTGAACGAGGCCGACGAGGCCGAGCTCGCCGACATCATCTGGCGCTACGGCGAGGAGCGGAAGAGCCGCCGCGTGGCGCGCGCCATCGTCGAGGCGCGCAAGCACAAGCGCATCGAGACCACGGGCGAGCTGGCCGACATCGTGCGCCGTGCCGTCGGACCGAAGGGCAGGGACGAGAGTGATCCCGCGACCCGGACCTTCCAGGCGCTGCGCATCGCCGTGAACGACGAATTGGGCGAGCTCGAGCGCGGCCTCGCTGCCGCGGAGCAGGTGCTGGCGCCGGGCGGACGGCTGGCCGTCGTCTCGTTCCATTCGCTGGAGGACCGCGCGGTCAAGGAATTCGTGCGCGCCCGCGCCGGTCGCACGCCCGGCCCGTCGCGCCATGCGCCGCCGCGCACCGAGGATCGCGCCGCGACGCTGGGCGACCTCACGCGCAAGCCGGTGCTGCCGTCGGCCGCCGAGATCGCTGAAAATCCGCGCGCCCGCTCGGCACGCCTGCGCGTGGCCGAAAAGCTTTCTGGAGGCCGCGCATGATCCATCGCGGACTCCTGTTCTGGTCGGTTGCCGCCGTCGCCACGGCGGTGGGCCTGTTCACCGTGAAGTACAAGGTGCAGGACCTCGAGGAGAAGATCGACCGCACCAACCAGAAGATCATCGAGAGCCAGCAGGCCACGCACATCCTGCGGGTCGAATGGGCTCACCTCAACGAGGCCGAGCGCATCGAACGGCTCGCCATCAAGCATCTCAACCTCGAGTCGGCCTCGATCAAGCAGGTCATCCGACTCGATTCGCTCAAGTCAGAATCTGTCCCCCCGCGGCGCGATCCACCACTCCCTTCCCCCCCACGAACGGGCAACGACGTCCCCTCGTCGAGCTTGCCCGGTCGAGGGGGCGTCGCAGCGGAGGCCGGCAGCCCCTCGCCGGCCTCCGCACCCCATCCAGCGCGTTCGTCCGGACCCACGACGCCCCCTCGACCGGCCCCGATTCAAGAGCCGGCAACAACGGGTCCGGATGGCGACGGCCAGAGCGCCGCAGTGTCGATCGACGAAATCCTCTCGCGAAACGAAGGGGGTCGTCGGTGAGACTGCGACGCAGGTCTGCCTCGCCCGACCCGGCCGCCGCGGCAAACGCGGCGGCCGGCGCGCGTTACGGGTCGGTTCAGGAGCGCCTCAAGGGCGACGCGCAGGAGACGGCGCGCCAGCGCATCGTCATCGCCTCGATGATCTTCGCCATGGCGTTCGTCGCGGTCGGTCTGCGCATGAGCTACGTGTCGCTGCTGCGCGACGGCGCGGAGCCGACGGAGCGGGTCGCCGCCCGGGGTGGCTCGATCCAGTCGGAACGCGCCGACATCGTCGACCGCAACGGCGTGGTGCTGGCGACCTCGGTGCCGGTCATGTCGGCCTTCGTCAATCCGCGGCTCCTGCTCGATCCGCAGGATGCCGCGCGCAAGATCGTCAGGGCGCTGCCCGACCTCAAGTACGACGATGTCCGCGAGAAGCTCGAAGGCGACAAGACCTTCGTCTGGATCAAGCGTGGGCTCAGTCCGCGTGAGCACGACAAGGTCAATCGCCTCGGCATTCCCGGCCTCGAGTTCCAGGCCGAGGAGCGGCGCATCTATCCGCAGGGAACGGCTGCCGCCCACATCCTGGGTTATTCCAGCGTCGACAATGCCGGCCTGGCCGGCGTCGAGCGCTTCTTCGATCAACAGCTGCAGAGCGGCGAGACGGTACAGCTTGCCATCGATCTCCGCCTGCAGCGCATGGTCGAGCGCGAGATCGCGGCCGCGGTGAAGAAGTTCTCCGCCATCGGTGCCACGGCCATCGTCATGGACGCGACCAACGGCGAAGTCCTCGCCATGGCCTCGCTGCCGACCTTCGATCCGAACAGCACCAAGACCCTCACCAACGAAGCGCTGTTCAACCGCGCCACGCTCGGCGTCTACGAGCAGGGCTCGACCTTCAAGATCTTCAACACCGCGATGGCGCTCGACACCGGCAAGGTGACGTTGAGCAGCGTCTTCGACGCCACCTCGCCGATCAAGATCGACCGCTTCACGATCAACGACGACCATGCCCAGCGCCGGCCGCTCACCGTGCCGGAACTCTTCAAGTTCTCGTCCAATATCGCTTCGGCCAAGATGGCGGTGGCGATGGGCACCGAGACCCAGCGTGCCTTCTTCGACAAGATCGGTTTCCTGAAGCCGCTCACCACGCAGCTCACCGAGCTCGCCGCGCCGCTCTATCCGCGGCACTGGATGACGATCAACACCATGACCATCGCCTTCGGGCACGGCATCTCGGTGACGCCGCTGCACCTGGTGACCGGCGCCGCCGCCGTGGTCAATGGCGGCATGCTGTACTCGCCGAGCCTGGTCAAGCGCAACGCCGCCAGCGACCCCGGTCGCCGCATCATCCAGGCCAAGACCTCGGTGATGATGCGCCAGCTGCTGCGGCTCAACGTCGTCGACGGCACCGGCAAGAAGGCCGACGTGCCGGGCTACGAGGTCGGCGGCAAGACCGGCACGGCCGAGAAGGCCGCGCACGGCGGCTACCGCCAAAAAGCCCTAATCAGCTCGTTTGCTGGCATGTTTCCGATGAACGATCCGAAATTCGTCATCGTGGTGTCGCTCGATGAGCCCAAGGGCATCGCCGAAACCGCCGGTTATGCCACGGCCGGCATGAACGCCGCGCCCACCGTCAAGACGCTCATCGAAAATATCGTGTCGCTCTACGGCATCCTGCCGGGCGACCTGAAGGAGGGCCTGCCGCCGATCGAAATCGCCTCGACTCCGCTGCCGGCACAGATGGTGCCGCCGCAATTCGTGCCGGCCAACGCACGCCATCGCGCGCAGGAACCGCGCAAGGCGCTGCCGGCAGCGCCCGGCCCCAACCAGACGGCGGCCGCACCCGCAGCGGGAGTGCGCCGCGTTGCTGCTGAGTGAGCTCATGCGGGCGAGCGCCGACGCCACCGCGTCTCCTGCCGCCTTGCCGCGCGATCCTGTTCTTTCCGGCCTCACCCTCGACTCCCGCAAGGTAAGACCCGGCTTCCTGTTCGCAGCCCTTGCCGGTGCGCGCCAGGACGGCGCGGCGTTCGTCGCCGACGCAATCCGGCGCGGCGCGGTGGCGATCCTCGCCGCCTTCGACGCCGAGCTGCCGCCGCTCGATCCCGCCATCGTCGTCGTCCGCGCCAGCAATCCGCGCCGTCGCGTGGCGCTGATGGCCGCGGCTTTTGCCGGTCTGCAGCCCGCCACCATCGCCGCCGTCACCGGCACCAACGGCAAATCCTCGACCGTGCACTTCGTGCGCCACATCTGGCAGACGCTTGGCTTTAATGCCGCGAGCGTCGGCACGCTCGGCATCGTCTCGCCGGGGCTGACGCGCGACGCCGGCCTCACCACGCCTGATCCGGTGCAGCTTCATGAGGACCTCGCGACCCTGGCGCGCGAGGGCGTCACGCATCTTGCGATCGAGGCCTCGAGCCACGGTCTCGATCAGCATCGCCTCGACGGCATCCGTCTCTCCGCCGCCTGCTTCACCAACCTGACGCACGAGCATCTCGACTATCACGCCTCGATGGACGACTACTTCGCGGCCAAGGCGCGGCTGTTCGAAAGCCTCCTGCCGCAAAGTGGCACCGCCGTCGTGAATGCCGACAGCGACCGCGCCCCGGCGCTCGCCGCGATCTGCAAGCGCCGCGGCATCCGTTTCTGGACCTACGGTGCGAAAGGCCGCGAGTTCCGGCTGCTGAAGGACGATCCGACACCGGCCGGCCAGCATCTCCTGGTCGAGGTGCTGGGCCAGCGTCACGAGATCGAGCTGCCGCTGGTCGGCGGCTTCCAGGCCTCCAATGCGCTGGGCGCCCTCGGCCTTGTCGTCGCGACCGGCGGCGATCCGGCGCGCGCCGCCGAGGCCCTGGCGAGCGTGAGCGGTGCGCCCGGCCGACTGCAACTCGTCGCCCGCCACCGCTCGGGTGCGCCGGTCTATGTCGACTACGCCCACAAGCCCGAGGCGCTCGAGACCGTGCTTGCGACCTTGCGTCCGTTCGCCCGCGGCAAGCTGGTCGTGGTGTTCGGCTGCGGCGGCGATCGCGATCGCGCCAAGCGGCCGGTGATGGGCGAGATCGCCACGCGCCTCGCCAACCTCACGCTCGTGACCGACGACAATCCGCGCAGCGAGGAGCCGGCGGCGATCCGCGCCGAGATCGTGCGCGGCATTCCGGCCGACCGAAAGAACTGGATCGAAGTGCCGGACGGCCGGCATGCCGCCATCGAGCAGGGCATGACGGCACTGCGGGGCAAGGACGACCTGCTGCTGATCGCCGGCAAGGGCCACGAGACCGGCCAGACGATCAAGGGCGTGACGCATCATTTCGACGACGCGGAAGTCGCGCGCGAGTTCGCAGAGGCCGTGACGTGAGCGCGCTCTGGACCTCCGACGAGGTGGCGCGCGCCTTGGCGCCGGCCGCGATTGCTGCGCCGTTCGAAGTGAATGGCGTCACCTTCGACAGCCGCGCCGTCGTCAAGGATGACCTGTTCTTTGCCTTGAGCGGCGAGACCACAGATGGTCACAGTTTCGTCGGCGAGGCGATGAAGCGCGGCGCCGCGGCCGCCGTGGTCTCGCGCGATGTCGAGGCCGCGGGCGGCACGCTGATCCGCGTGCCCGATACCATGAAGGCGCTGGCGAGCCTCGGTCGCGCCGGTCGTCGGCGGAGCAGCGCCCGGATCGCGAGTGTCACCGGCTCGGTCGGCAAGACCAGCACCAAGGACGCGCTGCGCGCCATGCTGGCGGCCCAGGCGCCGACCTCGGCCAGCGTCGCGAGCTTCAACAACCATGTCGGCGTTCCGATAAGCCTCGCCCGCCTGCCGCGCGAGGCGCGCTACGGCATCTTCGAGGTCGGCATGAATCATCCCGGCGAGATCGAGCCGCTCGCCCGCCAGGTCGAGGCGCATGTCGGCGTGATCACCAATGTCGGGCCGGTCCATATCGGCTATATGGGCTCGGAAGAGGCCATCGCCGACGAAAAGGGCTGCCTGTTCGCCGGCATGGCGGAAGGTGCAGTGGCCGTGCTCGACCGCGACAGCCATCACTACGACCGCCTGGCAGGACATGCCCGCCGCTTCGGCGTGTCGCGCGTCGTCGGTTTCGGTCGCAGCGAGACGGCCGAGGCGCGGCTTCTTTCCTGCAGCCTGCAGGATACAGGCAGCGATGTTGTCGCCTTGATCCACGGACGGCGGATCGAGTATCGCCTAGGCGCGGCCGGCGAGCATTGGGTGCTGAACAGCATCGCGGCGCTGGCCGTCGTGGAGGCGCTGGGTGCAAACGTCGTCGAGGCGGCTGCGACGCTCAAAGGCATCGGCGCGTCGCCCGGTCGTGGCGCGCGGCGGATGCTGAAGTTCGGCGCCGGCACGGTGGAGTTGCTCGACGAGAGCTACAACGCCAACCCGGTCTCGATGCGGGCGATGCTGGCGTTGCTGGCGCGCACTAAGCCGGCCCGTGGCGGTCGCCGGCTGCTGGCGATGGGCGATATGCGCGAGCTGGGCGAGGGGGCGGATGCCTACCATGCCGGGCTCGCCGACGCCGTGGCTGCGAGCGGCGCGGCGCAGGTCTTTCTGTGCGGCCCGCACATGCGGGCGCTGTGGCCGCTTCTGGCGCCGGCGCAGCGCGGCGTACACCGGCCGGACTCCGCATCGCTCGCGGGCGACGTCGCGGCGGCGCTCAGGGCAGGGGATGTGATCGCGGTGAAGGGGTCGTTGGGCTCGAAAATGAAAAATGTCGTCGACGCCATCGTGGCGGCGAGCGACGGCGAGGCGGGACGCTAAGATGTTTTACCTTCTCTATCCCCTGGCGGACGTCTTCACGCCCTTCAATCTGTTCCGCTACCTGACCTTCCGCTCGATTGCCGCCTTCCTGACGGCGCTTGTCCTCAGTTTCCTGATCGGCGGCGGGCTGATCCGCTGGCTGCGCAGCAAGCAGAAGCAGGGCCAGCCGATCCGCGACGACGGCCCGGCCAGCCATCTCGTGAACAAGAAGGGGACGCCGACCATGGGCGGGCTCCTGATCCTGATCACGCTCACGATCGCCACTCTGCTATGGGCCGATCTCACCAACCCCTATGTCTGGATCGTGCTGGGCGTCACGCTGACGTTCGGCGCCGTGGGCTTCTGGGACGACTTCCTCAAGGTCACCAAGCGCAATCCCAAGGGCGTGTCGGGCAAGGTGAAGCTCGCGCTTTCGGTCGTGGTGGCCGGGGCGGCCGCGTGGCTGATTGCCCAGTCCTCGCCCGCGCCGTTGCGCTACATGCTGGCCTTCCCGTTCCTGAAGGACGTGTTGCTGCCGCTGAGCGTCGTCGGCTTCGTGCTCTTCGCCATCCTGGTGATGGTCGGCGCCTCCAACGCCGTCAACCTCACCGACGGCCTCGACGGCCTGGCGATCGGGCCGGTGATCATGGCCTCTGCCGTGTTCGGCTTCATCGCCTACGTGGTGGGCAACACCGTTCTCACCAACTATCTCTATCTCCATCACATCCCGCGCTCGGGCGAACTCGCCGTGCTGCTGTCCGCGCTGGTCGGCGCGGGCCTGGGCTTTCTGTGGTTCAACGCGCCGCCCGCCATGGTGTTCATGGGCGACACCGGCTCGCTCGCCATCGGCGGCGCCCTGGGCGCCGTCGCCGTCGTCACCAAGCACGAGATCGTGCTGGCCATCGTCGGCGGTCTGTTCGTGCTCGAGACCGTGTCGGTGATCGTCCAGGTCCTGTCCTACAAATGGACGGGCCGGCGCGTCTTCCGCATGGCGCCGCTGCACCATCATTTCGAGCAGAAGGGCTGGGCCGAGCCCACCATCGTCTTTCGCTTCTGGATCATCGCCGCCATCCTGGCGATGGCCGGCCTCGCCACCCTGAAACTGCGGTGACCGAATGATCGATCTGGGCGTGCTCAAGGGTTCGTCGTTCGTCGTGCTGGGGCTCGCGCGCTCCGGCCTGGCGACCGTGCGCGCCCTCCGGGCAGCCGGGATCGACTGCGTCGCCTGGGACGACACCGCGGCTTCGCGCGAGACCGCGGCCAAGATCGGCGTCCCTGTCGTCGAGCCGGCGTCCATCGACTGGTCGCGCGCGACCGCGCTCATCATCAGCCCCGGCATTCCGAGCCACCTGCCCGAGCCGCATCCCGTCGCCGCCGTGGCGCGCGCCGCCGGCAAGAAGATCATTTGCGACATCGAGCTGCTGGCCCGCGCCCAACCGAAGGCGGGTTTCGTCGGCATCACCGGCACCAACGGCAAATCGACGACCACCGCCCTGATCGGCCATATCCTTGTCGAGGCCGGCTGGCGCTGCGAGGTCGGCGGCAATATCGGTCGCGGCGCGCTCGACCTCGCGCCGCTCGGTCCGGGCGGCGTCTATGTGCTGGAGCTCTCGTCCTACCAGCTCGAATTGCTCGACACTTTCCGCGCCAATGTCGCGGTCTGGCTCAACATCACACCCGACCATATCGACCGGCACGGCGACATGGCGGGCTATGTCGCGGCCAAGGAAAACATCTTCGCGCGCCAGCGGCCTGGCGACTGCGCCGTGATCGGCATCGACGATGAGCCCTCGCACAGCGTCTACGACCGGATGGCTGCGCGCGCAGGCATCGCCGCGGTGCCGGTGGCGCTGGAGCGCCCCATCGCGGGCGGCGTCTCGTTCCGCGCCGGCATGCTGGTCGACGCCGATGGCTACAGGGTCGATTTTTCCGACGTGCCGACGTTGCCCGGCGACCATAACGCCCAGAACGCCGCCTGCGCCTGGGCCGTCTGCCGCTGGCTCGACGTGCCGCGCGAGAAGATCGTAGCCGGCCTCAAGAGCTATCCAGGCCTGCCGCATCGCCAGGAGTGCGTCGCGTTGGTCGGCAATGTCATCTACGTCAACGACAGCAAGGCGACCAACGCCGACGCCACGGCCCGCGCGCTCTCGTCCTATCGCGACATCTATTGGATCCTGGGCGGCCAGGCGAAGGAAGGCGGCGTGGCGCCGCTCGCGCCGTGGTTCGACCGTATCCGCCATGCCTTCCTGATCGGCGAAGCGACCGAGCTCTTCGCCGCCCAGCTCGAGGGCAAGCTTGCCTACAGCCGCTGCGGCGACTTGAAGTCGGCGCTCGACGCGGCGCACCAGCGGGCGCAGCGCGAGGCGCACGGCACGGCCGTGGTCCTGCTGTCGCCCGCCTGCGCGTCGTGGGATCAGTGGAAGAGTTACGAGCACCGCGGCGATGCGTTCCGCGCCATGGCGCGCGCCCTGCCGGGGGCGGAGAGTTTGGGGAGGGCAGCGTGATTCAGGTTCCGCGCGACGACCGTAGTGTCATCGGCCAATGGTGGTGGACCGTCGACCGCTGGTCGCTGGGCGCCGTCCTGGCGATCATGGCGTTCGGCGTGCTGCTCACCCTTGCCGCCTCGCCGCCGGCCGCCGAGCGCATCGGCGCCGACTCGTTCCTGTTCGCCAAGCGCCAGTTCGTGTTCCTGCCGATCGCCCTGATGCTGATGCTGGCCATCTCGCTGGCCTCGCCGCGCCACGTCCGCCGCCTGGCGCTGATCGTGTTCTGCGGCAGCGTGCTGTTGCTGGCCGCGACCTTCGTCATCGGGGTCGAGATCAAGGGTGCGCGGCGCTGGATCGCGGTGCCCGGCCTTTCCAGCGTGCAGCCCTCGGAGTTCGTGAAGCCCAGCCTGGCCGTGATCTCGGCCTGGCTGCTGGCGCAGAGCCGCACCGAGCGCCGGGCGCCGGGCTATATCCTCTCGACCCTGCTGGTTGGCGGCGTACTGGCACTACTGGTGCTTCAGCCCGACCTCGGCATGAGCATCGTGGTCGCCCTGGTGTGGGCGATCCAGCTCTTCGTCGTCGGCCTGCCGATGTGGGTCGCGGGCTTCGGTGCGGCGGGCGGCGCGGCGGCGATTGTCGGCGCCTACTTCACGTTCGGCCACGTGCGCAGTCGCTTCGACCGCTTCCTCGATCCGTCGTCGGGCGACAACTACCAGGTCAACACCTCGCTCGAGGCCTTCATGAACGGCGGCCCGTTCGGCCGCGGCCCGGGCGAGGGCACAGTGAAGGCTCAACTGCCCGATGCGCACACCGATTTCATCATGGCCGTCGCCGGCGAGGAATTCGGCCTGGTCGTCTGCCTGATGATCCTCGCCCTGTTCGCCTTCGTGACCTTGCGCGCCATGTCGCGCGCCTCGAAGGAGACCAGCCTGTTCATCACCCTGGCGGCCACCGGCCTTGGCGTGCAGTTCGGTCTGCAGGCCGCCATCAACATGGCCTCGACCATCCAGCTCATTCCCGCCAAGGGCATGACCTTGCCGTTCATTTCCTACGGCGGGTCCTCGGCGCTGGCCATGGCGATCTGCGTCGGCATGATGCTGTCGCTCACCCGCGAGCATGCCGGCCTCAGGGAGGCGGTGTGATGGCCGAGCCGCGCCTCCCGCCGGGGCCGGTGGTCCTGGCGACCGGCGGCACCGGCGGGCATGTATTCCCGGCCGAAGCGCTGGCCGGTGAGCTCGAGGCGCGCGGCGTGCCGTTCGCGCTGGTCACCGACTCGCGCGGCAAGCAGTGGCAGGGCGCGCTGGCGCGCCGGCCGATCCACTATATCCACTCGGCAAGCCCGACCGGTTCGCTCGGCCGCCGCCTGATGGCGCTCCTGTCGCTGGGCTTCGGCTTGTTCGATGCCTGGTGGGCGCTGGGTCGCATCGCTCCGTCGGCCGTCGTCGGCTTCGGCGGCTACGCTTCGGTGCCGACCATGATCGCCGCCCGCCTGCGCCGGCTGCCGTCCATGCTGCACGAACAGAATGCCGTGCTGGGCAAGGCCAATCGCCTCGTGCAGGGCGGAGCGGCGCGCATCGCGACCTCGTTCGCCCGCACGCGCCACATCGCCGACGACGACCGCCGCGCGCGTCTTGTCGGCAATCCGGTGCGCGAGACCGTGCGGGCGCTGCGCAACTCGCCCTATCGTGCGCCAGGCGAGGGCAGGGTGGTCGATCTCGTGGTCTTCGGCGGCAGCCAGGGCGCGGCCTCGTTCAGCCAGGTCGTGCCTGAGGCCGTGCTGTCCCTGCCGGCGCCGCTGCGCGCGCGCCTGCGCCTGGTCCAGCAGTGCCGGCGGGAGGATCTCGAGCAGGTACGCCAGCGCTACGCCCGGGCCGGCATCGTGGTCGAGCTGGCGCCCTTCTTCGCCGACCTGCCGCAGCGCATCGCCGCCGCGCATCTCGTGATCGGTCGCGCCGGCGCTTCGACCGTGGCCGAACTCGCCGCCATCGGCCGGCCATCGATCCTGGTGCCCTATCCCCATGCCGCGGACGATCACCAGACCGCCAATGCCCGCGCTTTCGAGGCGGCCGGCGCCTGCATCGTGATCCCGCACGCCGCCTTCACGGCCAAAACCCTGGCCGGACATCTGGCAGCCCTGGTCGAGACGCCGCAACGGCTGGCCGCCATGGCGGCGGCGGCTCACGCCGCGGGCCGGCCCGATGCGGCGGCGCGCCTTGCCGACCTGGTCGGCGAAATGACCGGGCTTGCTCTTTCACCGTCAGGAGTCGCCGCATGAGGGCAATGCCGCTCGATATCGGACTGATCCATTTCGTCGGCATCGGCGGCATCGGCATGTCCGGCATCGCCGAGGTGCTGCACAATCTCGGCTACAAGGTGCAGGGCAGCGACATCGCCGAGGGCGCCAACACGCGGCGGCTGGTCGAGCACGGCATCAAGGTCGCGATCGGCCACCGCGCCGACAATATCGCCAATGCCCAGGTCGTGGTCGTGTCGAGTGCGGTGAAGAAGGACAATCCGGAGGTGCTGGCGGCGCGGGCGCGCCAGCTGCCGGTGGTGCGCCGCGCCGAAATGCTGGGCGAGCTGATGCGGCTGAAATGGTCGATCGCGGTGGGCGGCACGCACGGCAAGACCACGACGACGTCGATGGTCGCCGCCATGCTCGACGCCGGTGGACTCGATCCGACGGTGATCAACGGCGGCATCATCAATGCCTACGGCACCAACGCGCGGCTGGGCGGCGGCGACTGGATGGTGGTGGAGTCCGATGAATCGGACGGCTCGTTCCTGCGCCTGCCTGCCACCATCGCGGTGGTGACCAACGTCGATCCCGAGCACCTCGACCATTACGGCACCTTCGACGCGCTGCGCGACGCCTTCGTGCGCTTCGTCGAGAACATCCCGTTCTACGGCTTCGCCGTCATGTGCTTCGACCATCCCGAGGTGCAGGCCCTGATCCCCCGCGTCGCCGATCGCCGGATCGTCACCTACGGGCTGGGCGCCAATGCCGACGTCCATGCGATCAACCTCCGGCTCGACCGGGGCGGCGCCGATTTCGACGTCGTGGTCGAGAACCGCGCCACCAATGAATCGCGCGTCATCGTCGACATGCGCCTGCCGATGTTCGGCCAGCACAACGTCCAGAACGCGCTTGCCGCCATCGCCGTGGCGCAGGAAATGGGCCTGCCCGACGACACGATCCGCCGCGCGTTGGGCTCCTTCGCCGGGGTCAAGCGGCGCTTCACCAAGACGGGCGAGGCGCACGGCATCACGGTGATCGACGATTACGGCCACCATCCCGTCGAGATTGCCGCCGTGCTGCGCGCGGCGCGGCAGGCCTATGGCGGCTCGGGACGGGTGATCGCGGTCATGCAGCCGCACCGCTACACGCGGCTGGGTGCGCTCAAGGACGAGTTCGCCAGCTGCTTCTCCGACGCCGACGCCGTGCTGATTGCCGAGGTCTATGCCGCCGGCGAAACGCCGATCGCGGGAGTCAATCGCGACATGCTGGTGAACCTGGTGCGCCGCGCCGGCCATCGCGACGTAACCCCGCTCGGCGTGCCGGGCGACCTGCCCGGTCTGATCTGGCAGATGGCGCGGCCAGGCGATGTCGTGGTCTTTCTCGGCGCCGGCAACATCACCGCCTGGGCGCACGCGCTGCCCGGCCAGATCCAGCAGATGGCGGCCGAGCATGCCGGACCGCGCGCCATCGCCAACGACCCCGGATCGGCGGCATGATGGCGCTTGCAACCTCGCATCCCCACCTGATCGACCGGCTGCCCAGGCCGCGCGGTCGGCTCACGGCCGATGCGCCACTGGGCCCGCAGACCTGGTTCGCCACTGGCGGGCCGGCCGAGGTGCTGTTCCGCCCGGCCGATACGGAGGATCTCGCCTCGTTCCTGGAGGTGCTGCCGATCGACGTGCCGGTCACCGTCCTGGGGGTCGGCTCGAACCTGCTGGTGCGCGACGGCGGCGTGAAAGGCGTGGTGGTCCGCCTGATGCGCGGCTTCACCGGCATCGCCGTCGACGGAAACGAACTTTTAGCGGGCGCCGGCGCCCCCGATCTCAACGTGGCGCTGACGGCGCGCGACCACGCGCTGGCCGGCCTGGAATTCCTGAGCGGCATCCCGGGCACGATCGGCGGCGCCGTGCGGATGAATGCCGGCGCCTACGGTGGCGAACTCGCGCAGGTCCTGGTCTCGGCCGAAGCGGTCGACCGCGCCGGCAAAGTGCATCGTATCAGCGTCTCCGAGTTCACTTTCAGCTACCGGCATAGCAGTGCGCCGGCGGACTGGATCTTCACCTCCGCCCGGCTGCACGCCGAGCCCGGCGACCAGCTCGTGATCGGCCGCCGCATTGCCGAAATCGATACAGCGCGTACCGAATCGCAGCCGCGCAGCCGCACCGGGGGCTCGACCTTCGTCAATCCGCCCGGCCACAAGGCGTGGGAGCTGATCGACCAGGCCGGTTGCCGCGGACTGCGCCTCGGCGATGCGCAGGTTTCCGAAAAACACTGCAACTTCCTGATCAATCTCGGCGCCGCCAGCGCGGCCGACCTCGAGGCGCTGGGCGAGGAAGTGCGGCGGCGCGTGCTCGACAAGAGCGGCGTACGCCTCGACTGGGAAATCCGCCGCATCGGAGTACCAGTATAATGTGCAAGGTCGCAGTCCTCATGGGTGGATGGTCGCCCGAGCGCGAGGTCTCGCTGGTGAGCGGCAAGGCCTGCGCCGAGGGCCTGCGCGAAGGCGGCCACGAGGTCCTCGAATACGACGTCAAACGCGACTTGCGCGCGCTGATCGATTTCCTGCGGCCTGTCGGCGGCGGCGGCCCGGACGTGGTGTTCAACGCTCTGCACGGCAGGTACGGCGAGGATGGCTGCATCCAGGGCGTGCTCGAAGTGCTGGCCGTGCCCTACACCCATTCCGGCGTGCTGCCCTCGGCGATCGCCATGGACAAGCCGATGGCGCGTCACGTCTTCACCTCGCTCGGCCTGCGTGTCGCCCAGGGCAAGGTGATCGAACGTCACGCGCTTGCATCGGGCGATCCCATGCCGCGCCCATATGTGGTAAAGCCGATTGATCAAGGCTCCAGCGTAGGCGTGCATATCGTGCGTGAAGGCGACAACCTCGCCGCCGTCGAGGTGGCGGAAGCCGCGTTTGGCGAGAAGGTCCTGGTCGAGAAGTTCGTGCCCGGCCGCGAGCTCACCGTCGCGGTGATGGGCGACCGCGCCGTGGCGGTCACCGAACTGCGGCCTCGTACGCGCTTCTACGACTACGAGGCCAAGTATACTGACGGCATCACCGAGCATCTGGTGCCGGCGCCGATCCCGGCCGAGGTCTACGAGCTTGCCAAGCAGTGGGCGCTTACCGCCCACCAGGCGCTGGGCTGCAGCGGCCTCACCCGCGCCGATCTGCGATGGGACGATTCCAGGCCCGGCACGTCGGGACTGGTCATCCTCGAGCTCAACACCCAGCCCGGCATGACGCCGCTGTCGCTGGCGCCGGAGCAGGCCAAATGGGCAGGCATCTCGTGGCCCGAGCTCATGACCTGGATGGTCGATCACGCGAGGCATCCGACATGAGCGCCGCCCCTCAGAAAATCCCCGGCCAGCGGCGCGATTACGACCGGCGCAAGAAGCGCGGTCCGATCCGCAGCAAGACCGTCCGTCCGCTGTGGCGCCAGCCGATGCTGCTCGGCCTCGTCGTCCTGTTGCTGGGCTGCGGCGGGGCCGGCGGCTGGTGGGCGTGGCACGAGGGCTGGCTGGTCGAGGCGCGCAACCGCCTCGATGCCGTCTCGCGCAGCATCGTCGGCGCCATCACGCCCTTCAAGCTGACCGATGTCACGGTCGAGGGCCGCGACTATGTCGAGAAGAGCGCCATCCTGGCCGCCCTCGACGTCAAGCCGGGCGATTCCCTCCTCGGTATCGATCTGCAGGCGTCGCGACAGAAGCTCGAGGCGATCGACTGGGTGGAGAGCGCCACCGTCGAGCGCCGGCTGCCCGACACGCTCTACGTCACGCTGAAGGAGCGCCGCGCCGTCGCCATCTGGCAAAACGGCGCGGAATATACGCTGATCGACACCGACGGCCGAACGGTGCGGGCCAGTCGCATGCCGCCGGGCGCCGAGACGCTCTTGCTGCTGGGCGGCGCGGGAGCCCCCGAGCATGTCGGCGAACTGCTGCTGCTGCTGGCCTACGAGCCCACGGTCGCCCGCCAGCTGCGCGCCGCCGTGTGGGTCGGCCAGCGGCGGTGGAACCTGATCCTGACCAACGGCGTCGAAATCTGGCTGCCGGAAGAGGACGCGGTCGCCGCCCTCAAGAAGCTCGCCATCCTCGATGCGCAGCAAAAATTATTGTCGCGCGAGTTCGGCGTCGTCGATCTCAGGTTGCCGGACAAGCTCTATCTCAAGAAACGCAGCGCGGGCGAGGCGGCGTCCGGGCCGGCGTGATGTATAGTGCGACCTGAAGTGTACGCGTAGCGACGGGGGAACATCGTGGCGAAGACAAGAAACGGCGTGATTGCAGCACTAGACATCGGCACCAGCAAAGTCGTTTGTTTCGTGGCGCGTGTCGACGGCCAGGGGCTGCGCGTGGTCGGCATCGGCCACCAGCCGGCCCAGGGCATGCGCTCGGGCAATATCGTCGACATGGAGGCCGCCACGCGCGCCATCTCGTCGGCGGTGTCGACGGCGGAGGAGATGTGCGGCGAACACGTGCGCGAGGTCATCGTCGGGGTGAGCGGTGGCTCGGCCGCCTCGCATAATCAGAGCCTCGACGTCGCGATCGGCCATCACGAGATCGGCGAGCGCGACGTGCGGCGTGTGCAGACCCACATCCACCTGCCGGCCGAGACCGCCGACCGCGACATCATCCATTCGGAGGCGATCGGCTACTCGGTCGACGGCACGCCGGTGCGCGACGCGCGCGGCATGTTCGGTGAGCGGCTGGGCGTCGACGTGCACCTGGTCACGGCGGCGAGCGGTGCGATGCGCAACCTGCAGGTCTGCGTGCGCCGCGCCCATCTCGAGATCGCCGAGCGCGTCGTGGCGGCCCACGCCTCGGGCCTGAGCTCGCTGGTCTCCGACGAGCGCGACCTCGGCGTCACCTTGATCGACATGGGCGGTGGCACGACCTCGATCGCCGTCTTCTACGAGGGCCATCTCGTGCATGTCGACACCATCCCGGTCGGCGGCGAGCACGTCACCCGCGACATCGCCCGCGGGCTGTCGACGCCGCTTGCCCATGCCGACCGCATGAAGACCCAGATCGGCCGTGCCGTGGCCAAGCCCAACGACGAGTACGACATCATCGACGTGCCGCTGATCGGCGAGGAGGATCGCACGCGGCCCAACCACATCCCGCGCTCGATCCTGGTCGGCATCATCCGTCCGCGGATCGAGGAGACGTTCGAACTGGTGCGCAATCGGCTCGAAGCCAGCGGTGTGGATAAGTTGGCCGGCGGCCGCGCGGTCATCGTCGGCGGCGCTTGCCAACTCGACGGCGTGCCTGAGGTCGCGGCGGCCATCCTCAACAAGAAAGTCCGCATCGGCGGGCCTTTGCGATTGGCGGGGCTGGCGGATTCCACGGGTGGCCCAGCCTTCTCGGCTGCCGCGGGCCTGCTCGCTTTCGCCATGCACCACCATGCCGCCGCCCAGGCGCAACCGGTGGCGACGGAAGCACCATCAGGACGAATTGGGCGGATTGGCAGTTGGATTAGGGAAAACTTTTAGGCAATATGTTGTGTAGGGATCGGCAGTCCCTACAGGCAGTTGATAAGAAGCAAGAAAAGCCGGTGGCGGTGAAGGGTCTCTCCAAAAACGGCCCGCGCCGTCGCTCCGAGCAGATACCCCCCTCGTTTGCGTGGAGAAGTGCCTAATGACAATCAACCTCAGTCTCCCTCAGACGGAGTCCGAGATTAAGCCGCGTATCACCGTCGTCGGAGTCGGTGGCGCGGGTGGAAACGCCGTCAACAACATGATCAGCGCCGCCCTCGAGGGCGTCGAATTCATCGTCGCCAATACCGACGCACAGGCGCTCGGCCAGTCGCTGGCCGACCGCCGCGTCCAGCTCGGCATCACCATCACCCAAGGCCTGGGCGCGGGTGCGCGACCCGAGGTCGGCCGGCAGGCGGCGGAAGAGGCGCTGCCGGAGATCCTGCAGCTGCTCGACGGCGCCAACATGGTGTTCGTCACGGCGGGCATGGGCGGCGGCACCGGCACGGGTGCGGCGCCGGTCATCGCCGCGGCGGCGCGTGAACAGGGCATCCTCACCATCGGCGTCGTCACCAAGCCCTTCCACTTCGAGGGCCGCCGCCGCATGCAGTCGGCCGAGCAGGGCATCCTGGAACTGGAGAAGGTGGTCGATACGCTGATCGTCATTCCCAACCAGAACCTGTTCAAGATCGCCAACGAGAAGACGACCTTCGCCGACGCCTTCAAGATGGCCGACGACGTGCTGCACATGGGCGTGCGCGGCGTCACCGACCTGATGGTCATGCCGGGCCTCATCAACCTCGACTTCGCCGACATCCGTACGGTGATGGGCGAGATGGGCAAGGCGATGATGGGCACCGGCGAGGCCGAGGGCCAGGATCGCAGCCGCGTCGCGGCGGAGAGCGCGATCTCCAACCCGCTCCTGGAAGATCACTCGATGAAGGGCGCCAAGGGCGTGCTCATCAACATCACCGGTGGCCTCGACATGACCCTGCACGAGGTCGACGAGGCGGCCAACCGCATCCGCGAGGAAGTCGACGCCGACGCCAACATCATCTTCGGCTCGACCTTCGACGCCACGATGCAGGGCCGCATGCGCGTGTCGGTGGTCGCCACCGGCATCGCCGCCATGGCCGCCCAGCAGCCGGCGCCGAACTACCTGTCGCTCGACATGAACCGGCCGATGCAGACCGGCCAGCCGGCGCTCAGCCGTCCCGCGGCACCGCCGGTCGGACGGGTCGCCATGCCGGCTGCGGCCATGGCGCCGCCGCCCGCGCCAATGGCCGCCGCGCCCGTCGCGGCTCCCGTTGCCCCCATCGCTCCGCCGCCGATGATGGCGCCGGCGCCCGCGCCCGCACCGATGGCAGCCGTTGCCCAGGCAGCGCCGATCGCAGCACCGGTCGTGGCAATGACGCCCGCACCGGTCGCCGAAGCGCCGATTGCGGCGCAGGTCATGATGGTGGCGCCGGTCGAGGCGCCAGCCGATCCGCCGCCGGCGCCCGCGCCTGTGGCGCCGCCCGCTCCGGTGATCGCAACGCCTGCAGCGGCTCCGGCGGCTGCGTCTCAGCGGCCCCTGGTCGACGAAAACGACTGGCGCGTGAGTCGCAGCCGCCG
>Ga0193726_1000706_pt1 | contig 31845 bp, 23 predicted proteins | sample H2c1metaG_FD_144928 | JGI IMG/M metagenome (GOLD analysis project Ga0193726, IMG submission 144928) | Soil microbial communities from a riparian zone of the East river system, Colorado, United States - H2c1 | ecosystem: Environmental > Terrestrial > Soil > Riparian zone | place: USA: East River... | reverse complement strand
AAAGCGAATCCCAGCGCGGTAGCCAGCGGCACGGTTCTGGAATCGCGCGTCGATCGCGGACGCGGCCCTGTCGCAACTGTCCTTGTGCAGAACGGCACGCTCAGCACCGGAGATTTTTTCCTGTGCGGCGCGGTGTTCGGCAAAGTTCGCGCAATGTTTGACGATAAAGGCCAGTCCGTTAAGAGCGCGGGCCCGTCAACACCCGTCGAAGTTCTTGGACTCGAAGGAATTCCCGAAGCGGGCGATCAGTTCCACGTTACCGACGAAGCGAAAGCGCGCCACCTTGTGGAATATCGCCAGTCGAAAATCCGCGAAGCTACATTGGCACGAACTGCTGGCGCGCGTCTCACGCTCGATCAATTGCACGAGCAACTCGCCGCAGGCGACGTGAAGGAATTGCCGCTGATCATCAAGGCTGACGTGCAAGGTTCTGTGGAAGTACTTTCGGAAATGTTGCCGAAACTTTCCACGGATCAAGTGAAACTGAAAATTCTCAGCTCAGGTGTTGGCGCCGTCCGCGAAACTGACGTGCTTCTCGCGTCCGCATCCGGCGCGGTGATTATCGCGTTCAACGTGCGCCCGGAACGCAAAGCGGCCGAACTCGCCACACGCGAACATGTTGACATCCGTCACCACTCCATCATTTATGAAGTGAGCGACGAGTTGAAGAAAGCCATGCTCGGCCTGCTCGATCCAGTTTTCCAGGAAACAATTATCGGTCACGCCGAAGTGCGCAACGTTTTCAAAATCAAAGGCACTGGCGCAGTTGCAGGCTGCTTTGTTGTGGATGGAATTCTGAAACGCAACGCGCAAGTGCGTGTGATGCGCGATGGCGCGGTCGTTTACACCGGAACGCTCAGCTCGCTGAAGCGCTTCAAAGAAGACGCCGGAGAAGTTCGCACCGGATTTGAATGCGGAGCTAGCGTTTCAAATTTCAATGACGTAAAAGTCGGCGACACGTTCGAGTGCTTCACATCTGTGCGTGTGGCGCACGCAGAAGCTACGGCGTAATTTTCCGCCGAACAATTCGACGGCGACTTCGCGCAACCAGCAATGCCCATAGGCCTGCTAACGCTTGAAATTAATCTTCCTGAAGCACATTCGCTCAAGGATAAGCGTCAGGTTCTGCGCAGCCTGAAAGATAGGTTGCGGAAGAAATTCAATGTCGCCGTCGCAGAAATTGAGCATCAGGATCTCTGGCAACGCTTCACCGTCGGAGTCGTAACGCTAGCCGATCAAGCCGGATTCGTGGAACACGCGCTGCAGGGCGTCCTAGAAGATTCCGAAACACTTCTTGGCCGCCGCTTGGTCGATCATCAAATTGAATTGCTCTAAAATATTTTGTTTCAAAACCTTTGCATCCTTAATTGCAACAAACTACTCTCATTAAATAGCGGAGGGTAAGCACATGACACTCGTAGGTCACCGCCACGAACGCATCGCAGAAGAAATTCATCACGAAGTCGACGTCATGCTCGCCGGAGAACTGCGCGATCCGCGGCTGGAAGTTAGCATGACCGTCACCGAGGTCCGTGTCTCGACGGATCTGAAGCAAGCGCGAGTTTACGTAATCGTCGAAGGCACTCCGGAAGAACAAACTGACGCCATTGCCGGACTCGAAAAAGCGAGCGGATACATCCGCCACGAACTTTGCGAGCGCATGCAAATTCGCCGTAGCCCGGAGCTTCGTTTCCTGCTGGACACCAGCGCAAAAGCCGCGCAGCGTATCGACGATTTATTGCGCGAAGTTGGTAAGAGTAATGAAGCCGGCCAAAATATTCCCAAGCCTCCCACTGAGCCCACGGAGAAACCGTAAGGAATGCCGCGCAGCGTAAAATCAGCGTCGCTTGATGGCGCTCTGGTGATCGACAAGCCGCGCGGAAAAACTTCGCACGATGTTGTCGACGCCGTCCGTCGCATCGTCGGCTTCCGGCAGATCGGCCATCTCGGCACTCTCGATCCGCTGGCGACGGGCGTTCTGGTTTTGCTTCTCGGAAAAGCTACGCGCCTGGCGCAATTTTATCTGGGCCGGCGAAAACGTTACACCTCTACAATTCGTTTCGGCTATGCAACGGACACCTACGATTCCGTTGGCACAGCTACTGGTCCAGACGCCGTGCCTATTCTCGATCGCGCCGAAATTGAAAAAATGGCCGCCGCAATGACGGGCCGCTTCGCGCAAATGCCGCCACCATTTTCCGCGAAAAAAATTCAGGGCAAAGCAGCTTACGAATTGGCGCGCAAAAATAAGCCCGTCGAATTGAAGCCGGTAGAAATTGAAGTGTACGAATTTCGGGTCACGGAAATCGAAGCGTCGCGCGCAAAGGTTGCCATCGAATGCGCGTCCGGAACTTATATCCGCTCTATCGCGCATGACATGGGACAAACATTGGGCAGTGGAGCGCATTTGGAAGAAATCACACGAACGGCTGTCGGCGAATTTACGCTCGATCAAGCTGTCACAGTCGAAGTTCTTCACGAAGCCGCTCAGCAAAATGCGGAAAAACTCGCGAGCTACGTTCTCCCGCTGGAACTCTTATTGCCCGAGTTGCCGCGGATAAATGTGCTGCCGATAATCGAGCGCCAGATCCGCCACGGATCAAAATTTAATATAGTCCCCTCACAAATAAAGCCGGGATCTATCGCAATGGCACAAGGCGCCACCACTGAACTCGATTCCGGCGAGTGGACGCCAAATCGCCTACGCATCTTCAGCGCGGAAAATAAGTTAATCGCGATTGCGGAAGCGATCGTTCCCCGCACCTATCGCCCGGTGCTAGTACTAGCCTCCGACCCTCAGTCGTAGGGCTACTTTCAGGTAACCTTCTTTCGTTCAAAATAATTCTCAAATGCTTAGAAACGTTTTCGATGGTCGAACGTCTACTATACAGAGGCCGAAATGGTAGACTCTCTACTATCATGAAAAAACAGACTCAAGAGCGCTCCGAACTCCTGCAGGGCACGCTGGACATGCTTATACTGCGCACTCTGCTGACCGGCCCAACGCACGGCCATGCCATCGCAAAACATATTCAGCGCACCAGCGATGAAATGCTGCAAGTCGAGCACGGCTCGCTCTATCCAGCACTACATCGTCTAGTAAAGAAAAACTGGATTTCCGCGAAATGGGAAATGTCCAAAGAACGTAATCGCGAATTTAAGTATTACCGGCTCACTCCGCTGGGCCGCAAACAACTCGTCCGCGAGCGCTCCAAGTGGACGCAAATGGCCGCGGCGATTCACCGCGTAATGAATCACGCGTCGTAGGAGGCATATCAAAATGGATTCGCGCGAACCCGAAAACGATTTCGACAAAGAACTTCGCAACCATCTCGATTTGGAAGCCGAAGAACAATCCGCCGAAGGAATTTCAGCGAACGAAGCCGCTGACCGCGCCCGCCGCACGTTTGGCAATCCCACGATAATTTCCGAAGACGTTCGCGCCGTGTGGCATTTGCGCTGGCTCGAAAATTTTTGGCAGGACGCGCGCTACGGTGTGCGCCAACTCGGCAAAAATCTCACGTTCACTTGCGTCGCCATCATCACTCTCGCCCTCGGCATCGGCGCGAACACCGCGATGTTCAGCATTGCTGACGCTGTTCTCTGGCGCTCCATGCCCTATCCGCATCCCGAACAACTCGTTGTTGCCAATGAAGTTCCGCGCAGCGATCCAGATGCTTCGTGGGGCACAACTTATTTAACTTTCCGCGATTGGCAAGCGCGTTCGACAGTGTTCCAGAATTTCGCAGCGACGATGTCCGATCAGCGCATTTTGCGTGAAGGTCCTGATCCCGTTCGCGTGAACGGCGTCGCCGTCACGCATGATTTTTTTGACGTGATGGGCGTCGCTCCAATTTTGGGCCGAGTCATCTTGGCTTCGGACGACACAACCAGCGCTCCTCCCGTCGTTGTGCTCAGCCATCGTATGTGGACTGAACGATTCGCCAGCGATCCCAATATTGTTGGTCGAGTGGTGCACATCGGACGAACGATTACATTCACGGCAATCGGCGTGATGCCCGTTGGTTTCGACGACGACTCCGTCGACTATTGGGTTCCGCTTGTGCGCATCAATCCTTTCGTAAATCGCCACGTTTGGATTTTCAACACGGTCGGCCGTTTGCGTCCGGGTCATACCGCTGCAGAAGCGCAGGCTGAACTGGAAACTATGCTTCTGCAAATTGAGCGCGATTTTCCTGAGGCCAATCGCGGCCATGACGTTCGCGTCAACTCTTTGCGCACACAAACGAGTAGCGATATTCGCTCGGCACTTCTTGTACTTCTGGGCGCAGTCGGACTAGTACTTCTCATTGCGTGCGCTAATCTCGCCGCGCTAATTTCCGTTCGGGCCGCTGGACGTTCGCGTGAGCTCGCCGTTCGTGCCGCGCTTGGCGCAAGCCGAGGCAGACTTATCGCGCAACTTCTTACGGAAAGCGCGTTGCTTTCATTTGCCGGAGGAATAGCCGGCGTTGCACTCGCCTACTGGGCTACAAGATCGCTCGTATTTCTCAGTAAGGATCCGCGCCTTCTTCACGCCGCAATTAATTTTCCAGTTTTACTTTTCGCATTCGCCGCCGTCGCCATCACCAGCGTGCTCGCAGGAATCGCGCCGGCCATGCAACATTCGCGGGACACATTAAATTCTCGCAATAGCGGACATCGCCGACGCGCGCGTCTGCAACAATCGCTCGTCGTATCTGAAATCGCGCTCTGTCTCGTGCTTCTTGTCGGCGCCGGATTGCTTTTCAAAACGCTTCGCAATATTCTCGACGTGGACGCGGGCTTCCGCACCGATCATCTCGTCACCATGAGCGTCACTCTTCCGCCGACCTATACCGACCAGCTGCAAATGTTTCACTTCTATCGCGACGCAGCCGAACGTTTGCAGATGCTTCCCGGAATCTCCGCCGTCAGTGTCGTTAATTCTCTACCCGTTGCTCCGGGTGAAGCGAATGGCGACATCAATATCGAAGGCCGACCTGCAGCACCCGGAGCGAATGGGGCCGCGGGGTTTCGCCGCTCGCTCCCAAATTATTTCCAAATGATGGGTATTCCACTTCTCCGCGGACGCAACTTCGACGAGCACGATGATGGCGTCAACAAAGACCGCGTCGTCATCATCAACGATCGCTTCGCACGGCAGTTCTGGCCGAAGGACGATCCTATCGGCAAGCGCATCAAAATTGGCCCACCGGAAAATAATCCCTGGCTCACCATCGTCGGCGTCGTCAGAGACATCCACCAAAAGGGACTCGAAAATCCCATCGGGTTCAACATTTACGAGCCGCTCGCACAAAGTGTCGGCAGCGACGAAGAAATTGCCATTCGCACGCAGGGCGATCCCACTGCGGTAATTTCCGAAGTGCGCGCGGAACTTCACCGTATCGATCCGACAGTGCTGGTCGATGGCTTCGCCACGATGGATCAACGCATTGAAGATTCCGTCAGTCCGCGCAAATTAAATTTATTTCTATTCGGGTTATTTTCCGCGCTGGCGCTGGTACTGGCGAGCATTGGACTCTACGGCGTGGTCGCATATTCCGTCGGTCAACGAACGCAAGAATTCGGCATCCGCATGGCGCTCGGCGCGCAGCCCACCGACGTACTCCGCCTCGTCCTGACACAAGGATTGAAACTCGCGCTCGCCGGAACAGTGATCGGAATCGGCGTTGCGCTTGCGCTTTCCAGCGTGGTCAGAAAATTATTGTTCCACGTACGTCCTGCCGACCCAGTCACGATAATCAGCGTTGCGATCATCCTGACGATCGTCGCGCTTATTGCGTGCTGGCTGCCGGCATTCCGTGCTAGCCGGATAGAGCCGACGCAGGCGCTGCGAATCGAGTAAATATATTTTGCGCAGCGGGCGGGTCGCGAACCCGCCCCTACGACAGTCCCATTCACCGCTGCCCTTCTGCTATCATTCTTCTGTATATATAAGGATCGCCCATGCGAAGAAAACTTACCGCTGCTGCAATCGCGTTCACTCTCGCCGCGCTCTTAACAATTCCCGCCGTCGCGCAAACGCAATCTCCCATAATCGAGCAGCGGAAAGACGTGACTGTCCAACCGCAAATGAAATCCACTGAAATTCCGCCGGACATGTCGCGCCGCATTGCAGCCCTGCAATCCGCGCTGCAACCTTCCGCGCGCGCATGGACGGAACAACAAGCCCACCTGGAATCGCAAAAGCAAACAGCCGACGCGCCATCCATCGAAGCCGCCGTCTACAATCGCTTTCCCGCGCTCAACACTCGCGGCAGTTCCGCGAAGGCCAGCGACATCAACGCGCTCGTCGCCATCGTGATGATGCAGGAAGCCAAAGACGCCGAAACCGATCTGCAGCAAATGATGGCGCAAGTGAAAGCCATCAACAACGCGAAGCAGAAAATACGCGATCTGCTTTCGCAAACACAACTGGAAGTTTTATCGAACAGTTCCCTGCCAGCCGCAACTCCGTGCCAGACCGCGCTTTGCAAATCACTAGCGTCCACGCTGAACGAAATTTCCAGCGCTACCGCGAACACGCAGAAACCCGTGCGAATTTTGGTGCCCGCAAAACTTACTTACGCCGACATGCGAACTCTGCCTACCCAACTTCAAACCAATCTCGACTCGATAAACGACCTGAGCGAAACCATGCAGCTGCAACTTCAAATGGCGATGGATCGCCAAGCAAAATTAATTGAGACGCTTTCTAATTTGATGAAGAAGATCGACGATACGGCGTCGAGCGTAATTCAAAACATAAAATAGGATTTGAAGCTGAAGGAGGGCTGAAAGACGGCTCGAAAGTAAAAAAGTGCATTATAATGCATACGAAATGGGCGCTTTTTCGGGAAACTGCATTATAATGCAGTTTTTGGGGAAGGGAAAAGAGGAAAAAGGAGAAGCGTATTCAACGCAGTCCCGATACTTCGGGAGCAGAGTGCGCAGAGAAAAGACTAGAGAGTGCGGGACCCCGGCCCACCTGAAGGTGACCCCTACGACATTCGTTTTCCGCTAAACCCCTTATTAGCACATACTTGCACATGAGATCGCCCTAAGTCCTTTATTAGCACACACATCGTTAATGAGGGGGTGGGGGCTGCACAGTTTTCAAAAACTGACTTTTGGAGCAGACAGTTCGCGTCAGCTAAGACTCTGGAAACTAAGAACATAAAGACTCTGATGGGGAACGAGCGGCAGCGGCGGAATGAAACTTTAATGCCGCTGTGACCATCACACCCGTAGAATCGGTTCGCACACCGAATGTGGCTGCTTAAAGAATGCAGGGAGCAAATTATGAATAAGAGTCCGAAGTTCACATTTTTGCCGCCGACAAAAGCTGTTTTGTTGGCTGGAATTGTTCTGTCCGTGGCCGGAGTGATTCTGGCGCAGACAGCGGCGGCGAATAAAACTTTTGTGGTGAATGGAAATTCCGCCGGCTCGGTCGTACGCGAAATTGAAGGCCACACTTACGTTGAGCTTGAAGCGTTGGCGCGCGCGACGAATGGAGTTGTGACGATCGAACCGACACGCGTGCTGCTTTCAATTCCAGTGGCGGCTACGAACGCAGCGACGACGACTTCAACTGCGACTGCGGCGACGGCACCTGCGGCACGCGGGCTTTCCACGGAATTTAAGCGCGCGGCGATTGCGGAACTTTCGGAAATGCGAGAGTGGCGGGGGGCAGTTGGCGCGATGATCACTTATGGATTGGCGGCAGGCAGCGCGACGGCGCAGGACTATCACGCGATTTGTGAAGCGGGATTGAGCCAGGCGACAGTTGTGGCGACGACGAACGAGGATTTGAACGCCGTGCAACTTTTGAAAGGCGAGTTTGACACTCTTTCGGCGTGGGCCGCGCAGGTGATGGCCGACCGCAAGGCGTTGAATGGTTCGCGGACAATCGATCCGAATTCGATGGCAAATGATCCGGTGCTGACGAAAATTACATCGTGCGGAAGATTTCTGAATTCGATGATCGTGAGCGGCGCGTATGCGGATGACGCGAGTTGCCATTAGACGCGCATATTTGCGAATGAAATAAGACAAAAAGTCCGAGGCCCCGGACCCGGGCTACAACTGTTGCCTCCGGGTCTTATCTGCGGCAGAATGCGCAGACTTGACTCAACGCCGGGAGGCTTCGATGACGCGACGTATTATTATTTTCCTTCTTTTAATTTGCGCACCACAGTTCGCCCTCGCACAGGAAATGCAATCCCAAAAAACTGAAGCGCCAAAACGCATCGCGATTCGCGCCGGCAAATTAATTGACGGAAAAACCGACAAGCCAATTCTGAACGCGCTGATCATCGTTGAAGGTGGACGAATTATTTCTGTGACGCCAAATGGAAATCCTCCTTCCGGAATTGAAGTGATCGACCTTTCGCATTCCACCGTTCTTCCCGGACTGATTGACGCGCACACGCACGTTTTGCTTCAGGGCGACAACACTGCCGCGGATTACGATCCGCAACTGCTAAAGGAATCAATTCCCTATCGCGCAATTCTTGGCGCGCGCAACGCGCAAGTTGCGATGAGCCACGGATTCACGACGCTGCGCGATCTAGAAACTGAGGGCGCGATGTATGCCGATGTTGACGTGAAAACAGCCATTAATCGCGGGGAAGTTCCCGGCCCGCGAATGTTTGTGGCCACGCGCGCGATGGCTCCGACGGGAATGTACCCGCTGCAAGGATATTCGTGGGAATTGGATATGCCGCACGGAGTGCAAATTGTGGACGGCGTGGAAAGCGCGCGCAAAGCCGTGCGCGAACAACTTTCGCACGGCGCAGACTGGATCAAATATTACAGCGACCGGAATTACTTCTACAAAGCTGACGGCGTGCTGCACAGCTGGGTGAATTTCACTGACGAAGAAGCGCGCGCGATTGTGGATGAAGCGCATCGCCAGGGACATCATGTGGCCGCACATGCAATCGGTTTCGACGGAATTGCGGCTGCATTGCGCGCGGGCGTGGATTCGATCGAGCACGGTGACGGCATGACGGAAGAGCAGATGGACGAAATGGTGCGCCGGGGAATTTTCTGGGTACCAACAATCATGGTGGGGGCTTCGGTTGCTCCGGCACGCCAGGGCAACTGGCCGAAAATGGTGGAAACAGAAAAGATCGCGTTCCAGAAAGCGTATCGCAAGGGAGTGAAAATAGTTTTCGGAACGGATGCGGGCGGATTTGCGTGGACAGGAACTGATTCCTTAAATGAAGCATTGGAATTTCATTACTACGTTCAGTACGGCATGAGCGCGATGGATGCAATTCGCACGGCGACGACGCGCGCGGCAGAATTACTGGGGATGAGCGATCAACTGGGAAGTATTGAAACAGGAAAATTCGCTGATCTAATCGCGGTCTCCGGCGATCCGCTGGCAGACATTACGGAACTGGAACGCGTGAAATTCGTGATGAAAAACGGCGTGGTCTTTAGATCGGGAAACTAAATCAAATCCTAGAACTAAATTAATTCCGACAAGGACGGCAGATCCTATAAGAGAGGGAATAAATCCTCAAATAAAAAGCGCCCCGTTTTCTAAAACAGGGCGCTTTCCATATTACCTAAAATATTTCCGCTGGCCATTTTGCCGATTTAATTCCGCATCGGTATCAACAGCAAACGATTATTCGCCGAGTCGACAACGGCGGCGATGTTCGTCCTCGGATGAATCGCAATGGATCCCAGCTGCGAAGCCTTCAGACCCATGTTTGCGTGCACTTTTGCGTCAGTGATATCCAGAACCGAAATCGTGCTGCTGATGGAATTCACCGTGACAATCGTGCTGCTTAGATAGTTGTAGGCCACGGCCGTAGGATTAATTCCCACACGCACGGCGCTGGACTGCTGATTTTGCGCGTCCACGAAGAAAATGGAATTGCCCAAGCTGGCAGTCACAATGAACACCTGAGTGACCGGATCGAACGCAACGCTCGTCGGTTGCGATAGCCCGGAAATTGACGCGATCGGCGCCGGCGGAGTTTGCGACATGTCCAAAATAGCGACAGTACCTGAGGAAGCATTGGCTACGACGGCTTTCTGGTTCACGGTGTCGATACCGACCGCAACCGGATTCGTACCGCCGGAGGTAGCAGTCCCTAGCGAGTTCGCGGCGGACAGAAGTGTTGCCATAAAAGAAGTTACAGAGTTGGAGTTCGTATTGGAATTCGTGACCAGGGCGATACCAGTGGTCTGATCGATGGCCACGCCGATCGGCTCAACTCCAGTGGTGACAACGACCGGCGTTTGGGTGGTATCGGCAACATCGAGCACGGTGGCAGTGTTGTCGCCACGATTTGTAACAACGGCGGTTCCGCCGCCCGGATAGGTAGCGACACCTTGCGGGTTAGCTCCCACGGACAGAGTCTTGGTGACAGTGCCGGAAGCGAGACTGACAAGAGCAACGCTGTTGCAATTGCTCTGCGTGACGATTGCCAGATTGAGCAAATCGTCGATCGCAACGGCTCCGGGCGCGGGCGAGGGACAAGCAGCGCTCGTTAAGTCCACGGGCTGAACGACGGAAAAACCTTCGACGTTGGAAGGAACGCTCCCCGGAGTGGAGTTGACGACATCCACAGCAAAGCGCCGAGCCGAAGTGAGAAGCGAGGCCGGAACCACAACGCTCATCTGACGATCGGTAACTGTTCCGACAGGAGTAAGCGCAAAACCATCCACGCGAGCTACCACCGGACCTTGCGATACGAATCCTTTGCCAATAAGTGTGATTGGCAATGGGGTGGCGGAAGAGAGCGTGAGATCCGTGCCGAGCTGGCGATTTACGGGCAAGACGACCGATTCCAATTCCAACGCCTTGATCGAGGAGCCGAGTGAAATGACCGTCAAATCGTTTGTGCCCTGATTCACAACGAGCGCCTGATTGGTGCCGGGATCGATGGCAATTGCGCTGGGATTGCCGCCGGTGAGAACCACCGACGTCAAGAGTTTCGGCGCACGCATATCCAAAATTGAAGCCTGAAGAGTGGCAGGATTAATGGAGACCGCCATATCCGTATAAGGATTCACTGCAACGCCGATGTCGCCGGGTTGAAGAACGATTGGCGTGATGGTCTGGTCGAGAACACTCATCGTCGAAACCGAAGACTGATTCGTTGGATCGGTGATGACGGCCTGTTTGGTTTCTTCGTTCACGGCAACGCCGGTGACGTTTTGACTCAACGAAACTGTTGCGAGAGGACGTGAGTAAAAAACCGTGCCGCCGCCGCTGGTGGAATCCGCGCCTGTTTGAACGAAGGTGAAGGAATTCGCCGACGGAACCGATGCAACCACGAATATCCCGTTGAAGGTCGCATCTGAAATTCCCTGCAGAAGAACCGCATCACCCGTGATCAGAGTGTGGGGAAGCGTGGTGGTGATCGTTACCGCGCTGGTGGCAGAAACGCGAACCGCGCCGCCGGTGCCAATCACATTTGAATTGCGCCGCTGCAAATCCACGATGGAAAAAATGCCCAGCCCGCCACCTGTTACCAAACCCCAATTCAGTCCGGGCATAACGGCGACGTGCGGGTTTGCTCCGGTGGTGAGAGTGACGGCGCCGACAAACACAGGAGGAGTTTGCGTGAGGTCCACGAGCGCGCCGATATTTGTGTTCTGGTAAGCGATCAAAGCGATTCCGGTAATCGGATTGACGCCGACCGAAAGTGGAGCGGCAGGAATTTGCGTAGCCACAGTGGTGACGGCGCGCGTAGCCAGATTGACCACTGAAATTGTCTTGTCGGTATTGTTGGCGACCACGGCGACATTTCGCACGTTATCAACAGCGACGCCGGTGGGACCGTGGCCAACGGGAATTGTTCCACCCGGCACGAGCACTGGCGGAGAAACCGTCAAATCAACGAGAGTCAAATCATTCGAGGTCTTATTCGCGATGACCGCAACTCCCGTAGCAGTATTTACCGCGATGGCGACAGGACTTGTGCCGCCGAGCGGAAGACTTGCAGTCGTGACCGAGGGTTGGCCAGATTCAGGCGTGCACAATGTCTGCGCGCCGATACAAGGTTGCACGGCAAAGTTCACGGTAGCCGTCGTCTGGGGCAACACTGCCGGAGTAGTGACGGCCGGATTGGTGACGGAAATTTGATGCAATCCGGGAGTCAACAATAAGCTGCCGGGCAGCGACACATTGACCGAGCGCGGCGCCACAACGGCGGATGCAGTGACGCCATCAAACTGCGAAACCAGGTTTGATCCGAAAAAACCACCATCAATTGTGAAAGGAACGGAACCGCTTGGATGTTCAAACGCACTCGGCGGGGTTGACGAGACAACGGCGGGACGCACCGGAGTAATCGTGATGCTGCAGAGCGCCGGATTCGGCGTGCATCCGACGGGAACTTCCGGCTGGCCGTTCTGTCCCTGGCGAGCAAGCTGAACCTGAAGCACAGCAGGGGCCGTGGCAAAAAATGATGAAGGAATCCTGGCTCGAAGCACGTTTCCAAAAGAAGCAATCGTTGCGCCAGTGAGATTCCTCAACGACGTGGAATTCACGAACACGTCCGTCGTGGTAATCAAGTTTGAGCCCTGCATAACAATGTCCATGAAAATAGATCCCTGCGCTGCTTGCGTGGGATAGATCGATAGCAACGTGGGATCAAGAGCCGCCTGCAGATTAATAGTGGCTGCGGCAAATTGATTCGGATCTTTGACGGAAACAGCTTCGATCGTCACGGGATTTGAAGTCGGAATAATCGGAGGCGCTTTGTAGATGCCCGCCGCGCTTACGGTCCCAAGCGTACCGGTCGTGTCAACCGGGCAAGGAGCAGTTGAAGCCGTGACGGTTGAGATCGCTCCAGACTGGCAGACGATCCACTTGACTCCCTGATTTGCGACGGAGGTTCCGGTGACGGTTGGTGTGAATGTGAGAACCTCTCCTGTCCCAATCGTTACAAAAGCCGGAGTAACCGCTACGCGAATACCAGAATCAATGGTGACAGTCGCGCTGGCGGTGGCGGTCGCATCCGCTTGAGCAATGGCTGTAACCGTAACAGTGTTAGGCACAGGGACTGTACTTGGCGCGAGATAGTTACCGTTGACGTCGATTGTGCCCACGGTTGTATTGCCGCCGGCGATGCTATTTACCTGCCAATTCACAGCCTGATTGGTGTTCGACGTGACCACGCTTGCGGTGAAGGTGAAAGTCGATCCGACCGCTACGGTAGCGGACGTGACGCTGAGCTGAATCGTGGTTGAAGGAGTAGAAGAAGCGCTGCCGCTTCCGCAACCGGCCACGATCAGGCCGAATGCAAGCAACAATCCGATATTTAAAGTCCACCGCTTCATTCCCCGCCTCCATCGAAACAATTTGCTCATCTTCATTTGGATCTGGTCGTGCTCGCCTGCTGCCGTGATCAATATCATTTAGAAAGTCCTGCTCACTGTGAAACGGAATGTCTTCAGGGGATCGGAATACCGGAACTGGTTCGGGTTCGTCACCGCGCTTGTCAGCTGCGGAATGATCAAGCTATCAAGAATACCTAATTGCTGAAGAGAGTCCTCTGCTCGTCGGTAATGGTGAAATCGCCAACCGGGGCGACGAGTTGCCGATTGTAACGGAGATAATCATAGCCCCAATACAAGCGGAACGGCGCTTGAACGATCGGCAATTGAACGATTAACTCCATTCCGGCGGATGCGCGCGGAATGAAATTCGAGCCCGGCGCTAGTTGCAAACGCGAGGGATTCGGAGACGTTGGGAAAGTAGCCGCCAAAGACGCCAGACCCGCCGCATTCAAGTTGAGCTGATCTCTCCTGAGCGCGCCAACTGAACCGATGTCCGTAAAGAAGCTGAAACTGACCTTGTCTGTATAAATCGGAATGCGGTATTCCGCGTTGAGAATTCCCATTGTGTCGCCACCGGGAAACGCGATGGTGTAATTCTTAATGGGGAAAACCGCGCTCTGTTGCAACGGCGTTCCGCCCGGACCAAGTTTCGTCGGATCGGTATAGATCAAAGTTTGCGTGCTGGCCACCGGAATGAACGCAATCGGCGACACCGTCTGAATATCAAATGTGCGAAGGGTGTCTTCACCGCCGGCGAAAGTACGTTCAAACGGCGGCAGTTCCTGGCCGCCATAGCTGGTGGCAAACTTACCAATGAATCGGAACGCCAGAGTATTGCGATTGTGAAAAGTTGGACGGAAATATGTAGCCGAGAACGAGTTGGTAATCGCTTTGGTGTTTCCGCCGAGCGGGCCGCCTTCCACCGCGAGCGAGTAGAACAAGCTCTTGCCCTTGTGAGGGTTGATGGGATTGTCCACGGAGTTGTAACTCAAAGTGCTGGTTATGCTGCTCTGGTGGATTCCGTTAAGGGCGGAAGGACCGGCGACGCTTTGAAACTGAATGGCGGTAAACAGCAAAGTTGCCGCGGGACTGAACGCCTGAATGCTGGTGTCCGTGTATCCATAGGCGATGGCGAAGCGCGTTTGGCCGAAGTGAGACCAGCGCTTGATCGCGTGGCTCGCGAAAATGCTTACACCCTTTGAATTATTGTTATAGTTTTCGGCGACCGCGGGCGAAAGCGAAATCTGCTGGCCAATCAACAGAGATTCTTGACGCGCCTGATCGAAATTGTAACGGCTGGAAAAAAGTGTAACGCCGGTGGCGATTTGCTTGTCAAATAAATACGGTTCGCTGAACGTGATTCTGAAATCCCTTTGCACCGTTCCAAATTGAGTGGAAAGAGTGAGCGTTTCACCAAGGCCCAGGAAATTATTCGTCTGGTACGCGAGGCTCAGGAAACTGCCCGCGATTCCGCTGACTCCACCGGTGAACGTGATGGATTGCTTCTGCTTTTCTTTGACCTTCAAGTTCAAGTCAACAGTTCCGGCCTTCACATTTCGCACCACGTTCGCGGCGGTTTCTGGCTTGAGCTGGTCAAAGAATCCCAACTGGTTCAGGCGCAAAATGCTGACTTCCCAATTTCGATTGTTGTAGAGATCGCCTTCATCGAGAAGCAATTCGCGGCGGATGACTTTATCGCGCGTGGTGGTATTTCCCGTGATGTTGATGCGGTGAATGTAGTAGGGCTTTTCTTCGCTGAACCGCAGCGTGACGTTCACGACTTTATTTGCACGATCGATATCAAAGTTCGGCGTGGCGGTGAAATCCATGAATCCAAACTGCCCGTAAAGTTTCGTGTATTGCTCAATGGCTTTGCGGATTCGATCGACGTTCAAAACGTCGCCCTTTTTCAGCGGGAAAGCGTTCACCAGGAAATCATGTTTGAGCTGCAGGCTCTTTTCCACATCGGCGTTGACGATATTTATCTTTCCCATGTGGAACAAATCACCTTCTGTAATCCTAATGGGAATGTTCGTCGCTTTACCGTGCGAGGAATTCACAATCGGAATCGGCCCCTTCATGATTCCTTTGTGAAATGTGTCCACGGTCTGCAGGCCGGGTGGGTCTTCGTAATCGACGTTGACCTCAAAATAGCCGTTATCCTGGTACAAGCCGCGCAGACCTACTTCCAGGTCATCGTCCAACTTTTCTTTGTCAAACGTTTTGGCCATTACATTCATGGCAAAAAATTTCGCGTCGAACCCATATGGCCGGGACTTTTTCATTGCGCGAATCAGGCGGCGCGACGAAAACGCATGATTACCTGTGAAAGTGATTTTCCCTACCTGAACTTTTGCGCCTTCCTCAATGTTGAAGGTAAGAATTACGGCGTTGGTGGCGGCAATTTTTTGATAGGTGGCTTTTACGGTTGCGAATTGGCGTCCGTGCTCGGCCAGCAATTCGATGAGCAGTACTTCAGCCTTCTTAATTTTGGTGGCATCAAACTGGCTATCCTGCGTCAGAGCAAGCTTGGCTTCCTTGAAGCGATCGAGAATGTCTGATTCGCTGACGGATTTATTGCCCTTGTACTCGATGCGACGGATGGTGGGCCGCTCCAACACGTGGAAGGTGATGATTTTCGAGTTGGGCTTGTCCGTACTGTCTTCGACGGTGACGAACACATCGTCAAAGTATTGCGTATTCCAGAGTGCGTGATAGTCGCGATCGATCGCAGCCGGGTTATATACGTCGCCAGCCCGTGAAAAAATCCGGGCCCGAAGGACGTCACCGCGGATGCGGCGATTACCTTCAAAATTGATTTGCTCGATTAAGGCGGTTTCCTGCTGAGGCCGCTGAGGAAGTATAGACGTGCCCTGTCGCGCCGCTACGGAAAGCGCACCGGGGCCCGCTGAAAATGCCAGCAGAACAACCAGGCTAACCTTCAAGCAGCGACGCAGACAAAAAAGGCGGGCTTTTCCGCACGCAATCGTGAGTTGCCTCACGACCGCTTTTCCCCCAGACAATCGGAATACTCCCCCTGCTGGTCATTTAGAGAATGCCAGCACGTGCGCGTAGGATTCGTTAGTGGACGACCGGGGTTGCCTCAACAACCGGCCTAAATACAAGACCCTCGCTTGAAACATTCACTTCAAGCGTTGCTGGCCGCTGCAGTCCCCCTTGAATCAACGCCTCGGACAGCGGGTCTTCGACATACTTCTGCAAAGCCCTGCGCAATGGCCTGGCACCATAACTACGGTCGCCGCAGGTCTTCTCAAGAATCCATTGGCGAGCCTCTGGTGAAAGAACAATTTGCACCTGACGGTGAATCAGCGTGTCGTTAATCTGGCCGACAAGCAGATCGATAATCCGCAGCAAATCTTCATCCATGAGCGAAGTGAAAAGAATAACCTCATCAAGCCGGTTCAGGAACTCAGGATTAAATGCGCGCTTCACTTCTGTGTTCACCAACTCTTCCAGCGTTTTATTTCCCGCTTCGTCAGAAGCGGACTGGAAGCCCAGCGTCGAACGCTTCTGCAAATAACGCGCGCCGAGGTTTGAAGTCATGATGATGATTGTGTTCCGGAAATCCACGGTGTTGCCGAGGCCGTCAGTAAGCTGACCATCCTCGAAAACCTGCAACAGAATGTTGTAAACGTCCGGATGCGATTTCTCAATTTCATCCAGCAGGATCACGGAGTATGGAGTGCGGCGCACGCGTTCAGTTAATTGACCGCCCTCTTCGTAACCGACATATCCCGGAGGCGCGCCGATGAGCTTGGAAACGGAATGCTTTTCCATAAACTCCGACATATCAAAACGCACCAGAGATTTTTCGCTGCCGAAAAGGAATTCCGCCAGCCGGCGCGCAACTTCTGTTTTGCCGACGCCGGTTGGTCCCAGGAACAGGAAGCATCCGACAGGACGGCCCGGAGCCTTCAATCCTGCGCGGCTGCGGCGAATAGCGCGAGAGAGAGCGGTGATGGCTTTGTCCTGACTGATCACGCGCTTGTGCAGTTCGACTTCGATGCGCAGCAATTTCTGCTGCTCGTCTTCCTTAATGGAAGTGACGGTCACACCCGTCCAGCGCGAAACCACTTCTTCGATATCTTCGCGTGTGACGATGCCGGTGGAAGATTCGTCGAGCTTCAGACGCTCGCGAAGCTGGCGCAAACTTTCCTTTTCTTTGCGCTCTTCTTCGGAATAGAAACGCGCCTTTTCAAATTCATGATTGGCGATAGCCGTTTCCATGCGGTGCGTGTTGTACTTCACGCGCTTTTGAATTTCAGAAACTTCTTCGGGCAGCATGGCCTGACGCAGTTTCACGCGCGCGCCTGCTTCGTCAATCAAATCGATGGCCTTGTCCGGAAGAAAACGATCTGGAATATACCGGTTCGAGAGATACACGGCATATTGCACCGCTTCTTCCGTATAGCTGACGGCGTGAAATTTCTCGTAGCGTTCGCGAACGCCCTGCAAAACTTTAATCGCCATCTCTTCGTCGGGCGCTACAACTTTCACAGACTGGAAGCGCCGTTCGAGCGAGCGATCTTTTTCAACCGACTTGCGATATTCGCCGGGAGTAGTTGCGCCGATGCACTGAATTTCGCCACGGCTGAGCGCAGGCTTCAAAATATTTGCGGCGTCCAGTGAACCTTCGGCAGAACCAGCACCGACGAGCGTATGCAATTCGTCGATGAATACAATGGAATTCTGGCTTTCCATCAATTCCTTCATGATGGTCTTGAGGCGCTCTTCAAATTGGCCGCGATATTTTGTGCCGGCGACAATCAAGGAAAGATCGAGCGAAAGAATGCGCTTGTCCGCAAGGAAAAGAGGTACAACGCCATCCGCGATGCGCTGCGCCAGACCTTCGACGATTGCAGTTTTGCCCACTCCGGGCTCGCCGATAAGGACAGGATTATTTTTCGTGCGGCGGCACAGAATTTGGATTACGCGTTCGAGTTCGCGTTCCCGTCCGACAAGCGGATCGAGTTGGCCTTCGGTGGCGGCTTGCGTGAGGTCCCTGCTGAATTCAGCGAGTAACGAAGTTTCCTTTGGACGATTCACTGGAGTCTTCTCCCCGGATGAACGGGCCAGTTCTTCACGCAACGCAGAAAGGCGCAGCCCGCGTTCCTGTAGGATCTCCGCGCCAAAACATTTTTCTTCGCGCAGAATGCCGAGCAACAAATGTTCCGTGCCGACATGCTTCGTTCCCAGGCGATCGGCTTCTTCAGCGGCGAACGCCAGAATCCGTTTCGATTCAGCGCTGAGCGGCACTTCCACCGAAGTGGAGATGCGCTCGCGAATCGTGATGCGCTGTTCGATTTCCTTGCGGATGGATTCAATCGAGCCTTGATTCCGCAAATAGCGGTTGGCAAGGCCTTTGTCTTCGCGCACGAGACCGAGCAAGAGATGCTCAGTTTCGATGCACGGGCTTCCGTACTGGCTAGCCTCGTAGCGTGCGAAGAATATTACCCGACGCGCTTTTTCTGTAAATCGTTCAAGCACAGTTCGCTCGCTTCTCCCTCAGTTAACGGGCTGTATCCCGCTTCCCACGTGGAGCGGTTTCAACTCGCCATGCTCTAAACTCAGGACTCTATCGCATCGCTCGGCCAGAGCGCGATTGTGTGTTGCCAGAATGGATGTAAGCCGATGAGTGCGGTGTAATCTCTGCATCAAATCGAAAACTGCATCCGCGTTTCGCTCGTCCAGATCACCTGTAGGCTCGTCCGCCAGAAGCAATGCCGGCGAATTTACTAACGCTCGCGCGATGGCTACTCGCTGCTGTTCGCCACCGGAAAGCTCGCCAGCTCTCTGGTTATTCTTCGATGCGAGTCCGACGCGTTCCAGATGTCCGGCTGCGGAATTTAGCGCGTCTGCACGCTTTATTCCCCGCATCAGAAGCGGCATTGCCACATTTTCCGCTGCCGTGAAATCCGGCAAAAGGTGATGGCGCTGCCAGACGAAACCCACCGATTGATTCCGGTAGTCCGCGAGAGGAGCTTCTGAAAACGTTTTGAGTTCACGCGAACGAAAGTATACTGTACCGCTCGTTGGCGTGTCCAGCGCAGCGAGCAGGTGCAGCAAAGTGCTTTTTCCGCTGCCGGAAGGCCCGACAATCGCAATCATCTCGCCTTCGCGTACGGAAAGTTCCACCGCTCCCAGAACGACCTGTTGAGCCGCGCCTTCTCCAAAAACTTTGCGCAGTTCACGCGTTTCGATCACGGCAGTGCGCTCGCCGGAAGGCGTTGCGAATTCCGCTGCGGAAGAATTCGCCTCCCATTGAGCGGCTGTGTGAGCGTTCGGCTGTGTCGACTCTGGGCTCATCGATATTTCTATCCAATATTCCAACTGCGTCCTAACTGCAACAGCTACTTCTATAAGTGCTGCTGCGAGAGCAAAATTCCTGCGAATCAATACCAAGAAACTGCCAGTACTGAGCCAAAAATTCGATTTCTGATTCGCGATGTTCGTTGCACCCAAGTTAGTTAGATGCAGCTTTTGGCTTCCGCGAACGTGAATCGAATGGACATCTGCGGCCAATTAGTTTCCCATTCGGAAACCGTTTCGGAACCTTAGCTGGCCGGCCCAGCGGTAAAACCAGGGGAAAATCCTGGAACAGCCGCCAAGCTATTGAAAAACAAGCAATTATATCACGCCCGGAATGCCCCGAAATGGGAATAGTCTGGGCTATTTTGCTTGCTGCTAAAGTACACGATATATGGTGCAAGCGGGGCACCAAAGTTCGCCAAAACCCGTGCATCAATGGTACGGAGAACCGATGGGCTACTCGTACCGGAGGATATCGACGGGCAAAATTCGTGCGGCGGCGCGCGCGGGAATAAATGTAGCGGCGGCGCAAATTAGAATTGCGCTACCGGCGATCCACAGAGCGTCAGAGATGTTGGCATGAAATGGAACATAGGGAACGGAATAAATTGAAGGGTCGAGCCCAATGACGCGATACGTTCCGGCGATCCATGCGGCGGAATATCCGAGGATTAGTCCGATGAGCGTTCCGATTGTGCCGATGGTCAGTCCTTGCAGCAGGAAAATGTTGCGGACTTGTTTGCGGCGCGCGCCCATGGCCATCAGAACGGAGATGTCACGCGCGCGGTCGGTGACCGTCATGCTCAGCACGACGATAATATTTAGCCCCGCGACGAATGTGATTAGTCCAATAAAAATTGCCGTGACTAATTTTTCCAAACGCAGCGCGCTAAAGAGCGCGTGATTTTCTTCCATCCAACTTACTGCTTTGTAGTGTGGACCAGCGGCTTTTTCCAGTTGGTTCGCAATTTCCACCGCGCGATCGATTTGTGAAACGCGAACTTCAAGCGCGATCACTTCGTCACCTACACCGGCAAGATTCTGCGCGGAACCAAGAGTGACGAATCCCCAGTGCGCATCGAAATCGTAAAAACCGGAATCGAATATTCCTGTTAGGCGAAAAGTTCTGGTGCGCGGAACCATGCCGAAAGGAGTGAGGCGGCCGCTCGGACTCATCAGCGTGACGTTGTCATCGACACGCAGATCCAATTCGTCGGCGAGCATGTGTCCCACAATGATGGCGCCAATTCCGTCGGCATCCGGAGAAAAATCGGCGTGGCCATCGACAATGTGCGTGAGTGCTTCGTCTGATTTTATTTCGAGCGCCGGATCGACTCCCTTTACTACGACACCACTGGCTTTCCCTCCGCCCGAAAGTAAAACAGTTTGGTAAAGCGCTGGAGTTACCGAGCGGACGCCGGGAATTTTCGCGAGGCGCTCGCCAAGTTCGCGATAATTGCGGATAGCGTCCGCGCCGGGCTCAGTAATAGTGATGTGTGCGGTGACGCCGAGCAGACGATCCTGAAGTGTTTCGCGGAAGCCAGTATTCATCGCCAGCGCGATCACAAGCGTGGCCACGCCTGCCCCAACACCCAACACGGAAAGCATCGTGACCAGCCGCAGAACTGCCGGTCTGTGCGGGGAGCGCAGATACCGCCGCGCGACCAGCCATTCAAATCTCATGGCTTCTTTGCGGAGCTGTCCGGATTATCTTGGGATGCCGCGGGATTTTCTTCCGGCGCGGATTCGTGTCGCGTTTCAGGACGCAGCAGCGGAAATAAAATCACGTCGCGAATCGAATGCGAATCCGTCAGCAACATCGTGAGGCGGTCAATTCCAATTCCCATGCCCGCCGCAGGCGGCATGCCCTGACTGAGAGCACGCACGTAATCCATATCGACTTCTTTCGGCGCTTCGTCTCCGCCCTGTTCCACTTGCCGACGGAATCGCGCTTCCTGCTCGATGGGATCATTCAACTCAGAGAATGCATTCCCCAGCTCAAAGCCGCCGCAGAAAACTTCAAAGCGCTCGGCGGTGGAGGGATCGTCGTCCTTACATTTTGAAAGCGGCGAAATATCCTTGGGGAAATCGTAAAGAATCGTCGGTTGATATAAATATTCTTCAGCGAACGTCTCGAAAAGCGCACCGACCAGCTCACCATCGGTCAGCTTATCCACATCCTTGATAGGAGGAGCATTTCCCTGCGTCGCCCATGCATTATATTTTCGCGCGGCGTCGCGTGGACCATCCTTCGCGCGCAATTGTTCGGCGCTCGGTTTTTCGCCCGCGGCGGCCGGCCAGTATTGTGAAATCGCTTCGCGCATCGTAAGACGCTGCCACTTCGCAAAATCAATATCGTGCTCGCCGTATTTCACGGCGGTGCCGCCTGTCACCGCGCGCGCCAGCGTGGCAAACAATTCTTCCGTCAAATCCATGAACGTGCAGTAATCGCTATATGCTTCGTAAAATTCCAGCATCGTAAATTCCGGATTGTGCTGCGTGGAAATTCCTTCATTCCGGAAATTGCGATTAATTTCGTAAACCCGATCCAGCCCGCCAACTACGAGCCGCTTCAAATAAAGTTCCGGCGCGATGCGCAAATACAAATCCATTTCCAAAGTATTGTGATGCGTGATGAAAGGCCGCGCGGTCGCGCCGCCCGCGATGGACTGCATCATCGGAGTTTCCACTTCGATGTAGCCGCGTGCATCGAAAAACTTTCGCATCTCGCGTACCAGAATTGCGCGCTTCAGAAAAATCTCGCGCGATTTCGGCGTCACGATCAAATCCACATACCGTTGACGGTAGCGCGTCTCCACGTCCTGCAATCCGTGCCATTTTTCAGGCAGAGGCAGCAGTGATTTCGACAGTAGCGTCAGCTCCGAAACTTTTATCGTCAGCTCATCGGTCTTCGTGCGGAACATTGTTCCCGCCACACCGATCGTATCGCCCATATCCAACAGTTGAAAAAGTTGGAATGCTTTCTCGCCGACCCCATCCAGGCGAACGTAAATCTGAATTTTCGCGCCGCTACCCTGAATGTGCGCAAAACCAGTTTTCCCATGCAAGCGCAAAGTCAGAATGCGTCCTGCGACGCGCACCTCAGCATGCGCCGCCTCAAGCTCAGCAACAGGCAGGCCGCCAAATTTCTCGACCACTTGCGGAGGCGTCAGCGTCCAATCAAATTTATGGGGATACGGCGCGTAACCCAGCGCGACAATCTGCTCCAACTTTTTTTGGCGCTGTAGATATTGTTCCAGTGGTTCAAACGGCAACGGGAATCCTTTCGACGTGTCGCCGGCGCGAATTGCACGCAGCGAATCGTGTCGAAGTATAGCGGTGGGTTTAAGAAAGCGTCAAGGAAACGAGGACACGAGGGCCGGTCAACCTCGCGCCATCACAGATCGAGGTGGGGTGGAAGATCAACTAGTTGGTTCAATCCCTCGTCATTCACCAGGCAGATAATGTTCCAAAATCGAACGGCAAAAGATTCTTTTCCCAAAATGGGATTGTGGGGGCTATAATGCCCGTCCCTAGGAGGCCCCCCGTGTTCGCACGCTTCTGGAAGCCGCAGCAACGAAGGTCAGTCCATAAGGACTGGCGTTCGGAATTGCCTACGGAAAAGTCGCAGGTGTACGCCTATGCGCTCGCGCAGGCTGAGCCTGCCCACACAATTTTCAGCATGGCGTTGAATGAAGCGCTGATGCTTCGCCGAAGCGGCAAACATGAAATGGCCTGCGATCAGGCTGGGGTTTCCGCGGAACTGTGCATACGCTTTGCGGCGGCGCTGGAATGTATTTTGAATGTTGTGGAACGCCACGCGGATAACTTCGGCTTGTTGCCTAGTGTGAAGTCGTTGGATCCGGCCTTGTTCCGCGGTGAAACGGCGGTACGCGCGGCCAACATGAATTCCCTTCTTTCAGGCGTTTTGTTCGGCGGACGGAAACGCTTCCTTCATAAGTTGCGAACGCTCGGCGAGATGGCTTGCGAAATTGCGGAAGAATATCGCGCGAGCGCAACAGAAGTCTCCGACGGCTCCGCAACAAAGCAAGATTGGGAAAAGCTCGGATCGTTACAATATGATCTGACAACATCAATGAGTGAAGCGGAAGTAATGTTGAAATCGTTCATCATTTCTCTCCCGGCAGGACAGGTAATTGCTTTCCGCGACCGCTTGACTATGGCATTTGCAGCGATGGAAGCGGCGCCGAAGCGTATGCCGGTAGGCCCTTCATTTACAGGATCAAATCGGACTTCGCAACGCGCATCAAAAATTAAATCCCGGGCGGCCTCGGCGGGCACTTCCGCAAGCGCGTCTGTGAGCAGTTCCCAGGGTACATCGAACAGAACCCCCGCAGTTCCCGATAGACGCGCGACATCATTCCGCAGAGAATAACCAAAAAACCCGGTACAACTCAAAAGGGGTGGACCGCATCGGAATTAATGGGTGCGTCCTAACGGACCGGTGGCCCGAACGAAACGAAGCGAAACGGGAGAGCTCACGGAATCTGAAGCGATTCGGCGGGCTCAACAGGGTGACGCGGAGGCGTTCGAGCTTCTGTACCGGCAACATAGTCGGCGCGTTTATGCCCTTTGCTTGCGTATGGTCGGACGCACAGCAGAGGCGGAGGATCTTACCCAGGAGGCTTTCCTTCAGCTATTCCGGAAAATTGCAACTTTCCGGGGCGAGTCTGCTTTTTCAACGTGGCTGCATCGGCTAACTGTAAACGTTGTGCTGATGAAGTTGCGGAAGAAAACAGTTCCGGAAAGCTCCCTTGAGGAGATGACGGAACCGGACGAGGAAAGCGGCGGCCCACGCAGAGATTTTGGGGCGCTTGATAATTTGTTAACCGGTTCTGTGGACCGGATTAATTTGCAGCGGGCCGTGGAACAATTGCCCCCCGGTTACCGTTCAGTGTTTGAGTTGCACGACATTCAGGGATACGAGCACAACGAAATTGCCGGAATTATGGGATGTTCCATCGGCAACTCGAAGTCTCAGTTGCACAAGGCAAGAACCCGGCTTCGCGAATTACTGCAGGAAGTGATTCGACAGCAAGCGCGCGATGCGCGACAGGACGCGAAGACGGAAGCAGTTGGCGGCGACGAAACCTAGCAGCAGATAGTTCGTACAGGGCATTAAGCTTTAAGAACAGATGTTGCGGTGAAAAGTTTTGGATGTAATTCTGGAACCAGAATCGAGAAGGTGAAACATGCAGTGCCAGGAATTTGAATCAGTATTAGAACAAGCAAGCGAACAGCCCATGCCGGCTGAAGCCGCTGCGCATTTGAAAGAGTGCGAAAATTGCCGCTCGCTGGCGGCTGACATGGAAACAATCACCACGATGGCGCGTGAACTTTCCGTGCCGGATGAAGAACCGCCCGCCCGCGTTTGGAATCAACTCCGCGCACAACTTGTAGAAGAAGGCATCATCCGCACGCCGGAATTCCAACATGCCGAAGCCGCGCACACATCCGGATGGTTTGCAGGCGCGCTCTCGTGGATGCGCCGCCCAGTAATGGTCGCAACCTATGCCGCGATTATGGTTTTCGCCGCAGGACTCGCCTGGCAGCACTATCAAAATGTTGACGACCCCAATCAATTCCCTTCCACTGCCGTGGCTACCCAGAAAAATTTGAATAATTTGGAAGCGCAGACGATGGGCGATTTGCAGACCATCGATCCGGACGCAAACGTTAAACTGCGCCGCGATTTGAAAATTGTGAACGATTTTATTGCCGTGTGTGAGAAAGCCGTACGCGAAGAACCCAAGGACGAGGCCGCGCGCCAGTATTTGTATGGGGCTTACCAGCAAAAGTCTCAGTTGCTGGCCGCTGCAACAGAACATAGCTGGACAGGGGAATAACCATGCTCTCGCTTAACACTCGACCGACAATTCATCCTTCTCTGCGAACTGCGTTCGCGGCCGCGGTGCTTGCCACACTTGCTCTTTCAGTGTCGGCCCATCGCGTGGAAAAACATTTCACCGTAGTTGGCCGCCCGATCGTTACGATTCACAATTCCAATGGGCGCATTCAGGTGAAGTCGTGGAATAAGGCGGAAGTGATGTTCGTCGCCGATCACGCCACGACGAATACGGAAGTCGAAAGCGAGCAAGTGGATTCCCGCATTGAGATTGGTACACGCGTGCTGAATGCCTCCGCGCGCAGCGCCGATCTGCAAGCCGATTACACCGTGACCGTTCCCGAAGAAACTGAACTCGAAATCCGCACGGATTCCGGAAGCATCACCGTGGCCAGCGTTCACGGCAATTTAACTTTTGATACGCTCGCGGCGGACGTGAATCTTCAAGATGTCGGCGGCGTTGTGATGGTCACCACGGCCGACGGTTCGATCGTTTGTTCGCGCTGCGATGGCGCTTCGTTCAAAGCGGAAACTGTCGGCGGCAGCGTGCAAATTTTGCAGCCGGTGATGGACAGAATCACCGTTCACACCACGGCGGGAAATATTCTTTTTGACGGCGATTTCCTGCGCCACGGCATTTATGTGATGAAGAGCGATACCGGCAATACGGAAGTTCATTACGGCGCGGCAAGTTCTTTCGACTTGCATGCGACTTCTGTTCGCGGGTCCGTGATTAGCCAGGCCAACTTCTCGCCGGATAAACATGGCCGCAAAGATAATCCTCCGAAGTACGGCAAGTCGCTGTTCGGCACTGTCGGCAAGGGCACCGCGAAGGTCGACCTTGCTTCCTTCAGTGGTACAATTAAAATCCTGGTGCGGGATCAGCCGACGCAGTAATTCGCTGAACGCTCCGCCCATATTCCTCGAACTCTGAATGTCACTCGCTGGCACACGTCTGCCCATCAAACTTGTATGCCTCGCAGGCTTCATGGGCTGCGGCAAAACCACCGTCGGAAAACTGCTCGCGCAACAACTCGGCTGGCGTTTTGTGGATCTGGACGAGCGCATCGAGCAGACGTCCGGTCTGCGCATCGCGGAAATTTTTGAGCGCCTCGGCGAGCCCGCGTTTCGCAAACTCGAAGCTGCCGAGCTCGCACGCGCGTTAGGCGAAGCTGCGGTAGCCACAATTCCCGCCGTACTCGCCCTCGGCGGCGGCACGTTTGCGCAGCCTGAAAACTTGGAAATGCTCAGCATAGCGTGCGGCCGGCAAACTGACGTCCGCGCTGGCTATGTAATCTGGCTGCATTGCCCAGTAGAACAACTTCTTTCGCGCTGCGTGATGATGGAAGACCGCCCGATGTTCCGCGACGAGTCCAGCTTCCGCAAACTTTACGACGAGCGCATCCCCTTTTATCGCCAAGCCGATCTGCGCGTAGAAGGTGGAGACGTGCCGCGCCAGGTCGTCGAACGAATCCTCGCGTCACCGCTATTTACTGTGGTTAATGCTTCCGGCACGCCGCGCAATTCTTCGGATTTCGCAGGAGCAGTTCGCCCTCAGAATAAGTAGAGCGCTTGGGCTTTCCTGCACTTCTACTTGGGGTGAGGTGATTTCATGAATCCGCGTGTGAACAAAAATTTCCGCAAACAAATAATCCTGGGCCTTGCATCGTGCGTGACGATCTGCGCGATCGCGTCTCTTGGTTTTTCCGCGCACGCTCAAAAGCGCGAAGCTCCGGCGATGAGCGACGACAAAGGAAAATTTGTCATCAACGTGAACGGCATGCCAGTAGGCACGGAAGATTTCTCAATTGCACGCGCAGGCAGTGATTGGATCGCGCGCGGCACCACCGAACTTCGCGCGGGCGAGGGAACCAGCCGCATCACCGGCGAGCTGCGTTTGAACGGCGCCATAGAGCCACTGCAATATATGTGCTCCAGCGGTAGCGGAAAGAAAGTCACCTCCACCACAACATTTGCCGGCACAAGCGCGCATAACATTCTCGATTTGGGCGAAGGCAAAGAACCCATCCGGCAGGATTTCAAATTCGCGTCGCCGGTCGTGGTGCTCGACGACAATTTGTATTACCAATACGAAATTCTTGCGCGCACTTACAACTGGAAAGCCGGAGGCGTGCAAACGTTCGCGGTATTTATTCCACAGGAACAAGCGCCGGGCACCATTACCGCGGAAGCCGGAGCGCCTGCGACAGTAGATGGCACAAAATACGAACAGCTCACCATGCGCACGCCCGATTTGGAAGTCACACTCTATTTGGATTCAGCGCACCGCTTGATGCGCCTGCTCGTGCCTGCTTCCAAAGCGGAAATTCGCAGGCAGTAAGTTTCTTGAGCGGGGCGTTTTTCTAGAAAAGTCCTAGCGGATATCTTTCAGCGTAGCGTACTGATTCAGATCAACTTTCTTCCATTCGTCGTTGATAATTTCTTTGCGGATTTGCGCAGCCATCTGTCCCTTGCGCGTTTGCTCGTACGCGAAAATTCCTTCCATCCGGCAAATATTGCAACTCGCGGCGTGATCGGTCACGAAGCAGTCGAGCAAACTGTGATGTCCGTCGTTCGCATCGCAGTAGCAAAAGCACGGCTGCTGGTAGAAAACGCTTTTCACCTTCGCAGCCATCGCGTATGAATTCTGCGTCGCAACATCATTAAATTGTTTCGGATCCATCGTTGCCGGAAGTTTTGCAGTTGCAGACGCGGAATGGAACGCGGGAATTTTCTTGGCCGGTTGCGTAGTACCTGACGCAGTTCCCTGCTGTGACCAAGCAGGAAGCGCGACTGCTACGGCTGCCGTGAAGATAAACACCGCCATTACTCCGAACAGATTCGATTTGCGCGCCATGTGACCGCCCCCCGGAATTCTCTATCAACCTCAAGCGTACCGTTAAACGCGTATTTCGTAAACTCTCGAACGAACTTGTACCCGCAAAAATAAAACGCCCGACGCAGCAGCGTCGGGCGTTCAATAAAACTTAGTAAGTGTTTACGCGATGCCCCGAGCGCGTGCCGGAGCAATCGCCTTCGGTTTGTTCGGTTCGACGGTAATATTTGTTTCCGATCCGCGCCGCATAACCGTAATCTGCACCGTCTTATCTTCGCGCTTCTCACGCATCTTGGATTGCAACTCGCCAAGCGTCTTCACGCGGTCGCCTGCAACTTTCGTGATTACGTCTCCGGCTTTCAGCCCCGCCTTTTCCGCGGGCGATCCGGACTGCACTTCGCGCACCAGCACGCCTTCTCCATCCGGCGCGCCAAAATATGTGCCGAGCTGCCCGTTCAAATTTTCGCCACTGATTCCGATACTCGGCGTCATGCCCATTCCCATTCCGTTACCGTAGCCAAACCCATATGCGCCTTCTGGCGTTGTGTATGTGTACGATCCCGGAGGCATCGTCGGCATTGCAGGCATCGGCGCGCGCGGCGTCATCGGAGCCATCGGCGCAATCGCAGGGCCTTCCCAATTCCAGTTCTGCGCGGGCGGATTCATTCTGAATTCCTGCATCCTGTTACCAAGATCTATTCTGAGGTGTTGAAATTGGTCGCTCATCGTAGAGAGTGTCGCGTTCAGCGTTTGCGATTTTCCGTCGCGCGTCACAACAATGCTTACGTTGTGGCCCGGAGGAGTTTCGCGCACCAGTCGGCGAAATTGCGTCACGCCTTCCACATGCGTCCCGTTAAATTCCGTGATCACGTCGCCCGATTTCAGTCCGGCTTTTTCCGCGGGACTATCCTTCTCAACATCGCTCACGTAAACTCCGCGCGCCGCTGAAAGTTTCAGCTCCTTCGCGCGGTCCCCGGAAATATCTTCCGGCGTTACGCCCAGCCAACCGGTTTCATCCGTCGAGGAAAAATCCTCTCCATTCAGAAATACGCGCGCCGCAGGCGCAGGAGTCTGTTGCGCCTCTTCGATTCTCTCCTGCACTTTCGCGAGATGGGCCAGAATTTTCTCGTCCACTTTTTCCGCGATCGTTGCAGCTTCCACAGCGGCTACACGCGCCGTCGCGTTAGCAACTTGTTGCCGCACTTCCGCCAACACCGCCTGATTCACCGCGCTGCCAATCGAATTAGTCCATTGCGAATCTTGATCCTGCTTCTGCTGTTGCGCCGACGCGCTTTTTCCCGTCGCGCCAATTCCAATCGCCAGTGCCGCTACCGCGGCGACGGCCAATATTTTTTTCGTGTTCATGATCTCGCCTCCTTCTAATTTCGACGGCTCCCACTGCGCAACGTGAGCAGCGTTTAAAAATTCAGCCGCGAAATTTAAACGCTCGGCTTCCATACCGCAATTTGAATCGCGCCATTCACCGTGCGAATTCGCAACGGAGCGCCACCCGCGCCCAACTTTCCGCGAAAACTCCCGTGGCTGAATGCGCCGTTTATCACGACTGGTTTTTCCGTATGGAAATCGCCGTTCAAACTTTGCGCGTCAAGTTCGGCGCCTGCATTCGCCGGCAACGCCACCAGAATCGATCCGTTCATCGAATCAAGTTCCACGGACGCCTTCGCCGTAAGCACGCGCAGCTCTTCATGAATGTCGCCATTTGTTGTGTGCGCGCTGAATCCGCCCGCACAATCGAACACGTCCACGTCGCCATTCACCGTACGCAATTTTCCGCCGCCGTCCACATCAGTCACATGAATAGTTCCGTTCACCGTCGAAACATTTTCGAGTAACACGCGACGCGGCACGCGAATGCGATAGTCCACGCTCACGTCAACGCCCTGATCCGCCGGATAACGCGTGACGATATTCACGCGGCCCAGCGTCGCATCCACATCAATATTCACCAACGACAAATCTTCATCGCCGCGCGCGCCGCGTTTCACCGCGTAAATCTGCACTTCCGGACGATCCCATGCGCGCACGTCCACCGAACCATTCACATTTTCCAAATGCAGCGCGCCACCAGCCGAAAGTGGAACTGTTTTTTCGTACGCTTGTTCGTGCGCGTGCGCTGGAGCGCCGCAAATTGCCGCCGCTGCGAATACAATTACTCCCGCGAGCCACTTCCGCATCCCACACCCCCAAAGGAAGAAGATAGTTGCGCCTGCGTTGCCTTAGAACTTGAAAAACATTACTTGGCCTGTGCGAAATAGTTCCGCTGTTTCAAGGAATCTTGAATTCCAAATTCACAGTCGTTACCACGCGCGCTGGATTACCTTGCAGCAAGAAAGGTTTGTAGCGCCATTGACTAACTGCGGTGATCGCCGCCTGCCGAAGCGCTTGCTCGCCGGAAAGCACTTCCACTTTTTCTACTGCACCCTCTTCATTAATCACCACTCGCAGCGAAACCATTCCTTCTATCCCGGCCTGCCGCGCCAAATCCGGATACACCGGCTTCACTTCTTTCACGCGCCGCGTTTCCTGATCGATCGAATCCACGCGTACTCCGCCCCACCAATATTCCCCCAGCCTCATCCATAGAGCTTCACTTTGTGCGGGCGGCGGCATCGCCGGAACCGCTGGAGGCGCGGGCATCCCAGGTCTCGGCGTCATCACGCTCGTTGAAAGCGCAGTTGGCGCAGTCGTCGGCTGCGCTGGACGCACAACAACAGCTTGCCCCGAAGAGCTCATCGCCCAGGTCTGTTGAAAATTCTGCATGTCCTGCCCGCTCTGCTGCACAAATATCTCGAAGTTCTTTTGCGCGTTCACAAATTCCTGGTGAACTTGTTGCGCCACTAATTCCTGTGTGTGCATGAACAGCGCGTCGTCCAAATACCGCAGCTGAATATTTCCTTCCATCGCGCGCAGCTTCAGCACTTCTCCGCCGCCGTTGATGTCACAAACTCCGCGCACCTGTTTGCCGGATTCGCCGGTGTGATACGTCGTCTTCATCATCAACGAAGGATCAGCCGCAATGTGATGCCCCGCCGCCGTATCGATCGTCGCCTCAATCGTCATCTGCAAATCTCGCGGCACATAGACAACAATGTCACCATGCCCGGATTCCAGCTGTGATGCCGCTGAGATTTTCAGCGTCGGCGAAAACCACGCGGTAATCGATCCCGTTCCCGTCGACGCGTGAACCGCGTTTTCCACTTTGGTCAGGAAAATACTTCCGCCGTTACTGTCCAATTGCATCGGCCCGGAAACGCGCAGCACGCGAATTCCTCCGCCCGCCGCGCGTGCCTGAATTGCTCCCGCGGCTTCGCCAAAACTGATTTGTCCGCCGCCGGACGACGCCGTTACCCGCGAACCTGCGCGCTCCACCGAAATATTTCCGCCGCCGGTTTCCAGTTGCGCTAGGCCGCGAATATTTCCCGCGTGAATGTGTCCGCCGCCGGTGGAAAGATTCGCATCGCCTGAAATATTTCCCGCGGTAATATGTCCGCCCGCCGTAACT